>WNGJ01003087.1_pt1 | contig 17052 bp, 20 predicted proteins | sample 5400611 | NCBI WGS metagenome assembly WNGJ01 (sample SAMN13153375, study PRJNA577476) | soil metagenome | isolation source: 40 cm soil or saprolite under Garry oak tree replicate 1 | place: USA:California | collected 2016-06-15 | reverse complement strand
TCGGCACGGGGAATCCCGCGGGCCAGCGCCTCGGCATGACCGTAGGGAAACAAAGGATCTGCCGTCCCGTGGATCACCAGGGTCGGTGCGGCGATCTCGTCAAGCCGCCCGCGCGCCAGCTCACCCTCCTCGGCCAGTGCGTGGTTCAGCACGCTGGCCGCCACATCGCTGGTGCGGTCGACGATCCGCTCCACGAGCGCGCGCACGTGCGCTTCGTCGAAGTATTCCGCCGCCTCCAGGCGCCGCTCGTAGCCGACGAGGTAATCGATCACCGCCGCCCGTTCTGCCCAATCCGGCAGCGGGACCTCTGCGGCGAAGTAGGCCCGCAGGTCCTCCGACATCGGCGGGAGCTCCGATCGGCCCGGGGCGCCCTGGACCGCGGGGCTTGTCGAGATCAGCACCAGCGAGTCAACGCGATCGGGATGAGCCAGCGCAACCTGCTGCGCGAGGGCGCCGCCCATCGAGATACCGGCCAGGTGAGCGCTCCGCCGCCCGAGCGCGTCCAGCACCCCGACCACATCGGCCGCCAGGTCCGCGCCCGTGTACCCCGGCGCCCCGGCTGGATAGCTGACCGACCGCCCGGTGTCACGATGGTCGTACCGGATGACAAATCGCCCGCCCGCCGCCAGCCGCTGGCAGAATTCCTCCTCCCACCAGTCCATCGAGCCGCCCATGCCGCTGATGAGCAGGATCGCCGGGTCAGCCGCGTCGCCAGTGGTGTCCACGCACAGGTCAACGCCGTTGACATCGACGATCCGGTGGCCGTCCATAACCATCCGCACTACTCGCTGGCGGGCCGGTACCGGACGTTCACGGCCGTCATGGGGTCGCTTTCGCCGACCCGGTGGAGGCGGACCGCCTCGCCGCCGGGGTTGTCGTACAGCCGGATGCCGTCGCCGAGCAGAACCGGCACGATGTGCAGGTCGATCTCGTCGATCAGTCCCAGCTCGAGAAGCTGACGGCCGATGGTGGGCGAGAACACCTCGAGGTTCTTGCCGCCGGCCGCCGCCAGCCCGATCCGCACCGCCTCGGCCGGGCCGCAGTTGAGGAACGTGACGTCGTCGGCGGGCGTCGCGTCCTCGGGGTGGTGGGTGAGCACGAAGATCGGCCCCTGCCAGGCGCCGCCGTACGGGCGGCTGCCGTCTATGGCCTGGTCCCAGCCGTTCCGGCCGCCCAGGATGGCGCCCGTCGTCTTGATGTACTCGTCGTGCAGGCCCGGACGGACTGAGACCCCGGTCATCCAGCCCATCTCGTGGTTCGGCCCGGCCACGAACCCGTCCAGGGACATCGCGAAGTGAAAGAGCACCTTCTCGTCCGCGGTCTGCGGCTTGGTGTCGTTCATCGGTCGCCTCCTGCGATCTGCTTGCAAATTGCAATCGGTAGGTCCCCCACACTAGGCCAACTGGTGGTAGATTGCAACCAGTTCGAGGGTGAGGTGCGAGGTGGCGGAGCCAGCGCGGTCGGGTTGCCCGATCAATGCCGCGGTCGAGGCGTTCGGTGACAGCTGGAGCCTGCTCGTGCTGCGGGACGTGATGTTCGGCCATCGCCGCTACTTCAGGGAGCTGCTGGCAGGCTCCGAGGAGGGGATCGCTTCCAACATCCTGGCCGACCGGCTGAAGCGGCTGGTCAGCGCCGGCCTGTTGACCCGTGAGGACGCGGGGCCGGGACGGCGGGCCGCCTACAGCCTGACCGAGGCGTCGATTCAGCTGGTGCCTGTCTTCGCCCAGCTGGGCGAGTGGGGCCTGCACCACCGCCCGACCACGAAGCGGCTGCGGGTGCGAGCCGAACTGCTTGCCGCCGGCGGCCCGGAGCTGTGGCGTGAGTTCATGGCGGAGCTGCGGACCATCTATCTCGGCGAACCGGCGCCGGAACGGGACGGTCCCAGCGTCATGGAACGCCTGGCCGAGGCCTACGCTGCCGCGCTCTGACGTCCCATGGTTCCGCCCGCGGCCCTAGGTCACCGGGAACGGCGGCTGCCACCACCAGGGTGTCGTCTGGAGTTCGATGCGGTCGACCCATTTCACCCACCAGTACCCGCGCCGACCGGGTGCGACCAGGCGCAGCGGGTATCCGTGGCCTGCGGACAGGGGAGCGCCGCCGACGTGGGTGGCCAGCAGCAGCCGGCCGACGTCGCTCACCGGCAGCCGGATCCAGTAGCCGGTGACGGAGTGCACGAGCAGGCTCCGGGCCTGCCCGCGGCTGCGCAGCAGCGCGCTGACCGGCGCGCCGCTCCAGTCCTGCCGGGCGTACCAGCCGGACGTGCAGTCCAGGGTCGCCCCCATCCGGACGCCGAACGCCGCCAGCTCGTCCAGCCTCAGCTGGTACCGGCCGACCCCGTCCACGATGGTCAGCCGCCACCGATCCGGATCGACGGCCGGGATCGGGTCCACGAGCCAGCTCGTGGTGGGCATCGCGTTCGGATCGAACGACCCGGTCTCGTAGGACCCGGTGAAGCGCCGGTTAGCACCGGGGAGCCCGCCCAGCCGGACCGCCCCGGCCGTCGCGAAGTAAAGCCCGGCCGCCCCCGCCCCCAGCAGCCCGGCCCGCAGGAAGGTTCGTCGTGACAGATCCGACCGCCGCGGCCGGATCCGCCGGGCGACGATATGCCACAGGACCAAGGGCACCAGGACGAGCGCGACGGCGATATGCACCCACAGCCCCGGTCGGCCGGCGATCGAGTGCACCAGACCGGTGGCATAGCCAAGCCCGGCCCCGAACGTGATGACGACCAGCGCAGCCAGCAGCAGCGACACCCACCGGCTGGCACGGCCGCGGCGCAGACCGCCGCGGACCACCCGGCTCTTCCACGGGACGAGCAGCAGGATCGCCAGCCCGGCGATGCCATGGGCGATGGCTGCCCATTGCCCGCTGGGCGAGCCGATCGCGACCGTCGCCACGCCGGTCCCGAAGACCAGCACGAGGGCGACGAGGAGGGTCTGGTTGGTGATCCTCCCCGCAGGCGCCCGCAAGATCCTGCGGAACCCGGCCACGCTTCCTCCCGGGAAGGACGAGTGTTATAACGATACGGCTCGTCCACGATGGGGATCTACAGCAGCCTGCTCGCAGGCAACGACAAAATGTCGGGCGCTTCGGGCATGCTGGATGCATGGAGCCCATCTTCGAGGCGGTCCTGGCGAACGACCCGTCGCGGATCACGGCGGCCGCGGCCGCACAGCGCATGGAAGAGGACCACTTCGTCGCGGAGCTGCCCCACCAGCTCTACCGGGGCGACACGGCCCTGCACTTGGCCGCGGCCGGGCTCCGGTACGACGCCGCCCGGGCCCTGCTCGCCGCCGGCGCCCCCGTCAACGCGGTCAACCGCCGCGGCGCGACGTCGCTGCATTACGCCTGCGACCCCCGGCCGCTGTCGCCGACGTGGGATCCGGGCGCCCAACGGCGCATCATCGAGCTGCTGGTCTCCGCCGGAGCAACGGCTGACCAGCCGGACCGCGGCGGGGTAACGCCCCTCCACCGCGCGGTACGCGCCCGAAGCCCGGCCGCCGTTGCCGCCTTGCTGTCCGCCGGCGCCGACCCGCACGCCGCGACCAGCAAGGCAGGCTCGACCCCGCTGCACCTCGCGGTCGCGCCGACCGGCGCGAGCGGAACCGCCGGAGCCGGTGACCTCCAGCTCGAGATCGTCCGGATGCTCCTCGCCGCCGGCGCGACAATGGCCGACGTGGATCGCGACGGCGTAGCCGTGGCCGACCGGATCCAGAGCCAGGCGCTGCGCGACGCCCTGGCCGTCGGGCAACTGTTATCGAGCCAATGTCTCACGCGTGCGCCACGACGTAGCTGATCACGGCGTCCGCGTCGCTGCTCTCCGCGTACAGGTCGAAATCGGGGTCGTCTTCGGTGGGCCGGGGCGGTGATGATTGGCGGCATGGGAACTTCCGCAGACGCCGGTGACGCGTCGGCCGGGCCGGGGCACACGCCGTACCTGCCTGAGCCGACCGGTTCGTGCCCGGTCGGTATCACGTCCTTGTGCCTGACAGACACCTCCCGCCCCGATCCCTGGGCGGCGGAGGTGAACGCACGAGAGCTGATGGTCTCACTGTGGTACCCGGCGACGCCGTCGGACGGGCGGCCAGCCCGGTACATGACGCCAGCGGAGTCCGAGCTCCAGCTCACCAGCAGGGGCATCACCAGCGTCCAGCAGGACGCGCTGAGCACGGTCCGGACCAACGCGGTCAGCGATGCCACACCGGCGGGGTGTCAGAGCAGCCTCCCCCTCGTGGTGCTCTCACCCGGCTTCACCAATCCCCGCAGCGCGCTCACCGCGCTGGCCGAGGACCTGGCCAGCCATGGCTACGTCGCGGCCGGAATTGATCACACGTACGAGAGCTTCGCCACGGCCTTTCCCGACGGGCGGGTCACCACCTGCCTCGCCCGCCAGGCACCCCGCAGGGGCACGGGGTTCTGGGAGAAGGTGGTGGCAGGCCGGGCAGCCGATGTCTGCTTCGTGCTCGGCGAACTGACCGGTGCACACCCGGCATGGCCGGGCGCCGGGCTGATCGACCCGTCCCGGATGGCGATGGCCGGCCACTCCGCCGGCGGCGCAGCCGCCATCGCCGCCATGCTGACCGACTCCCGCATCCGCGCCGGCATCGACATGGACGGCGCCACTTATGCCCGGATCCCGGACCACGGCCTGTCACGGCCGTTTCTGTTCCTGGGCAAGCAATCCAACTACACCCCGGGAAGCGGAGGTGCCGTGACGACCTGGGAGCGCGACTGGAAACTGCTGACCGGGTGGAAGCGGTGGCTCCTGGTCGCCGGCACCGTGCATGCCTCGTTCACCGACCTCGCGCTACTGGCCGATCAGAGCGGCATCGACATCGGCGCCGCCCTGTCCGGATCCCGGTCCCTGGACATCACCCGCGCCTACGTCCGGGCCTTCTTCGACCAGCACCTGCGCAGCAAGCCGCAAGCCCTGCTGGACCAGCCGTCACCACGCTACCCAGAGATCACGTTCTGTTCCCCGCTAGGCCCGGTGCATTACGACCTGCCGGGATCTCCTGAATGAACTGGCTTCGTAATAGCTGACAAGGTCCGGGGAGCAGAACAGCGTCACAACAGGAACCGGCCCAAGCTGCTCCATCAGGCCAGCCAGCAGCGCGTGCCCGACTCCCATACCGCGCCAGTCCGGGGAGACGACCACGTCCTCCACATACGCGCGCAGGACGCCGTCGGTTACGGCCCGGGCGAACCCGATGAGATCCTGGCGATGCCAGGCGCCCACCGCCGGTGACGCACGCAGCACGGTGCGGACCTGCTCCGCAGTGCGCTCGGGCCACCAGCCTGCTGCTTGATACAGCCCCAGCACGCCCTCGGCGGGAATCTCACGCTGGCCGTGCGGCACGACTGCAGTATCAGGCGAATCCACCACACCACTGATTCTGGCAGCAGCCCGCACCACGACGGATAGCTACAAGCCGCCGGGATGGCCGTTTCGGCGCCGTTATCCCCACTGGCCGGGCTGGTAGTCCCCTCCGGGCCGCTGAAGGATGACGTTGAGGCGGTTGTACGCGTTGATGACGGCGATGAGCGACACCAGCGCGGCGAGCTGGTCGTCGTCGTAATGCTTGGCGGCGTTCGCCCAGGCCTGGTCGGTGACGCCGCCGGCGGCGTCGGCGATGCGGGTGCCCTGCTCGGTGAGCTCCAGGGCCGCCCGTTCGGCATCGGTGAAGACTGTCGCCTCCCGCCATACCGCGACCAGGTTGAGCCGGACCGAGCTTTCCCCCGCGTGTCCGGCGTCCTTGGTATGCGCGTCGGTGCAGGCGGCGCAGCCGTTGATCTGGCTGGCCCGGATCTTCACCAGCGACTGCGTCGCGGCCGGCAGACTCGAATCAGTCACGGCCTTGCCCGCCGAGTTGAGGTACTTCCCGAAGTTCGCTGCGATGGTGGTGCCGGGGTAATTGAGACGAGCGTCCATGGTCTCCCTGTCACATCAGAGGGGTTTGGCCGGTCACCTCTATGACCGGCAACGACGAGAGAATGTGACCGATGGACGAACATGACGTGCTCGCGGAACGGTTCGAGGCCCACCGGTCCCGGCTGCGGGCGGTCGCCTACCAGACGCTCGGCTCGGCCAGCGAGGCCGACGACGCCGTTCAGGAAGCCTGGTTGCGGCTGAGCCGCTCCGACCCCGCTAACATCGAGAATCTCGGCGGATGGCTGACGACGGTCGTCGCCCGGGTGTGCCTGAACATGCTGCAGTCACGCCGGGAACAGCCCATGGGAATGCACCTGCTCGACTCAGTCGTCAGCGACGCGGACGGCATCGACCCCGAACACGAAGCGCTGCTTGCCGACTCCATCGGTCCCGCGCTACTGGTGATCCTGCACACGCTGGCGCCCGCCGAACGGCTCGCATTCGTCCTGCACGACATGTTCGCCGTCCCGTTCGACGACATCGCGACCGTCCTCGGCCGCTCGCCCGCCGCGGCCCGGCAACTGGCCAGTCGCGCCCGCCGGCGGGTCCAGGGCGCGGCTCCGGTCCTCGACACCGATCTGACCCGGCAGCGAACCATCGCCGACGCCTTCCTCACCGCCGCCCGCAGCGGCGACTTCGAGGCGCTGCTCGAGGCACTCGACCCAGACGTCGTGGTGCGCTCCAACGGCGCCGAGGCGGTGCTCCGCGGCGCCGCGGCGGTGGCCGGACGCGCGCTCACCGGCGCGCGATTCGCCCAGGTCACCCTGCCCGCACTGATCAACGGAGCCGTCGGCGTCGTCAACGCCGCACAAGGGCGGCCGATCTCACTCATGGCGTTCACGATCACCGACGCAAAGATCGTCGCGATCGACCTTATCGACGACCCCGGACGCATCGCTGAAGCCGATCTGGTCATCCTCGGTCGCTGACACGCCGACCGGTATGCAGGGCGTGTTGCTGCGCTACACCCGGCAGCAGGCGCCGCGGGCTGGGACCAGGGTCATTACTCCTCAGGGGTATGGGCAGGAGTGCTGGCGGTCCGATCCGCGAGCGCATGGAGCGTGAGGGCGGTCACGCCAGCCTCCAGACGATCTGCATCCGGCATGGTGTCCGCGCGCAGCCGGCGGGCCGATAGCACGGACAGCACCAGCCAGGCTGCCGCCTCGGGGTCGGCGTCGGGCCGGATGCTGCCGTCGGCCTGGGCTCGCCGGATCAGGTCGGCCAGGTGGGCAGCGATCGCGCGGAGGGCCGTGCCGGCCGGCCCGGTCAGCTCGGGCTCGGCGGTCAGCGCGATCGCGTCGGCGAACAGCAAGCCGAACCGGGCGCCGAGATGGTCAGTGCCGTCGTGCCGTGTACCGGGATCTGGCGTGGCCCGGCCTGGCTGCCTGCGCATGGAGCCGGTGAGTATGTGGGCCAGCAGCCCGGACGCTGAGCCGGGGACTTCGGCCAGGTCGTCGAGCGAGGCCCGAACAGGACGGGCCGGTGTTCCTGCTCGGCACGTGCGTGCTGGTGGACGCGGTATGGGCGGCGGTGGGGGAGGACCCGCTCAGAGACGTCCTCGGCGCGCTGCTGCCCGTGCTGGACGCCGCCGTCCTTGGCCTGGACAGCCAGGTTGCCGCCGACGCGGGGTCTGTCCAGCCCGGTCTGGATCCAGTCCGGGGCGATCGGATCCAGGATCAGCTGGTCTGCAGCGCAGCGCCGTCGATGTCGGTCAGGTGATGCCGCATCGCTGGGCAAGTCCGCGGAGTTCCGCGCTGGTCCGGCCGGTGATGAGCTGGCTGCGGATCAGGTCGCGGGTGGCGGGCCGGACGTGGACGTCCTGCGGGGCTTCGTGCTCGGCGGCGAGCAGTGCCTGGATGCTGTCCTCGCGGCGGCCCCACTGAGCGTATGCGCGGGCGGTGTCGGTCCAGTACCGGGCGCGGCGCTCGGTGGTGGGCAGGCTCGCAGGCGGAACCCGGGCCGCGGCGGCGATCGCCGCGTCGGGGTTCCCGGCGTGGTTTTCCGCCGAGATCCGGTGCAGGCCGACGGTGGCGGGGGAGAACTCGCCGCCGTGGTCACGCAGCAGCAAGACTGTCCCGCCGAGGCGTCCAGCGAGTGAAGCGGCCTGGCCGGTCAGTTCGCGCATGCCGTCGCGGTCGCCGCAGCGGGCAGCGGTGTAGGCGGCGGACTGGATGAGCAGCCCGCGTTCGGCCGTCAGGCGGGGATCGGTGCCGCGCAGCGCGGGGCTGGTTGCGGCGGTGAGCGCGATGGAGGCTGCTTGCTCGTGCCAGCCTGCCTTGCGGGCCAGGACGGCCAGGTTCCTGGCGGCTTCGGCTTGCAGGAGCGGGTCGCCGCTGCCGGAGGCGATGACCTTGGCGCGGTCGGCGGCCATCCAGCCGAGCTGCTGGTCATCTAGCTTGATGAGCATCCGCGTGGTCAGCGTGTAGATCCCGGCCAGCAGGACGCCGGTCTCAGCCGTGCCGGCGTCTGCGGCGAGCAGATGCCCGGCGCAGATCAGCCGGGGCAGCCTGGAGGCGAGCCGCCGGTACCGGCAGTGATGAAAGTCAGCCAGCGCGGACGCAAGCCCGGTGCGCAGCTCGCCCGGGGAAACGCCGGAGGGGCCGGGGGGTGAGGCCGAGCATGGCGTCACGTACCCGGCTGATGAGCAGATCTCCCAGCCCGGCCTCGCCGGATGCGGTCGCGGGTGTCGGATCGGGCACCTGGGCGGTGATGGCCCCGGCCGCGGTCAGGGCCAGGTTTGCCAGGAGCTGCCGCCGCCGCACCTCGCCCTCCTCACCGTCCTCCGGCCCAGGCCTGCCCGTCACGATAGAGGAAGCGCCGCCAGATAGCCTGGTGGTCACGGCGGACAGGTCGCCGTGTCGCTGCGGTCCCGGTGCTGGTGCCAGGCCGAAGACGTGCGGGGGATGGACAGCGCGGCGGCGAAACCGCGCAGCACCGCGATGTCGGTTGTCGCGCACGGAGGCCTCAGACCCGGCTATTCCGAGAGCAGGTCGGTTAGCTCGCCGAGGTCCCAGCGTGTGATGATCGTTTCTCCCCGAGTTCCGGGTATCACGGCCTGCCAGTAGCCGTGCGTGATGATCTCAACGTCCGGATGCTCCGCTCGAAAGTGCTTCAGCCTTTTGCTGGGAGGGGAGTCCGGGATGCTCGCACGGGGCGCGACCATCTGCGGCGGTCATTATGCTGCTCGTGGTGTCTCTGCGCCGGGTGCCGGGGATTGAGAGCGGAATCCGGGCATGATGCCGGTGCCAGAGAGCGGGTCGCCGAGGATGCGGAGCATGATGCGGTGGCCGGCATAGCGTTCGCGGCCGTGCAGCCACCGGGTGTTGCTCAGTATCAGGCCCTCGCCGCGTTGCAGCCGGAAGGTTTCCACGTGCTGGCCGATAACGGCGCGCAGCAACGGAATGGCGGCAGTGGCGCCGGAGGAGAACCAGGCGAGGTCGTCGAGCCGGAGCCGGAGGCTTGTCCGCTGCGCTCCGGTCGCCTCGCAGACCGGTCCGAGGTGGCCGCCAGCGGTACCGAAGAAGGCAGCTCGCGGCGCGTACAGCGCCGTCAGGGCGTCGCGGTGCTGGCTGGCGAGTGTGCCGATGATGCGCGCGCCGTCGGCGACTAGCGTCGTCCCGCCCTCGTCGGCGGGCTGCTGGCAGGCTAGCAGAAGCAGTCCGGGCGGGTCCGGGACGCTCGATCCGTCGGTGTGGGGGATCAGCTCGGCATCGGTGAACGCCGCGTAGCCCCGACCAGCGGTCCGGGTACCGGTGATCATGGTGACGCCGTCCGGGCCGGCGTCGCGGTGCGGCCGGATGGCCATGAGCCGCCCCGCCACGGCGGCTAGCTCCGTCCGGTCGGTGATGCCGCTAAAGGTCACCAGGCCTTCGTCGCGCAGTAGTGCGACGACGCGCGGCTGCTGGCTGGGGTCACGGATGTCGGCGTAGTGCGTCTGGAAGGAGTCCATTGCTTCTCCTGCGGTTCAGGGATATTACCGCAAGCGTGACCGGTGGCTCGCCGCGATGGCTAGTGACAATCTGTCACGCCTGGTCGCAGGAGCGGCGCTCGCGGCGATGCTAGGGTCGGTTCAGCGACAGCGCCCCGGAAGGAGCCAGGTGGACGCCGGCATGCCAGCACCGGTCTATCCCGGCGCGCACGCGTTCCCGGTCTCGGTCAAGGGTGTCGCCGTCCAGGACGGCAAGGTGCTGCTGCTGGAAAACGAGCGGAACGAGTGGGAGTTGCCCGGGGGGAAGCTCGAGCTGGGCGAGGATCCGCCAGATTGCGTGGTCCGGGAGATCAGCGAGGAGACCGGCTGGCAGGTCAGGGCCGGGCCGTTGCTGGACTGCTGGCAGTACCACATCCGCCAGGGCAGTGATGTGGTGATCGTGACCTACGGCTGCCACGTGCTGAGCAGCGATCCGCCGGCGGTCAGCAATGAGCACAAGCGGGCGGGCCTTTTCACGCCCGGGCAGGTGCCAGAGCTGGTAATGCCGGATGGCTATAAACGGTCCGTTGCCGCATGGGTCGCCCGCCTGTACGAGCAGCCCGTTCCCTGACGGAGTCGAGGATGGGCGGGCGGTGTCAGCGGTGCGGGTCGCCCGGCTCACCTTCGGGTGTCCCGCCGTCCTGCGCGGTCTGCCAGGGTCCGGCCCGGCTGCCCGGACCGGGGGCGCTGGTCGCTGTGGCTTCCTGGCTAGCGGCGGGCCGTAGCCAGCCTGGAGGGGATCTCGGAGCTATTCTGCGCGGCTACCGGCACGCCAGCGGACTGACCCAGCAGCAGCTCGCGGACCTGCTGGGGTATGACAGGACCTACATCTCCATGATCGAGTGCGGCCGCCGCACAGTCACCGACCGCGGCACGCTCACCCATATCGCCCAGGCGCTGGCCATCCCTCCGCACATACTCGGGATCGCCGGCCCGGACGACGCCGACTTCGCCGCCATGCTCGCGTTCGGCAGCTCCGTGATCCGGCTGGCCGACATCGCCCGCCACAGCGGGCGGGCCGCCGATGCGGTCAGCGAGCTGTGGCCGCTGATCACCCGGCTGGAAACCCGCTTCGCCGCCGGGTACGCCGAACATGAGACGATGCGGCTGCTGGCGCAGGCCCGCGTGTCCTTCGGGGTCGCGCTCGGGCATCTGCTGCCCGAGGAACGGCTGGCCACCGCCGCCCGGTGGACCGGCCGGGCACTGCGCATCGCATGGAACCTTGGCGATCGGGAACTGCTGGCGTCCGTGCTGCGAATGCACGGCAACGAACTCCGTAAAGCTGGCCACGCAGCCGCCGGGATCGTCCGGCTCCGGCAGTCCCTGCAGATCGACGACCACCCGGCCCGCAAGGGATCCGGGCTAGTCCTGCTCGCCCGCGCCGCCGCCGACTCCGGGCAAGCGGAATTGTTTGACACGGTCGCCGGGCAGTGCGTCCAGGCCCTCATATCTGCGCCCGGCGACGAAGTCCTGTTCAACACTTTTACCGTCCGGGAGGTCCGCCTCCGCGGTCTGCTTGCCACCGGCCGGACCGGCCAGGCCGTCGATCTGACGGAAGGCTTCGCGGCAGGCGACGGGCCGCCTACCCCGCAATGGCGGGTCATCGAACGGATCACCACCGCTGACGTGCTTGCCAGAGCCGGGGACGAGCACGCGGCGGCGAACATGCTGTCCGCCGCCATCGGCGACTCTGAGACGCTCCGGCTGCCCCACCAGGTCCAGCGGATCATCCGCCTGACCGCGCAGCCCGGCGTTCTCACCGGGCAGCAGCCCGTTCGCCAACAGGCTCAAGCGGCGCTCACGCGCCTGGACAGACAGCTCGCGGACACGACAGCATCGTCCGGGATCTGACCCGCTACTGCGGCAGAGTCTCGCAGGTGACCGTGATCCTCGATCACCCAGGGCGTCCGGCGTTACTGCGAGCGTGACCGCCAGATGCCGGAATCCGAGATGAGGTGTTCTCAGCCTGGGACGTGGCGGGCGGTATTGAGGCGGGTCATCATCTCCCGGTTCGGTGCGGGCGGCCTGCATAGGTACAGGCGTTGGGACGGCGCCCTGCGCGCAGTCGCTCCCGTTCCGTCCAGCGCCTGTCGGCAGCCGGTTGTCTTGGCTCCAGGTGGCGTGATTGTCAGAGGGTGAGGCGCCCGGCGGCCAGCTCGATGGGAGGGCGGTAACCGCGGGCGCTGTTGATGTTTCGCCGCAGCGCCTGGTTGAGCTCGGCCAGGTCGGTGCGCGCGAGGCCCCCCGCTCCGCCGGTGGCGTGCTCGCAGATGACCGCCATGTCGTTCATGCAGCCCAGGACGCTGCGGTCCGCCGTCTTGGCGAGCAGGACCTCCTGCTGCTCCAGATCGCCGAACGTTCCCGCCGGCAGCTCCTCGCGGCGCAGCTCCCGCCCGATGAGACCGGTGACCAGCTGGCGCGTGGCCCGCAAATCGGATGCCGCCACATCGGCCTCGAAGATCGTGAACAGCGTCGCCGAGTGGGTCAGCAGCAGGCACTTGCGCCGGTCGAGCCACAACAGGTTCGCGTACCAGTCCTCGGGATCCCGCGCGGGCGCCGGGTCGGCGACCGCCGAGCCCATGGCGGCCAGGAGCTTTCTCGTGCACCGCAGGATCACTATGCGATCGTACGGCGTGGAGCCGTGAGCAGGTGGCCCGGTTCTTCGACTCTGACACGCAGCTGGCATATCACCGTAGGGCCACTGCCCGCCCGTGATAATTGAAGGTCTTATTACCGAACGAACTAGCTGCCTGCCCTGGTCACGCCCGTTGTCTTGCTCAGAAGGGACGTGGATATCCGCTCGGCACAGAAGCGAGCCTGGCAGAACAAAGTCGCCAAGGGGTTCAATACGACCGATATCCCGCTGGAGTTCTGCCTGCTCCAGGGCGAGATGGCCGAAGCATTCGACGCCTGGCGCAGGGACCGCGAAGATCTCGGAGAAGAACTGGCGGACGTGGCGATCTACTTGCTGGGCCTGGCCGAGATGACCGGTTTTGATTTGCAGGACGAGATCGAGGCCAAGATGGCTAATCGCGAACGTCGTCGACGCCTTTCACATCAGCCGCGGCGGGGAGCCCACCCAGACCGCTTCTTCGTCGACGAACGGGCCAGCCGTCAGGGCATCACGCTGACCGATCACCTGCTCGAGCTGGCCAACGGCCTGCTGGCGTACGCAGGCGTTCGCCTGTCACCTATAAAGTATTTTCAGGCAAGCTAATCCACAGGCCGCCTGGTCCATCCACACCGCACTCACGCATGTGTGCTGGGCGGTAGCGGCGGGAAATCCACAGGTCTATGCATGGCAGCGGGGTGCCGTCCACAGGAGAGCGGCAATTACGCAGATGGCGCTCCACAGGGGTATGGCAGTAGCCTCCCGGTCTCAGCGCGCGACCTCCGACGACGCGCGGTACGAAGGGTTCTATGTCCACTACGTTCAAGCACCGCAGCGATCTATCTGAGGGCAGAAGAAGCCATTCGGGACGGCTGCCGCTGTCGCGGAGTTTCACAGCGCATTCGATTTGCCCATGCGGCAATTCCCGAGCACTGAAACGGGGGACGATCTGGCAAAGCTCCGCGTCGCCCTGCTAGAGGAGGAAGTCGGCGAGTTCGTCACCGCCTCAGAAAAAGGCGACCTTATCGGCATCGCCGATGCGCTAGCCGATATCGTCTACGTCGTCTACGGCACTGCCCTGACGTACGGTATCGACTTGGACTCGGTCCTGCGAGAGGTGCACCGGTCGAACATGAGCAAGCTCGCTGCCGACGGAAGGCCTCTCCTCAGGGAAGACGGCAAGGTCCTCAAATCGGAACAATACTTCCCTCCAGACATTGCCTCGGCCCTCGGCCTGCAAGGCTGCTGAGCCAGGAACCGTCGTTAGCCAGCGCTCTGCGGCTAGAGCTACTCGATCAGCATGTAGCTCGATTTCTCCCACGTGTCGCGGGCCGGGCACGAACGGTATGAGCATCCGGGCCGGCGCCCCAGTATCGGTCCCGCTGGAAGCAGTGCGAGCCGTCCTGACCGGCCTGCGGCATGATGTCCAGTGAACGGCGAAGTGTCAGCGAACTGCGGCGGAAGGATGGCTGGTGCCCGATCGCAATGTCCTGTTCGGCGCCTCTCTTGGCCAGTGGAACGGCGCGGATGCCGCCGACGCGGCCGGGCGCATCCGGCTCGCCACCCAGCCCGATCGGGACGGCTTGGACCTGTTCACCGTGGCCGATCCCCGTACTTCGGCGACAAGCTGGACGCGTACGCGCTGACCGGGTTCCTGCTCGGCCAGACCGAACGCATCACCGGCATGGTGACCGTCACCAACCTGCCCAGCCGCCCCGCGCCCGTGCTGGCGCGCACGCTCACCTCGCTGTCCGCGCTGTCCGGCGGGCGGATCATCCTGGGCATCGGGGCCGGCGCGATCTGGGACATGATCGTGAAACTCGGCATATCCCGGCTCGACGGCGGGGCCGCGGTGCGCGCCATGGCTGAGGCGATCACGCTGATCCGCGCGCTGTCAGGCGGGGGAGACCCGGTCACCTTCGGCGGCGAGTTCTACCAGGTATCCGAACTGGACCCGGCCGCGGCGCCGGCCCCGCGGGTCTTCACCGGCTCGGTCGGCCCAAAGTCCCTGGCCGTCACCGGAGAGCTGGCCGACGGCTGGATCCCGCCGGGAGGCGCCGACTGGCTGAGCCAGTCCTACCGCGAGTCGCGTCCCCGCGTCGACGCTGCCGCAGTCGCGGCGGGCCGGGAGCCGGCGGAGATCGTCAGCGTCTACAACTTCGGCGGCCGCATCACCCCCGAACCGCTCGCCGCCACCCGCGGCGAGGACGGCCGCTGGATCGGCGGCTCCGTCCAGCAGTGGGTCGACGAGCTCACCACCGCTGTCCTCGAGCACCACGCGGCCGGCTTCATCTACCGCAACACCGACGACACCTCCGCCGACGTGGCCCTGGCCCGCTGGGCCACCGAGATAGTCCCCGCCGTCCGCGAAGCGATCAACTGACAGTCCCTGACCGCCCGCAAGCTACGTGGCGTTCCGTATTTCGGCGCCGGGCGGCGTCGCCCACGCCATGGCAGCTGCCCGCAAGGTAAAACGCTGACCGCGGGCCTGGTTGGATTATGGCCTGCGCCCGCGCCCGGCTGACCCGAACGCCCCGCGGTTACCGCTGATCCGCTCCAGTGCCTGGCTGATGTCGGCCGGAGCCACGATCCCGGCCAGCTGGCCGTCGGCGAACACCAGGGCCCGGCCGTCCGAACACGCGTTGAGCCGTGGCAGCAGGTCGGCGACCGGCTCATCCGGGGTAGCCCGGGCCACCTCAGCCAGCGGGCAGGCAACCTCACGCAGCGTCGTCCGGTCGCGGTCGTCCGCGGGAACCTGGTTGACCCGGCGCACGGTCACCAGGCCCACCGTCTGCCCGTCGTCCACGACCGGGAAGGCGGAGTGCCGCAGCCACGGCAGCAAGTCATGCAGGAACCGGGTGACCGTGGCCGACGCCGGCACGGTGACCGGGCCGGCGGTCATGATCTCCCGCACGGCCACGGTGCGCAACCGGGACTGCACCACCGCCTGCTGGTTCTCCGCGGTGGCCGCGCTGGTCAGGAACCAGCCGAGAATGATGAACCACAGCCAGCTGTAGTCCCGCCGGGCCAGCACGAGATAAGCGCCGACCACGAAGAGGGCCCACCCGAACACCTGCCCGGACCGGGCGGCCCACATCGCCGCCTTGAGCCGGTCCTTGGTAAAGGCCCACAGCACCGCCTGCAGCAGCCGCCCGCCGTCCAGCGGAGCGGCCGGGATCACGTTGAACACCGCGAGCAGGATGTTGATGCCGCCGAGCCAGGCCAGCGCCGCCACCACCACGCCCCCAACACCCGATGCATGCAGCAGCCAGGCCACCAGCGTGAACACCCCGCCCAGCACCAGGCTCGTCAGCGGCCCGACCCCCGCGACACGGACCTCGGCGCCCGGATTCGGCATCTCGCCCCGCAGCCGGGACACCCCGCCCAGCAACCACAGCGTGATGCCCTCGACCTGAACCCCGTTACGCCGTGCCACCAGCGAATGCGCCAGCTCGTGCGCGAGCAGGGACCCCATATAGGCCACCGCGGTCACGATGGCGGCCACCACGTATTCCGCCTCCGGCCGCCGCGGCACCTCGGCCGGGAACTGCCCGGCCGCCAGCCCGTAGGCCAGCAGTGCCACGATGATCAGCACGCTCCAGTTCACGCCGATCCGGATCCCGCTAATCCGCCCCAGGCTGAAGCTCTGTCCCATAACGTCTCTCCGCCGCGTGTACGTGGTGTCCGTTCTCCATACTCCAGCCTGCCCGCATCCGCCGGTACACGCCCCCGCCGCGTCAGGTCTTGCCCGGCTCAGACGGTAGAGCCACGGCCCGTCCGGGATCATTGAATTCTTTAGCCGAACGAACCGTGGTGCCTGCTCCGGGTGATCGGTATCAAGCAGGTCAGGACGTTCGCTCGAGAACGCCTTTAAGGTTATCGAGCTGGGCCACCTCGCGCTGCGCCCCCAAGCTCCGCTGGCGTGCCGAGTTCACCCGCGGCTAGCCATCCGGCGACGTCCTGTTCTGGAACTGGTCGAAGCGGGTGACCCCCAAGAAGGCGTCGCGCAGGTGACCCTCGGGCTCGCGCCTCCCCGAGCTGCAGCCGTCTACGGAAGGTGCAGACACGGTGCGGATACCCCGCCGCCAGTTTCCGGGGCAGAGTGGAGCTGTACGGGGTTACCCGTCACGGGACCGGCACCGCACGCAGCCATGGTGATGGATGGTCAAGGTCTGACGAGCGAGCACAGGAGGCAAGGATGACGGTACGAAACGGCAGCGCGGAGTGGCACGGGAATGTGGAGAGCGGGTCGGGAACAGTCACTGTTGGTGACGGCGTCTTCGAAGGTCCCTACTCCTACGATTCGCGGTTCGGCGAGGGGAAAGGGACAAATCCGGAGCAGCTGATCGCGGCAGCACACGCCAGCTGCTTCACGATGGCCCTGTCGAACATCCTCAGCGCCGCAGGCCACCCGCCGGAGTCGCTGCGCACGAACGCGCGCGTCCAGCTGCGGAACATCGACGGCGCCCCCACGCTGACGCGCATCAACCTGGATACGGAGGGACGCGTCACGGGCGTCGATGAGCAGCAGTTCCAGGCGTT
>WNGJ01003085.1_pt1 | contig 17061 bp, 15 predicted proteins | sample 5400611 | NCBI WGS metagenome assembly WNGJ01 (sample SAMN13153375, study PRJNA577476) | soil metagenome | isolation source: 40 cm soil or saprolite under Garry oak tree replicate 1 | place: USA:California | collected 2016-06-15 | reverse complement strand
CCGCAGCGGCAGGTGTGGGTCGCGTTCGCTGGCGGTGACGACGGCCAGCGGCAGGGTCCCGAGGCTGCCCGCCGCCGCGGCGGTCTCGCGGCAGATCGCATCGGAGGCGAGCAGTTCCTTCAGCCACGCGCGGCGTTTGCGAGACGACAGCGCCAGCGCCGTAGGGCGCCGTTCGCAGTCTCGCGGAGGGCCTGGACGGCGCGGCGCAGCCCGAGCGGGCGGGCGTACTCGAGCGCCACCTCGGCCAGCCGTTCATTGTCGCGGGCCACGCACCGCCACTCTCCCGGTAAAGCTCCAAATCATCGCACCGGCATTTCAGAAAGGCGTTCGATCTCCCTCGCGGCGACGGTTCGGGGTACGGTGCCGGGGCTAGCTTTCGCCGGTCGTATTCTTTTTCGCCGTGCCCGCGCCCCCTTTCGTCTTACCCTCGGTGGCGGCAGCGAACAATCCAGTCTGCCGACCGATGACACTGGCCATCCCCGCCAGGTTCGACAGCATCTGCTCCACCGACAGCTGAGCCGGGCGCACGCAGTATTTCCGCGTGCTGTTGATGTCCTCAACCGGCACGCCGTACATGGCGGCCCGCTGACTGCTCAGGAAGTTGTACATCGTCGGCCCGCTATCCCACCTGATGCCGTACTGGCCGAGGACCGCGTCCATGTGCGCGGCGACAGTGGGGCCTCTGGCTATGATGGCCGGCCAATTCTCGCGTTTGATAAGGCCTGCCACCTCTGTCTGCTGTGGTTTCGACCAGACAAATTGGAGGGTTTCCTCGTTCGTCATGGTTGTCGCCGTGGCGATGGTACTGACAAGGAACCGGGCCATGACCGCCGCGGGCACGATCTCGGGTGTCGTCGGGGTTGGGGTTGGGGTTGGGGTTGGGGGCTCGCTCATGAGGTGCTCCTCTCGTCAGGAGTTCACTATGTTCTGCCCGACGGCCCGCGGCAATAGGCGGAGCTGTGCGGTGTCTCAGCGCTGCTTCGGCGCTGATCTCGATCCGGCACCGGAATATTAGCTCTGGCATTTCGCCGCCGATTCGCGGGTGATCGGCGCGCCAGGAATAGAAAGTGCTCCTGACCTGGGACGATAAGGGTTGCTGAAGTCCATATCTACCGGGGCTCCGGCCGGCCGGTGTACGGGCCGCGGGCCGGCACCACCCGCACCGCGGCGCGCACGAGCCCGAGCGCCTGGCCGCACTCCTCACGCGTGCCGTGCAAACGGATGTTCACCGGCCCGCCGCCTCCCGCGCACGGGGGTGGTACCCGGCGCCGACGGCATGCACCCCGCGGCGGCGGCGTGGGCCCCAGAACATCACCCGGGCCGCCGTCCAGCCGGGCCGCGCATGACGGGCAGGCCGCTGCCGGGCCGGTGCGCGCGGGCGCGCGCGTCTCAGCGGCCACCGCCGTCACCCCCCGGCGCGCCGGGCAGCGGGCTGGTGCTGGCTGCGGCACCGCTGCGGGCAGGGGACTGCGGGCCGCGGCCGCCGCCCGCCACGGGTGGTTCCCCACCGTCGCTCGCCGGGCCGCTGGCCGGATCGGTGTCCGGTACCCGGCCGGTGCGGTGCGCGGCCAGCATCGCCGCCCACACCGCGTACTGGCCGTCGTCGAGGAACCCCGCCCGGGAAATGTCCACCGTGGTGCGCCGCCCGCTCCACAGCCCGGCCGCCGTCGCGATCAGCAGCCGCTCGGCCGGCGGCCACCTCTCGCCCAGCACCCCGTCCCAGTCGATCCCGCGCGGGCCGGCGTGGCGGTGAAACTTCGCCGCCGACGTGATGTCCGCACAGCTCAGCAGCACCGCCACCGCGGCGTGCTCCCCGGACCCGGCGTAACCGCCGTACCGCCCGGCCAGCGCGGTGACATCGGCGCGGCTCACACCGATCCCTCCGCCCGCGCAGCCGGGCCGCCGCGGCGCGCAGGCGCGGCGGCGTCCTGGACGCGTCCGGTGCGGGCCGCCGTGACCATCGCCAGCCACACCGCGAAGAAGCCGTCGTCCAGGAACCCGATCCGGCTCATGTCCGCGCCGGTGCGCCGCCCGGTCCACAGCGCGGCCGCGGTCGCGATCAGGAACCGCTCGGCAGGCGACCAGGTGCGATCGGCGAGCACGGCGTCCCAGGCCACGCCGTCGCTGTCTGCGTGGCGGTGGAACCGGCCGTCGCTGGTGATCCGCTCGCAGCCGGGGAACACCGCGACCGCGGCGGCCTCGCCCCACCGCTCACGGGCGCACTCACGGATGCAGCGCTCGCGCAGCGCGGCGACATCGGCGCGGCTCACCGGCCCGCCCCATCCGCGCGGGCCCACGCGGCCAGCGCGGCGTACTGGCGCTTCAGCTCGGCGAAGACCACGGCGTCGTCCTGGCCAGCTCGCTGCCACGCCCCGTGCACGCGCCGGGCCTCGTCCAGATCCACATACCCCGACCAGCAGCCCGCCTCAAGCCACGGGCAGCGGCCCGGGTGGGCGAACATCGACCCGAGGTCACGGGAGGAGTGCAAGATGACGCCGCCCTCGTCCCAGCCACCGGCCAGGCCGGGCACGGCGTAGTACTCGGCCACACCATCAGCGCCCGCCGCCGCCCAGGTCAGCCGGTCCGCGCGGGCCTTCTTCATGACCGATCTGCTCGGCTAGCCCCGCGCGCCTGAGGGCGTGATCGCTCACCTCTCAGCTGATGGCACACCGCCAGGCGCGCCAGAATGCGGCAGCCGTTCGGGATAATGCCCAGGTGTCCGCTACTCGGCGCTGGCTGAACTTGCCAGGCTTCCCCATCGCCACGACCGCGGTCTCGCGGGCAGGTGACCGGACTTCTGGACACTGGCCGAACTCGCCGAACCAGCGGCCTATCTCAGCAAGGCGGCAGTCGTGCTCCGCAGGGCTGGGGAGGGCGCTGCACGCCTACTACCGGCAGCAGGGATGGGCATACGTACGGACTGTGGATATTCCGGGGCGCAACAGCGGGGCGCTATTCCAGCGACTGGCGTCACCGGACCCGGAGGCGCGGGCCGCGCTCGCCAGGCTGCCGGAGTGCCAGGACTGGAGTCATGGCGAGGTGGAGCGCGGCTGGGAGCACGGCGTGGGCTGCCGCGCGGGTTCTGAGACGGAGTGTGTGATGACGACATTTGCGCGCGGTGAGAGAGTCGAGATCATCACGCCCCGGCTGGACCGCCTGCCCCCTCGGCGTCGTCTTCTCGAACGCTGGCCCCGGAAACAATCGCTACTGCGTCGAGCCGGACGACGGCTATCGGCACCACTACCTGCGCATCATAGAGGCGGCCGACCTCCGCGCCCGCGCGGGCCACGAACTGCAGGCTGAGGATGAACGCTCACGTCTTCCGATGTGCGGCGGTGGCGACTGTGGCTTCTGCGGCAACGTTCACTGACATCCCGCGAACTTCGCCCTACCCTGAAACCGGGAGGTCCGATGGCGACCATCGAGGAACTTGAGCGGCGCATCGTCCTGCTCGAGCAGCAGGTGAACCAGGTGCTGCCGAACAAGGTGGACGCCGTCGCCTACGGGCTGTCCCTGGTGCATGCAGACACCCAGGCCATCCGCGGCGAACTTGGTGAGCACCGGGAAATGCTGGCGGAGATCCTGCGCCGGCTGCCCACCTCCGGCTGACCCCGGGGTGACGGCTTCCCCCACCAGGACGAACGGCGGCGGGATACCCGCGCTGCCCAGCAACGTGCGCAGGGTGCGGGCCGCGCCGGTCACTGGGTCGGTTCCCGCATACACGCGGACCCGGAATGAGCCGCTCGGAAGTCGCTCTATGTGACCCTTCGCCACGGTTGCCATGACGTGATGTTAGACGGCGAAGCCGACATCGGTCCACGACCCGGTCCACGGCGAGAAGATCCGGCAATGCCGCCACACCTCTGACCTGGAGCCGCCTGTCGGAATCGAACCGACGACCTGTTCATTACGAGTGAACCGCTCTGCCGACTGAGCTAAGGCGGCGCGACGTCCGTAGGGGCTGAGCCCGCCACGGGCAGCGCGCACCGAGTTTACCAACGCGCCGGCGTAGATGCCGGCCTACTGGCAGACGGTCCCGTTTCCCGGCACGGCACCGTCGATGAGGTAGCGGTCCACGATCGAGTCCACGCACGAACTGCCCATCTTGTACGCGGTGTGGCCGTCCCCGTTCCAGCCGAGCAGAACGCCGCTGGACAGATCGCGGGCAAGGGCCTGCGCCCACCGGTAGGGCGTGGCAGGGTCTCGGGTGGTGCCCACGACCAGGATCGGCGGCGCCCCCACCGCCCGCATCGCGGGAACCGGTGCGCCGCGCACGGGCCAGTACGCGCACGGCAGGCTGCCCCACATGATCGCCTCGCCGAACTGGGGCGCGTCGTGCCGCGCGGCCCGCGCGGCGGCCTGCCATGCGCTCAGCGTGCGCGGCCACGGACGGTCCACGCAGTTGATCGCCATATTGGCCTCGGCCAGGTTGGAGTACGTGCCGTTGCTCCTTCGCTCCATGAGCGCGTCGGCGAGCTGGATCAGCAGCGTTCCGTCGCCGGCGGACGCGTTCTGCAGCCCCTGGCGCAGATATGGCCAGTAAGCCTTGCTGTACAGCGCGGCGAGCACGCCGGCGGTCAGGAGCGCCTCGTTCGCGGGCCGCCCGTCGCCGAGATCGTTAGCGAGCGGCGTCCGGTCGGCCCGGTTCAGCAGTGCCTGGAGCTTGGCGACCGCGGCTGTCACAGCGGCCGCGGCGGTGCCAGAACTGCCAGCGCCGCCGGAACCGAGCGGGCAGCCGGTGCGGCGCACGCAGTCGGCGGCGAACGAACCGAATGCGACCTGGAAGCCTTCGGCTTGCACGATGTTCTGGTCGGTCGCCGTTTCAGCGGGGTCGAGCGCGCCATCGAGGACGAGTGCGCGCACGTTGTGCGGGAAGAGCTGAGCGTAATAGGTGCCCAGATAGGTCCCGTACGACTTTCCCAGGTAGGTGAGCCTGGCATCGCCGAGAGCGGCGCGCAGCACGTCCATGTCCCTGGCCGCCTCCGCGGTGCCGACGTGGGCGAGCAGCGGGCCCGCCGCTTGTGCGCATGCTCGCGCGAAGAACCTGCTCTCGGAGATCACGGCGGACATTTCGGCCGGGTTGGCCGGGTTGTCGTTGGTGTCGAGGTAGGCGTCCAGCTGCGGCCCGCTCATGCACCTGATCGCCGGCTGGCTCCCGCCAACCCCGCGCGGGTCGAGGCCGACCACGTCGAACCGCGCGAGCACCGCGGCGGAAAGCACGTTGCGCGCCTGCCTGGCGAAGGCGATCCCCGAGCCGCCCGGCCCGCCGGGGTTGAGCACGATGGAGCCGATCCTGCGCGCTGGGCCAGCAGCCTGCAACCGCACGACGGGGAGCGAGAACCGGCTGCCCGCTGGGCGGGCGTAGTCGACGGGCACCAGCAGGCGGGCGCACTGGAACCCGCTCGAGCAGGGCTGCCAGTCGAGTTTCTGGTGGTAGTAGCCCGTGACCGTGACCGGCGGCGGCGCTGCGGGCGCGGACACCCGTGCCGCCGGGCTGCCCGCGGAACCCTGCGCCACACGGACACCCGTGCAGCCGGCCGCCGCAGCCGCGGCAGCCACGATCAGGGCGGCGCAGGCGGCAAGCCGGGAGCGCGGGCGCCGCGGCCTCACGAAAGCTCCGGATCGACGTCTTGCCCGCCGTGTGCGCCCTCGTACGCCTGCCGCGGGCCGCACACGCTCGCCCTGCTGCACGCGCATCTGCGGCCGTCCTCGCTGAGCTTCACAAGGACCCGGTCCGACGGCACGTTGTACCCGACGACGCTCCCGGTCCCGTGCGGCGAATCCACCTGCGCGCCGAGCCGTGGCGCCCGGTCGCGGAACTCCGCGTACAGCGGGTGCTCGTACTTCAGGCAGCACATCAGCCGTCCGCAGGCACCGGCGATCCGCATCGGGTTCACCGGCAGGTCCTGGTCTTTCGCCATCCGCACGGAGACCGGCTCGAAATCCTTCAAGAAGGTCGCGCAGCACAGGTCACGGCCGCACGGCCCGATGCCACCCTGCAGCCTGGCCTCGTCGCGGGGCCCGACCTGGCGCAGTTCGACCCGCGCGCGCAGGCTGCGCGCAAGATCGCGGACAAGCTCGCGGAAGTCCACCCGGTGCGGCGCGGAGAAATAGATCACGAACACGTTGTCGCGGTCGAGGTAGTCGACGGCGGTGACCTTCATGGGCAGCCCTTGCTTGCGCACCAGCCGCTTGCTCAGCTGACGGGCCTGCGCGCGGCGGATCCGGCAGTCCTCGTCGCGCGCCAGATCGCCCGCACCGGCCGGACCCGCGCACACCGGCAGGCCGCCCACGTCCTCCGACACCCACTGCGGCGCCCAGATGCACTCGGCGACCTCGGGCCCCGCGTCCGTCGGCACCAGCACCTTGTCCCCGACCTTGGGCGTATGCGGCCCGGGGTCGAGGTAGTAGAGCCGGCCATAGCGCTCGAAGCTGACCGCCATCATCATGCCCATCGCTCCAGCCTACGGCGTGGCCGGCGGGAATCGCCGCAGCCGCCGGCACCGATTCTGATCCCGAACGGCTGCGCAGGGTGACGCTAGGCACACATGCGGCCGCAAAAGGGCGCAGGACCGGGTCTCGGGGGTCCGCCCCCTCCCGGTCCACCGCAGCCGCAACGCTGTGCATGACCGTGAATGTGCCATTGCGGGTCGCCCGCGACCCGCAATGGCACATTCACGGTCCTAGGCGAGCCGGGGGCGGGTCTCAGCCGGCGAGCCGGGGCGGGCGTCAGCCGGCGAGCAGGGCGAGCGTCATGGCCTCGGCGGCGAGCAACGGGTGCGCGTTGGCCCCGACACGCTCGCGGCACTGCATGATCGCCTGCATCCTGCGCAATGTCGATTCTGGTGTCGTCATCGCTGCGATCCGCCTGATGTCCTGCTCGAAGTCGGCATTCGCCAACTCCACCGGGGCGCCGAACTGGACGGCAAGCACGTCGCGGTAGAAGCCCGCCAGGTCGAGCAGCGCGCGGTCGAGCGAGTCGCGCTTCAGCCGGGTGGCGCGCGATTTCTGCCTGTCGGTAAGCTCCCGGAGCGCCCCGGCGCCGCCGCGCACGGCCTTGGCGACGCCCTTGCCCGACGAGCCCTCACCGAACGCCCGGCGCAGTTCCGCCTGCTCGGGCTCGTCGAGTTCGGCCGTGACCGCCGCTGCCTCCGCGTCCGCGGACTCAACGAGCCGCGCCGCGGCGGTGATCGCCGCGCCGAGGCCATCGATGCTGGCGGGCACCCGGAGCACATCGGCCCGCCGCGTGGCGGCCTCGGGATCGGTGGCGAGACGGCGCGCCCTGCCGATGTGGCCCTGGGCGGCGCGCGCGGCCGGCAGTGCGAGTTCCTTGCCGATGCCGTCGCGCCTGGCGAGCATATCCGCGATGGCGCTGGCCGGCGGAGTCCGCAGCGTCACCAGCCGGCACCGCGACCGGATCGTCGGCACCAGATCGTCAGCGCAGGGCGCGCACAGCAGCCACACTGTCCGCGGCGACGGTTCCTCGATGGCCTTGAGCAGGGCGTTCGCAGCCTGTTCCGTCGCGCGGTCGGCGTCTTCGAACAAGATGACGCGCCAGCGGCCGCCGAAAGGCGCGGTGGCGGCCCGAAGCACGAGGTCCCTGGTCTGCTTGACGCCGTAAGACAGCCCGTCGGGACGCACGAGGAGCACGTCGGCGTGCGTGCCCGCGAGGACCTGATGACAGGAGGCGCACTGGCCACAGCCGAGGTCCGGGCACAGCAGCGCGGCCGCGAACGCCCGCGCCGCGACCGAGCGGCCGGAGCCCGGCGGGCCGGTGAAGAGCCAGGCATGCGTCATCCCGGCCCTGCCCTCGCTGATCTCCGTGCCGGTACTTTCCCCGCCTGCCCGGCCGCCGCGGCCGGCGAGTGCGGCGGCCGCGGCGGCCCGAAGCTCCCCGACCACCCGGTCCTGGCCCGCCAGGTCGTCGAAGACGCTCATGACAGGACCTTTTTCATGATCACGGTCCGGCACCCGCGAATATCGCGGGCAGGGGACCACGATCATGGAACTTGTGGCGCGGACGGGGCATGGCGGTCAGTCTCGCACGGCCGGGAAGCTGCCGGTGTTCGCCTCAGCCACGGCGGGAACGGGGTCGGGCAGGATATCCCTGATCCGCTCCTGGATCCGGCGGCTTATCTCCGCTGGCGGCATCGCCGCGTCGATGACCAGGTAACGGCCGGGCTCAGCGGCGGCCAGCGCACGGAACCCCTGCCTGACCCGCTTGTGGAAGCTGATCGGCTCGGATTCGAGCCGGTCTGCCGAGGGCGCGCGGCGGGACAGGCCCGCGGCCGGCGGAAGGTCGAGCAGGACGGTGAGGTCGGGCACCAGGCCCCCGGTCGCCCAGCGGTTCAGGCCCGCGACCTCCTCGACCGGTAGCTCACGCCCGGCGCCCTGATAAGCGAGTGAGGAATCGACATAGCGGTCGGTGATGACGATCGCGCCGCGGTCGAGGGCCGGGTGGATCACCGAGGCCACGTGCTCGGCGCGGTCCGCCGCGTACATGAGGGTCTCCGCGCGAGCAGACAGGCCCGCATGCGACTTGTCGAGCAGCAGCGCGCGCAGGCGCATCCCGACCTTGGTGGCGCCGGGCTCCTGGGTGGCGACCACCTCGTATCCCTGGTCCCGGAGCCAGATGCCCAGCAGCCGTGCCTGGGTGGTCTTGCCCGCGCCCTCGCCGCCCTCGAGCGCGAGCAGCAGGCCACGCGGGCGCTTCGGCTCCTCCAGGACCAGTTGCTCGCCGCGGACCGCGGCCAGGAGGTCCGGGATCAGCGGTATGCCGCGGCGGTCGTCCATCCGGTGATACGAGACCACACCGAGCAGCACCGCGACCACGGCGGCGAGGAGCAGCATGGCGTTGTCACCGATGCTGTGGTAGTCGACCCTGCCGATCCGCAGACTGCCCGATCCCGCCGCCCCCGAGATGACTCCGGACAGGACGGGAGCGGCCGCGACGCTGGCGAGCAGGATGATCTGTATCGCGGACTGCATGAACGCGAAGGTCCGCCCGCGCAGGCCGTCTTCGACCTCGAGCCCGACGATGGTGTAGCCGGTCGCATACGCGATGCCCGCGAGCGAGCCGATGAGCACGACGAGGACGGTGAGGATCACCAGGTTCGGTATGAGCGCCATCAGGGCGAGCGGTATCCCGGCGGCGGAGATGGACAGCCCGAACAGCCGCCGTCGGCTGAACCCGCGCAGCACGCGCGAGCCGAGGAACATCCCGGTGGCAAGCCCGACGAAGATCGCGACAAACACCGCGCCCCAGCCCGCGTTGCCGCCGTGCAGCGTGTCCGTGATGTATGGCTTGCCGATCCCGATGATGACCCCGGCGGCGGAGAACGCCCCCACCATGCCGATGAGCAGGCCGCGGACAACGGGGGTGTGGCCGAGGAACCGCCAGCCTTCCCAGATCGTCCTCGCCATCGACGGCGCCGAAATGTGGCCGCGGCCGGTGCGTTTGGGTATGTGGAGGAAGAACACGGTAAGCGCGGAGACGCCGAACGTCGCCGCGTTGAAGTAAAGGGCCAGGTTCACCTGGTTGGTGTTGAAGTACGGCGAGATCGACCCGAGCGCCTTGCTCACAAGCGCGAGCAGGCTGAACACGATGCCCGCCACGGCCGCGCTGCCGTAGGTGGTGAAAAGGCTGAGCTGGTTGGCCCGCTCCAGCCGGTCGGGCGGCACCAGGTTCGGCACGGTCGCGTCCTTCGCCGGCGTCCAGAACAGCGAGGCGCAGCCGGCCAGGAATTTCGCGAGGAAGATCCAGGTCAGGTGGGGGAAGAGCGGGATCGACAGGAACAGCAGGCCGCGGAGGACGTCGCCGACGATCATCGTCATCCGGCGATCCAGGCGGTCGGCGGCCGCGCCCGCGAGCGGGCCGAGCAGGAGCGCGGGCAGCAGCGTCGCTATCCACACGCCCGCCACCGCGTAACTTTGGGTCGCGACGCCCCTGCCCTGGGTGATCTGGAAGGCCAGCGCGGTGAGTGCGAGAATGCTGAGCCAGTCCCCCAGGCTGGACAGCCCGAGCGAGATCCACAGCCGGCGGAACGGCTTGATCGAAAGCACGCCGCGCCGTTCTCGGTTCGCTGGAGCGCGGAGAATCATTGCGCCACCGTATCGGGAGATCAAGCGGGTACGACGGGAGTTCCGGGGTGAGCGGGCCGCTTACGACCTGGACGAGGCCCGTGACCCGCCGCGGCGCGTGGCCGGCCCGGCCGCGCGCCGCTCGGCGAGCAGCTCCGCCGCACGCTGCAGGCTAATCGACTCCACCTCATCACCCTTCCGCAACGAAGCATTGGTCTCACCATCCGTTACGTATGGTCCGTAACGGCCTGACTTGATCACAAGAGCTTTGCCCGTCGCAGGATCGTCGCCAAGCTCACGCAGCGGCGGCGCGCCGGCCCCACGCGCCCTGCCGCGGGTCTTCGGCTGCGCGAACAGATCCTTCGCCTCGGCGAGGGTCAACGTGAAAAGCTGCTCCTCGCTCGCGAGCGACCGGCTGTCCGAGCCCTTCTTCACATAGGGCCCGTACCTCCCGTTCTGCACCGTGACCTGCTCGCCGTCGACCTCGCCGAGCACCCGGGGCAAGGTGAGCAGGCGCACCGCGTCCTGCAGCGTCACCGTGTCGAGCGACATGGTCTTGAGCAGCGAAGCGGCACGCGGCTTGGCAGTTTCCGGCTTGGCCGGCTTGGCCTTGACGGCCTTCGCCCTGGCGGTGCCCGCCCTGGCGGTGCCGGCCGGCGCGCTTTCCGCCGCCGCTGCCGCTGCCGTCTGCGCGCCGTCTGCGGCCGAATCAAGCACCTCGGTCACATACGGCCCGTAACGGCCCGCCTTGGCGACGATCGTCCGCCCGGTCTCCGGATCGGTGCCAAGAACGCGATCACCGCTCGGCTGCGCGAGAAGCTCCTCGGCACGTTCCGGCGTCAGTTCGTCGGGCGCCGTGCCCTCGGGGACGTTGACCCGTTCCCCGTCGCGTTCGAGATAGGGACCGTACCTCCCCACCCGGACCACGATGGCCGTGCCGGGCAGCGGGAACGAACTCACCTCGCGCGCGTCGATGTCACCCAGGTCGCTGACGAGCTCCTTCAGCCCTTCCTCGCCGACGCCGCCGTTCTCGCCGAAGTAGAAGCGCCGCAGCCAGGGCACGCGCGCCGCCTCACCGCGGGCTATCTCGTCGAGCACGTCTTCCATGCGCGCGGTGAAGTCGTAGTCGACGAGATGCCCGAAATGCCGTTCGAGCAGCGTGACCACGGCGAACGCGAGGAACGAGGGCACCAGAGCGGTGCCCTTGCGGAAGACGTAGCCGCGATCGAGGATCGTGCCGATGATCGAGGCGTAGGTCGACGGCCTGCCGATCTCCCTGTCTTCGAGTTCCTTGACCAAAGTCGCCTCCGTATACCTGGCCGGAGGGCGGGTGGTGTGCCCGGCAGGCGCCAGGCTGATGACGGCCAGCGGATCGTTTTCCGCGAGCGGCGGCAGCCGGTGCTGCGTGTCCTCGCGGTCGGCCTCCGGATCGTCGGCGTCCTCGACGTATGCCTTCAGGAACCCGTAAAACGTAATGATCTTCCCCGAGGCGCCGAACTCGGCATCCTCGCCCGCGCTCGAGCGGCCCGCGACACGCACGGAGACCGACTCCCCCGCCGCGTCCTTCATCTGCGAGGCGACCGTGCGCTTCCAGATCAGCTCGTACAGCCGCAGCTCGTCGCCCGCGAGCCTGGTCGCGGAAGGCGTCGCGAACTCGTCCCCGGCCGGGCGGATCGCCTCGTGCGCCTCCTGGGCGTTCTTCACCTTGCTCGTGTACACGCGCGGCCTGTCCGGTACGTACTCGGCACCGAAAAGCTGCCGCGCCTGGGTGCGGGCGGCGGAGATGGCGGTGCCTGACAGCGTGATGCTGTCGGTTCGCATGTAGGTGATGTGGCCGTTTTCGTAGAGCCGCTGTGCGACGGACATCGTGTGCTTCGCGGAGAAGCTGAGCTTGCGCGACGCTTCCTGCTGCAGCGTCGTGGTCCTGAACGGGGCGTAGGGGGAACGCCGGTAGGGCTTCTTCTCGACCGACCGGACGCTGAAGGCCGCCCGTGCGAGCCGCTGCGCCAGTCCGGCCGCATCCGACTCACCGAGGTGGACGAGATCGGCCGTCTTCAGTTGCCCGTCAGCGGAGAAATCGCGCCCCTGCGCGACGCGCCGGCCGTCGAGCGCGACGAGCGTGGCGCCGAACTCCGGCGGGTCGGCGTCGTCGCGGCGGCTGCCGAAGACCGCCTCGAGGTCCCAGTAACCCGCGGGCCGGAACGCGATCCGCTCCCGCTCCCGCTCCACCACCAGACGGGTGGCGACGGACTGCACACGGCCCGCCGACAGCCTCGGCATGACCTTCTTCCACAGCACCGGCGAGACCTCGTACCCGTACAGGCGGTCAAGGATGCGCCGGGTCTCCTGTGCGTCCACCAGTTTCTGGTTGAGCTCCCGCGGGCTGGCGACCGCATGGGCAATCGCCTCGGGGGTGATCTCATGGAACACCATCCTGCGCGCGGGGACCCTGGGCTTGAGCACCTCGAGAAGGTGCCAGGCGATGGCCTCGCCCTCACGGTCCTCGTCCGTGGCGAGCAGGAGCTCGTCCGCCTCACCGAGCAGCTTCCGCAGCTTGCCAACCTGCTGCTTCTTGTCGGGGTGCACCACGTAGAGCGGCTCGAACCCGGCGTCGACATTGACGCCGAGCCGCGCCCACGGCTCCTTCTTGTACCTCGCCGGTATGTCCGCCGCCTTGTCGGGCAGGTCACGGATGTGGCCGATACTCGACTCGACCACGTAACCCCGGCCGAGATATCCGGCGATGGTTCTGGCCTTGGCGGGCGACTCGACGATGACGAGCCGGGTCGCGCCCTTGGCGCCGCCTGTGGCACCCCGTTTGCTATCTGGCACCCTCGCTAACCCTCACATCCAGCTCGGATGGCTCATTCCGGTGGCCATCGCGCACCGGCACAGCGCTCCGGCACCCGCTCGGCCCGGTCACCCATCTCTGCCGCTGCCATCCTGTTATGGTCCTGTAACCTTCCGCGCTGCAGCGTATGTTCCAACCGCGCGCTCCGCCAGCGCCGCGGCTGCCACAGTCCAGACGACGTGACGTTACCCGTATTGCGGCAGAGGTTTGCGCCAGGTTGCGCGACCGAGCCAACTGCGCAGAATGAGACTCGATGACCCAGTACTCCTACCTCGTCGTGTATCTGCCACGCGGATTGTCCCGGGACGCCGCCCGGCAGATCCTGACAGATCACGCTGAGTACGGCGACTGGGAACTGACCCGGCTCCTGCTGTTCGCAGACGGCAGCAGGAAAGCGACCCTGCGGCGCAGGATCATACGCCCAGTCCTGACGATGTGAGTTCTGGGTGCCGCCGGCCCGGTTGCCACCGTGGCAGCCGTGGCAGCCGCGGTGCGCCTGCGGCGCCCGTGCCACTGCGGCGCACGCAGGGCGGGATGCGAGGTTCTGGGGGTTCCTGGTGCGTGCGGAGGCAAGAGAGCGCCCTGCGGGTTGGTGACACGCTCGGTAGTCGTTAGGGAAAATTGATCCCGAACGGCTGCGCGGCGGTGTCACGGCCCCGGGTGGCTGCCGCGCCCGGCGGCCCGCGTCGCCCGAGCCCGCACGGCGTCCGCGGCGGCCACCACGCGCACGGTGCCTGCGGTGCGCACGCCCGGCTCGCGCGCGTGAACCACGCGGCGGGCGGGATGCGGTCGTGCACGGGTGCCTGCGGCGATGGCCACCTCGCGCCGTTTGTTCCGCCGCGCCGGCGCCGAGGGCGGTAAACAGAGCTTTGCCCGCCCCGGGCCGCGCACCCGGGACGGGCAAAGCGCAGGGTGCGGTCCGCGCCACCCTCAGCGTGGCCCGCAGATCTTGGTCCTCGCGCCGCCAAAGATCAGCGCAGCGGGGTCACACCTCCACGGGACACGCTGTTGTCACCCGTACGGCCGAGGGCGCGGCCACACCCGCCGCGGCGCCAGCGCCGTACGGACGGAGCAGGCGCCGTCCTTCATGCGCAGCGGCTACCGCCCCACCCGGCCGTGCCTGCCGAACACACTCCGGGGCCGACGCCCGGCCGCCGTGAGCGCGCCCACGCCCAGGGCGATGGCAACCCCGGCCAGCGCGAGCAGGCCCGTGAGGTTGGCGCCGGTGGTCGGCAGGCCGTCGCCGACCACGCGCGAGGAAAGCTGGGTCGGCGCGCCGAGCCCACGCTGGAGCTGGTGCGTGTGCTGGTGGGTGCGGCGACCCGGGTGCCGGTGATGGCTGGTTCCGTCCGGCGTGCGGCCGTGGTGGCCGGCGGTGCCGGGGGTGTTGTCGTTGTCAGCGGGCTGGCCGGCGTCGTTGCCGTCGCCGGATGGCTCGTGACCGTTGCTCGCTTCGTCTCCGTGGCCTGTGTTGCTCCCGTGGCCGTAGTGGCCGATCTGCGCCGAGCCGGCATCGGAGTTGCCGCCCGGGCAGTGCGCCCTCGCCCTGCCGAGGACGGAGATCGCGTTACCGCAGACATCGACGGGCACGCTGACCGGCACGCTGACCTGGTTGCCGCTGAGCAGCGAGCCGCCGCCCGAGGTGGACTCCGAACCGGTGGCCGCGTTGCTCACCGGTATCTCCGCGGTGCAGACGCCCAGCGCCTCGCCGAGCACGGCTACCGCGTTGCCGCAGACGCTGATGGGAACGGACACCGGGACGTTGACCTGGTTGCCGCTCAGGACGCCGCCGTCACCGCCCGTCGTGTCTCCGGCGAACGCGACGCCCGTGCCGCTCGCGGCGACCACGGCTGTCAGCAAGGTGATCTCGGCCATGCGTCTGGCCCATGTGGATGTACTCATGAGGAAAGCTGCTCCTTGACGGTTGTCGGGAGTTCGGCGCGCGCTTGAGGTCGGGCCGGCCGCGGGCCGGCGTCAGCGCGCGGCGGAGGCCGCGCGCGGCACTACCGCGCTGGGCGAGCTCCCACGTGCGACCCTCCCTGGGGATCTCTGGTCACCGGCCGGGGGCGGCCGGGGTGACCAGCCTTGTACAGAGAGTTACAGTAACACCACTGCCTGTACACAGAGGAGAAATTCAGAAAAGTGTCGCGGCGATTCCAGGCACACTGCCGGCGCTAGTGCCCTGACCTCGCGGCGAGGGCTAACATTGATCAAAGAATTTGTCGAGCACGCGCGTGCCGAAACGCAGCGCGCTGACAGGGACGCGCTCATCTACGCCATGGAACATTCCGGAAAAGTCCAGATCGGACGGGAGCCTCAGCGGCGCAAATCCGAAACACCGGATACCTAGCCTGGCGAACGATTTGGCGTCGGTTCCGCCGGACAGGCAGTACGGGACCACCCTGGCAGCGGGGTCCTCGGCGAGCAGCGCACGGCTCATCGCGGCGAAGAGTTCGCCATCGGGGGTGGTCTCGAGCGCAATGTCGCGATGAGTGAACTCGTGTTGAATGTGCGGCCCGAGCACGCCATCGAGCTCGGCTAGGAACTCGTCTTCGTAGCCAGGCAGAAAACGGCCGTCCACCTCCGCGGAAGCTACCTGCGGTATAACATTTACTTTGTACCCGGCACGCAGCATTGTCGGGTTGATAGTATTACGTAGAGTCGCCCCCGTGATTCGGGAGATCGGGCCCAGTTTGTCAAGAATTTCCTGGCAGCGGTCCGGGCTGAACTCGACCTCGAGGACCTCCGCGGCCTGCTCGAGGAACGCCCGCACCGATGGCGTCAGGCGGATGCCGAACTCATGCCGGCCCAGCCGGGCGATCGCATCGGCAAGCTTGGTAACAGCGTTGTCATCGTTAAGCATGGAACCATGGCCCGCGGTGCCGCGGGTGGTCAGCCGCAGCCACGCCATGCCCTTTTCCGCCGTCTGGAGCAGGTACATCCGCCGCGGCCCGGACGGGCCTTGCAGGGTGTAGCTGAAGCCGCCGACCTCGCCGATCGCCTCGGTGCACCCCGCGAAGAGGTCCGGGTGGTTGTCGACGAGCCAGCGAGCGCCCCACGAGCCGCCCGCCTCCTCGTCGGCGAGGAACGCGAGCACGATGTCGCGGGGCGGGCGGCGGCCTTCACGCAGCCGCTGCCGGATCACCGCTAGGATCATCGCGTCCATGTCCTTCATGTCGACGGCGCCACGGCCCCAGACGCAGCTCTCGGTGATCTCACCGGAGAAGGGGTGCACCTGCCAGTCACCGGCGTCCGCTGGGACCACGTCCAGGTGACCGTGCACGAGCAGCGCGGGCCGCGCAGGGTCGGTGCCCTCGATCCTGGCGACCAGGCTGGTGCGCTTCGGGTGCGATTCGAAGATCTGCGGTTCCAGGCCGGCCTCTGCGAGCCTGGCGCTGACGTACTCCGCCGCTGTGCGTTCACCGGGACCAGAATGATCGCCAGGGTTCGTCGTATCGATCCTGACAAGATCGCTGCACAGCTGCGCTACCTCGTCCTCGGCCGCCAGATGTCCAGGCACGATCCCCTCCCTGACTGTCGCCTGCCGCGAGCGGTAGCATGACTTCCTGCCGCTTCGTGCGCTCCCTGCACTTCGTCCACTCCGCGCGCTCCGCGCGCTCCGTAGTGAGACTCGTCCACTGCCACGATCTCACCACGCGCCTGTCCGGTCAGCCGCTGGGGGCACCCTCACCTTCGCCGATGGGCCCCAGATTTGCTATCGTGATGCGGCCGACGCGACATGGGCAGCGCTGCGGCACACGTCCGGGTGGCGGAATAGGCAGACGCGCTAGCTTGAGGTGCTAGTGCCCCAAAAGGGCATGGGGGTTCAAGTCCCCCCTCGGACACGTTTATTCCCCTGACCGGCCGTTCCGGGGCATGCGGGACTGTCACCCAGGCCCGGCCTTCGGCCGGGGCGGGTGCATCAACTGTTTGTCTTCCTCCTTTCCTGGGCTGTTGCTCCGGCCGTGTCACCGGTCCCGGCCCATGGTGACTACGACGGCGCTGCTGCCGCCGGCGCGGAGAGTCCGGGTGTCCGGGTCATAGGTGAGTGTGACGCCCGCGGTCCGCAGCTGGTCGATCAGGCCTGCGATATCGGCGGGAGTGGTGAGCCGTACGGTGCCGTTGCCCTT
>WNGJ01003247.1_pt1 | contig 17064 bp, 11 predicted proteins | sample 5400611 | NCBI WGS metagenome assembly WNGJ01 (sample SAMN13153375, study PRJNA577476) | soil metagenome | isolation source: 40 cm soil or saprolite under Garry oak tree replicate 1 | place: USA:California | collected 2016-06-15 | reverse complement strand
GTGAGGTCAATCACCTTTCTTTTGTGACTGAAGTAACGGCATCAGTGCAAAAGATGTGCTACGCTTGGGAAAGGATGATTGAAATAGACCTCACCAGATAAAGTCAGGTCAAACATACGCTAAGTATGAAAAAGATAGGATCATCAAATACGTATGATAACAATCCGAGTTCATTAGGAAAGGAACCTTCAACATGACAAGCACAAAGAAAGTGCGCGTTGCGATCATTGGTGCTGGCAACTGTGCCAGTTCGCTAGTACAGGGTGTCCACTACTACCGTGAGGCACAACCAGAGGATTTCGTCCCTGGCTTGATGCACGTCAACCTTGGTGGGTACCACATCAACGATGTCGAGTTCTCTGTCGCCTTTGATATTGACCAGAATAAAGTAGGTAAAGATATCAGTGAGGCCATCTATACAACCCCAAACAATACGTATCGCTTCGCAGACGTTCCCAAACTCAATGCGAAGGTGTATCGCGGTATGACGCATGATGGACTCGGGAAGTATCTCTCTCGTATCATCACCAAAGCACAGGGACAAACTGACGATATCGTGAGAATTCTCAAAGACACCGGTACTGATGTCGTGGTGAACTATCTGCCGGTCGGCTCTGAAAATGCTACCAAATGGTATGTCGAGCAGATTCTTAAGGCCGGAGTGGGGTTCGTCAACTGTATCCCTGTCTTTATTGCTCGTGAAAGGTATTGGCAGGAACGCTTCAAAGAGGCGCATCTGCCCATGATCGGAGATGACATAAAAAGTCAAGTCGGTGCGACCATCGTCCATCGCATGCTGGCTCGCCTCTTTCGCGAACGCGGCGTGAAGTTGGAACGGACCTTGCAACTCAATGTCGGCGGCAACACCGACTTCTACAATATGTTGGAGCGTGACCGCTTAGAGTCGAAGAAAATCAGCAAGACGAACGCCGTGACGAGCCAGCTCGATTATGATCTGGGTGAAGAGAACGTCCATATCGGCCCATCCGACTATGTTGCCTGGCTCACCGACCGCAAATGGGCCTACATTCGGCTGGAAGGACGCACCTTTGGTGGTGTGCCTCTGAATGTCGAGTTGAAGCTGGAAGTATGGGACTCGCCGAATTCAGCCGGTGTCGTCATCGATGCTGTACGTATGGTCAAGCGGGCCCTGGATCGTGGTGTGAGTGGCACATTGGAGGGACCAAGTGCTTATCTCATGAAGTCTCCACCCATGCAATATCCTGATGACATTGCCCACGAGATGACCGAGGCATTCATTCATGGAAGCAGCACAATAAGCTCCAAAGAGAGAGAAATGGTAGATCACTTAGACGGGCATAAGGTAGAAGCCAAGTCAGATTAGAAGATGACAGAAATATCATGTCGGTTACTCAATGTCCTTCTTCGCCCTGTAGGCCCAATGTATGTATTAGCCCTACTAATACCAAACTGCAGACCAATGTAAAATCTGGATGTTAAGGATGTACTTTTATGTGAGGTCAATCACCTTTCTTTTGTTACTGAAGTAACAGCATCAGTGCAAAAGATGTGCTACGCTTGGGAAAGTGATAGCAGCTACCATCGATGCCCGCTCTTAAGTAGGTGGCCTGAAACACTGGTAGTGCATCTTCCAAAAAATCGCGTATTGTTCTACCTCAGGAAGAGGAAATACTAAGAGGCAAGGAAAAAACAAGGAAAAAACTATGAAAAAAATTATGCAAAGTCGTTTTCAGACTATTCTCGTTTGTGTAATAGGTCTTCTTATGATGATCTTGGTCACAGCATGTGCGGGTGTCGCCGGCACTAGCGGAAACACCATTACTGGCGCAATCGTCTCGGTCAACACAGCCCAACACAGTGCCACCCTCAATGTCAATGGGCAGCAGGTGACGGTAAGTGGGCTGACTGACCAACAAGTGACGACGCTCCAGGCGCAAGTAGGCAAAACCTATACCATTCAGGTGACACAGGGCAGTGGGAACTCGTACACCATTAACTCCAACTCAACGCCGGAGCTAATTGAGACGAACACACCGCAACCGAACGTGACTGAGACAACCAACTCAACTGAGCCGCAAACTTCGCTTGAGCAAGGCAACATCTCTTTCACTGGCAAAGTACAAAGTGTCGGTAACAATCGAATCGTGGTGAGCATGCCCAATGGTCAAACTCTGTCGATGAGCATCAACAGCCAGACTGATCTCTCCGACTTTAATGGGGCTCTGCCGACCACAGGCACGCTCGTCAAGGTTAAGGCAACAGCCAACACTGATGGCAGCTTCACAGCATCGACCGTGAAGCCTGCTACCCCAGGTGATCTGGATCAGAACGTCATAGACTACCATGGTGTCACGACAAGCGCCGTTGGCTCTGATCGAGTCCTTCACTTCAAGGTTGCCACCAAGAGCTATAGCTTCACGATCGGTTCTACGGCAAACTTAAGCGATTTCAACAATAACGCGCAGTCCATCGGGAACAATCTGCAAGTTAAAGTCGAAGTGCAGTTCAACGGAGCCACAGGCACGGCAATCCAGGTCGGAGATTCAAACAACTAACTGAACACCAAGAGCGGGCGCATAGAACAGGCTTAGGGGTTCGAGTAGTAACGGAACAATAACTCGAACCCCTAATATATACTCCAGTAAAATATATACTCCAGTAAAGGGATAGTTGAGATGCATTTCTGTTTTATTATTGAAGAGCAGTATAGGAACGATGCTATGCCAACGGTCGTTGTAGATCAACTGCTACAATGGGGCCATAGCGTCGATGTGTTAGAGCCCCATACGACCATCACCTGTTTATCCGATCTTACAAAGCAAAACTATGATGCCTATGTCTTGAAAACGGTGTCCGATGGCCCTGGTCTGAGTATCCTGGAGGCGGCCGAGGCAGCAGGTATTCCCACCATCAATAACTCGCGCTCTATCCGCCTGGTCAGGGATAAAGCTGTTGCTACGGCATTCGCACAGGCACATGGTGTGCCCACGCCACACACCTACTTTGTTGCTTACCCACACCTGCTCAAGCAAGTTCCTTCGGAGGACTATCCGCTCGTCGTCAAACCCACCAACGGCAGTTCTGGTCGCGGCATCTATCGAGTGAATAGTCCAGCAGAACTGGCTACATTGAAGGTAGCCGAAGCCGATGAAAGTTTCTTTTTAGCACAACACTACATAGAAAACACTGGCTTTGACATCAAACTCTATGTCATGGGCAAAGAGGTCTATTCTGTGGCGAAGAGATCACCGCTCCACCCGGATGTGGAAGTGGACAAGCAAATTATCCCAATCACGCTCGAGTTACGGAACCTGGCCCTACACGTCGGGACAATCTTTGGATTGGACATTTACGGCTTGGATGTGATTGAGACAGCACATGGTCTGGTTGTGGTAGATATCAACGACTTCCCCAGCTTCGGGCTCGTCCCACGGGCAGTGACGCGTGTCTCGGATTATATCCTCCGCATTGCTAAACGTGCCGAGCAGCAACGCCGTCCCAAGGCCATGATCGCGGGGAACAGTTACGAAGTAGCGCCACCTTTAGGCTACAGCAACGTCATGGATGCACACTTACCACTACGAACGCTCTTGCACAGGTAGAGAGGCATCCATTGAGATAAGATCAGGGGAAAATAACTTATGAATATCTGTCTCATCATGGATAATCCAGCATCGAAAGAAGATGTTCCGCTGTCAGCAGAGGAACTGCCCAGCGAGTGGGCACAGATCACGCTGGAGATTGGCCGGGTGTTCAATCTGCGGCTCTATGGGGTCGATCTGCTGATGACGGAACGCGGACCAATCATCGTGGATGTCAATGCGTTCCCAGGCTTTCGCGGGGTACATGGTGCCGCCAGCGCACTGGTCGCTCTGGTAGAACAATTAGGCAGCGAAAGGCAGGTTGCGAGATGATAATGTTATTCAAGTTTCTGTTTCGTAACCTGAAGGGATATCGTTTTCTGGTTGTTCTTGCTATATTGGTGACGCTCACACAGGTAGGCTCCGAGATCTTTGCCGCTTTGCCGCTCAAGTTTATTCCTAGCAAGATTGCCAATCCGGGTGCGGACCCAGCTTGCACCTTCCCGTTTTTGGATAGGGTCCTCGATAGGTTTGATACTCTCTGGCTTGACCCATTCCTACAACCATTACAACGAGGACAACCACCTAAACAACCACATACCTTTCCTTGCCCAGTCTCATCATCATCACGAGAGTTTTTGTTGTTCACATTGCCCCCTCCCCCGGCTACTACTCACCATAGCGTGATGGGCGTCATCATCTTTTCAGTGCTCATACTGATTGTGTTTGGCATATTGAGTGCAATCCTGGCCTACATTACGCTCTACCTCGCCGCTTTTATTGCACAGAACCTGACCGCAAGGTTGCGCAGGCAACTGTTTGAACACCTGGAACGCTTGTCGTTGGACTGGCATGGCAAGCAGAAGAAGGGGGATCTTGTTCAGCGCGTGACAGGCAACATTGCCGACATTGAGAAACTCGTCACGGACGGTCTGGTAGACCTGCTTGCAGGCATCCTGATGCTTGTCGGTATCGCGGTTATCATGTACGTAATAAGTCCACAATATACGCTGCTCTCCCTCGCTATTGCACCTGTGCTCTCCATGATCGTACTTGGTTATACCAGGGGCATCAAGGCGGCGGCCAAAAAGGCCACGAAGGCCGCTGGGCAGGTAGCCAACGTGGCCACAGAAGATATTGGAGCCGTCACTGTCCTTAAAGCCTTCACGCTCGAGGAGCGCGAAGCTATTCGCTTCAAACACTACGTTGGCAAACACCGAGCGGCAGGGCTTCGTGCTGGTGGTCTCCAAGCGCAATACACTTCACTCGTTTCCATCTTCACCGTACTGGGCACGGCCATCATCATTGGCGTGGGAGGATATGTTGCAGCAGGCAACTCTTTCCCCATCTTCGGTCCCTTTACAATTGCTGCGAAAAGTGTCGACATTGGTACATTGATACTGTTCCTCACCTACCTCAAGATGTGGTACCAACCCATGCGTGATCTCTCGAAGTTGACCAACCTGGCCAGCAGTGCGGCATCTGGCGCTGAGCGCATCCAAGAAGTGCTGGACCAGGCTCCAGAAGTGATTGAGAGTACAGCACCCTACTATGGCCCCAAAAAGCTCGAAGGTGACATCACCTATAAGAATATCATCTTCGGCTATACTCCAAATAGTCCTGTCCTGAAAGGCATCAATCTACATATCCCCGCTGGCCGCAAGGTTGCACTCGTCGGACTCTCTGGGGGAGGCAAAACGACGCTGATCAAGCTGATCTCTCGGCTCTATGAAATTCAGGAAGGTTCCGTCAAAATTGATGGCGTTGATAACCGGTTCTATCCTCTGGCCGTGTTACGCCGGAACGTCAGCCTGGTCTTGCAGGACAGCGTGCTTTTCGAGGGAACCATTCGGGAAAATATCGAGATAGGGAAACCAGGGGCTACCATGGAGGAGATTGTTGACGCTGCGAAAACCGCATATATCCATGACACCATCATGAGTTTTCCCGATGGCTATGAGACGATGGTACGCGAACAGGGAAAGAATTTCTCCGGTGGACAACGTCAACGCCTGGCAATTGCACGTGCCATCCTGCGTGACGCCCCGATCCTTATCCTGGATGAGCCGACGGCGGGCCTGGATGTTGAGGCTGAAGCCGAGATCATGCGTGCACTGGATAGGTTGATCGATGGACGTACAGTGCTCATGATATCCCATCGCCTCAGCACACTTGGTAATGTTGATGAGATCATTGTGCTTAAGGATGGACGCATTGTGGAGAAAGGTACTTTCAAAGAGTTAAAGCACTTGGGCGGGGTGTTTGCTGGCCTTCTCGAGGAGCAGAACCGGTACAATCTTGATCGTGCTGGTGAGAACTCGATCATTCGCTCACCATTTGCGCCTATGCTCGCGGCCCACGAACAGCGCCAGGGTTCACCATCACCATACAGGCCTGCCGTGCCACCTGCACCGATAGTACCCCAGCAATGGCCTGCGCCTCCTCAAGCACCGGCAGCCGAACCTATGTTGCCCATTAAAGGTGGTTCTCCAGTCCCAGGAGGAAGTTACGCTGACAATGGCAGGCAGCCGCCAATAATGAACAACCGACAACAAGCGGCACCTAATCAGAAAGCTCGCGTGTTGATTGAGGTGGACGGGAAGATCATCGGTGAACGCCAACTGAATAAGCCTGTCCTCACGGTTGGTCGTCTTTCGCATAACGACGTACAGATGGCATCTCAGCGCGTCTCGCGCCTGCATGCGAAGATTCACTGGGAGAACGGAACATGGCTGATTGAGGATGCAGACAGTTTGAATGGACTAATCTATCAAGGACATCGCCTCGAACGTCTCGTCCTAACCAGCGGAGATCGCATCTACTTTTCCCCAACAGCGGCGCTTGTGTACGAGTCAATGCCATAATTCCACCACAGGCAGCAAAGCTGAGCTTCCCCCGATCTGGTGGAGGAGGGAAAACGCTGGTTAAATGTCATCGATGCTGGTATACTGCGCTTAAAAGAAAAGATGTTGGAGGAAAATATGCTAGCTCATGTGGTAATGGGTCTTATGTTCTTTCCGCGTGGTGGCTCTGCTCATGTGACTCGCTCACTGGCCCGTGAACTTATCAAACTCGGCTGTAAAGTAACTATTGTCTGTGGCTCGTTGCGACTCGATGGCCGTCCAGGTGATGCACGCGAATTCTTTGCGGGTCTGGATGTCCGTGCGGTCGACTACACCGCTGCACTGGATGCCGAGGACCCGTTGCGGGCTGATCCACCCATGCATCCATCATACGAGGACCGCCCTGATGCGCCTGACAGAGTTTTTGCAAGGGTCGATGACGAAACCTATGAGCACCTCGTCGCGGCCTGGATGCGAGCATTAAGTGATGCTGGTGCGGCTCAGGCCGATATTCTCCACCTCAATCACCTCACTCCGCTCAATGAAGCAGCAGCACGTATAGCTCCGCATGTTCCCGTGGTTGGACACATTCATGGGACAGAATTGCTGATGCTCGAGGCCATTGCTCAGGGGCCTCCAATGGGTTGGGCACATGCTGAGGCGTGGGCAGAGAGGATGCGCCGCTGGGCGAGTGCATGCCAGCGACTCGTGGTGTTGTCGAAGACGCAGATTGAGCGCTTAACGAATTTGCTGCCAATCAATCCTGAGCACTGTGTAGTCATTCCCAATGGCTTCGATCCCAAGCTTTTTGATCGACATGAGGTTGACCGCATAGCCCTCTGGCAGCAACTGCTCGTAGAGCACCCACTTGGCTGGCACCCGAATGGAGAGCCTGGCACAGTGGCCTATATGCCTGACGAACTATCGCCTTTCGCTGAAGGGCCAGTTCTGCTTTACGTGGGGCGTTTTACCGCTGTTAAACGCATCAGGCTCTTGATTACAGCTTACGCGCTCGCTCGGAAGTCGTTCAACAAGCCTGCTCCCCTCGTACTAGTCGGAGGCTTTCCTGGTGAGTGGGAGGACGAGCATCCATTTGAGACGATTGAGCGAACGGATGCTCGCGATGTCTTCTTAGCTGGCTGGCATGGTCATGATGAGCTAACAGACATCTTGGCGGCCTCCGACATTGTTATTTTGCCTTCAGTGCGTGAGCAGTTTGGACAGGTACTTGTTGAAGGCATGGCTTGTGGGTTGCCAGCTATTGCCGTCAATGCCTATGGGCCCAGTGAGATTATTGATGACGGCCAGACGGGGTGGCTCGTACCACCTGACGACGAATGGGCACTAGCCGGGGCACTCGTAGAGGCTGTTAACGACGATGAGCTGCGACTGCAACGGGGTGCTGCCGCCTACATTGCAGCACGAGCCCGCTACTCCTGGCCCGCCTTGGGAGAGAAGCTCGCTCGCACCTATGAAGCAGTTCTCGGCAGGTCAAGTATCTGAACAACATCGTCGAACAAGACCATCGCTTTCCTCCCTGATTTTTTGCAACACAACCCAAATTAGCACCCTTTGCAATTTAATTATGATATACTCTACTCTACGATATCCGCCTGTCCTTTGGGATGGTTTGACTAATTTTGGGCGTTAAGAGGCATTTCTGTTCATTTTCAATGAGCAAAACAACTGTCGGGAGAGGGAATCATATGCAAATCTGCCTGATTATAGATAACCCGGAAACAAAGGATCACCCAATCATTGCCGTCGTGCTGCAAAGGCTGAGCGTCGTCCATAGTGTGCGCCTACTCGACGTACGCCAGCTGACGAGTGCTGAAGCTCTTGCGGAAGAACAGCGTCATCCACTGGCTGATCTGTACCTACTGAAATCACACGCACAACAAGCGATAGATGTTGCTCATGCTCTCGAACAACGCGGCGCTCTGGTTATCAATAGCTGGGCCTCAACTCTGGCTTGCCAGGATCGTGTGCGATTGGCCCAACGAATGGAAGAGGAGGGTCTTCCCTGGCCTCACACATACAATTTCATCTCGCTGGCGCAGTTGCTTGAGCAACACGACCTGCTCACAACGCTCCCATTTCCGCTCATAGTCAAAAGCCGCTACAGTCATCGTGGAGATCTGGTGGCAAAGGTGGATAATGTCGAGCAATTAACATTGTACGCTCCCCAATGGAGCCAGGAACCCGTCGTTCTCCAGAAGTTCATGGCAGGGAACGATTGGGATATCAAACTCTGGGTGATAGATCAGCAAATCTTCGCAGCACGACGACGCTCCCCTCTAGCCGGTGCAGGAAAAAAGGATTATCCTCTTCCGGCAGATACACTTCCTGATGAATGGGTGCAGATCGTGCGAGAAATTGGCCGCGTGTTTAACCTGTGCCTCTACGGCGTTGATCTCCTAATATCCAATCACAGTCCGGTCATCGTCGATGTGAATTCGTTTCCTGGTTTTCGTGGCGTCTCAGGCGCTGATGATGCCCTGGTTGAACTGGTGGAGCGACTGGGGCAAGCGAAGCAAAGTACCTACGTGAGTCTGCCTGCCGCTGGAACCGACCTCTCCATTAGAGAGCTCCCCTCAATTGTGACCTTGCTTTTTGAGCGCGCGCAACTTCCTCTGCTACCCGGCTCACAAGGGCCAATAGACCTTTTCGTGCACTACCTACGCCGTAAGCCAGAGCGCGGCCTGACGGTCGTTTACAGAGTGGATGAAAGGCGACTCAGCCGTGCTCATCTACATACAAGCCAATCTGATCGACCCAATCGCTCGGTCAGCCTGATCCTGGCCGAGTCGGCACTAGATGGAAGACACATTCGTTTCCAGGTGGCACATGTACGGCAGGTGACGCCCAGCATACAGGCCTCGGGCATTTTGCAAGTGGACGAACTGGGCCTCTCGATACAGGCATTTCCAATGGATTCTACACTTTCCGCGCTTACAACGAGCTGCGATACGGCTCCTCAGAGCCCGCTCTTCCAAGCGCTAGAAAAAGCAGCCCAGCAACAACTGGGTGATCCAGCATGGTATCTCGTCGTGGCCAGTGCGGAACCAGTACGCTATAAACCCGCCAGCCGCTGCGTTATTCGCTACCATCTCACTTTAGAGCGGCAGCAAGAGGGTATATCCCTCCAGAAAACGCTGGCCATCTATGGGAAAGTCTATGCAGACGTTGAGCAGGCGCGAAACGTGCAAGCCACGATGCAGGCAATTTACGAAGAGCAGGTCAACTCAGGTCAACAGTTCCCCCTGTTGCCTCGGCCTCTTGGAGTTAGCGATATACCAGGTCTTGTCTTCAACGAAGCAGTCCAGCCAACCAAACCAGACGAGCCAGGAAATCAGGTAAGAGCGGGAAAGCAGCGATTCCGCGTAGAGGTGGAATTTGGGCGTGGCGGCGAGGTGAGCAGGGTGATACTACCGGAAGAGGAACTCCGCCTCACAGCAGAGATATTGGCACAGTTGCATACCAGCACGGTACAGCCACACAGGGGCAAAATACGTACAGGAGCACAGGAAGCCAGACGAGTGCGTGAGAGAGCTGCGCTGCTTGCCGGGCATAGTCCACAACAGGCAGACGAGGTATTGCGACTGGCGCAAAAGCTCGCGGCGGCACTGGAAACGCTGCAACCGGATAGATACCGACCCACGCATGGAGGTTTTAAATGTAGCCAGTTGCTCTTCCATAGTCATCATGTGTTCGTGGTCGATTTCGACGGTTTTTGCCTCGCAGACCCCGCGCTCGACATCGGTTATTTCCTGGCCTACCTGCGCCCAGGCAGGCTCTGGTATCATCGTCCAGCCGTGCGACAATGGTTCGAGGCCAGCGCCGAGCTATTCGTTCATGTCTATCGACAGGCCATGCTCGAACGCGGCATCGATCTTCAGGTATTGGATGACAGTATCGCACGCTCAAAACTCTACGAAGCAGCATTGCTTTTCAAAATTGCGACTCGGCGAGTCCATCGACTCAATAGTCCACGACCCAAAGAACTCGCCGCAATACTGGATGAGATTGTCCTGTGCTTATCGGGGGAAGAGAAGGATGGGGATTGACATACTTTTAAGAGAGCTATTTCAAAAGAATATAGTGAGATAACATACAGTTTTCAGGCTTCAAATCTGCTATGCTGTACTCAGCGGAGCACACTCGTTCACTACACATCAGAATCGATCGCAGGAGGTCAGAATGCGTTTCTGCTTCATTATTGAAGAGCAATATCGAAATGAACCGATGCCGATGCTCATTGCCGACCAGTTGCACCAGTGGGGTCATACCATTGATGAGCTTGAGCCGCAGGCGATGGTGACAAATCTCTCCGACCTCACCTCAAATGGCTACGATGCCTACGTGCTCAAAACGGTCTCGGATGGCCCTGGCCTGATCATCCTTGAGGCGGCTGAGGCGGCGGGTATCCTGACCATCAATAACTCGCGTTCCATTCGCCTCGTACGGGACAAAGCGGTGGCGGCAACATTTGCCCACGCTCGCGGTCTCCCTATCCCAACGACCTATTTCGTTTCTCATCAGCGCCTCCTCAAGCAGATTCCGCCGGAAGAGTACCCTCTGGTCGTCAAGCCGAACAATGGCAGCTCTTGTCGCGGTATTTACCGTATCGCTTCTCCGGCTGATCTGGTCACGCTGGAGATTGCGGAGGAGAAAGAGAGCTACTTCCTTGCACAACGCTACGTTGAGAACACCGGCTACGATATCAAACTCTACGTTACAGGGAAAGAAGTCTACGCTGTTGCAAAAAAATCTCCTTTGCACGGTGAAGTCCAGGAAGGGCCGATCCCGCTCACTCCGAAACTGCGCAAACTGGCGCTAGATGTGGGCAAGCTCTTCGGGTTGGATATCTTTGGCCTGGACGTAGTTGAGACGCCTCAAGGATTGGCGCTGCTCGACATTAATGACTTTCCCAGCTTTGGCCTGGTACCTCGAGCGGTGGAGCGTGTAGCGGAATATGTTCTTCATGCAGCTAAGCGAACCGAGTTGCAGCGCGAAGCACGCCTCGCTCGGAACCAGCGCCGCCGGCAAGCACGAAAAGACAAGGCAGAGCGAGCATGGCTCAAAGAACCTGTGACCGCTTTGCGCTTGACAGGGGGCAAATCATGAGATATGTAGTGAGATTGCCAAAGTACCACGTGAGGCGAGGAGGGAACAATGTTCCTGGTCAAGTTTCTAAACCGTAGCCTGAAAGGGTATCATTTTCTGATCGTGCTTGCAATATTGGTGGCTGTCGCACAGGTAAGCTGCGATATTATTGCGCTCCAGCCACTCAAGTGGATTCCGAGTAAGGCCCAAAATCCCGGTAACGACCCGGCCTGTAACTTTCATTTCCTTGGCCTGAATGACAATCCCGGGCTGCTTGACTTCTTCGATACTCCTGCACTTGATCCATCGCTTAATCCACCGGCGGGAGGCCATCAGGCCCTGCCCCCCCCTACGTCACCCTGCCCGGTTAACCCAGCAGATCCCAGGACCCTGGTCTTCCCCGACACCACTCATCATAGCGTCAGTGGCGTGATCGTTTTTTCCGTGATCGTGTTGATCGTTTTTGCTACATTGAGTGCAATGCTGGTCTACCTTGAACTCTATCTCGCCTCGAATATCGCTCAGGGCCTGAGCGCGAGGTTACGCAAGCAACTCTTTGAACACCTGCAACGCATCTCGTTAGACTGGCATGGCAAGCAGAAGAAGGGTGACCTCGTCCAGCGCATCACCGGCAACATTGCCGACATTGAGAAATTCGTCACAGATGGCCTGGTTGACTTGCTGGTCGGCGTCTTGACCATTGGCGGTGTCTTCGCCATCATGACGTTCTACAACGTACCATTTACCATTCTCTCCCTCGCCGTCGCCCCTGCCCTCTTTGTGATCGTGCTTCACTACACACGCAACATCAAGGTAGCGGCCAAAAAGCAGGCGAAGTCGGCCGGGCAAGTGGCGGATGTAGCCACCGAAGATATCAATGCCCTCACGGTCATCAAAGTGTTCACGCGCGAGGAACGCGAGGATATGCGTTTTGGAGGCCGTGTTAACGAGAACCGGGCGGCAGGATTGCGCTCAGGATTCCTACAAGCCCAATTCACGCCGCTCGTCGCCATGCTCGTCGCGCTCGGCACCGCTACGATCGTAGGCGTGGGAGGATATGTCGCAGCAGGCAACCCCTTTACCGCCGGTCCCTTTCAGCTTCTTCCCGGTACTATTGATGCCGGTTTAATCATCTCTTTCCTCTTCTACCTCAAGTTGCTCTACCAGCCTTTTCGTGACCTCTCGAAGTTGACCAACCTTGCAAATGCCGCCTCAGCGGGCGCTGAGCGCATCCAGGAAGTGCTGGACCAGGCACCAGAAGTGATTGAGAGTACGACACCTTACCCTGGGCCAACAAAGCTGCGCGGTGATATCGTCTTTGAGAACGTCTACTTTGGCTATTCACCAGAACGGCCCGTTCTCAAGGGCATCAACCTGACGATACCTACCGGGAAAAAAGTGGCATTCGTGGGCCTCTCTGGCGGTGGCAAAACCACGCTGGTCAAGCTGATTCCACGCTTTTATGAGATCCAGTGGGGTGCTGTGAGAGTCGACGGCGTTGATAATCGCATGTACCCGCTCAAGGTGTTACGCCAGAACGTGAGTATGGTGTTACAGGATTCGGTGCTCTTCGAGGGCACGATTCGTGAAAATATCGAGGTTGGGCGACCGGGAGCCAGCGACTCGGACATTATTGAAGCCGCCAAAAAAGCGCAGATGCATGAGACAATCATGAGTTTGCCGGATGGCTATAATACCATTGTGCGCGAGCAGGGCAAGAACTTTTCCGGCGGCCAACGGCAACGGCTGGCCATAGCACGCGCTATCCTGCGTGATGCATCGATCTTGATCCTGGACGAACCCACGGCATCTCTGGATGTCGAGGCTGAGGCCGAGGTGATGCGCGCGCTGGATACCTTGATCGTCGGTCGCACGGTGATCGTGATTTCCCATCGGCTCAGCACACTTGGCAACGTTGATGAGATCATTGTTCTGAACGACGGGCGCATTGTTGAGAAAGGGACCTACCAGGAACTGAAGCGCCTGGGCGGCGTGTTTGCTGGCATGCTCGAGGAGCAGAACCGCTACAGTGCTGAGCGCGTCGCCGAGCGCGTCGGAGACAAATCTATCCTGCGTTCGGCCTTCGTACCGTCACCAGCGGGGAACGAACCGTGGCAGGCTCAGCCTGCTCCCATAGCGCAACAGAACTGGCATGCAGTCGCAGCACCTCAGAACAGGCCCGCGGTGCCGGCTCCCGAGCCAGAGTCTCTACCGTTAGCACCTGTAAGAGCTGATTCCCCAGGGGGTAATGGAGTCAGGCAGGCACCGCAGCGTGCTCGGGTGCGCATTGAGGTCGATGGAAAGGTCATCGGTGTGCGCAAGCTCGATAAACCGGTACTCACTATTGGTCGTCTATCCAGCAACGATGTACAGGTACCATCGCAGCGTGTCTCACGCATGCATGCTAGGATACTTTGGGAGAATGGTATGTGGCTGATCGAGGACGCTGATAGCTTGAACGGCATCGCCTATCAGGGCAGGCGCGTCGACCAGCATGTGCTTTCCAATGGCGATAAGATATTCCTTGCTCCAGATTCAACTCTCTTCTACGAGACCATGTGACGTCCTCGAAGGACAGAACAAGCGGGACACACAAGAGGTTGCCCTACTGTAGGGCAACCTTCATCATCTCATACGCCGTTTGCCACATACTTTATGATTCGCAAAACAGGTCTTTCACCTATAGATGGTTGTGGTAAGTAAATCAACTGAGTCGCTTCGTCAATGGTAAGGGTATGATGACTACCGCCGCCCAGGAAGTAGTTGCCTAGTTTCTTCAATCCCCGCCCACTTTCATCGAATATCGAGATGCCTCCCGCACATCCGACAAAGAGGAGGTGCAACGGGTGATCTAACCGAACTATATCGGAATTGTATGCCACTGGAGGGAGAGGACCGGGGAAGGCTTTCATAGTCCGCAAATCGACCCGCGCCAGGTTATTGGAGTCGACACAGGCAACGAAAGCTTCGCGCTGCTGTGCGTCTATCACCAGACCATGCGGGGCGAGGCACGTGTCCGGCAGCCGTATTTTTGAGACGATGTTAAGAGAGACAGGATCGATACCCGCTAAAAACGATGGCGGCGTCTGCGGTTTACCGAGGTTCTGGTCAATTAGCGGCAGCGTGACCACAAAAATGCGATTGGTAACGGGGTCATACTGGATATGTCCGACGTCATCACCGAATGGAGGGTGAAGACCGAAAGGGATCTTGGTAATGAGCTTGTTAGTTATGGCGTCGATTACAGCCACGTTCTGGTTTTTCAGGGCGGTATTCGCATTATCGGGGTCATCTGGTATTCCCGGGTCGGCGACAAAGATCCTGTGGTCGACCGGATCATATTCTATAGCATCTGGACCATCTAACGGGTCGAGCTTGATCCTGGCGATGACGTTAAATGGTCTATGCTCATCAACGACGTAGATGATGCTATCAGCAGCGTCACCGACAAAGACCTTGCCAACATTCTGAGCGACCAGAACGCCCGCAGCTTGGGGAACGTTGACCAGACCAACAACCTTGTTGAGTTGGGTATTGAAGACAACGACATTCCCATCCGTTTCTGCATCGAAATTGGGGTTATGTAAAATGGCGGCCTCTTTATCCGGGTTAGGCCCGGTATGGACGATAAACAGCAGGTGGGTATTTGGGTCGAGCGATTGGAAGTCGAAGTGATCAAAACGCTGAGCCTGGCCAGCAGCGAATGGATTTTGACTTGTCCGGTGAGGATCTGGCAACGCATCTGGCAGCGCGATATCTTGCACAATCTGCAGTCGATGCAGCGGAATGGGTGTCGAGAATCGAATTACTTCCGATACAATCAAGAAGAGAAGCAGTGCGAAGCATACCACTACCAGGAGCCACCAGACAACACGGTCCACTCCAAATCTCTGGAGAGGCGATGAATCCATATATTGTTGAGTCATCGGACTTTTCTCCTTAGTCCTTCCAGTGAGTGATACAGGAGTTTCTTTCACTTGTATCCATAGTATCGAGCAGTGGGAAACACTTCACCAGCAGTATTTCACGCGAGCAGTCTAAAGATTACCTCTAATTGAGAACGTTTTAAAACGTCCTTTTTTGACTTCGGCCCCATTATATCAAAAAAACTCATCCTGGTGCACTGGCTTCTTCCGATCACAGGCGCTTTGGCACATTCTTTGTGATGTCAAAGGTTGCCAGCTTCAGCACGTCATAGTGTGCCTGGAGCACACCGGGCTTGACGGTGTCCGTGATCGGGTCACGTTGGCCAATGTAGGTGTAGGTGACTTGTGTGACCAGATCATCCAACACATCGCGTGCCGCAGGCTGTGCCAATTGTTCGGGCGTCATCTGGAAGAGTTGTTTGGCATCGCTACGCACTTGCTGCAACCAGCCCTTTTCATTGTCAAGCGCACCAACAATGTGCTGCGAGAGCGTATGCATCTGGGGTGTGGCGTCAGGGGCTCTGTTCAGTTGACTGAGATGGAGCCGCATGTGATCGAGGTCGCCAGGGGGGTCAGTTGCAAGAAACTGCGCCACTCCCTGGTGAACCGGGTCCACTGTCAGCAGGCTCACTTTGGCAATCACGGGATCGGCCGTGACCGGTGTGCCGGGCGGTACATCCAGATGGACATTTGGGGTGCCATCGAGATAGTCCAGGATGTTGGTGAACAGGCTGTGCATCAACCCATAATGGCTGGTGGTTCCATCGAAGTCATCTTGCGCGCTGGTGGACCACTCCAGCAGCTTGGCGGTATTTCTCAAGATCCAGATGTCTAGCCCGCCATAAAGCGCTAACACCTGGAGGTGGTTCTCGTTATAGTACAGGTGACGAATATGATCGAGTCCCCTCAAACCAGTGGGGTCTTTTGGAATGAGTGCCTGGGGCAGTTCCGCATAGTAGACCCAGGTCGAGCGGTCGGTGGAGGGACTGGCCGGGGTTTTTCCGGCCTCTTCCACCGGGTAATGGACGCTCCCATTCTGCAGGACCGGCAAGTGATTGGTCAGCAGGAGGGGTGGGTGGATTGGAGCTGGCCCCAGCAAGTCTGGTTTCGGGGTCGTGTCTTGATCAGCCAGCAGCCAGAGGGAGTAGCTTTTCCCGGCTGGTGGGACCTGGACGTTTTGCAGATCGACCTGCAATTGATCGGCGATGCCTTGGGCACCGTCTGCTAATTGTCCACTGCTGACATAGAAAGCGTGCCCCGCTAGCGCACCTGGCGGGGACGTGCCCCCGCCAGCGCGCAAGAACAGGAAGTAGGCTCCCAGGGAGCCGCCCAGCAGCACGATGATGAGGATGATGAGGGCAATCAAGCGGAAGAGCAGCCTTCGTCGCCGTCTGGTGGGTGGGGTGGGGACAAACAGGGGCGGTGGTGTCATTGGCGGTGACGGTGCTGGTGCGAAAGAACCACTGCCAGGGATGCCACTGGCAGGGGGTGTGGAAGGGGACGCAGGAGTAGCCTGTCCGCTAGATATCGGCGTGGGATATGGTGGCGCAGGAGGAAGAGGCGTCCGCTGCGCTGTCGAACGTGCGGGGGTAGAAGCGCCAGAGCTCCTGCCCAGCGAGAGCGGGG
>WNGJ01010408.1_pt1 | contig 17068 bp, 18 predicted proteins | sample 5400611 | NCBI WGS metagenome assembly WNGJ01 (sample SAMN13153375, study PRJNA577476) | soil metagenome | isolation source: 40 cm soil or saprolite under Garry oak tree replicate 1 | place: USA:California | collected 2016-06-15 | reverse complement strand
CCGGCGGGCCCGCTCCGCCGCGTCCAGGCCGCCGCCATCGGGATACCTCATATCCCCGGCATAGCTCACCAGGCGGCGGATGACCAGACCCGGTAACCCCCGCTATTGAAGATCGTTACCGCTCTGAGAATGCTCGCTTCTGCCGCGGACGGTGTCGCTCAGTCCCTGGCGGCGTTGAGTCTTAGCGGGTGAGCGTTCCTTCGGGCGTATCGCGCAGAACTCCTGCGAACCGCCCGCGCCGGCCGCGGGCCGCCGGCCCGTCGCGGAAGGCGTCAGGCTGGGCGCAGCCGGCGAGCGCGTACCGCATTACAGTTGGCCGGGTGGCGGGTGATCAGGCCGGGCGGGTGGACAGCTGGATCTGGTCGGTGCGGCTGGCCGCGACCCGTTCGGCCGCGTCCGGTGCCTGCCGGGCCGGGCACGTCAGGGTCAACGGGGTCCGGGTCAAGCCCGCGCATTCCGTACGGGCCGGTGATGAGGTGCGGCTGCGCGGCGAGGGACGTGAACGCGTGGTGGTCGTCCAGCAGGTCATCACCAAACGTGTCAGCGCATCGGTTGCCGCCGGGTGCTACATCGACAACAGCCCTCCTCCCCCACCCCGCGAGGAGGCTGTCCCGGTGGCTGCCCGGGACCGCGGCGCGGGCCGTCCGACCAAGCGCGAGCGCCGCAGCATCGAGAAGCTGCTCGGGCGGCCGGCCCGCTGAGCCACCCTGGCCAGCTGCGCACGGAGCTTCCGGCTGACCGGTCGCACCGGACCGGAGCGACGCCCCAGTCTCCAGGATGCGCCGATCATCAGTAACACGCTGAATGAAAAGGAAAGGTCAGGGCGGGGCGGTGAAGCGGTAGCCGACGCCGCGAACCGTTTGCAGGCTTCCGGCGCTGGCACCGAGTTTGCGGCGCAGGGCGCTGATCACGACCTCGACGACGTTGCTGCCGCCGCTCCAGTCGTAGCCCCATACGTCGCGCAGCAGCGCCGCCCGGCCGACGACCCGGCCTTCGCGTTCGTGCAGGTACTGCAGGACGTCGAATTCCAGCTTGGTGAGATCGGCGCGGGTGCCGTCGAGGATGAGCTGGCGGCGGTCGGGATCGAGCAGGGCGTCGTCGTCAATGAGCATTTCCCGCGCGGCGAGGTCGGTCAGCCAGCCGTCGATGGAGGACGGTCCGAAGTCGTTATAGAGGGCATGGTATGTAGCTCCTCCTACCTCGGCGACGCCGTCCGGGAGACGGGCGAAGCCGAGCGGCGCGAACTGGAACAGCGCCGCGGCGGGCTCTGCGGCCAGCGAGTAGATGCGCCGGAGCCTGGGCCGCATTTCCAGGTACCGCCGCTTGAGGTCGAGGATCAGGGCGGCGTGGGCGGGTGTCGTGGCTTCGCCGCCGTCGGCGGCCAGCATGTGACGGAGAAAGAGCACCTGCTGGCCGCGCGGCACCGGGTTGGCGCGCAGGTGCTCGCGCCATGTGGCGGCCACCGGGTCCGCGGTAAGGAGCCGGGTCGGCACGGAGGTCGCCTCGCATAGGCACTGGAACGCGGCGGGGGACCCGTCGGACTCCCGCGCGACGCGGAACGCGGACGGCATTGTGTCCCACCAGGACTGCATCACGGTGACTGCCCCGGCTGGCTGGTGCGCGCGGGCGATGGCGGTGATCTGAGCTTCATCGGCCGGCCGCGCTGGCTCGACCGCGTACCGGTGGCTGGCAGTGGGGAAGAACGCCTCCCGCACGGCCGGGTTCTCGATGAGGTAGAGCAGGTCGGCGGTGTAGCGCCACAGGTCCGTCGGCGGGGCGGTGTGGTGAGTGATCGGAAGCCCTGCCATGCGTCGTGGAGTTCAAAGCCGATTCCGGGAACGTCTGGAAGACGCATGCGGCCGACGTTGACTGGCAGGGCGGGCGGTGGGCCGTGGAACGGATGGAAGGCCAGCGGGTTGATCTCGGCGCCGCCGAGGCCGAGAGGCCGTGACATTACGGGGAGCTAGCGTACCGGCGCCCGCGATATGCCGGTAAGCCCACGTCGAGGGCGAGGTCGAGGGCGGGGCTGGAGTGGGTGAGGGCGCCGACGGACAGGTAGTGCACGCCGGTGCTGGCCACCTCCCTGGCGTTCTCCAACCGTAGGCCGCCGCTGGCCTCAAGCTTGGCTGCCGGGCAGGCGCGGGCCATGGCGACCGCAGAACGCATCTGGTCCAGGCTCATGTTGTCCAGCAGGATCAGCGCAGCTCCCGCGGCCAGGGCCTCGCCGACCTGGTCGAGCGTGTCGCACTCTACCTCGACCACCACGCCGGGCGCGGCGGCCAGGACCGCGCGGAACGCCGCGGTGATCCCGCCCGCGGCGGCTATGTGGTTGTCCTTGATCAGCACCGCGTCGCCCAGGCCCATCCGGTGGTTTACCCCGCCCCCGCAGCGCACCGCGTACTTCTCCAGCGCGCGCAGCCCGGGGACGGTCTTGCGGGTGTCCCGCACGAACGCGCCGGTGCCGTCGATGGCGTCGACCCATGCGCGGGTCGCGGTGGCGATGCCGGACAGGTGCGTGAGGAAATTGAGGAGCGTCCGCTCGGCGGTCAGGATCTCGGCCAGCGGCCCCTCCACCCGGGCGATCACGTCACCGGCGGCCACCCGGTCGCCGTCACGGGCTTGCGGGGTGACCGTGGCGGCCGGGCACGCGACGTCCAGTACGGCCGCCACCACGGGGAGGCCGGCCAAAGTGCCTGGCTGGCGAGCCACGACGGCCGCGGCGGATTTGGTGCCGGGAGGTATCACGGCTGCGGTGGTGACGTCGGGACCGTAACGCAGGTCCTCCTCGAGGGCGGTGCGCACGACCCGGTCCAGGTCGCCTGGGTCCGGTGTCATGCCGCCACTGCATTCGATAGGGCTGGGGCGATGTCGCTCCGGCGGTGGCAGCCGCGGCTCTCGCGGCGGGCCAGCGCCGCCTCGGCGACCAGCGTTGAGACCGTGTGCAGGTTGGTCGCCTCGACCGTGGGCAGGTCCAGCACGCCGCCCGCTGGGGCGTGTGACAGCGACCGTAGCAGCTCACGCAATCCGGTCTCGTTGCGCAGCACGCCGGCGTGACGTGACATCGCCGCCGCAAGCGCGGGCCGGGCCGACGGGGCGACCCCCATCCCGCCGTCAGCCGCGGACGGCGCGGGGATCACACCGCGCGGCAGCTCGCGGCCGAGCAGGTCGCCTAGTCCGCGGCCCATGATCATCGCCTCGGTGAGGGAGTTCGAGGCGAGCCGGTTCGCGCCGTGCACGCCAGTGCGGGCGACCTCGCCCACAGCGAAGACGCCCGGCAGCGAGGTCCGGCCGGTCATGTCGGCACGTACCCCGCCGCATGCGTAGTGCGCGCCGGGTGCGACAGGGATCGGCTCGGCCGCCGGGTCGATGCCGCGTTCGCGGCAGGCAGCGAATACCGTGGGGAACCTGTCGTCCAGCCGCTGGACCGACGTGGCGTCCAGCCACAGGTGCGGTGCGCCGCTCGCCGACATCTGCTCGAGCATGGCCGCCGACACCACGTCGCGGGGCGCCAGGCTATCAGGAACGGCCGGGCGGCCAGAATCGTCCACGATGACCGCGCCGGCGCCCCGCAGCGCCTCGGTGATCAGGGGGCACTGCCCGCGGCCTTCCGCGTCCCACAGGACCGTCGGGTGGAACTGGACGAACTCGACGTCGCGCAGCGCGGCCCCCGCTCGCGCCGCGAGCGCGAGCCCGTCACCGGTCACTCCGGCCGGGTTGGTCGTCGTGGCGTAGGCCTGCCCGAATCCGCCGGTGGCCAGCACGACCGCCCGGGCCCGCACCATTCCCACGACCAGCGACGGCTCGCCCGGACGGGTCAGACCGACCAGCAGGCCGCCATCCACCAAGTCGAGCGCCACCGCGTGCGTGAGCAGCGAAACCGGGCTGGTGAGCAGTGCGCGGGTCAGCACCCGGTGCACCTCGGCCCCCACCGCGTCGCCGCCAGCGTAAAGGATCCGGCGGCGGCTGTGCCCGCCCTCCAAGTGCCCGTTCCCGAGCCGCGCGCCCAGCGACGACAGCCACGAGATCACCTCCGGCGCCTCGGACACCAGCGCGGCCACGGCCGCCGGATCGCACAGCCCGGCGCCCGCCGTCAGTGTGTCCTCGGCGTGCAGTGCGACCGAATCATCCGGGTCGAGCACCGCCGCCATGCCGCCCTGGGCGAACGGGGTCGACCCGCCGCCGAGCTCGTTCTTAGAGAGAAGCAGCACCCGCCGGCCGCGCGCCGCTGTTGCCGGTGTAGCTGCAACCAGCGCGGCGGCCATCCCGGCGGCACCAGAACCTACCACGACTACATCTGCGTCGCGTGACCAGCGGGGCTGCGTACGGGGCAGGGCGCGAAGCATCACGCGCCCACCGTGAGCATCGCTTCGACGGCCCGCCGCGCTCGATTCGCGACGTCCGGCTCCACGAACACTTCGTGGGTCCCGTCGCGCAGGCAGCGAAGCAGCGTCTCCGGCGTGGTCATCTTCATGTACCGGCACACCGCATGCTCGTTCACCGGCTCCCAGCTCACTGCCGCGTTGGCCTTCCGCAGCTGGTGCAGCATGCCGGTCTCGGTGGCCACCAGGACCGAGCCTGACGACACGGAACGGGCGGCGGTCAGCATCCCGCCGGTCGACAAGATCCGGGCCCTGGGCAGCTCGCCGGCGCCGGCCTGCCACAGCGCGGGGGTGGCGCAGCCGCACTCGGGATGGATGAACAGCGGGGCGTCCGGCTGAGCGGCCGCCTTACGGCGCAGCTCCTGCGGGCTGATCCCGGCGTGCACATGGCATTCGCCCATCCAGACGTGGACGTTGTCGCGCCCGGTCTCGCGGCGGACGTGCGCGCCGAGGAACTGGTCGGGGAGGAAGAGCACCTCGCGTTCGGCCGGTATCGCCGAGACGATCTCTACCGCGTTCGCCGATGTGCAGCACACGTCCGACTCGGCTTTGACCTCCGCGCTGGTGTTGACATACGCGACCACGACCGCGCCGGGATGCTGAGCCTTCCACTCGCGGAGCTGAGCCGCGGTGATCGAATCCGCGAGCGAACAGCCGGCGTCACGGGAAGGGATAAGCACCGTACGTTCGGGACAAAGGATCTTTGCTGTTTCAGCCATGAACCAGACCCCGGCCAGCACGATCGTGCGAGCCGAACTGGCGGCGGCAAGCCGGGCCAGCGCCAGCGAGTCGCCGACGTGGTCGGCGACGTCCTGGATCTCGGGGGACTGGTAGTTGTGCGCCAGGATCACGGCGTCGCGCTCGGTGGCGAGGCGCCGCACATCCGACGCGAACCCAAGTTTTCGACTCATAGTCTAAAACCTCCGGCATCCACGGTACCATGCATCCGTGGAGGGGCAACTTTTCGCTCATGAGGTGCTGGCGGTGGTGCTGCGCGTCCGGGACCGGCGGCTGGACTGCCTGCTCTGGCAGCGCGCCAAGGCGCCGTTCGGCGGGCAGTGGTCGCTGCCGCGCGGGCCGCTGGGCGCGACGGAGCGGCTGGGCACGTCGGCCAGCCGGCACTTGGCGGCCAAGGTCGACATCACGTCGATCGCGCACATGGAGCAACTGGAAACCCGCAGCGACCCGGATCGCGACCCGCGCGAGCGCGTACTGGCCACCGCCTACCTGGCGCTAGTCGCCACCGATGTCTCGCCGCGGATTCCCGCGGACACGGCCTGGCATCCGGTCGACGCGCTGCCGGAGACGGCGTTCGACCACGGGTCGATCATCGGTTCGGCCCGCGAGCGGCTGCGGGCCAAGCTGTCCTACACCAACATCGGGTTCGCGCTGGCCCCGGCCGCGTTCACGATCGCGCAGCTGCGCGACATCTACGTGGCCTCGCTCGGCCACCCGGTCTCGGCGACGAACCTGCAGCGGATCCTCACCCGCCGCGGGGTGATCCAGCCGACCGCCGGAACCGCGCCGACCACCGCCGCCGGCGGCCGCCCCGCCGCCTTGTACGAGTTCATGTCGCGTTCGCTGGTGGTGACCAACGCCTTCGCCGCCTTCCGCCCCCCGTCCCCTCATCCCTCGCCCGCTCCGTCCGCTCGTCCTCCGTCACCCGCCCGCGCATAACCGCGCTTCCGTCGTCCGCTCCCACCCCCGTCCGCCCATCCGGATCCCCCATCGCCCTCCGCGCCTAACCCACCCGCCGTCGGCCGTCCCAGCTATCGCCGCCCCGGTTCCGCGCGCAGACCGGAACTACCCCGCTCCCAACTCCCCCGCGGCGGATATATCCGGCATAAAGCAGACAGCCATAGGGGCGGCGGATGATCGCGAACGACGCAGGCCGGCAAGGTGATAGGCACCGGCGTGTCCGCCTCGACAGGGTTGTTGAGCCCGCCAGCCACGCCGTTGCCGAGCTGGCCGAAGATCGCGGATCCCCAGGCGAATAGGCTCGGCGGGGCGAGCGCCTGTACGGTCGTTGCCGCTCGCCCTGCGCCAGGCGCGGCGACCGCTGGCGCAGAAGAGCCTGCGATGACCGCGATGGCCGCGCCGGTGGCGGCGACGATCGGTCGCAAGATCGGGCGCCTGACGGCACCGGTGGTGAAAGCTCGTGTCAGAGGCATGTGCCACCCGCCTTAATTGCTTCGCTTGGCCGCTTCGGGAGAGCGCTTGCCGCACCAGGCGCCTGCACCGGTCAGCAGCAGTGGACAGCGAGAAATTGGAACTTTCCCGCGGTGGTGAAGTCGCCCACCGCCCAGGCGTCGCAGGCGGACAGGACCGTGACACTGTTCAGAATGTTGCCTGCGGCGCCGGGATTGGGCCGCTCCGCGCCAGTCCAGTCGTCGCAGCCTGACGCGCCAGCCCTGGCCGGGCCGATCCCCGGTGATGGCTCCGGCCAGCATCAGCGTGGCGGCCGCTGCTCCGCCCAGCCATCGTGATCGCCTCATCACGCTCCTTGGTAAGTCCGGAGCCACGTCAGAGCCCTGCCGCCGCATGACACACCCAGCACGATGCCTGCAGCCGGGCGGCCGGTTCTATAGCGGAAACCCTCAATCAGTGGCGCGCGGCGGGTCGGGCGATGCGAGCCGGCTGGCGAGCTGGGCGCGGGAGTGAACGCCGAGTTTGGCATATGCGTGCACGAGATGGATTTCCACTGTGTGCACCGCCACGAACAGGCGCCTGGCGATCTGCTTGTTCGGCAATCCTGCCGCCGCGAGTGCGACTACCCGCTGCTCGGCTGCGGTCAGCCCGACTGCGGCGGCCGCGCCCCTTGCCCCGAGAAGTTCAAGCTCGGTGCGGGCCTCCTGCGCCCAGCCGTCGGCGCCGAGCGCATCGAAGCCCGCGATCGCCGCCTCGAGCGCCTGCCGTGCCGCAATGCGCTTCCTGGCCCGCCGTGCCTCCCGTCCGAGCCACAGCAGCGACCTGGCCCGGTCGAAACCGAGGCCAAGCTCCCCGTACCTGGCTGCCGCGCCGGCCAGCTGGCCCGCGGCTTGCTCGTCATACCCGGCCGCGAGCCGGACGACCGCCGAGCAGCGGCTGGCCGTGGCCAGTCCCCACGGGTGGTCCTGCTGCTCCGACAGATCGCGCAGGCAGCTGACCGCACTCTGCGCCTCGGCGGCACGGCCCAGCCAGACGAGCGCCTCGACCAGATCGGGCGCGGCGGGAAAGGCTCCGGGGTCGTCTATGCCTTCGCGCCGCGCATGCTCCCAGACCCTGGCCAATGTCCCGGCCGCTCGCTCAGGCTCATGGGCGAACAGCGCACCGATCCCTAGCGCCCGCAGTACCTCCAGCTCGTCCCACGCATCCCACGGGTCGCCGGTTGCTGTCTGGGTGACGGCAGCCGCGGCCCACCGTTCCACGTCGTCCGGACGGCCCTGCAGAGCGGCCAGCAATGAATGGCAGCGAGCGTGCCCGGTCTCCAGGCCCTCAATGGCCCCGGATTCAGCCCACTCATCGAGCAACCGGGAGGATGCCCGCGCATCTCCGGCGCGCAGTTCCAGCTCGCACAGGTGCATGTGCACGACAGCGCTGAATCGTGTTTCGCCGCGCTCGTCGGCCAGCGCCAGCAGCCGGCGGAAGCGCGCCTGAGCCTCGCGGATCCTTCCGTGGAAACCAAGCTGGACTGCCGCTGGGCGATCGATCGAGCTCTGGTAGAGGCCGGAGTTCTCGGACGCCCCTGGAAGACGTTCGCCTGGGTCAAGCACTGGGCGGCCATGCAGAACCCGCGTCCAGGCGAGTGCCTGCCATGCGTGCCGCTCAGCTTCGGACCCGCTGGAGCGCGCAAGCTGGTGTGCCTCGGCCGCGAGGGCTTCCGCTTCGCCGATGCGCTCGACCCTGACGAGCGCAAGCAGAATGGCCTTCGTGGCCAGCGCGGTTGCCCGCAGTGCTGGATCGTCCCCGCTCTCGGCGAGTGCTTGTTCCACATGCCTCTCGTGCTCGGGCAGACTTGTGGCTTCACCGAGCAGCAGGTGAGCGTGTGCGCGCACGCCGCCGGCCGGAAGCTCGCCGATGTGCGGACCGAGCAGCTCGGCCGCCCGTGCCAGTTCGCCGACCTCCACCAGGCACTGGGCGAACGCCAGGATTCTGTCGGCGTACTCGACGGCCGAGGGCGGCGTGAGCCGGAGGGTGTGCTCTGCCAGTTCGGCGGAATCATGCGCAGCACCGCGGCGCGCCGCAGCCACTGCCGCTGCTGCGACGATGCCGGCCAAACCTGCGTCCTGGGCCGTCGCGGACAGCGCGAGATGGCGCGCACGCATTGTTTCGTCCCCGGCGACCTGAGCCAGCGCCAGATGGAGCGCATGCCGCTCCCGCATTCTGGCTTGGCGCCTGGCGGCTTCCGCAAGCAGAGGATGTGACAACCTGACCAGGTCACCGTGCGAAACGAGCATCTCCTCTGCTACCAGTTCCATCACAGCCGACGGGTCGGCAACCGCCATCAGCTGGGCCAGGCTCAGGCGCCCGCTTAGTGCCGCGGCGAGCAAGGCCCGGCGGGCGGGCTTCGGAAGGCGCGCCACGCGCGCACCGAACGGGTTGCCAGCACGATTCACGACCGGCAGCTCAGTTGTCACCTCCCACGTCCGCCCTCCGGCCAGCACCCGTCCCACTTCGAGCGCGAGCAGCGGATTCCCCTGCGTGGCGCCGAACAGCCGGCCGAGCGCCCTGGGCGTCAGCGTCAGGTCTAGGTACTGCGATAGCAGCCGGCGCGTCTCAATCAAGCTGAGCGGTCCCACGTCGACCGTGTGCACTCCGGCCGACCCGAAAGCGCGTTCCACGCCGGTCGCCGGGCCGGACCTTCTAGCCAGCAGAAACCTCAGCCGATGTCCCCTGACTCTGCGGGCCGCGAACCCGAGCACCTCAGCTGAACTGGCGTCGAGCCACTGGAGGTCGTCAACGGCAATAAGCAGCGGCTCGCAAGCTGCGAGCGCGAGGAGCGCGCTGAAGAACCCGGCGGAGACCGTAAACCGCTCTGCTGGCTCATCTTCCGGATCAGCTCGCAATAGCGCCACTTCGAGTGCTCGCCGCTGCGGAGCCGGCAGGCCGCCGAGCGCGCCAAGATCGATGCCCGCCAGCAGGTCGAAGAGCCCGGCGAACGACAGCTCCGCCTCGGCCCCGCCGGGCCGGGCCGCCAGCACACGGGCGCCCTTGCCGCGGGCGAGGCGCAGCCCTTCTTCCCATAGGGCCGTCTTCCCGATACCCGGCCCGCCCGTCATCAGCAGTGCCGCGGAAGAACCTTCCTAGCCGAGGAAGTCCTCGAGCACCGCCAGTTCTGGCTCCCGGCCGATCACTCCAGCATTCCCCTTTGCCTGGGCCGGCGCCGGAATCCGTCATAGAACCGGGAGCCCAGTCTCGGGCATCCTGCGACACGCAGGGGCCACGCCGCCCAGGACGCGCCATGGTCGCCCGCGAACTGCCCGGCGGAACACTGCACGCCAACACGAAGAGCAGCCAGAATGAAGTCCGCGTGGCCGGCAAAGTGCCTCACGATGGCACTCACTGCCGTACTGGCGCTGGCAAGCGCGCTGACCGGACTTGTCCCCGCTGCGGCCGCGGCGGCGGCCGGTACACATGCTGTCCTCGCTACCGCCGCGATAAGCATGCTCATTGCTTCACTGGCGTTCTCGTTCCTGCCGCCGCTTCGGGCCGAAATCGCACTATGGCCTGGCGCGCATACCACGTTGCAACCACGCCCGCGCCGATCAGGATGATCTGCATCCACAGAAACACAGAAGCCTACTGAATCAATAGACATCCATACTCGGCAGGGAATGCAAAGGTTGGGAATATTTCTCACGCAGCGTGATCGAGATTCGAGCGATGAGCCATCCGTTGCTGCTTGCTGCGAGCGGTGCCGACCGGGCGTTAGCGAACGGTGACTTTCTGGCCCGACGGTGTGTGCAGGTCTGCAACGATAGCGACGTGACCTACGAATGGGACGAGCAGGCCCGGAAAGAGGCGGCAGGCTACCCGGTCAGCGCGCCCGACGCAGTTATACTCCGCCTCCAATGCGTCCGGAAGGCCGCTGATCTCGGACCGGTTCAGTCGCCATGGCCCTGACGCGCCCAGGCCAGCGCGAGTACGGTCAACGGCAAGATACGGGCGCCGAAGAGCCTCCTCGGCATGGGCGTGCGCGGCGGCGCTGTCACCGTGGTCGAGCAGAAAGCGGGCGTGCCAGCCGAGGATGTAGCCGGACCAGGCATCCAGATCGCGTTCCAGGCAGTATTCGCGCCCGGCATCGAGCTATTCACGCGCCTCGCGATACTGGTGCCGGACAGCTGCCGTGGCGCCGAAGTTGCAGTATGCGCACGCGGCATGCTCATGAAGATCGCTGGCTGAGCTTGACAGCCAGCGGTGCGGTTTCTCCGGAGCTGTATCAGTCACCGGCCGCGTCCCAGATGCGAGGGCCTCCTGACGGGCTTCCAGCGCGTCGGTCATGAGTTAGTACGACAGCGGCCCCGCCGAGGCGTGAGTGCGCCCGGCGGGGCCTAGATCCCATCCCCCCGCCAAACCGGGAGGACGAGACCATGCAAGACACCGTAGACCATGCGCACGGTGCAGTGCCGCGCGCCCTGGCCGACATCATCGGGGTGATCGGTGTGTCGTCCTGGCCGACCGCGTGCCGCACGATTTCCAGCATCTGGGTGGCGCGTGCCACGCCGGTGGAAACAAACGCAGCGTAGGCGGGTGCAGCAAGTCCCGGCCGATCTTCTCGGCGTCCGCGGCTCCCGCAGGGGTAAGGCGATCGCCCTCGTTGTCGGTGAGGAGCGCGCGCAGTCCCGCCTTTCGATCGGCGCGGCCGCTGAGTCATGGCGGGTGCACTCGTTGTGCGTGCAGATCCGGTCGATCTGCACGCATGCGCGTCCGGCAATCTGGCGGCATCCTCGACGTGGCGCCACTGGCCGACGTCGTGCTACTGCTGCGACATGGCCATACCGCCTGTTGGCGTTCCGGCGTGGACGAGGTCCGGGTGGTTTAGCCGAACAGTGTTGCCAGGTGATCGTCGAGGACTGCCAGTGCCTGGCCGGGGTTGCCGGTGGCCTCGACATCGCGGGAGGTGAAGGTGCCCACGATGTCACGCCTCGGTATCCGGGCGCTCCCGGTCCGGGCCTGCGGCTGGCATTGGCACCGGCCGCTTCTACTGGATACCCGGTACCCCGAGCGCCATGAGCACGACGGCGATGATGATCAGGCCGATGAGGACCATGGCCTGCTCCCTTCCGGTGACCCCGGGATAGCTAGCCGGCGCCGGCGGCTGATTCCCGCTGCCTGCTCCTCACCCCACACAGGCAAAAAGAAACTAGCAATATATTTCTAGAATTTGTGGTAGTCTTTAAAGCATGGAGGGCCGGAGCGTCTTGACCGTATACCCGCAGCTGCGCGAGGCGGAGACCGAGGCATCCGGCCGCCTGCCAGGCTTTCCCGTGCAGCGCCTCGCGGCGATCGCGCACGGTGACGGGACATGCGCCATGCGTGTCACGGCGCCGTCGCTCGTGCGCATCCGCAATACCACGATCAGCGCTGCTGCCGACACGACAACTGAGTCCGGAGGCATCTGCGCATGACGACAACCGCGCACCCCGAGCTTGAAGGGCTGGAGCGTTACAAGTTCGGCTGGGCCGACTCGGACGTGGCGGGCGAGTCGGCGCGCCGGGGTCTGTCCGAGGAGGTCGTCCGGGACATCTCGGCGCTGAAGGACGAGCCGCAGTGGATGCTGGACCTGCGGCTGAAGGGCCTGAAGCTGTTCCGGCGCAAGCCGATGCCCGGCTGGGGCGCGGATCTGACTGGCATCGATTTCGACAACATCAAGTACTTCGTGCGGTCGACCGAGAAGCAGGCCGCCAGCTGGGACGACCTGCCCGCGGACATCAAGAGCACCTACGACAGGCTCGGCATCCCCGAGGCGGAAAAGCAGCGGCTTATCGCCGGCGTCGCCGCGCAGTATGAAAGCGAAGTCGTCTACCACACGATCCGCGAGGACCTGGCGGAGAAGGGCGTCATCTTCCTGGACACCGACACCGCGCTCAAGGAGCACCCGGACCTTTTCCGGGAGTACTTCGCCGCGATCATCCCGGTGGGCGACAACAAGTTCGCCGCGCTGAACACCGCGGTCTGGTCCGGCGGCAGCTTCATCTACGTGCCGAAGGGCGTGCACGTGGACATCCCGCTGCAGGCCTACTTCCGGATCAACACCGAGAACATGGGCCAGTTCGAGCGGACCCTGATCATCGTCGACGAGGGTGCCAGCGTGCACTACGTCGAGGGCTGCACCGCGCCGGTCTACTCCTCCGACTCGCTGCACTCCGCGGTCGTCGAGATCATCGTGAAGAAAGATGCCCACTGCCGCTACACCACGATCCAGAACTGGTCGAACAACGTCTACAACCTGGTCACCAAGCGGGCCGTGGCGCAGGCCGGGGCGAGCATGGAGTGGGTGGACGGGAACATCGGCTCGAAGGTGACGATGAAGTACCCGGCGGTCTACCTGATGGGCGAGCACGTCAGGGGAGAGACCATGTCCGTCGCGTTCGCCGGCCAGGGCCAGCACCAGGACGCCGGCGCGAAGATGGTGCACTGCGCGCCGCACACCTCCTCCCAGATCATCTCTAAGTCGGTGGCCAGAGCCGGCGGCCGCACGTCCTACCGGGGCCTGGTCCAGGTGCAGGAGGGCGCGGCACACTCCAAGTCCACGGTCACGTGCGACGCGCTGCTGGTGGACACGGTCAGCAGGTCCGACACCCATCCCTACGTGGACATCCGCGAGGATGACGTGGAGATGGGCCACGAGGCCAGCGTCTCCAAGATCTCCGAGGAGCAGCTGTTCTACCTGATGAGCCGCGGCATGACCGAGGACGAGGCCGCGGCCACCATCGTGCGCGGCTTCGTCGAGCCCATCGCGCGCGAGCTGCCGATGGAATACGCGCTTGAGCTGAACCGGCTGATCGAGCTGCAGATGGAGGGGGCGGTCGGCTAAGGACGATCCTCCAGGGGGCGCTTGAGTCCGGCGCCCTGTCCAGGCTGCACGAGCGGCAGTCCTACGACCCCGCGGACTTCCCGGTGCGCACCGGGCGCGAGGAAGAGTGGCGGTTCACGCCGCTGCGCCCGGCTCCGCGGGCTGCAGGACGATACGGTGCTGCCCGAGTGCCACGTCACCGCGGAAACCGATCCCGCACCCCAGGTCGCTGCCTCCCGTGCCGAGCGGGGCATCGTTTGTCCGTCGAGAGCGCCATGATCCGCCGCGGTCCGGACAGTCCGTGCAACTTCGGTGCAACCTCACCCGAGCCTGTTACGACAGCGGCCCCGCCGAGGCGTGAGTGCGCCCGGCGGGGCCTAGATCCCATCCCTCCGCCAAACCGGGAAGGATGAAACCATGCAAGACACCGTAGACCAGGCGTACGGTGCAGTGCCACGCACCCTGGCCAACATCATCGAGGACGCGCGCCCGGGCTGCAGGTGAAGCAGATGCCCGGCCGCCGGGCGTTTGGGACGTCTGGATCGCAAGGCTCGCTGGGCAAGGATCCAGGCTCGATAGAAGGGAACGACGGCGCGGCGCTGAGCCCTTTCGACGGTTGCCGCGTTCTCGGTCGCGCGCTCCAGGAGGCGACTGTCGCCGGGATGCTTGGCGTCCGGCCCGGGCAAGTGTCAGGCTACCCCGGCCGCTCGGGCGAATTCGGTCGCCCGATGCTCACGCTCTCGGATCGATTGGACCAGCTCGTTCCGGCCGAGGACTGCGAAGCCGCGGTCGCGTTCAGGACTTGCCGGGGAAATCTGACCTGCGAGAACTGGTGATGCGGGGGACTGCTTCCAGGGTGGCGGGCCGGCGGCCACCCAGTAGGCGGGCGTGCCGGGCGAGGCTGCCCTCGGTCAGGGCCGTCCGGCCGCGTCACAGGACCGGCGTGATGGACTGTCATGTCTGCGCAGGAGTGACATGGATGGCGTCCCGGACCGCAGCCAACCATGAGGGATACCGGTTGCCTGCACCAGCGCCGAGATCGCCGCCGGGCTGGACGGCAGCGACTGTGTCTCAGCCCGGCCTGCTGGCCCCGGACGTAGCATCAAGCCAGGGCCTGCAGCCAGTGAAGGGAAGTGGACCGGGATGAGCATCAGCCGCCGTATCGCCACCCTGTTCCGGGTGAAGGCGAACAAGGCGCTGGACCGCGCCGAAGACCCCCGCGAGATGCTCGACTATTCCTACGAACAGCAGCTTGAGATGGTACAGAAGGTACGCCGCGGGCTTGCGGACGTGGCGACCAGCCGCAAGCGCGTCGAACTGCAGCTCACCCAGCTGCAACTGTCGGCCGGCAAGCTGCAAGACCAGGCGCAGCAGGCGCTCGGCGCTGGGCGCGAGGATCTCGCGCGTGCGGCGCTGATCCGCCGGGCAGCGGTAACCTCCCAGGTCAGCGACCTGCAGGGCCAGCAGGCGTCACTGCAGGCGGAAGAGGAGAAACTCACCCTCGCCTCGCAGCGGCTGCAGGCGAAGGTGGATGCGTTCCGTACCCGCAAGGAGACCATCAAGGCCACCTACACCGCCGCCGAGGCAGAGACCCGTGTCGGGGAGGCGATCAGCGGGATCTCCGAGGAGATGGGTGACATCGGCATGGCCATGCAGCGCGCTCAGGACAAGACCGAGCAGATGCAGGCCCGGGCTGGCGCGCTGGACGAGCTGCTGGCCTCCGGCGCGCTGGAGGACGCTACCCTGCCCGGCGGACGCGATGACGTCCAGTCTCAGCTGGATGCCCTGACCGCAGGCCACGACGTGGACGACGAGCTGGCCCGGATGAAGACGCAGCTGCCTGCATCCGCCGCCCCGCCGGCCGTGGAGGGACCCGGGACGGCATCAGCAGATTCGCTGGCATCACCGCCAGGCAGCAGGCCACCTCGTAAGCGCGCAGATCCCCGGTGAGAGCCGGCGGCGACCAGACACTGGCGCAAGTCGTGGCAATCCTCAACGCAGAGCAGCAGGACCCCTGATGCATCCGGCCGCCGCCATTCGACGGCCAGTTCGCTGGCCGCCGACGGCGGACCGTTGAAGATGACCCTGTTCGACCAGCAGGACCTGACCGAGATCGCCCACCAGGACTACCCTGGCGAGCGGCTGGCCGCCTGCCGCATTCCCCTGGGTCATCACCGCGTAGCCGCGGCCCCGGCGGTCTCCCGCCGGGCGGACTTCTCGGCGCTCGCGGTGACCGGTGCCGTGGCCCAGGCGGTATCGCTGGCCAGCGCGGCCACGAACCGGGAACAGTGCAAGACGTAAGCCTCGGTCCAGGGGGCCCGCACTGCCGGGCCAGCGCCAGTTACTACGAAACGTAGTAACATGTCGTGCGTGAACGGCGCCGTCCCCACGACGATCATCGTCGCCGGTCTCGCGCTTGCCGGGTACGCGCTGCTGACGACCGCCCGAAACCGGCGAATGGGCATTAGCTTGCTCGCCGCCCTTGGCGTCCTTGAGATCCTGCTGCTTGTCCAGGTCGGCATCATCGTGGCCAGACTCGCCGGCGGTGAACGCCCGGCCGGGCTGGCTACGCTCATCGGATACCTGATCGCGATGCCGCTCGTCCCGGTGGCCGCGGCGTTCTGGGGGCTGCTGGAGCGATCACGGTGGGGCCCGGCGGTCATCGCCGTGGCCGGGCTCGTCGCGGCCGTGCTGATGGTCCGGCTGCATCAGATCTGGCCGGTCATCCATGTCTGAGCCCATGGCATCGCCTGAGCCCACGGCATCGCGGCCGGGCTCGACCAGGACAGGCCCGGGCCGGGTGCTGATCGCCATCTACGCGCTCTTTGCGCTCGCTGCCTCCGCACGGGCCGGGGTGCAGATTGCGACGAAGTTCGGCAACGCCCCGGTCGCCTACTTGCTGTCGGCCTTCGCCGCCGTGGTCTACATCCTCGCCACGGTCACCCTCGCCGTCGGCAGTCCGACAGCACGCCGGATCGCCGTCCTCTCCTGCTCGGTCGAACTCGCCGGCGTGCTGGCGGTCGGCACCTGGAGCCTCGCCGACCCGGCCACCTTCCCCGACGCCACGGTGTGGTCTGGCTATGGCAGCGGCTACGGCTTCGTCCCGCTCGTCCTTCCCGTTTTGGGCCTGCTCTGGCTGCGCCGCTGGACCGGGCGGGCTAGGACCCGGCGGACGATCGTGACGTCAGCGGGAGATGCAGGCGAAGCGGCAGGTGGCGGCGTAGACCATGGTGAGGGCGGCGGACCAGGTCGGGGCGCAGAGGATGTCGTTGCCGACCGCAGGACCCAGCGCACATATCCTGCCGGTAGCCGCAATCCGCACCCGCACCGGACCCGCTTCCGGTCTGTGCGCTCGGTCCGCGATGCCGAGTGAGATCGATCGCCAGGAACCAGGAACGCCTTACTAGCTGTTCGGTGCGGCACGGACGGCCAGCCGGCTGACCGGGAGCGGCGCACATAGCGGATATTGTTCGGCAAGCTGCGACCAGGGCCGGCCACAGAGCGTGACATGCCGGTGTGCTGGAACGACCCTGTACTCCTGGGTGTGCTCAGGGCTGAGACGGCGCGCGGTATGCATCAGCCAGTTCTGATTTGGCTTTCCGCGCGGGGTCCCGCAGGATCGGTCTCGGGCCGCGCACACCGGGACCGGCGGCGTTGGCGAGGTCGCGGGCTGGGGTCCGGCTGCTGGGCGGCG
>WNGJ01003082.1_pt1 | contig 17072 bp, 17 predicted proteins | sample 5400611 | NCBI WGS metagenome assembly WNGJ01 (sample SAMN13153375, study PRJNA577476) | soil metagenome | isolation source: 40 cm soil or saprolite under Garry oak tree replicate 1 | place: USA:California | collected 2016-06-15 | reverse complement strand
CAGTACGAGAAGGCCGCCGCTGACCTGTTCGGCGACGTACCGCCGGTCGACCTGGCCCGGTTCGTGGACATCCTCGAGCGGGTGCTGCACCGGCTGCGGGCCACCGCGTCGCCCGCGCCCGCCGAGCCGGGCTGACCCCGGCGGCGCCTGGGGTGGCGTCAGGCGGCATGTGTGCGTGGGTCGTCGGCGGGTGGGGGGTTCCGAGCCGGGCTCCCGACCGAACGCTGACCCTCCGGCTCCCCGCCCCATGCCCCGCGCCGTTCGCCGGCCCGCCGCCCTGACGCGGCATGGGCGCCTCCGCGCCATCCACCGCCGGCCTTCGCCCCTCCCGTCAGCCGGCACCCATCCGAACCCCCTGCACCCCGGTCCCAACGACCAGCCGAACGGGTGGCGCCGGAAATTGGTGGTTGACAACGCCCGCAATCTGTTCGAGTATTCGTTTGAATAGTTTCGTTCTTGGGGGGTTAGCGATGAGCGTGACAGCAGCGGTGGATGCCCGGGAGCTTGAGCGCCGGGTCAAGGATGTGTACCGAGCGGTCGCCGACCACCCGGAGGCGACCTACCACTTCGAGATGGGACGGAGTCTGGCCGAGCGGCTCGGCTACCCGGTGGCCCTGCTCGACCGCATCCCCGCCAGGGCGTTGGAGTCGTTCGCCGGCGTCGGCTACTTCAGCGACCTGGCACGCCCGGCCGAGGGGGACCGGGTGCTCGATCTGGGCAGCGGGTCGGGGACCGATACGTTCGCGGCCGCGGTGCAGGTCGGCGACAGGGGACAGGTGACCGGGCTGGACATGACCGACGCGCAGCTGGCGAAGGCCGAGGCGCTGCGGGCGGCGGCCGGGTTCGGGAACGTGCAGTTCGTTCGCGGCTACATCGAGGACCCGCCGTTCCCCGATGCCTCGTTCTCCCTCGTGGTCTCCAACGGCGTGATCAACCTGTCCGCCGACAAGGCCGAGGTGTTCCGCCAGGCCGCGCGCGTGCTGGCACCGGGCGGCCGGCTGGCGCTCGCCGACATCGTCTCCGAACGCCCGCTCACCGAGCAGATCGTCTGCAACGCCGAGCTGTGGGCCGCGTGCGTGGGCGGTGCCGCCCAGATCGATGACTACCGGACGCTGATCGAGAAGGCCGGGCTCCGCGTCGAGACAGTCCGGGAAAACACGGCCTACGGCTTCCTGTCCGGATCGGCGAAGTCGGCCACCGAGACCTACGGCATCCGCAGCATCTCCCTGCTCGCCGTCAACCCCGCCGACTGACACCCACCTGCGCTTGCGCATCCCGTCCAGCCTCAACCGTCTAAAGGAGACAGCCATGTCCCAGAAGGCCGTCATCAGCCTGGCCACCGGCATGGAAGACCCTGAGAAGGTCATGGTGGCCTTCCTCGTCGCCGTCGGCGCCGCCGAGCAGGGCCGCCCCACCCTCATGTTCCTCACCAAGGAGGCGGTCCGCGTCGCGCTCACCGGCGTGGCCGTCGGCGCTGCCTGCGACGGCTGCCCGCCGCTGCCCGAACTCCTCGACCGCTACGAGAAGGCAGGCGGGCGCTACCTGGTCTGCCCGATCTGCTTCAACGCCAAGAAGCTCGACGAGGGAGCACTCATCGCCGGCGCCGAACTCGGCGGGACCGTCCCGATGTGGCAGTGGATCGGCGAGGAGGGCGCCACCACCTTCAGCTACTGACAATGCCACCCCTGCCGGCCGGGTTCCGCCCGGCGCGAGGGCGCTGGCGCGGCGCCCGCGGCTGCTCAGCTGGCCGCGTGGCGGTAGCGGTTGACGGCGGCGGGCACTGCGACAGCGAGTAGTCCGCCGGTCCAGGCGAGCGCGTGGAGGACGGGTCCGGTGGTGGGGCCGCCGAGGCAGAGGGCGCGCAGGGCGTCGACGGTAACTGTGACTGGGTTGATCTTGGCGAATGCCTGGAGCCAGCCGGGCATGGTGGCCACGGGGACGAAGGTGGAGCTGGTGAAGATGAGGGGGATGACGGCGAGCAGCCCGGCAAGGCCGGCGGATTCGGCGTCGCGGACGAGCAGTCCGAGCAGCGCGTTGATCCAGGAGAAGACAACGCCGATCGTGAGGGCAAGGGCCAGCGCGGCGACGGCTGCGGGTGCCCCGGCGTGGAACCGGAATCCGATCGCGGCGGCGACGCCGGTCATCAGGGTCAGGACGAAGAGGTTGCGGACCGCGTCGGCGGCGGTGCGTCCGGCGAGGACGGCGGAGCGGGCCATCGGGAGAGCGCGGAAGCGGTCGATCATCCCGGTGGTCAGGTCGTCGGCGATCGCGACGCCCGTCTGGGAGGCGCCGAACGCGATGGCGAGCACGACGAGGCCGGGAAGGAGGTAGTCGATGTAGTGGGTGACGCCGGGTGGGTGGATGGCGCCGCCGAAGGCGTAGGTGAACAGCAGCACGAACATGATCGGCTGGACGGTGGCGAAGGCGATGAGCGTCGGTACCCGGACGAGCCGGTGCAGGTTGCGGCCGGTGACGGTGGCGATGTTGGCGAGCGCCCAGCGCGGCCCGCTGGTGGGCAGCGTGGCCAGGGTAGAGGCGGTCACGCGGACCTCCGTTCCGGGACGCCGGTGGTCGCGGGGGTGACCGGCGCCTGTCCGGTCAGGGCGAGGAAGACGTCGTCCAGGGTGGGCCGGCGCAGCGCCAGGTCGGCCACCCGCAGGCCGCTCGCCGCCAGCCGGGCGGCCACGTCCGGCAGGATCGCCGCCCCGTCGGTCACCGGCAGGACGAGCCGTCCTGCGGGTTCGTCGAGCACCGCAGGACCGGATCCGAGTCCGGCTAGCGCCGCCGCGAGCGCTCGAAGGTCCTCGCCGGGCGGCGCCGTCACCTCCAGTCGGTCGCCGCCGACCTGCGCCTTCAGCTGGGCGGAGGTGCCGGCGGCGATGACCGTCCCGTTGTCGAGGACGACGATCGTGTCGGCGAGCCGGTCGGCCTCCTCGAGGTACTGGGTGGTCAGCAGCAGGCTGGTTCCGGCTGCGGCCAGGTCGGCAAGCAGCCGCCAGAGGCCCAGCCGGCCGCGCGGGTCGAGGCCGGTGGTCGGCTCGTCCAGGAACAGCACCCGGGGAGCGGCGACGAGGCTGGCCGCCACGTCCAGCCGCCGGCGCATGCCACCGGAGTACGTCCGGGCCGTACGACCGGCGGCACCGGACAGATCGAACAGCTCCATCAACTCCTCCGCGCGGCGGTCGGCCCCGGCGCGGGTCAGCCCGGACAGCCGGCCGATCATGCGCAGGTTCTCCACGCCGGTCAGGTATCCGTCGACCGCGGCGTACTGACCGGACAGGCCGATCAGCCGGCGTACCCCGGCGGGGTCCCGGACGACGTCGTGCCCGGCGACCCAGGCCCGGCCGGAGTCCGGAGGGATGAGGGTGGCCAGGATCCGCACGACCGTCGTCTTGCCCGCCCCGTTCGGCCCGAGCAGCCCGACCACCCCACCGGGTGGAACCTCCAGATCCACCCCGGCCAGGGCCACCACCCGCCCGAAGCGCTTGCCGACGCCCTCGGCGAGGACCGCCGCCCGCTCACCCATCTCCGCCCCCGGCCCACTATGACTAGGATTCCTACCTATGGAGGGCAGAGTAGCATTCCTACTCATGAAGGAGGAGGCGCAGGCCCTCAAGGGCCACCTCGACGTACTGCTGCTCGCGACGCTCGAAGCCGGCCCACGGCACGGCTACGCGATCAAGGACGAGCTGCGTGAGCGCAGCCGCGGCCGCTTCGACCTCCCGACCGGCACCGTCTACCCGGCGCTGCACCGGCTCCAGGACGCCGGCCTCATCGCCGGTTCCTGGTCGGTGGTCGACGGCCGCCGCCGGAGGACCTACCAGCTGACCGCCGCCGGCCGCCGCAGGCTCCACGCCGACCGCAGCACCTGGCGCGAGTTCGCCGCCGCCGTCACCGACCTGCTCGAGCCGGGGCCATGGCCAGCCACGCCCTGATCGAGGCCTGCCTCGCCGAGCTCGGCCGCCGGCTGCCGGCCGACGTGGTGGACGAGCTGGCCGACGGCCTGACCGAAACGTACGACCGGCACCTCGCCCGCGGCACCGACCCGGGTGCCGCGGCCGAATCCGCGATCGCCGAATTCGGCGACCCGGCCATCATCGCCGCCGCCTTCGCCAGGCAGGCACCCGCGAGGCGGGCGGCGCTCGCCCTGCTGGTTACCGGACCCGCCGTCGGCGCCTGCTGGGCCGTCACACTGCTGGCCGGCCGCGCCTGGACCTGGCCCATCCCGGGCCAGGCGCGGCTCGCATTCGGCGTGGCGCTCATCGCCGTCGTCATCGCCCTGGTGGCGGCGGCCGGTGCGCGATGCGGCCGGCCACGCGTTCCCTTCGCCGTCGTCGGAGGGGTCGGACTGGTCGTCCTCGACACCGCCATGCTCGCCGCCGTCGCGCTCGCGGCACCCTTCACCTGGCCCCTGGCGGTAGCCGTCCCGGCCAGCGCCACCCGCATCGCCCTGACCACCCGGGCGATGTCCCGCGGCCTCTTCCGGCAGCGACTGGCGACGCCACGTCGACGCTGACCACAGCAGGAATCGCCGCCAGCTGTCCTTCCCGCGACGGTCCGAGGTCACGACCGGCACGGCTCAGGCAGCGCGGGACACGGGCGGGCGCTGCGCGGTCAGGACGAGCGGCAGGACGAGCACCGCGAGGACTCCGCCGGCGACGGCGAGGGTGGGGTAGCTGGTGGCGGCCATGACGGAGCCGCTGGCGATGCCTCCCGTCGCTCCGGAGAGGGCGACGGCCAGGTCGACGCCGCCCTGGACGCGGGCCCGGTCGCGCACGGTGGTCGCGTCGGTGACCAGCGCCGTGCCGCCGATGATGCCGAGGTTCCAGCCGAGGCCGAGCAGGCCGAGGGCGAGGGCGAGCAGCCCGACGTTGTCGGGTGGTGCTGCGGCAGCGAGGGCGCCGGCGGCGAGGAGGACGAGTCCGCCGGAGATCAGCACGGGTCGTCGCCCGTAGCGGTCGGTGGCCCAGCCGGTCAGCGGCGAGGGCAGGTACATGCCGGCGATGTGCACGGCGATGACCAACCCGACGGCGTCGAGGCTGTGGTGGTGCATCCGCAGGTGGACGGGGGTCATGGTCATGACTGCGACCATCACGAGCTGGGTGAGGACCATCGCGGTCGCGGCGACGGCGACGACGCGGTCGGCCGGCGTCGCGGTGAGGGTGTCGGGGCCGGCGTCGGCCGGCTCGTCGAGGCGAGCCAGTCGCTGGGCGGTGAGCAGCGGGTCGGGTCTCAGGAGGACGAGCAGCACGATGCCGGCGAGGGCGTACGCGAGGGCCGCCAGCCCGAAGGGGCCGGCCAGCCCGGGCACGTTGACGGCCTCGGCCCATCGGCCGGTGACCCCGACAAGGGTCGGGCCGGCGACGGCTCCGGCTGTGGTCGCCACGAGCACGGTGCTCACCGCCCGGCCGCGGGCGTGGGGCTTGGCGAGGTCGGCGCCGGCGTAGCGGGCCTGCAGGTTGGTCGCGGTTCCCGATCCGTACACCGTGAACGCGAGCAGTAGCAGCGGCACGTTGTCGAGCACGGCGGCCGCGACGACGCCCGCGCCGCCGATGGCGCCGGCGCCGTACCCGACGGCCAGGCCGACGCGGCGGCCGGCGCGGGCGGACAGGCGGCCGACGCCGAGGGCGGCCGCGGCGGACCCGCCGGTGAACAGGGCGGCGGGCAGGCCGGCGAGCCCGGTCGAGCCGAGCATCTGCTGGGCGAGCAGGGCGCCGACGGTGACGCCGGCCGCGAGTCCGGCCCCGCCGAGGACCTGGGAGGTGACGATGACGGCGAGGGTGCGCCGCTGGAGCCTGCGGACGTCGGTGGCCGCCCGCGCCGGGTCGAGTTCGCCGCTGGTCGTCATGCCTCGCCGGCTCCTGCGTCGGTCGGGTGGCTGGTTGGCCGGTGGAGTGTCTCGTACATGCGTACCGCGACGACCACGCCGGAGGCGGCAGTCAGTCCGGCGACGGCCCACACGGCGGTCCGGACACCGAAGAGGTCGGCGAGCACTCCGGCGAGCAGCGCGCCGACCGCGAACCCGCTGTCGCGCCACAGCCGGTACACCCCGACCGCGCGGGCGCGCCACGCCGGGTGCGCGACGTCCCCGACGGCGGCGAGCAACGTCGGGTACACCATCGCGGTGCCGGCGCCAAGCAACACCGCCGCCACAGCCCACGCGGTGAACGTGTCCGCGGCGGCGACCAGCGCGAGGCCGACGGCTTGGGTGAGCATCCCGCCCACGATGAGCGGCCTGCGCCCGATCCGGTCCGACCAGGCGCCGGTCAGCAGCTGCCCGGCGCCCCAGACGGCCGGGTACAGCGCGGCGAGCACGCCGATGCGCCCCACCGAGATGCCCGCGGCGGCGAACAGGACCGGGAACAGCCCCCAGGCGAGGCCGTCGTTGAGGTTGTTGACCATCCCGGCCTGGCTGGCCGCCGACAGCGCCGGCTCCCGCAGGCTGGTCTGGGCGAACACCTGCCGGTCGGTCAGCTCGGCGTTGAGGTGGTCGCGCCGCCCGTGGCTGCGGCCCGGGTGGATGCCGGCTTCCAGGCGGGCGTGGTCGCGGGTCTCCCGGACCACCAGGGTGGACACGCCGAGGCCAAGCGCGGCGTAGGCGATGCCGAGGTAGAACGGCTCGGGCCGCAGCCCGTACCGGGCCGCGAGGTAGCCGGTGGCCAGCGCGGTCGCGGCGACGGCGCCGTACCCGGCGGCCTCGTTGAACCCCATCGCCAGCCCGCGCCGCTCCGGGCCGACGAGGTCGATCTTCATGATGACGGTGGTCGACCAGGTGAGTCCCTGGCTCACGCCGAGCAGCACGTTGGCGGCGACGACCCAGCCCCAGGTGGGGGCCCAGATGAGCAGCAGCGGAACCGGGAGGGCGACGAGCCACCCGGCGACCAGGACGGGTTTGCGGCCGTAGCGGTCCGACCAGGCGCCGGCGAGGTAGTTGGTGGCGGCTTTCGCGACGCCGAACGCGATGATGAACGTGAGCGCTGCGGTGTACGCGGTGAGGTGGAAGGCGCGCTCGGCGAGCAGCGGCAGGACGGTGCGTTCCTGGCCGAGCATCCCGCCGACGACGGCGTTGACCGCGACAAGCAGCGTGAACTGGGCGGCATTCGCACGAAGCCCAAGGCGCGTCCGCCGGCTGCTGCCGGTGCGAGTCGTCGGGGTCATGCGGCCCTCTCCAGCGGCCGCTGGTGAGCGGTGGCCCAGTCGTCGGGGCCGCCGGCCAGGACCGCGACGTCGCGACGCCCGGCGCGGGCGAGCGGGCTCGCGCTCACCGCGTTCACACTGCCGCTTTCGTTCAAGGGAACGCTTGAATAGTCGTGCGGCGGACGTACAGTTGTCAAGAAATCTCTTGACCAGGCCGGTGAGGATCGATGTGCGATCGGCGCGGTCGGGAAGACCACCGCCGGCGGCAGGAACGGCCGCTCGACCGGAAGTCCCGGCGCCAGCCCGGTGCCGGCCAGCGACAGTGCCGACGACCCGTGGCTGTGGGCCTACCTGGCGGTCCTCGCCACGATCGTCCCGGCCGGCACGTACGGCTGGTGGCGGCTCAGCATGCACCCCGACCTGCGCCCGCCCGCACCGACGCCGCTGAACGGCCGCCGTCAGGTGTCGGTCAGCCCGAACCGGTCGACTACGTAGCCAATGACTGCCGCGCTCAGTCGCGGCCCATCCAGGTGGCCATGTCGGCCTCGTTGCCCTCGGCGTCGGCCAGCGTCCACCAGGCCGGCGCGTGCTCGTCGGTGACCAGGTGGCCACCGGCGGCGATCGCCGCCGCGACCCGCGCCTCGGCCTGGTCGTGCGGCACGGAGATGTCGATGTGGATGCGGTTGCGCTGCGGGCGCGGCGCGTCCATCTCCTGGAAGAAGAACGACGGCCCGCGGGAGCGGGGGTCGAGCAGGTGGTCCTCCTCGCCCGTGTCCCGGTACCCGAGCACCGCGCGCCAGAACGGCATGACCTCGGGACCGACGAGCGCGTCGATCGCGACCTGGACGTCCTGGACGGCGCCCGGGTCAGCCGCGACGCCGAGCTCGCGCGCCGCCGCCGAGATCTGCCGGGCCAGCTCGATGTCGCGCTCGCTCAGCCCGTCGACGTCGTGTGTCACCAGCCGCACTGTCACACCCTCGTACCGCAGGTCGAGGTCGGGGTGATGGTCCGCGGCGTCGGCCAGCCTGCCGATCGCGTCCACCAGTGCGACGCCCGCCGCGAACGACCCGGTGCGAAAGTGCGCGGACGCCCCGGAGAACAGCACCCGCCAGTCCTCGACGCCGACGGCCTCGTGGAACTGCCGCGGCGTGATCCGCTCGGTCATGCCCTTCACCGTAGTGTCGGGCCGGTTGGGCGAGTCGACGGCCGCCGGGAGCTCCTAGGTCGTCGCTGAGACGACTCACCGCCGTAACCAGCCCGGGAAGCACGCGGGGCGACGGGTGAAGCTCAGTCAGGCGATGACAATCCATCACCGCTGAGCAAGCCGCTCACCGACGAACTAGCCACCTACCGCAGTGGCCGGCGCGGCGACTACCGCGTCCTCATCCGCATCGACGATGCGGACCACACGGTGCTCGTGGCCCGGATCGATCATCGCGCCGACGTCTACCGACCACGTTGAGAGGAGTCTGTTGCATCCGTCGAGGCAGCACGGTCGGCGGGCCTGGCTTGCCATTCTCCGGCGTCTGCTGGGTCTGGCCGGGCCTGGTGCACCAATTGATCTTCCGGGTCAAGCGTGTGCCCGCTTCGGGGGAGTATGCCCAAGCCCAGCCGCTCGGTGCGCTCCGTCCTTCTCGGACCGAGATCTACCGCCGGATCGTCCCTGAGCGACCCGCAGCTAGGCGTGCCGCTCGTGTTCGTGGTTGGCGTGGCCGGCGGGTTCGAATTGGAAGGTGGAGTGCTCGACGTCGAAGTGTCCGACGAGGCAGTCCTGCAGTTGGTCGAGTAGTTGGGGGACGTGCCCGTCATGGAAGCAGTCGTCGTCGACGACGACGTGGGCGGTGAGGACCGGTAGGCCGGTCGCCACGGTGGAGGCGTGTAGGTCGTGGATGCCTTGGACGTGGGGCACGCCGCTGATGTGGGCGCGCACCTGGTCGAGGTCGACGTCGCGCGGTGTCGACTCCAGCAGCACGTCGACTGTTTCGCGGAGCAGCCGCACGGTGCGGGGCACGATCAGAACACCGATGAGCAGGGACGCGACCGCGTCGGCGCGGAGCCAGCCAGTGAGCGCGATCACGGCCGCGGCGGCGAGGACGGCGACGGAGCCGAGCGTGTCGTTGACGACCTCCAGGAACGCGGCCCGGGTGTTGAAGCTCTCGCCGCGGTTCGAAGCCAGCACGGCGATGGCCACGACGTTGCCGACGAGTCCGACCACACCGAAGACGACCATGACGCCGCTGGCGACGTCCGGTGGTTCGAGGAGGCGGCGGATCCCTTCGATGAGGACGTAGACGCCGACCGCGAGCAGGACAGCGGCTTGAGCGGCGGCGGCGAGGACTTCGGCCCGTCGGTAACCCCAGGTCCGGCGGGAGGTGGCGGGTCGGGCGGAGAGAGTGGCAGCGAGGACGGCGAGGGCGAGCCCGGCGACGTCGGTGAGCATGTGACCGGCGTCGGCAAGCAGCGCGAGGCTGCCGCTGATCACGGCGCCGATGACCTCGACGACGAGGATGACGCCCGCGATCGCCAGGGCGATTGTGAGTCGCGCACGCGTGCTCGAGCCGACGGCCGGGGCGTGCGAGGGGGTGTGCCCGTTCACCGCCAGCTCCGGTGACCGTCCGGCTCGTCAGTCATCGCAGTCGTCATCGTCCTCGTCGTCGCAGCCGATCTCGCCGGCCCAGGCCTCGCGGCCCTCGCGGACGGCGAAGTAGGCGATGACGAAGCCGGCGACTGAGTCGATCCAGGTCGCGCCGACCGCTGCGTAGCCGAGCAGCCCGGCGAAAGTGGACACCGACAGCCACGCGCACAGCCGGGTCTCGGCAGCGTCGGCGATCACCAGCCGACTACCGAGTTGCTCACCCGCACGGCGCTTCACCCGTGCCAACCATGGCATGATCACAATCGAGGCGCCGGTGAGCACGATGCCGACGACGCTGGTGTCCGGCGTCGTGCCGGTGATCATGTCCCTAACACCCTCGACGAGCACATACACGGCCAGGGCGAAGAACGTGACCGCGATGAACCGCAGCGCCAGCCGCTCCTTGCGCTCATCGACGCCCTGGCCACGAAGCTCAGCAAGGAGCCGCACCAGCACCACCGTGGCGGCGGCGACCTCGATCCCGGAGTCGACGCCGAACCCGGTGAGCGCCACCGACCCGGCGACAAGACCCGCCGCCACGGCGACGACACCCTCGACGAGGTTGTAGCCGATGGTGACGGCCTCATAGGTGACCGCACGCTGCGCCGGCGGCGTCAAGGTGCGCCGTGCAGTGTCGATCACGCCTAACCCCCGACCGCCGCCGTGACGGCGACCGCTGTGCTGTCGACGCCGTACGTCGGACACAACGCGACCCGAGCGCCCGTCGCCGCCAACAGCTGCTCACCGGCCGCCAGCAAATCCAGCAGTTCCGGACGCGCCAGCGAGAACAGGGACTGCCGGCCGACCGGCCGGCTGCTCACTAGACCGCAGTCCTTCAGGCAGGCCAGATGCGCCGACACCGTCGACTGGGCCAGCCGGGCCGTCCTGGTCAGATCGACGACCCGGCGCTCACCGCGGGCGAGCTCGTGCAACAGCGTCAACCGCGTCGGGTCGCCCAAGCTGCGGAACAACGCCACCGCCGGACCCAGGTCGGCGCGGCACTCGGGATCGTGCGGTGTCATCGCCACCGGGCGATGATAACGCTCATCCGAAATCAGGAAGACGAGCCGCCGTGGCTGGCTGTCTTGGTTGACAGCACTGAGGCCAGGGCGTCCAGGGCGCCGGGTACGAGCCGGTAATACGCCCACTTGCCGCGTTGTTCGCGGTCGAGCAGGCCGGCGTCGGTGAGGACCTTCATGTGGTGCGACACCGTGGGCTGCGACAGCGCGACTGGTGCGGTGAGGTCGCAGATACAGGCCTGCGCGTCGGGCTGTGCGGCTACCAGGGAGAGCAGGCGTAGGCGGGTGGGCTCGGCGAGTGCTTTGAGCACCGCGGCGAGTCGCTCAGCCGAGTCGACGTCCATGGGCTCGCCCCGGACCGGGGAGCAGCACTCCACCAAGTCCTGCGTCAGGACAGGTAGTGGGCTGGTCGGCACCGGTCCAGCATGCCATACGCATTGACAGACGTCGATCCGTGAGGCAGTCTTCGTCGCATCGACCGAAGTCTATGGAAGGTGGTTGGCGATGACGACGATGAGCGACCAGGAGCTGCGCGAGCAGGTGCGAGCGCGGTACGCGGCCGCGGCGACGGCGGTGAGCACGGGCCAGGGCTGCGGGTGCGGCACCAACTCGGCGACGGCGGTGGACGCGTGTTGCGCGCCGACCGACTCCGGAAGCTGCTGCGCTCCGGCGCTGGACGTGGACGAGTCGTTCGGCTCGGCCCTCTACAGCGACGACGAGCAGGGTCAGGTGCCGACCGAGGCGGTGCTGGCGAGCCTGGGATGCGGCAACCCGGTCGCCGTTGCTGACCTGCACCCAGGCGAACGTGTCCTCGACCTGGGGTCCGGCGGCGGCATCGACGTGCTGTTGTCCGCCCGCCGGGTCGGACCCACCGGACGGGCCTTCGGCGTCGACATGACCGACGAGATGCTGACACTCGCTCGGGAGAACGCCGCGAAGGCCGGCGCGAGCAACGTCGAGTTCCTCAACGGCAGCATGGAGGCGATCCCGCTGCCCGCAGGCTCGATCGACGTCGTCATCTCCAACTGTGTGATCAACCTGTCGGTGGACAAGCCGGCCGTGCTCGCCGAGATGTTCCGGGTGCTCGGCCCCGGCGGCCGGATCGGCATCTCCGACGTCGTCGCCGACGACGACCTCACCCCCGCCGGCCGGGCCGAGCGGGGCAGCTACGTCGGCTGCATCGCCGGTGCGCTCAGCCGCCGCGAGTACCTGGACGGCCTCGCCGCCGTCGGATTCACCGACACCTCGGTCACGTTCACCCACGACGCCGCCACCGGCATCCACGCCGCGATCATCCGCGCCACCAAACCCGCCGCGGGCAGCACGAGCTGACGACGGCTGCCGTGTCCGACAAGCCGAGACTGCTGCTCATCTGCGTCCACAACGCGTGGCGCACCCACACCATCCGCGAGGTAGACCCGGCAGGCCGCGGCACCTCGACGGTCTCGGCTCAGCCGCAGCGATGACCCACGGAAGGACCCGGCGAAACGTCACGGCACGTTGTGTCCGGCCGGGTCGTACCGTCACCGCCCGGAACGGGAGCGAGCGACTCTTCTCACTGCCCACAGCAGCGTGCCGGCGATGAGAACGGCCGTGCCGGTGAGCGAGGATGCCGCGGGCAGGGTGACCGCCACCAGGAGGCAGCCGGCGAGGCCCAGGACGGGGATGAGCCGAGTGCCGCGGCTGCGGTCCAGGGTGAGTGCCGAGGCGTTGGCGATGGCGTAGTACACGAGCACGGCGAAGGAGGAGAACCCGATGGCGCCGCGCACGTCGGCGGTGAGCACCACCGCGATGACGACGGCGCCGACGGCGAGTTCCGCCCGGTGCGGCACCCGGTAGCGCGGATGCACGGCGGCGAGGACGGTCGGCAGGTGCCGGTCGCGGGCCATCGCGAGGCTGGTCCGAGATACCCCGAGGAGCAGTGAGAGCAGCGATCCGACGGACGCGACCACCGCGCCGATCCGCACAATCGGCTCCATCCAGGTCCAGGAGCCCGAGGTCACGGCGGCGGCCAGCGGGTCCGGCGTGGACGCGACGCGGGCGGAGCCGAGGACCGCGAGGACGGCGACGGCGATCGTCGCGTACGCCGCGAGGGTGACGCCCAGGGCGAGCGGGATGGCCCGCGGGATGGTGCGGGCCGGGTCGCGGACCTCCTCGCCGAGGGTGGCTATGCGGGCGTAGCCGGCAAAGGCGAAGAACAGGAACCCGGCCGCCTGCAGCACGTCCACGATGCCATGCCCGGTCAGCGGCGTCAGGTTGTCCGCACGCGGATGGTCGCCGGCGAAGCAGGCCAGAGCCACCCCGGCGAGAACACCCAGGACGACGGCGACGATGAGTCGGGTCAGCCACGCGCTCTTCTGGACGCCGAAGTAGTTCAACGTGGTCAGCGCCACCACTGCGACTACCGCGACCGGCCGGGTGTGGCCGGGGACGGCGTAGTTGCCGACCGTGAGCGCCATGGCCGCGCAGCTGGCGGTCTTGCCGACGACGAAGCCCCAGCCGGCCAGGTAGCCCCAGAACTCCCCGAGCCGTTCCCGCCCGTACACGTAGGTGCCGCCGGACTCCGGGTACAGCGCCGCGAGCCGCGCCGAGGACGTCGCGTTGCAGTAGGCGACGACCGCGGCGACGGCCAGACCGAGCAGCAGCCCGGCGCCGGCGGCCGCGGCTGCCGGGGTGAACGCGGCGAATACCCCCGCGCCGATCATCGAGCCCAACCCGATGACGACGGCGTCACCCACGCCCAGACGCCGCGCCAGCCCCCCCGCCGCCGCGGCGCTCATCGCCGCGGAGCTGGCAATGGCGTGCGGGCACCGTACGAGAGTGTCGCGGTGAACGACATCGCCGTCTCCCCGAAGCATCGCTCGCCTTGTCGGGTCCCGATACCGTAGCGCGACCGGCTCTGAACGCGCGTCCGGCGGATACCCACAACCTCCGCCCGACACCAGGCCGGTCAGACGGCCGACAGATGCTGCGCGAGTTGGCGCCGTCGATCATCCGGTTCGGGATCTTCGCTGCGGGGTCGGTCTCGTTCGGAACGATCCAGCAGGTCGAACAGCGGGAACCCGTTCACTGCAGCGATTGTCTCCCGTATCTAGCGGCAGGAGGCGAGGCGGTGGCAGGCCCGGTACCGAGTAACGCTCAAGTGCTGCCAGAGCCGCTCGGAGGCTGGCACGGTCCGGGAAGGTCGGTACGGCACGATTCGGGTCAGACGAAGAGCGGCTCGGTGCGTGACCGGTGTAGCAATGTGCTCATTGCGGCATCGTCCGGAGCCTCGGTGAAACGGCTGGCGGCATCGAGTACCTTGGGCAGCAGTTCGACGTCTCCCACGCTGTCGAGGAAGATTCCGGGACGGCTCAGCGCCCACCACACGGCGAGGTCGATGTCTTTCTGCCGTTCCAGCGGCTCGTACCAGGTCGACCGGGTGTGCGGCCGACCCTTCCAGGGCCGCAGGGCGATGGACTTGATCGTCTGCATCGCTACCCGCCGCTCCTGGCAGGTTCGATAGACCGCCTCGAAATTGGCGGCATAGTACGAGTTCTGCATCGTGACGAAGTTGTAGGGCAGCAGCACCGAGTCGAAGTCGAACCGATCCAGGCTGCGCCGGTGCGTCGCCGCGATCTGGGCACCGTGACCGGTCACGCCGATCCATCGAACGAGGCCCTGCTCCCGGGCCTCGACAGCTGCCTCTATGGCGCCGCCAGGGCTGAGCGCGACATCCCATTCGATGGGGTCCGCCAGGGCGTGCAGTTGCCAGAGGTCGACATGGTCGACGCCCAGCCGGTCAAGCGATCGGTGCAGTTCTACGCGCGCACCGGCCGCGGTGCGCTCGTCGCCCTTGGTCGCCACGAAGAACCGATCCGGCTCGCGCAACCACGGCCGGATCCGTACCTCCGCCTCCCCATAAGACGAGGCGACGTCGATATGGTTCACCCCGTACCGCAGCAGGAGTTCGAGAGTCTCATCGGCGACCCGCTGAGATGTCGCGGCGAGCGCCGCGCCTCCGAAGATCACCCGCGCGCTCACGTGGCCGGTGCGGCCGAACTCCGCCGTCTCGATTGCCATGGACCCTCCCGCCCTCGGTCCGGACAGCAGTTCCACCAGCGGAACGAACGGTGGCGCCCGCCGGATGAGGTAGTTCCGCCGGTGCAAGGCGAGGACCGCGGCATCGATGCCGATGCCTGCTCCGGAGATGTTGCACTCGTCGCGGAGATCGATGCCGTTCGAAGAATACCCCCAGGCGCCTTCGCCGCAACCGAGGAGGAGCCGGCCGGCCGGCACCGGCGCCAGCCCGAACGCCAGCGCATAGCCGGACACCACCCACTGAATCGTCCCCGCCGACGCGCCCAACCCGCGTTCCATGGAAGGCAGCGCAACGTTGACGATGCTGCTGTCGAGCAGCGCCATGAACGCGGCGACCAGGCTGACCGCCAGCGCGCGCCACCGCCTCGGGCCGGCTGCCGAGGCGGGTAGGTCGGCCGGTGGAACGACTTGGTCCGTGGCTGGAGCGGCCCGCGACGAACTCCCGGCAGCCTGCTCGGGCCGCACCGGCGCCCGTCGGGGCTGGACGCCGGCCTGGCCTGTGTGGGCCACCTGTTGAGCCGGCGTTGGGCTGCTCATCTCGATCCCCTCTTGCTGGGTCCGCTCGCCTGCCGGGCTCGTCTCCGGCGCCAGAACAGCGTCACCCGACGCCCCCGGCTCCACATCAGCGCCAGCGGCCGACCTGCCCTGGTGCTGACCGGCGTACCGGGATTCCTGCTGGCGGGTAGCGAAGTTTGGCGCTGGCCACGACGACGCCCGGCCGGCCGCGGGCCAACGTATTGGCCCTGGACGTCGGCCGGGTCCTTCTCGCCGGCCGGACCGTCGGGGAAGGAGCAGGACATGACCCGGGGATGCGTTCGGCGTGTGGGTGTGCTTGCCGCGGTTGCGGTCCTTGCCGCCGTCTCACTGCTGGCTTCCGGGTGCACGTCGAGCAGCAGTAGTGCGCCGGTGTCTCTGCCGGTGCCGAAGGCCGGCGACGTCACCTTCTACCTGTCGCTGCCCACCACCTCGACGGCTGGGCTCAGCGAGGCCGCCGCCAAGGCGGCGACACCGGGATCATCGGACTACCGCCACTTCAGTTCGTTGGACACTGCCGCGCGTCAGTTCGGCGCCACGGACGCGCAGATCACCGCCGTCGCCAAGTCGATCGGGAGTCTCGGCTTGCAGTTCGCGGCCGACCCCACCAGGTTGTTCGCGCGGGTGACCGGCTCGACGCAGCAGTGGCAGACGGCGCTGGGGAGTCCGCTGGCCACGCAGGCGGCCACGGCGTCGAGCCCTTTCATCACCTACAGCCTGCCTGCCCAGACACCTGTCGCGCTGCAACCCTCGGGCACCGGTCTGCTGCTGCCCGAGACCGAGGTGTACGACCCCACCGCCGAGGGGGGCCGTCCGCCCAGCGACAACCGTCCGGCGCCGACTGGAGCCGTTCCCACGACAGCGGTCGAGCCATGGCCGGTCAACACCGACACCCCGCTCACCGCCGGCTGCTCAGCTCCGCTGCTGCAGCAGCGCCGCGTCTACACCCCGCAGCAGGTTCAGGCCGCATACGGCGTGGACACGCTGCGCACCCGCGCGTCCGGCACGTCGGCGGTCACGGTTCTGGATCTCGGCGGCGGCTGGCTACCGAACGACCTCACGCTGGCCGGGCAATGCTTCGGATACGCCCCGCCGCAGGTCACCCAGAGGCAGGGCGACGGCGTCGCCACCGCGATCAACAATGCCGACGACGAGACATCTCTCGACCTGCAGACCGTGGCCGCAGTCGCCCCCGCCGCCCAGGTGCGACTCGTGCAGAGCACCCCCGGCGGCGGCATCCTCGACGGATTCAGTCGGGCGGTGGGCGACCCGGGCGGCCTCCCCGACGTCATCTCGCTGTCCTACGGCGGGTGCGCGTTCGCCGAGAACAGGGGCGCCCCGGCGTTCACCTCCGTGCTCAACGCCGTGTTGGCGATGACGGCGCTCACCGGCGTGTCCTCGTTCGTGGCCGCGGGCGACTCCGGTTCGACCACCTGCGGGACCAGCGTGAGCGGGACCACGCTGTCCTATCCGGCGGTGTCACCGTTCGTCACCGCGGTCGGCGGCACTCGGCTCACACTTGGACCGGGAAACACCCGCGTCTCCGAGACCGTGTGGAACGACTCGATCTTCGGGGCGAACGCGGCCGGCGGTGGAGCATTGAGCCGCCTGCAACCTCGGCCGGCGTACCAGGACGGCGTGAACCCGCAGAACCACCGCGCTGTCCC
>WNGJ01006067.1_pt1 | contig 17075 bp, 16 predicted proteins | sample 5400611 | NCBI WGS metagenome assembly WNGJ01 (sample SAMN13153375, study PRJNA577476) | soil metagenome | isolation source: 40 cm soil or saprolite under Garry oak tree replicate 1 | place: USA:California | collected 2016-06-15 | reverse complement strand
CCAGAAGGCGTCCGTCAAGGCGTTTTTGAACAGGGCTTGAACCTGTTTGGTCACGTCGAGTTCTCCAGCAAGAAGGCGGTCTGATCAGCAACGAGAGCAGCCTTCAGGATGTCCGCGCCGATCCCACGACAAACTCCAGTAACAAAGCAGATCTCATGCTCTCTCAATGCGGAATCTTCCCTTGAGGAAAAATCCAGCTTGCCTGCAAAAGCAGAGAAACATGTTCTCTGTCTGGTGGTCATTATAGACGCGCCTTCACACAGGATGATAGAATAATTAGCGCAAATGATTGTCTGATTCTGCTAATCTTCCCGATGGATGATAGAGAAACCAGAGAAGAGGTTCCGATGCAGTTTGGCATCAGCTCCATCATGCCAGGCCGAGGAGAGTGTGTTGCATGCATCCTCGTTCTCTCTGTCGTTCTGTCTCACGGTGCTCGTCTATCAGCAAGCTGGGCTGACAGCGATGATCAGACCAAATGCAGCGCTTTGGACGCGGTAGTCGAGGGTGCGAGCAGTTTATTTACACCATTGCATGCTGATACCCCAGATGGGGAGCGGTTTCTCCAGCGTCTTGTTGGTCGATTCCTATGTTTCGCGCTGATTTCCTATGTTTCACCTCAAAAATCGTCGAACATTCACGCTATTTACTACCAGCGAAACCAACCGTCTGTATCGAGGGACCGACTGCACCTCCCTAGTTGCCGAAAGGTCCCGGCTCGCTTTCCGGAATGTTACCGGAATATTAGATGAGCGGGAAGTTGTGCACCACCTGCTGCAGTCGGATGACTTGACGCGGGACAAACTCGGCAATCGTCAAGCCGACGACAGAGGCTCCGGCCCTCACGTCTGCGACGAGTCGTCGCACGTCGGTACTCGTCAGGCCGTCAGGCTCCGCACCAAGACCGAAGACAATTTCGTTGCTATCGACGACATCGACATCGAAATGGATGGCCACATGCGAGCACCCCAACGCCTTGAGCCACTCGAGAAGCGGCTGACTAGAGAGGTGAAGCTCGTCAGGACGAAACGATCTAATCCCCCAACGGGCTATGTTAGGGAAATCGTCTTCGGTCCAGGCATGCAGACCGACAAGAGCCACGCGACCTGGATCAAGGGTGGCAGGCAGAAGGCCAAGCACCTCCGGATCTCCATGACCGGTGAGGACGGCCACCGCCATTGCATGGTAGCCGGAGTAGCGGCTCGCAGGAGTGCCAACGTCGGGGTGCGAGTCGATCCACAGCACGGCAAGATCATCCCCATAACGCTCTGCCAGCCAGGAGAATGGCGCCACGCTCACGGAGCACTCTCCGCCAAGCGTGAGGATGCGCCCAGGGTTGTGGCGGCCTATTACCTCCAAGGCTGCGGCCAGCTGCGCGACTACTGCCTCCTTGGCTTCGATCCCGTCCTGCTTGCCCAGACCAGTATCGCCAAACTCGACCGGAACGAGAGCGGTCGGTCCGCTGTGCGCTGGCAGCACCGCACCCAGAACAGCAGTTCCGACTGCATAGCCTCGGCGAGCTTCCTCCAAGGGAACCTCCGAGAAGAGCTCGCGAATGGATTCCACGCCCGCACCTTGCCACTGCGGGAAGTAAAGACGCAGCGTCGGCGCATGCTCATGGGCGGTGGCCGAGGGATCTGTTGTGTTCGTCATCCTGATTTCCTCCGGACATCTCACGTGCGTTGAACAATGCATATTCTCTCAGATCAACATAGCAGTATATCATCTTTCTGCAAGCAAGCTGTGATTCCCCGAAGTGGTCAAGGGCCACATCTCGGGTCATTTACCAAGCGTCTTCGAGGTCACACGCACCGGTCGGGCAAACAGACGGCCTTTCAATGGTCACGGCTTCCACCGGATGCCAGCTTCCCCGCCCTCGTAGGAGGACCAGCAGTTGCCCTTTGTGGCGTCTGACGGCCATCACTTGTGCTACCCCCCACTTCACCCGTGTACAGGGATGAGCTGCCTGTTCCCACAGTGCGGCCTTGATTTCTTCGAGATCGGTTGACTGCATCGATTCCTCCTCACGATGAGGGAGCTTGATGCTCCCCAGTTGGATCGAGCACAAACAACTGCTGGTACGGCTTAGGCGGGCGAAAGAAGGTATACAGATCGACGATGAGATCGGTCGCCAGTGCTGCGGCGCAAGCCGCATGAAAGACAGCCAACCCGGCATCATCGTTCATGATCAAGGGGTACTGCGCGAGTGGTTTGCGACAGTACGAGCACCATTTCGAGAGACTCTTAATGCCTGCTCTCTTGAGGTGTTCATCGGTGAAGATGAGCATGATATTCTCCTCTCTGATCGGTCTCGCACCTCCATGCGTGCGAGAAGTCGATCTGTGAGAAAAGTATACCTATCTTGCCCGGTGCTCTGATCGGCTTAGAGGGGATGTTTTACCGCAAGAGGCGAGTGCAACAATACGTACCCCAGGTCTTGGGTTAGTATGTTCTGGGAATTGTCCCGTACTTCTTGCTCGCTTCTACACTCCTGTTCGCTTTGAGTGGTGTACTGACACAGAGACTGCAACGACTCCGGTTCGAGCAGTCTCTTTCACACCTTGCGCTATGGCGTGCTATGCTCATTCAGCTGATCGTTGCCATATACGGTGGGTATTTTAGAGGTGCCATTGGCATTATGATGCTCGCGAGTTTTGGCCTGATGGGCATGATGAATATTCATCAGATGAATGCGCTCAAAACCTTGCTCACAAGCTGCATCAATGGGGTAGCAGTGTTGATTTTTGCTGTAACGGGAGCCGTTGCCTGGTCACAGGCAGTGCTGATGGTGGTGGGAGCGATTCTTGGTGGCTATGTTGGTGCTACTTTCGTGCGAAAGATCGATCAGCGATGGGTGAAGCTCTTCGTTGTTCTTGTCGGCTCTGGATTGACTGTCTATTTCTTTTTCCATCGTTAGGGTTTCAACCAAATGCTGGTGAACTAACGAGGTTTCCAAAGATATCACTTCCCGAAAAATCGCTGGGTGAAGGTGGCAATGAAGCTGATCTCGACAAGCAAACCTATCATTGCCTCGAGTGCAGCAAGCATCACTATCGGATCGGTTAGAGAGGTCCTGTACTCCAGGCCTGGAAAGAAGCCGCGCCCATGAAATGATGTGATACTGTAGACGAAGGCGCCTGGTGGGAAGAGCGGGAGATTTCCAAATGCATGGTAGACCAGCGCAAAGCTCACAATGATAGCTATATACCATAAAAAACTGATCCCTGGTCGATAGCCGTAGCCCGCGATCAAAAAAAGAAACCACGAAAGCAGACTCTTCAAAGGCTTTCGCTTCGCGCTCATCGCTCCAATCCAGCGGTCCACGCCCCCCATCGTGTGTTGCCAGTAACCATTCGATATCAGCACGGTTCAGCTTCATGCCTCTGAAGGGATAGATGCCCTGTTCGATGTCAGAGACAATTTCACGACGCTTCGCTAGCTCCTCCTGACGGCTCGTGTCAATCTCTGGTTCAGCGCGCCAGGGCTGACCTTGCGCTTTCCAGTAGTCTTTCCATGCCTCGCGGTCGTTTATGGTAGGACGAGGTGGCAGCTGGACTTGTATGCCTTCTTGTGTCTTCATGGCTGCCTCTCCTCTCAGGAATCATCAAATTCAACCTTTACATCCGGGAGCTGCGCCACATGCCGGCTGGCGCATCGAAATCTTCTTGTTTGGATGTATCCTCCCTCAAGTATATGTCGTATGGGATGAATTGACAAGTATTTATAAATTCATCAATTATCTATATGGAACAAAAATATATTTCGCATATAGAGGTGTGTGACTTTCTCGAATTAGTGGCCGTGTTTGCGAAACATATCATGCTTCAAAATGATTTCTCCTACGCGATTGCAGCATACTATGGCCGCGAAAATGGAAGAGGTTGTGTTTTGCAATCATGGGATCAGACAACGATTGCAGAAATTTTTGGCCATGTTTCTCGCTCGAAATACCATTTTTTTACACCTTTAATGTATGTATAGAGTGGGCGCTATGGTTGCTGTCTGGAGGATTGGAGAAGAGGATCAGGAGGCGCTTCTGTCGCCCTGTGCGGCGAAATACTCCAGGAAAAGCGGATGGATGAAGCGGTAGCCTCCCCCGACTCGTTGGAGCAGAATACGCTCAGTCGCCTCTTCCAGAAAACGGACGTAGTGCCAGGGGAGTGCCCTGCTTCGCCAGAGGATCCACCGGAGGAGATAGTGCTGCAAGTATGCTGCTCCACCGAATTCCAGCCCGCCGAACAGCCCGCCGGCCAGCACAGGGACCAGCCCAAAGACCAGCCCAAGGACCAGCCCGCCGAGCATCCTGAAGCCGACCAACCCGCCGACCAGTCCGAAGGCCAGCCTGCCGAGGAGCCCGCAGAGGAGCCCGAAGACCAGCCCCATGCGAAGCGCATTCCGTCCCGAACGTTGTATCCCCTGGTTGGGTCTGATACGCAACTGTTCGATGAGCCGCAGGCCTGATACCCCGCCAATAAGCCCGCCGAACAGCCCAAAGACCAGCATAGGAACCAGCTCGCTGACCAGTCCACTGAACAGCCCGAAGGCCAGCCCGCCGAGCAGTCCGAAGACCAGCCCACCGACCAACCCACTGACTAACCCGAAGACCAGCCCACTGAACAGCCCACCGACCAGCGCACTCCAGAAGCCCCTCCATGACCAGGCCAGAACTTCTGCGAGGCGGATTTCCTGGACTTTCTTATCCAACCCGAGGATCAAGACCAGCCCCATGCGAAGCGTATTCCATCCCGAACGTTGTATCCCCCCCTGGTTGGGTCTGATACGCAACTGTTCGATAAGCTGCAGGCCTGATATCCCCCCAACCAGCGCGCCAGCCAGCCCACCAAACAGCCATCCAAGCAGCCCGAAAGCCAGCCCACCGAGTAGTCCGAAGACCAGCCCAAAGATCAATCCAACGCTCAGTGCACCAACCAGCCCGCCGGCCAGGTAACTCCAGAAGCTCCGCCATGACCGGGCCGGAACTTCTGCGAGGCGGATTTCCTGAAGCTCCTTATTCAGACCGAGAACCATCCCACCGAGGAGCAAAAGGGACAGCCCGGAGTTGCTCAGCCCGGAGCTCGGCGCGAGGACCAACCCGAAGAACAGTCCCCCGATCAGCCCCCCGACCAGCGCGCCGACCAACCCGCCGACCAGCCCAAGGACCAGCCCAAGGACCAGCCCAAAGACCAGCCCAACAACTATCCTGACGAGCACGGTGTAGAGGGTCTGTGACTGTTTCGTCGCAAGCCAGGTGGGTTGCAACCGTTCCAGATAGAACTCCGTGAGCGAGTACTGCTGCATGCGCTGTGCTAACCAGGTTAACCACTGCTGCGTCTGTTGCGGGGTGAAATAGCCTTTCGTTGCTCGCTGTGCCAAGACGCGCTCAACGTAGCGCTCGAAGATCTGCTGCTGCTGTTCCGTGGCGGTCCCGAGCTTGGGTAGATCCTCGACCGCTTTGTCACGATAGGTCAGGGTGACCACACTGAGCATGAGTGGGGTGCTGATCAGCTGCCGGAGGATCGGATAGCTGTGCAGTGCCGCGTGGACAGCCTCCATCGGCTTGCCTACGCCCTTGAGGTAGTCGAAGACCTGCTGCTCTTGTAATGGCTGGACCTCCACGGCGCTAGGCAGAGCTAGGCGCGCCTCTTGCGCCAGATAGGCGCGACTGCGAGCACACACGACCAGCGGTACGAAGTGTGCCCCCCGGTAGGCGTTGATAGCCTCAATGCAGGCCGCACGCGCCGATTCCTCTACCTCATCCAGCCCATCGAGCAGCAGGAGCCAGTGGTCCTGCTCAAGCCACGCCTGGCCGAGACGAGCTGGCACACTATAGACGAGCTGCAACTGATCGATGAGCCAGGCAGCGAGCACCGGCTTTTTGCTGGCCCAGGAGGAGAGGTTCAGGATCACCGGAATGGGATGCGCCGGGTCCGCTGCCGCCCGTGTCAATAACTCACTGGCCAGGTCAAGCAACAGGGTGGTCTTGCCTGCTCCCGCTTCCCCGAGGATAAGCAAGCCCCCTGCCGCCTCATCATAGGCCTGGACAATGGAGGTCCCAGGTGGAAGCGGTTGTGCTCCTGTCACTCCGCTTCGATAGAAGACGAGCTGCGCCGCCGAACGGGTCACATCGGTCCGTTCATGCAGGCCCAGCACCAGCAGTGCCGCGCCCTGCAAGGAGTGGGTCAGCCGCCTGCTATACTCGGAGCGTAACGTGCGGAGCAGTGCCGTGCGGCTGTGCTGCAAGATGTCGGGAGCGATCGCCCTGTGCTGGAAGGCAGAAGCATCGTCCAAGCGGCTGACGAGCACCCAGGTGACAACCGTGAGTGCGATCAACAGCAGCGAGACGACGAGGCTGAGAACCCAATACTGCCCCACCCAGTCCAATACGACGCCGATAATGAGGGTGCGTAGATCCGTCCGCCTGGCGAGAAAGAGGACCGTGGGGAGGATACCGACCAGTATACCCAGGATGATGGTCCCCCAGAGGAAGCGTAGCGCTAGCCATAGCCACCGAAGCGGATGGATCCACCATCGTCGAGTGCTTGCGTGTGCCTCAGGCTGCGACATCGTTGGTAGCTCCTTCAGGAGGATTGCATGTGTGGTCTTCCTGCGTCCTCACTTTTCATATGGAATTCACCCCTACAGAGAACCCTTTGCATAGAAAGTATATGCTATCGTTCCATGAGGAGCAAGACCAGACGAGACGTTGATCAGAGATGAGGGGAGTTCCCATGCATGAGAGATATTTCGAGCAGAAATGGCCAAACGTCTCAGCAATCATTGTCAGATACCATCATCAGGCAAATATGCTGGGAAAGAGGAAAAGGATACTGGCGATAAAACTGCCTATAAAAATGAGAGCGAAGATGCCAATAGAAGGAATATAATAATTAGGAAAGTGAGAGCCGTCCGGCAGGACGGACGTCGTTGTAAAACAAGAGGGAGCGAATGATGAGCAAATTTACTCCAGAAGAAATTGCGTATCTCCAGAGTCAGCGCCTCGGCAGGCTGGCGACCGTCAGCGAGAAGGGCGAACCCCATGTCGTGCCGGTGGGCTTTCGCTATAATCCTGAGCAGGATAGCATCGATATCGGCGGACATAACATCGTGCCGACGAAGAAATATCGTGACGCGGTACGCTATGGGTGCGTGGCCTTTGTGGTAGATGATGTGTTGCCGCCCTGGAAACCGCGTATGATTGAAGTACGCGGGACTGTTCAAGGGTTGCCAGAGGGCGGTAAAGAGATTATGGAAGCTTTCTCGCCAGAGATTTTGCGCATCACGCCCACGCGCATCATTTCCTTTGGCTTGAATAGCGACATTGTTCGGCCAGGCGAGGGAAGAGTGGATTTTTCCAGTCGCAAGGTGGGGTAGGCGTAAGTCCGGCCACGATGGCTGCACTCCATATTGTAGCTGGTTTTTGTCGCAGATTTTGGCGGAGAGCACGATGCTCTCCGGGGAGTGATGAAGATGACGAACTTACCTCCGAAGACTGTGCTATGCATGAGCAGTTACGAAAAGGGGCAAGAGTTTATCCGCGAGTGCAAGCGACAGGGGTGGCAGGTGATCTTGTTGACTGTGACGACGCTGGAACACGCGAAATGGCCCCGTGAGAGCATTGATGAAGTATATTACATGCCTGACCTGTCTAAAGTGGAAGATGTGATTCTCGGTGTCAGCTTCCTTGCCCGCTCGCGGGTTATCGATCTCATTGTGGCCCTGGATGATTATGACGTGCCGACCGCTGCAGCTTTGCGGGAACACCTGCGTGTGCCTGGTATGGGCGATACGACAGTACGATACTTCCGAGACAAACTGGCAATGCGGCTCAAGGCGCGGGAGCATGATATCTCTGTGCCGGACTTTGTCCACGTTTTGAACTATGACAGGATTCGTGAGTTTATGGGGCGCGTGCCCCCGCCGTGGGTGCTCAAACCGCGCTTCGAGGTGTCTACGATTGGGATAACGAAGATCAATAGCCAGGAAGAGTTTTGGCCGCGCCTGGACATGCTCGGTGACCGGCAATCTTTCCACCTGTTGGAGCGCTATGTTCCCGGCGATGTGTATCATGTCGATTCGCTGGTGGTTGATCACGAGGTAGTGTTTGCCGAGGCCCAGCAGTACGGGCGTCCACCGCTGGATGTGTTTCACGAAGGAGGCATTTCCACAACGCGCACGCTTCCTCGCGGAAGCGAAGACGAGCAGACCTTGAAGGAGATGAGCCGGCAAGTCCTCGGCGCGTTTGGGATGGTGCGTGGGGCAGTGCATATGGAATTTATCAAGGGGCGCGACGATGGCCGCTTTTATTTTCTGGAGACGGCTGCTCGCGTGGGTGGCGCCAGTATTGTGGAATTGATTGAAGCGGCCACGGGGATCAATCTCTGGCGCGAGTGGGCCAGAATTGAGACGGCTGCGGATGAGCGTCCGTACCAACTGCCGCAGTATCAGCAGAACTACGCGGGCGTTATTGTTACGCTGGCCCGCCAGGAGCATCCCGATACTTCGGCGTACCAGGAGACGGAGATTGTGTGGCGGCTGGATAGGCGGCATCACGTGGGTTTCGTCGTGGCGGCGAAAGAGCATGATCGCGTGAAGTTCTTGCTTGACGAATACAGCAGGCGTTTCGCTGACGATTTCTCTGCTACATTACCAGCCATAGAAACCCGACCACCTAGCGTTGGAACGTAAGCCCGGCGAGGGCGACCACAGGGGATCGCCCAATAGGCATCGAGTTAAGAAAAAAGGACGGGAAAAACGAGGAAGGACGAGGTCGTTCCGTAGGGGCGGGAGCGGGGTGGATGTGGGGAGGGGACGCTTGCGTCGCCCCAGCAGGAGGGGGAAGACGAGGGCGACGCAAGCGTCCCCTCCCCACACACCCCTTCCCCCGCCCCTACGGGTACGAAGCGGCTCCCGAGGCGCAGCCACACAATACCTACCCCTGTAAACCAGGGATCGCCCCCAGAGGCGTGAACTTCAGCCAAGAGTAACGAGCAAACAGGCGAAGGCGCGCACGCCATCGAGTATTGCGATCGTATTTTGCTTTGGAAAATCTTCTGATCCCTTCCGTATCCATTCGCCGATTACCATGATAAACTTACTGTGACCTGTTCTAGCCATAGAGTGAAATGTGCTGTATTCCCCCTGGAAACTATTTCTTATACACCTCAAAGGCGGAGTATATAGACGTATATCTCGACATAACACGCATCATTGCTGTCAGGCAGATACGCTTTTCAGGTAAATAAAGGGGGATATCGGTAGAATTACTGGTTTTTGATGTTGCTGGTATCACGGTGCGCTATGCAGTTCTTGCCAGTCCTGGGCGAATTTCTTGATGGCTTCATCTGTTTGCGGGTCGCTGATCATGTCTAACAGGACCTCGGGGGCGGCGGTTATGTCGTGGGCTCCCGCGGTGAGAGCGGAGACGGCCTCTGACGGTGATTTGATGCTGGCGGCGAGTATGCGCGTGGGGAGGTGCTGTTTTTGCAGCAATGCGGCCATTTCGGCGATGCGTTGGCTGGCATCTATACCTGAACGCTGCAGGCGGTTAAAGTAAGGGATAACGAAATCTGCTCTCGCCATGGCTGCGGTGTAAGCCTGGGCTGTGGTAGTTACTGCCGTAAAGGCGACGCGCTGGGTGGGCAGTATTTTTCTCAATTGACGAGCCATGCGCATGCCTGCCTGTGTCATGGGTAGCTTGTGAATGAAGCGTTCGGTGTCTGCTCCAAGAATGTGCAGGGCAATTTGCCAGGAGTCGCGGGCCTCTTGCAGCATCTCTTCTTCAAGCAGGGAGCCGGGCTGCATAAAAACGAGGCTATCCGATGTATTCAGCGACTGCAGCAGGCCATCTATCAATTCTTCGCGGTTCAGATTTTGTCCACGTTTTTGTGCTGCCAACAAGATTGATGGGTTGGTGGTTACGCCAGCCAGCGGCACGATGCTCGCTATTTGCGCGATATCCTCAAGAAAGGCGCTATCAATGTAGAGGGCCATATGAGTTGCTCCGTTCTAGTTTGTTATGTGGATGTTATCCTGGGTATAGTATACTCCGTTTATCAAGTTAAAACGAAGAGCTTTGCGGTCCTTTTCAAAATTTCGAGAGCAAGAATCGGAGAGCTTTTTTTGATGCTTCCTTTTAGAATGAGGGGGACAGGAAAATGTCGAAAAGGAAGGAAAAAAGGGATGAACAGATTACGGCCGTTTCGTTTTGGGGTGATCTGCGAGCAGATGCAGTCGGCTGAAGAATGGATTATGAAGGCGCAGCAGGCCGAGGACTACGGCTATGCGACATTTTTGATACGAGATCACTTTATTCGGGAGGCCTTTGGAGACCAGCTGGCACCGATGATTGCTTTAATGGCGGCCGCCAGTGTTACAGGGACACTGCGGGTTGGAAGCCTGGTGCTTGACAACGACTACAGGCACCCGGTGATGTTGGCGAAAGAAGCTGCGACGCTTGATCTGCTCTCGAATGGACGATTCGAGCTTGGGATTGGAGCGGGTTGGCTGCGTTCCGAGTACGAGCAGGCTGGCCTGGCCTTTGAGCCAGCAGGAGTGCGCGTGAGCCGGCTGGAAGAGGGTATCCACGTGCTGAAGGGGCTCTTTGCCGACAAGCCACTGAGCTTCGCTGGCAACTACTATACGGTCACAAACCTCAGTGGATTTCCCAAACCGGTCCAGCGGCCTCACCCGCCAATTCTGGTGGGTGCTGGAAGCAAGCGGATGCTGGCTCTTGCCGGACGGGAGGCCGATATTGTGGGCATCCTTCCTAAAGCATTGCCGGAGGGTGCCATTTCGGAGGAGATCACGGAACGTTTGCCTGAGACGATTGCGCAGAAAGTCGAGTGGGTTCGCCAGGCCGCAGGAGAACGCTTTGATGAGCTGGAACTGAGCATGATGATTACGCCAATTTTCAGTGAGCGGAGACGAGAAAGAGCCGAACAAGTCGCGCGTGAACGGGGGTGGAGTGGCATTGCTGTCGAGGATGTTCTGGAGATGCCTTCTATCTTTATTGGCAAACCCGATCAGATGGTCGAGGATCTGCTGAGGAGACGGGAGCAGTACGGGTTCTCTTATTACATTGTTTCTGATGCGAATATGGAGGCGTTTGCTCCTGTTGTGGCCAGCATTGCTGGCAAAGAGAGGTGGTAATGGAGGGCATTGTGCAGGATTGGCAAAAGATGAACAAAGTGTAATGTTTCTTTTGAGAAGTTCTGCGAGATGCTAGGGGGATTCTATGAACATTTTGTCATATAGTTGGGAGCTGTTTTCATTGGTTGATCATGGTAATAGGGTATAGTATGTTTTGTGATGGGGGGAAAGAGGGCGCCAGATGTGACGAGGAAATATGGGAGTGGAAGGTTGAGGGAGAGAAGAGATCCGGCAAGAAAAGTAGACTTTGGGGGGAGTCGAAGACTTTGGGGGAAGTCGAGTCACTTTTGCATGTCAAGGTGGCAGGGTATTTGGTCGAGCAAGTAAGGTGGAGAGAGTAGAAGTGAAAGCCTCAAGGGGTATGTTCCTTGAGGCTTTTGTGGTTTGTACTCTAGCTAAACGCCCTTCTATCCTTGCACAACGCACGTAGCAATAGCTCGTTTACGTGCTTCTGACAGCCATGTTGACAGCAAACCCTGGTTTTTGGACACATTAGGTGTGCCGGGTGCGGTGCATTTCCCTGAACAAGCGACCAGGATGATCGCTTTATTGGCGGTACATCCTCTCATGGAACGCCAACGAACCAATGTGCAAAGGAATGCTTCTTGACACTACTCCTTAAGGAGCATGACTTTCCTGCCTTTTTCGCGTACACTTGTTACATACTCGTGAAATCAAAGCGATTGGAGGACTCACATGGTTTGTGGGGCAAGTATTGGGAGAATGAGACCATGATTGGATTGGCGGGCATCGTTCTTCCGCCGCAAGCACTCCATAGTTTCACCCTCATCGGTGTGCTCCTGGCGACAACCGGAACCCTCTTCCTGGCCTATGACCTGCTCGGACGGGAGAACGGACCACTGCGCTGGTTCACCTTAGTCCTGACTTGTGGCATCGTCAGTGCCCTGATTTTCGTACCAGTAGCCATGTTAGACGAACTTCTCTTCAATCCTGAAGGTCTCGATCTTTCTCACCTCTTGCCATTCATACTGGCCGGCGGATTAATGGGATTTTACACGGTCATCTTAGTCGAATTACCCCCATCCGCCAGCAGACCACCCATCTTTTCCTGGAAAGGGGGTCTGCTTGGACTGGCGCTGGCACTCTTGTTCTGGTTCGTAGGCATTCTCGCGGGTCCCCAAGAAGCTCTTCCTGCACTTGCCCTGGGCCTGACATGCGCCCTGTTCACGAGCACCTGGCAACGCCTCACCTGGGAACCAGCTCAGGCCGGAGTCACTGCGCCTGAGATGGGGCAGGTTGTGGCCGGAGAAGAGCCATCTGCCTCCACTCAGTCAAGCACCGGGCAATTCGTGGCGTGGAAGCCAGCGCATCCCAAGCCCCACGTCTTTTCCCGCAAAGGAGTGGTGCTTCATCTGCGGCACCTGGCGCTTCATCAACCGGGAGCCGCCTCATCCCACCCCCCATCTCTTTTCGCGCAAAGGGTTTTGGGACGGACTGGTAGCTGGCCTTGTGCCCTGGCTCCTTTTTGGAATTGTGGGGAGTTATGCTGATTTAGCAAACGTTACCGGACCTATCAAAGGCTTCGAGGTGATGCTCGAACTATGTCGAGCTCTCTTCGTGATGGGGTTCTACGCGTTAGCGAATGCAACTGCGGGGAGCATCGTCCAGTACACGTTGTGGAGGGCCAATCAATTGCCTCATCGTACCCTGGGAGCTATCGGACTGGTGCTCATCATCGTAGCTTTCGGTTTCCAAGGGGTGCAACCTGCGATCGAAATCCTCAACACTAGATGAGCCTTCGCAATCTTGAGGCAGTGCTCATTTGCTCCGGGGCTGTTATTCGCTAACGGTAATTCATGTACTTTTCGCACCGGAACGTCAACAACGCATGATGGACAGAGCACTAGGGCTTTTCTGTATCAGGGACATCTTCTATCAAATCTGCTGTGGGGACTCCCAAAGCCCTGGCCAGCTTTTCGAGAGTTGTTGTTGTAACTTCCTTTTCATTGACCTCATTCTTCATGTGGGGGAACAAGACCATTGGAGACCCAGGCTTTCGTCTTGGATGTTCCTTCCTGGTGGGGCTGACGCAACCACAGCGAGACATGCGCTGGCTGCATCGTCTCCTCAACCACCCCTCGCAGTTCCTCCCTCAACTGCTCCAAGTCCACCTCATGGCGCAAGGTAGCACTAAAAGCGGCAAGCGTCTGGGCCGCGTCATACTTGCGTCGGAAGAAGCGGCGATCAATAACGCGTTGAAGACGATGGCGCAGGGGTTGAAAGAGGACCGCAATGGCTAACGTAGAGATCACAATCACCAACGGGTTATCCCCCGCTTGCCCAATCAGTCCCCGCATGAGGGATTGCAGTCCGAAGATGAGGCCAAAGTAGATGAGAGCCAGGGTAGCTGTCAGCGTAGCGTAAACCAGCGTGCGATTGATCAGAATATCGATATCCCAGAGCCGGGCGCGCAGGATGGCGAAGACAATGGAGAGCGGGATGAGAAGTAGCAAGAAGTAGGTGGCAGTGAAGATGATCAGGTCAGCAAAGGGGCCTTTCGGGGGAAGTGAAAAGACGCCATAAAGCAAGACCAACCCGACATAGCATCCAATCGCCACTGACATACCGAAGACGACCCATTTGGTCTGCTGTCGTTGCAGGAGGCTGGACACGCGCCGATAGCGGTAGATCTGTCCAACCACCATCGTACCTACAAAGCCGACAAACGTCAAAACATCGAGCATGGGGAAGCGCGTGAATGGATTGAGGGGTGAGAGGGGAAAGAAATTTTTAGCACCCCAATACAGGATCACCCCAATGGAGAGCCAACGCATCCAACGCGGTACAAACTGTCCAGTGGGAAACAGGTAGAAGAAGAGGACGATGCAGATCGAACCGAGGAAGCTCACGAATTGGACAGGCAACCACCAGGATGGAGGAAGCGTCGCTAGCACCTCGGTGAAGGCCATTGGAAACGTCACGAGAGTGAATGAGGCAAAGAGGGCCATTCGGTCGTCAGACTTCCGCCAGAAGAGTACAGCGCCGACGGCGAAGTAGCCGAACGCAAAGACCATGATGAACACAACAATGTAGGTAGCATAGAAGTCCATGGAGAGGCCCCATGTATGAAGCTCTCGCACATTATCAGGAGTGAGTTGCCCACTGGTAGTGCATGAAGCAGCCGTGCAGAGAATATGGAGGTCTGCAAGGGTTGTCGGGATGCTGGCGATGAAGAGTCCCAGGGTCAGCACAACCACAGCTACCCATACGACCCGTGCAAGGACAAGCCAGCCCCCACGCAAGCGAGTGTCAGCCATGCTAGATGAGGCAGATCTCACTACTTTCTCCGACTGCACATCAGCTCGGTTCATAACGTGTGCTCCTTGTCAGCTACCGATGAGATGCTGCGATGAAGAGATTGGACCAGATACGCTGCCTCCACTGAGAGATATTATATCCGGTACATACACGTCTTCATCTCCCCTATATTACCATATCTCCGTCTCGAAAACGTGACGAACTGCTAGTCTTCAGTGACGTTCGCCATTGATGTGGTCTTCTTTGCATCCGCCTTTGAGAGGTGTTTGGCAGATGGTCCTCATTCGAAGAAGACCGTTGGCACAGGGAAAGAGCTTGTAAGCAAGCAGGCTCACTTCATGTGGGGAAGAGCCGACATGCTTGACACATACCGTTAGTACCCGTTGCAATAAAATCCTTCCCCTGCTAGGTCGGCGGAAAGAAAGTGCCGACCGCCAGGATCAAGTAGAAGGCTAATAGGAGGAGTCCTTCGAGCCAGGTGGATTCCCCGTCCAGGCTGATGAGCGCGTAGAGTCCGGTCACCAGGCCAAACATCGCCACTTCTAACAGGGAGAAGTTGAGGTCGAGTGGCACGCCGATGAGTGGACCGGCCAGGACCAGGATGGGCGCGGCCAGCAGGGCGATCTGGATCGAGGAGCCAGCGGTAATGGCCATTGAGATCTCCATGTGATTGCGGGTGGCCGAGGTGATGGCGGAGTAGTGTTCAGCAGCATTGCCCACAATCGGCAGGATGATCAGACCGACAAAAAAAGGACTCAGTCCAATCTGGTGGGTCAGCGGCTCGATGGTGCTCACCAGCACCTCACTCATGACCGCGGTGACGGCCGTCACGCCGGCGAGGACGACGATGGGAAGCCAGAGCGTGGTCCTCCACCAGGTGGCAAGGGTCGCCAGTGGACCGGCGGAAGCTTGCCTTCGCTGTGCGGCGGTTTCCCCTGCAAGCGCCGATGCGTGGGCAGGGTCATGTGGCACGCTCGCCTCGTCACCGGAGGCGGCTGTTGAGCTTGTGAGCCTGTCGGCGTGGGACGCGTGCACGCCAAAGACCGAGTAGGCGATGTAGGCCGCGTAACATACCAGCAAGATGATGGCCACTCCGATGCTGAGTTGATGCAATTGGCTGCCGCGCACCACGGCATCACCGGGGCGCGTACTCTCGCCCACCGTTGCCAACAGCGATGGGATGGCCATGCCGATCACCGCCAGGGTGAGCATGGTTGCATACTGGCCCGCTACGCGGCGACTAAACCGTTGCCGCCGATAGCGCCACCCACCCACGAGCATCGCCGTGCCCAGCACGAGCAACGCATTGCCGATGATGGAGCCGGCCAGCGAGGCCCGCACCACCTCGGGCAGACCTGCCGCCAGCGCAGTCAAGCCGATGATGATTTCGGCCGCGTTGCCGAAGGTCGCGTTCAAGAGACCACCGATGCCATGCCCCAGGCGCTCGGCCAGGACCTCAGTGGAGAGGCCGATCAACCCGGCGAGCGGGATGAGTCCCAGTGCCGCCAGCACAAAGGTCACCAGGGGCGACGCATGCAGGGCCTCGGCGAGGACCGCCGCTGGGGCTGCAAGTATGAGCAAATAGAGCCAGCGATTCATGATCTTTCAGTCTCCCATCTAGAGGGTTGGCAGGAACGCCTCGCTGTTTGTCTCTTGTGGTCAGCCCTGCGTTCCATCTTTTTCAGCAAACAGGCATTGATCCCTGCTCCTGGGCATGAGTACTCCTCGCTATGGCGTTGTAGGCCACCTTCACCAGCCTGATCATGGCTTGAGCAGCTTCAGGAGAGGGATAGGGATCTGTGCGCAGGAGCAGTTCAATCCGTTCACTGGTCGTAGTTGCCTGCCCGAATGTCACGTCTTCCGTTCGCTGCCGCGATCTCCTCGCTTTGCTTTCATCAGTGCAGCCAAGTGGCGTATATCGAAAAAGCTCCCCATGGCCTCTTTCCTTCTTGCTGTATGTATTCTATCAAACAATGTAGAAGCAGTGATGCATGAATGCAAGGAGGGGGGAGTTTTGGGTAGCCAGCTAATACGTTTACTAAGGGATGCTAACACTATATATTAAAACCTCTTACAGAGGATGCCGGGGCTGTTATGTTAAAGCACTGTTGATACTAACCCGGAAAGCACAAAGACATCCGGCTTTGACTTGGTCGGGTGTCTTTGTGCGTGCTAGCTTCTGTTGAAACAAGTCGCATCTCTCCCGCGTGATACAGATGTATCTTTTTTCTGACAACTCCCACTAACAAAGGAGGTCAACGCATGCTCTGGTATTGCCGCTTTGAATGGTATCCCCATACCACACGACAGCAGGTTGCCCAACGCATCCTGGAACAACACCAGGCGAGAGGCAATCGCCGCCCCGAAATCCTCAAGGACTGGTATAATCTAGCGGGTGGTGGAGCAGGCTTCCTAATCGCGGAAGCTAATGATGCCCGCGAAGTCACCGCGTTGCTGCAACCCTACATGGATCTGATTCGGTGGGATGTGCACGTGGTCTACGCGCTGGATTACGATCAACAGATTCAGGAGTTGCAGCAAGTGGTGCAACAGAAGGGCTAGCTTCTTTCCTCTTGAAGACCCGCGAGTATGTCTGTCTGGGTGTTGCTTTCCCACTGAGGGCGATGATCTACCGGGAATACACAAAG
>WNGJ01003081.1_pt1 | contig 17075 bp, 17 predicted proteins | sample 5400611 | NCBI WGS metagenome assembly WNGJ01 (sample SAMN13153375, study PRJNA577476) | soil metagenome | isolation source: 40 cm soil or saprolite under Garry oak tree replicate 1 | place: USA:California | collected 2016-06-15 | reverse complement strand
AATTTCAATGCCTCCTCCGATGCCCGCTCGATCTTCCGCTATCACATGCACACGCTGCCGGACGAGGTCTCCGGTCCGATCGGCACCTCGACGCTGTTTGCTGCCTGGAACGCCGCGATCTATGTGGCGCAGATCGAGGATGTCAGGCTGTCGGAAGTCGTGCGCGATGGCCGCTACCTGGAGGCGACCGACCGGGTACTGAAGAAGCACGGCGGCCTCTGGTTCAACGACGAGACATACGTGATCTCGCGCCGCCGTACGCCGGCCTGATTTTTTTGCGGAGCAGCCCGTGACCGTGCCCGATCATGCTTCATCCGGCCATCTCGCCGCGCTGCTGACGTCCGCTTCCGTCGAAGTCTCCTCGCGCGGCCATCAATTGCAGGAGCTGCGGGATCATTTCGCAGCCGGCACGGATGTCACGATCACCTTCCTGCCCGGTGACAATTATCGCCACAATATCGAGACCGCTTTCGCGCTGCGCCGCGCCGGCTTCAATCCGGTGCCCCATATCGCCGCGCGCGAAATCGCCTCGCGCGAGGCGCTCGACGACTTTCTGGCGCGCCTGCGCGGCGAGGCCGATGTCTGGCGCGCGCTGCTGATCGCCGGCGACGTCGCCGGCGCAAGGGGGCCGTTCAAGTCGAGCGGCGACGTGCGCGCAAGCGGGCTGTTGCAGACACACGATATCGCGCATGTCAGCGTCGCCGGCCATCCCGAAGGCCATCCCTATCTCGACGAAGCCGGCATGTTCATGGTGTTGGGGGCGTGGCGCGACTGGGGTCGCAAGACCAACACCCGCGTCGATATCGTCACGCAATTCTGCTTCGAGAGCGCGCCGATCCTAAGCCTTATTGGCAAGCTCAAAGCGCACGGCATCGATCTGCCTGTGATCGTGGGTCTCGCCGGGCCGGCGACGCCGGCGACGCTGACCAGGTTCGCGCTCCGCTGCGGCATCGGCAATTCGATGCGGGCGCTGCGCGGCCAGATCGGCCGTTACGGTCGGCTTCTGACCGATACCGGGCCGGACGACGTCGTGCGCGGCCTCGCGGCGGCGCCTCATCCAGCGACCGAGACAATCGCCGGATTCCATTTGTTTCCATTCGGCGGATTGCGCAAAGCGCGGAACTGGTTGCACGGCTATCCTCAGGAAGCGCTTTCTCAAAAGTGCGAAGCCGCCTCAGCGCATGTTCAGAATCCGTAAAGCCGCGCCGGGTTGTCGACCAGGATCTTCCTGCGGACCGCTTCGTCCGGCGCCCACACCGGAAGCTGGTTGAGCAGACGGCCGTCGTCGATCTGGAACAGCGGCGTCACGTCGGTGATCTTGCGTCCGGGCGGGGTGACCGAATCCGGATGCGGCCAGTCCGTGCCCCAGACGATGCGGTCGGCGTTGGCCGCGATCAGCGCGCGGGCCAAGGGCGCGGCGTCAGGATAATCGGGCGCGCGTTTCGAGGCCCGGTAGGCGCCGGAGATCTTCACATGCGCCTTGCCGGATTTGACCAGTTCCACGAGGTCGGCGAAGCCCGGCTGCTCGAGGCCAAGCTCAGCTTGCGCGCCGCCGAAATGGTCGAACACGACAGGCACCGGCGATGCCGCGACGAGATCCTTGATCGCCGAGATCATCGCAAGCGAGGTGAAGAGCTGGACATGCCAGCCGCGCGTCTTGACGCGTTCGACGGCGGCCTGAAAGCGCGGGCGGCCGATATTGGGATCGTTGACGCCGCCGGTCGCAAGATTGAGCCGGATGCCGCGAAAGCCCGCCTGCTGCATCGCGTCGAGATCGCTTTCGGGCGTCTTGTCGTCGATCACGGCGACGGCGCGAGCCGTCGGTCCGCGCGCCTTCATGCCGAACAGCGTTGCCGAATTGTCCGGGCCGTAGACGCTCGGGGTGACGATCACCACCCGTTCGATATGCAGCGCCTTGTGCAGCGCCGTCATTTCCTCGGGCGAGGCCAATTCGGGCGTATAGACGCGGCCTGCGAAGAACGGGAATTTCTCGGGATCGGCATGGATATGGGTGTGGCAGTCGCAGGCGCCTGCGGGAATATCGAAATTCACCGCCGTCGACGGCTGCGCCGCCTTCGCAAATACGTCTCGGTTGGTCATGGTGATTCCGGCCCCGATGGAAGCAAGCACGATACTGCGTCGCGTCAGCATGCGTCGTTACCTCGTTGGTTGCTGTGATACCAGGCGGCTGCCGCGTTTCGTCCCGACATGATGCGGCGCTTTCCGCGCCTGTTGATGGTCGATAGCCTGAACCCTTCCATGTCTTTTCGCAAGGCGCAAACGCTTGTGCAACGTTTCGCGATTGGGTTTATTGAGCCGGGATTTGCAATCAAGGACAACTCGGTCGGACGGAGACGTCATGCGAAACCAACGATCGGCCGGTTTGCGGGTCGCGCTCGGCACATTCGTTCTTGTCGCCTCCGTTCTTGTCGCCTCGATGTGTTGCGCCACCGCCCATGCCCAGACCGGAGCAGCGACCGTGTGGCCGACCAAGGAATGGCAGGCGTCCACGCCGGAAGAGCAGGGCATGGATTCGGCGGCGCTGGCCAAATTGGTCGAATTTGGAACGACCCGCAGCTTCGACAGCCTGCTGATCGCGCGCCACGGACGAATTGTTCTGGACGTTTATTATGCGCCGTACGCCCCGGACATTCCTCACGTGATCAATTCCGCCACCAAGGCAGTGATCGGTACGCTGACGACAGCCATACGCTTGTAATCGATCGCCAGATACTGGGGACGGGCGAAGGGCAAAAATGGAGCCTGTCGTTCGACGGCGAGAAGCTCAGTCTTCGCGGCAAGGGCAGGGATGGCCGAGAGGTTTCGATCGACGCGGAGAGCGGCGGCTAACCGCACGGCCGGGACATGAACGCCTATCGCTGGTCGTACGCGTCGGGTTCCATTGCCCAGGCCCATTGATCGTGGCCCTGCGCGTAGGTGCGGTTGGTCTGCGCCGGGTCGCGGTTGACCAGGGGCCGCAGGTACATCGGGTGGGTGGCGCTGCGCACTTCGTGCTCGACCGTGAAGAGGTGCTTACCATTCGCGGGGTCGACGATGTCGCGAAACCGATATTGGTATTGGTTATCTTCCTGAGAGATGAGGCCGCGTTCCGACAGAAGGCGGTAAGGAGCTGAGAAATTCGTGATGTAGATCTGCACATGGTGGCCGTCATAATCCGGCTGCCGGGAATCGGTCTCGCGGAATTGCAGATACTGGTCCCTCCCCACCTTCACGCGCGCCAGCGCGCCGTTGCCGCTTCCAAGTTCGGCTTGTATCCCCATGATCTGCGGATAGAAGTCGCAAATGCCTTTCGCCGTCCCTGCCGGCACCTCGAACTCGACATAGGGAATGCCGAGCGTGATGCGCCCGAACCGTGCGGCGTCCGGCTCATAGCAGCGCACGCGATTGCCCCAAGGACAGGTTGCCTCGACATAATCGTTGTGCTCGCTGAACGCGAACGCCGTGTCGTCGAGCTTCCCGGCCACGGACGCGAGCCGATCGAGCAGAGCCTTACGGCCGGAAATGACGATCCCGGTATGGCCCCGCAGCACCTGCGCACTTCCGCTTGGCAGATGAAACTGGCTCCGGCCGACATTGACCCACATATTGGTGTCGGACACCATCAAATAGGGGTCTCGGGTGAGCCCAAGGCCTGCGACATAAAACAAGGTGGCCAGCCGCTGGTCGGGCACCGTCACGTTGACGTGTTCGAGATGGATCGAATTGCCGAGATCTTCTGCGGCACGGTCAAAGGGCTGCTGCATGGTCGCGGCTCCCGGGTTCGCTAACGCACATCATAGTGAAGGGCCCCGCCCCAATTTCGCAAGCCGCCAAATGCGCAATTCAGCCATCGACTGTGCGGCGAACCTCGCTCACCAGTTCCGGCAGCGGCCGCGATCCATCGAGGCGAAGGACGGGGCAGAGCAGTTTCGCAAGCCAGGCGAGATGTTTGTCCAGGTTGCGGCCCTCACGGTCGCCGTCCTCGTAGTGCGACGCCCATTCGATAAAGGCTTCGGTCTCCTCGTGGCGCCAGCCGCCGGGTGCCACGGCATCGGCGCCGAAATGGCTGGCCTCGCGGGTGCGCAGGCGCTTCAGCCTGATCTCGCGCGGTGTCCTCAGAAACACCACGAGATCGAATCTGGGAATGATCGGGTCGCCCCAGCTGGCGAGCGATCCGCTCAAGACCCAATCCGCGCGTGGCAGGAAAACGTCTTCCATCAGCCGCAGGCGTTCGGCAATATCGCGCTGCTGGCGATAGGGGGGTGTGGTCGGCAACCAGAAATAGTCGTCGCTATCGTGATGCGGCAGCGCGAGGGCGTCGGCGAGTGCGCGGCCGAGCGTGGTGACGCCTGCGCCCGAGGCGCCCATGACATGGATGCGGCGGGTTCTCATCGGTTCGCCAGGTGAACGTGGTCAAGTCAGCGGCCTGTCCATGCGCGGCGTAGGCCAAATCTGAGAACCGTATTGAATGAAAAGGATTGGTAGTGAAGGATTTGTGAGGGGTCCTTCGGTCCTAACATTCGCAGGAAAGAACCCCCCAGGGTGCGAATGTTAGGACCGGGACCGCGCCGTCTGCCCCCGCCGATGCGCCCAATAACATTATCCGTTCAGAGGGCGACACCGCCAGAGGGTAACCGCAGGATGCGCAACTTCACCTCGCTGCTGTTGCCTCCAGGTCACAGACGCTTAGGCAACGTGGATGCGCTATAGGCGGGGAACGCCGATTTCAGGCGTGGTTCCCGATCCTGCCCCGAGTCTGTCCTTGATGCCGAAATTATTTTCCGATCCCGAGGCGATCGCCGAGGACATTATCCGCGATGTCGGAACCAGACTCGTGGTCGGACTGCCGCTCGGACTCGGCAAGGCCAATCATATCGTCAACGCGCTTTACGCGCGCGCGAGTGCCGACCGTTCGATCGACCTGACGTTATTTTCGGCGCTGACGCTGGAAAAGCCGAAACCGGATAACCTTCTTGAGCGGCGCTTCATCACACCCGTGATCGACCGGCTGTTCGGCGATTATCCCGACCTTGCCTATGCCGAGCCGCTGCGCAGAGGGACGCTGCCGCCCAACATCCGCGTCATCGAATTTTTCTTCCTCGCCGGACGATGGCTGCATGTGCCACTGGCGCAGCAGAACTATATTTCCGCAAATTATACCCACGCCGCGTCCTATCTGTTGGCCGCCGGCCTTAACGTCGTCACCCAGCTCGTGGCCAAGCGCGTCGTCGACGGGGGCACGCGCTACAGTCTGAGCTGCAACACCGACACCACGCTGGATGCCCTGCGGGCGCGCGGCGAAGGCCGCGCCGCGTTCAAGCTGGTCGGACAGGTCAATTCCGAACTGCCGTTCATGCCGGGCCCCGGCGACTTGCCGGCAGATGAATTCAGCGCGGTGCTCGACAGCCCCGCGGCCGATTTTCCGCTGTTTGCCCCGCCATCCGAGCCGATCAGCGACACCAAATACGCGATCGGCCTGCACGCGGCAGGCCTCGTGCGCGATGGCGGCACGCTGCAGATCGGCATCGGGCAGATCGGCGACGCGTTGGCGCAGGGGCTGATCGTCCGCCACCGCGACAACGCGCAGTTCCAGGGCATCATGAAGCGGCTGTCGCCCGCGCCGCCGCCAGTGCTGGAAACCGCCTCGTTCGACCAAGGCCTCTACGGCGTCAGCGAGATGTTGACGGAGGCGTTTCTCGGCCTGATCGACGCCGGCATCCTCAAGCGGGCGGTCGACGGCGTCATCCTGCACGGCGCGTTTTTCCTCGGGCCGAAATCGTTCTATCGCGCCTTGCGCGAGATGACGCCGGAACGGATCGCGCGGATCCGGATGATGCCGGTGTCTTTCACCAACGAGCTCTATGGCGGGGAGGATGCAAAGCGCGCGGCCCGCGTCGATGCCCGTTTCGTCAACAATACGATGATGGCGACGCTGTTGGGGGCCGCCGTGTCCGACGGCCTCGAAAACGGCCAGGTCGTGAGCGGCGTCGGCGGCCAGTATAATTTCGTGGCGCAGGCGTTCGCGTTGCCGGGCGCGCGTTCGATCCTCGCGCTCGAAGCAACGCGGCAGGCAGGCAGGAAGCCGCAATCGAATATCCGCTGGACCTATGGCCACGAAACCATTCCGCGGCATCTGCGCGATATCGTCGTCACCGAATACGGCGTCGCCGATCTCAGGGGCAAGTCCGACGCCGACGTGATCGCGGCGATGCTGCAGGTGGCGGATTCGCGCGTCCAGGACGAGCTGGCGCGCGCCGCCAAGGACGCCGGCAAGCTGCCGAAGGATTTTGAGATTCCGGCCGCGCATCGCGAGAATGTGCCGGAGCGGATCAAGGCCACGCTGAAGCCTGCGCGGGACGCCGGCCTGTTGCCGTCGTTTCCGTTCGGCAGCGATTTTACCGAGGTCGAGCAGCGGCTGATCCCGGCGCTGCAGATCCTGCAGCAGGCGCAACGCGCGCCGCTTGATCTCGCAGGACTGCTGTGGCGGGGTTTGACCCACGCGCCTGACGCGCATGACGAGGAATGCCTGTCCCGGCTCGGCCTCGACCGTCCTGCGAATTTGTCCGAACGCGCCTACCGCGCGCTGGTCGCCGCGGCGCTGGAAAAGAGCAGGTTGGGGTAATCTTATCGTCGTCCCCGCGAAAGCGGACCCATAACCACAGGCTTACGTTGTTGTGCCGAGCCGTGGCTCCAGTCTTCGCGAAAATATGCGGCTGTGGTTATGGGTCCCGGCTCGCGCTTCGCTTGGCCGGGACGACGCAAGTTACCTGTTCTTGTTCACCGGCTTGCGCTTCTCGATGAACGCCGCCATGCCCTCGGCGCGGTCCTCCAGCGCAAAGGTCGCGTGGAACAAATTACGTTCGACATTCAGCCCGTCGGACAAAGGCGTCTCGAACGCGCGGTTGATGGCTTCCTTGGCCATCGCGGCGGCGGGATGCGACATTGCGGCGATCTTTTCCGCCGCCGCCATGACCTCCTCCATCAGTCTGTCGGCGGGCACCACGCGGCTGACGAGGCCGCTTCGCTCGGCCTCCGTCGCGTCCATCATCCGCCCGGTGAGGCACATGTCCATCGCCTTGGACTTGCCGACCGCGCGCGTCAGCCGCTGCGTGCCGCCGATGCCGGGGATGGTGCCGAGCGTGATTTCCGGCTGGCCGAATTTGGCGGTGTCGGCTGCGATGATGATGTCGCACATCATCGCGAGCTCACAGCCGCCGCCGAGCGCGTAGCCTGCGACCGCGGCAATGGTCGGCTTGCGGCATTTGGCGACGCGGTCGGCGCCGATCGCGCTGAAATCGCTGGTAAACATGTCGATGAAAGCTTTCGGCCGCATTTCCTTGATGTCGGCGCCGGCCGCGAAAGCCTTGTCGCTGCCGGTCAGGACGATGCATCCGATTCTGTCGTCGGCTTCGAGATCGTCGATCGCGGCGGCGATCTCGCCAAAGACGCCAAACGACAGCGCATTGAGCATCTTGGGGCGATTGAGCGTGATGAGGCCGACCGCCCCTTTGCCTTCGACGATGATGTGTTCGAACGTGCTCATGATCCACCCCGCGAGCTTGCTTGCACAGGCAATGTGCCCGCTGCGGAGGTGGGCTTCAAGTGGTCGGAATTCCGTCGTCGGTCGATCCTCCCTGTGAACGCCACGGGGGATAACAGGTCTGACCGCTCAGCGCCTCAGATCATGAACATGCGCGCCGCGGAGCCCAGCGTCAGCAAGGTCCCAGCGGCGATGAAAATCTTCCCGACGATCGACGCCTTGTCCCAGCCCGTGCCTTCTTCGCTTGCCGCGGTCACCTGCGTGCCGTCGGCCGGCTCGGCCATGGCGTCCACAGGCCGTTGCTCCGCGGTCAGCGACCGATCGATGGCATCGGACTGCGGTGCGGCAGCACCCGTCTGGTCGGTGGCGGCGGCGTTCGGCGCGGCCTGCTGGGCACCCGTGGTCGCGACGGTCGCGACGCCCGTGCTGGTCGGCCACGGCGGGACCTCGGCCGCGAACGACGGCGCCCCCATGCACGCAAAGAGCCCGGCTGCGAGAATCCACGCGGCGGCGGTGCTGGATTTGATCGTCATCTGGGTCATCTCCCCGTTGGTCAATCCCAAGCGTGAATGAGACCTCAAGCCGTGTCTGCAACGGGGCAAAAAAAAGGAATCTTCTCGCTTGAGCCGGACGAAGCAGGGCGGCGTGTCCCATCGGGTTCGGTGGAGTTTGTTGATCTCGCATGCAAAATCCGTTTGGAATCAATGTGGCGGCCGCGGATGCCTGAGGCGGCGCGGCGAGCTGCGAAGAACGACGCGCGCCTGCCTTGCGCAAAATGGGCAATCGGCGGCGGCAGCCCCCTCGTCGTTGCCGCCGGATATTCGACGTGATCTTTTGCTCACGACTTCGTGATTGGCAGTTTCCCGCGTAACAATTTGAAAGATCGACCGAAATGCAATGTGGGAGCCCGCGTGCGCGAACGTGAGGACGAATGGACCGGCTTGATGCGGTCGGCCATATCCGGAGACAGCGCGGCGTATCATCGTCTGTTGAAAGCGATTGCGCCGGTGTTGCGGGCCGCGGCGCGCCGCGGTCTCGCGCGGGCAGGACAACCGGTCGATCAATCCGAGGACATCGTGCAGGACATTTTGCTGGCGGTGCATCTGAAGCGGCATACCTGGGACGCCAACGCCCCGTTCGCGCCGTGGCTGTTCGCGATCGCGCGCAACAAGCTGATCGACGCGCTGCGCCGCCGCGGCAGGCGGGTTTTCGTCAACATCGACGATTTCGCCGAGAGTCTTGCCGACCAGCCGGCCGCGGAGACCGCATCGGCGGGCGAGGTGGCCGCCCATCTCAATTCGTTGCCGGCCCGTCAGCGCGACGTCTTGCAATCGATCGCGGTCGAGAGCGCCTCGATCAAGGATACGGCGGCGAAATTTTCCATGAGCGAGGGCGCGGTGCGGGTGGCGCTGCATCGCGGGCTCACCAGCCTCACGGCGAAGCTGCGGCAAGGATGAGAGAAGCAAGGATGAGAGAAGGATGAGAATGGACACCGATCAGCTCATTCGCACTCTGGCCGCCGACAATTCGCACCGCGCCCATCCGGTCGGTTTCGTGCTGGCGCTGGCGCTGCTTGCGGCAGCGCCGGTATCGCTCTTGATGTTTTTCGCGGAACTGGGCGTTCGGCCCGACGTCATGATCGCGATGCATAATCCGTTCTTCGACCTGAAATTCGCGGTCACCTTGGCGTTGGCGAGCGCGGCCATCACGGTGAGCCTGCATCTGTCGCGGCCGGAAGCATCCCTGCGCGGCCTTGGATGGCTGTTCGTGATACCGGCCGGACTGCTCGCCGCCGGCATCGGCGGCGAGATGATGCTGCCGCAGCGGCTGCCGATGATGACGCGCCTGGTCGGCAGCAATTCGAAGATCTGCATGACAGCGATCCCGCTGATGTCGTTGCCGCTGCTGATTGCCTCGCTGATCGGCCTGCGTCACGGCGCGCCGGCGCGGCCGGCGGTCGCAGGCGCCGTCGCCGGATTGGTGTCGGCGGGGGTGGCCGCGACGCTTTACGCCTCGCACTGTACCGATGACTCCCCGCTGTTCGTCGCAACCTGGTACACGCTCGCGACGGTGCTCGTCACCGCCGTCGGCGCGCTGGTAGGATCGAGGGTGCTGCGATTTTAAGCTACCGGAACGGGCGGGGTGGCCTGCTGCATGCGGTGGAAGCGCAGCACCTGCTGGGCGGTGGACGGCCGCAGCCGTTCGTAGGTGGCCTTGCAGGCCTGCAGGTCGGTCGGCTCGGTGCCCAAGAGATCGTCACGCATGTCGATGATCGCCTTCACGGTCGACCATGACATGCCTCCGACCTTCGCCAGGATCATGACGCCTTCGGCGCGGGTCTCCACCATCATGTTCTCGGCGACCGCCACCGGCACATTGGCGAGTGCTGCGATCGCCGCATTGGCCTCGTCGAATTTGCCGGCTTCGGCAAACTGTTCCAGCTGTTGTTCGTCGAGCCGGCCATCCTCGTAGAGCGACTTGATCAGCGCGTGCGCGATCTCGGTTTGCTTGGTGGTCGGCGAGGGCACCGAACGCGCGCGCCACGTGGCCTCGCGAACCGCCATCGGCACGTCGCCGGCCTGCTTCGGGTTGGTGGCCTCGAGCCGTTCCTTGACCGTGGCTGAGGCCTTGGCGAGCAGTTTGAGATAAAGGTGCCGCGGTAATGTCGGCCTCAAGCCGAGGCAGGTGGCGAGGTTGTCGTCGCCCCCGGCGCGGTTGATCAGCCGGGTGAAGCCGCGCTCGGAAAATTCCGCGCCGGGATTGTTCAGCGTGCTCTGGATCACTTCGTCGTTGCCGCGCTGCACCAGCACATCGGTCACCGCGCCGCTCAGCACCCTGCGCGTCGAAATCGCCATCAAATGCGCCTGGCTCTTGTTGCGTGCGGCCTTGATCAGCGCCGCGTCATCGAGGCGCTCCGATTTCGACAGCACGGGGCCTGCGACCGCAATGGCATCGTCGAACGCCAGCGTGCGGATCGTGCGCGGCGGCGCCGTGTCGATCGGGGCCAGACGATTGGCGAGCAGCGCCTTGGCGGACAATTCGATGTGCTCGATCAGGCACTGAAAGACATCGTCGAAAAGGCCGATCTGCTCGTCGGAATAGTCAACCCCTCCGGTGACGAAGAGGTCTGTGACGCGGCGCAGTGCCTCGACACGGCGCGCGACGGTGCCGTGCGTCAGCGTGTCCTGCAGTTCATCGAGCAGGCTTTCGGGGGCGGCTTTCGAACTCATTGTTCCTATCTCTATCCTGGAGTATCGGCCGGCGGCGGTTTCTTCGCCTGTCGGGAAAGAAAATTGACTTTGGTTTAAGCGGCGGTGATGCGGTTGCGTCCCTGCGCCTTGGCAGCGTAAAGCGCGCTATCGGCGCGAGCGAGCAGTATGTCGGAGGTCTCGTCCGGGAGCAGCGTTGCGACGCCGGCGGAAATCGTCACCCGCATGTCCGCCGAGAAGGCGCTCCAGTCGAGATCGGCAATGATCTCCCGCAGCCGGTCGAGCATGCCGGCCGCGGTCTCCGCCGGCGTATCCGGCAGCACCAGCAGAAACTCCTCGCCGCCGTAGCGGCCGAACCGGTCGCTACTGCGGATGTTGGCGAACATCGTAATGGCAAAGGTCCGGAGCACGTCGTCGCCGGTCGGATGGCCGTAGGCGTCGTTGATGCGCTTGAACCAATCCAGATCAATCACCGCGATCGAGCAAGGCGCCTCAGTGCGTTGAGCGCGGACGATCCCTTCTTCCAGCATCCGCATGATGCAACGGCGATTGAAGGAGCCCGTCAGTTCGTCCAGCTCGGCGAGTTCCTCGATACGGCGATAGGCTTCCTTCAGCTTGAGCCCGCGCCGGTAAAGCGATTGACGCATCGAACTGGAGAATATCCCGAGAAACGTACAGCGCGCGATCGTCAGCACGAAGGCCAGCATGGTGGCGACGCGCTCGAGGAAATTGCTCTGCGGCAATCCGATCGGCTTGTCGGTCAACAGAAACAGGCAGGCCATGCCGATCGCCATCGTGGTCCAGACCGCCGCCGACTGCCGCGGCGTTGAGCGCAGTGAGCCGAAGCTGAAGGCCAGGAACAGCGTGCAAAGGAACATCCCGCCGACTTCGGGCGCGATGTAGGCGAAGGCGAGCAGGACTGCCACGCTGACGACAAGTTGCGGTGCGACGAAATAATGATCCTTGAAACGCTCGGTGAAGCCGGTTTCCGAAAACACCAGATAGACCGCGACCGTCGATAGGCCGCAGGCGACATAGGTCGGGCCGATGACCGGTGGCAGGGTGCCGGCATTGGCATAGATCGAGAGGATCAGGGCATCGAGGAGATAGCTCGCCGCGATCATGACCTGGATCTGGCGGCGCTGTTTTGCACGGCGCGACAGCGCCTTAGCTGTCGGTCGCGGACCCGCGAATTCCGGTTCAGCCGCGATCGGATTCAGAAATGCCGACGCCGTAATGCCCATAGATTCGCCAGAATGGAACTGAGGCCAATAATCTAAATGGTAAAGCCTTTAGGTTTGGTATCTTTTGGAACCGGCTCCGGTCGCCGGTATTGGGCGTTCGCCCTTGATCGGCAACGGGAATTAGCCGAGGTCCGTAGGAGGCGGTGGGATCCGGCGAACGCCGTGTTAAGAACGAACTCCTTGAAAAGGTCGAAGGCGGGCATCCGGACGTCAGTCAAGGTATTTTGTAAAATGATACCATTCTCATGCTATGGTTTGCCGCCGGGCCTTCGACGGCACATTGAAATTTTTTGTTTGTGCGGTACATCACACACATCTCCGGGCTATTCCGGTAACCTGAAGAATCTTGCCGTCGCCGTCGAACCGCCGGCCAGTCAAGCCAGACCAACCTTGCGAGACGGCCATTGAGCGCGACAGCTGCGACGGACGAAGTCCTCCTCGGCAGGATCGCTCAAGGCGACCGCCTCGCCATGCAGGTGCTGTACGGAAGGCACCATGTCAGGGTGTTTCGCTTCGGGCTTCGGCTCGTGCGGGACGATCAGATTGCGGAAGACCTCATCAGCGAGGTCTTTCTCGATGTGTGGCGTCAGGCTGGCAAATTTGAAGGCCGTTCTGCCGTCTCCACCTGGCTGTTGGCGATTACACGGTTCAAGGCCCTGTCTGCGCTTCGCCGCAGGAAGGACGTTGAGCTGGAAGACGAGGCCGCCAACGCGATCGAGGATACCTCCGACGATCCGGAAGTGACGGTTCAGAAAAAGGATACCAGTGCGACGTTGCGCCAATGCCTGACTGCACTTTCGGCGGAACATCGGGAAATCGTCGATCTTGTCTACTACCACGAGAAGTCCGTGGAGGAGGTGGCCGAGATCGTCGGGATACCGGAGAACACTGTCAAGACGCGGCTGTTTTATGCGCGCAAGAAGCTGGCCGACCTGCTGAAGGCAGCCGGCGTGGAACGAGGCTGGCCATGATGGCATTGAGCAAGAAAATGCTGGAACAAGAGCCCCGTGACCCGGAAATGTTGCTGCCCTGGCACGCCGCCGGCACGCTGAACGCGCGCGATGCGCGCCGTGTCGAGGAAGCGCTCGCTCGCGATCCCGAACTCGCCCGGCAATATGCGGTGATCCGGGAAGAATATGCCGAGACGATCGCGCTCAACGAAAGCCTGGGCGCGCCGTCGGTGCGCGCCATGCAGAAATTGTTCGCGGCGATCGACGCGGAGCCTGCGCGCAAGCCGGAAACCTCGCTCAACGTCGCTTCGCGGATTGCCGGATTTTTCGCCAGCCTTTCGCCGCGCACGTTGGCCTGGTCGGCGAGCCTGGGTGTGCTGGCGCTGGTGCTGCAGGCCGGCGTGATCGGCGTGATCTTGATGAAGAACCAGTCCGCGACCTATCAGACCGCTTCCTTGAGCATGAACGAACCGAACCTGAACGAACCGGTGACGCGCGCGTTGGGGCGAGAGGAGCCGCCGCCGCGTGCGCTGGTACGCTTCACGCCGGACGCGCGGGTCGCCGACATCACCGCGCTGCTTGACGCCTACCAGGCTTCGCTCGTTGGCGGCGCTCAGGGCGGCATGTTTCGGCTGCAATTCGGCGGCGGCCCGATGACGAAGGACCAAGTGGCCGGCCTGATGAGCAAGCTGCAACGCGAGAAGATCGTCAGTCTCGCGGTTGCGGCGCCTTAGAGCATGATCCGGCGCAGGGCGCTTTCGCTTTCCGCGACGGCGTTGGCAGTTGTCATCGTCTCGGCTTCGCCTCTATGCGCGCAAAGCTTCATCCGTACGCCCAGTCTCAACGTCGGATCGCGTGTTCCAACCCTCAACACGACGGTCGTGCCGCGGGTCACCCCCAACATCGCGGGCCGTGACATCACCCATGTCGACCACACCACGGATATGCGGACGCCGCGGCTAAACTTGACTGCGCGAATGGCCGTGAGGCCGCAGCTCCCCTATGCCCGTTATTCGCCGAGCCTTTATCCTGCATGCGGCGCTGCCTATCGCGACAGCGATGGCGAGTGCCTCAGCGATCCCATCGCCACCACTGACGGCGGTGGCGGCGCCGCTGCCGGCAAGCGCAAGAACGGCGGCCGCGCCCGCGACGTTGCGCAAACGGCATTCAACCGCTCGATCGCCAACGAACTGATGGCGGAGATCGATGCTGTCCTCACCGAGGCCGAGGCTGACGAACTGGCGCGGCGTCACGGGCTGCAGCGGATCGAGTCCCGGAATTTCCCGTTGATCGGCGCGACCATCGGCCTGTTCCGTATCACTGACCGCCGCTCGGTCGCGACGGTCGGCCGCGAACTTGCGACCGAGGCCAGCGTTCGGTCGGTGCAGCCGAACTTCCGCTATCTGCTGCAGGAACAGAAGGGGGCGCCGGTCGAGGGAGATCTGGCGCAATATGCGATCGCGAAACTTCGATTGCCTGAAGCGCATAAGCTCGTCCATGGCGCCAATGTCAGGGTTGCCGTGATCGACTCCGGGATCGATGCGAGACATCCCGAGCTTGCCAACTCGATCGCCGAGACCTTCGATGCGGTCGGCAGCAATGAAGGTCCGCACGTTCACGGCACCGGGATTGCCGGTGCGATCGCATCCCATGCGCGGCTGATGGGTGGCGCACCGGCGGCGAAAATCCTGGCGATACGCGCCTTCGTCGTGGCGTCGGGCGGCGTGCAGAGCAGTTCGTTCGCGATTCTGAAGGGCCTGGATTACGCCGCCGCGCAGCGCGCGCAGGTCGTCAATATGAGCTTCGCAGGTCCGAAGGATGCGCTGATCGAGCGCGCAATCGCAGCGCTTGCGGCCAAAAACATCGTGATGGTCGCGGCTGCCGGCAATGCCGGAGCCAGGTCGCCGCCGCTCTATCCCGCGGCCAATCCGTACGTGATCGCGGTCAGCGCGACCGATGCGCAGGACCATCTGTTTATGGCATCCAACCGCGGCGGCCACATCGCGGTCGCCGCGCCCGGTGTCGATATCTTCCTTCCCGCTCCCGATCAAAAATATCAGATGACGTCGGGCACCTCGTTCTCGGCGGCCTACGTCAGTGCGCTCGCCGCCTTGATGCTGGAACGTAATCCGGGGCTGAAGCCACAGGAGTTGCGCGCCATCCTGATGAGGACAGCGCGCGACCTTGGTTCACCGGGGCGTGATGATCTTTTCGGCGCGGGCGAAGCTGATGCCTTTGCTGCGGTACAGGCCGTGATCGAGGCTTCGACACCGGTCGCCGTGTCGGTGGAGTCCAAGGAGATGATCAAGGCGACAGGCAAGGAAACGGCCAGGACCGGCGAAAACGCTTCGGAACAGAAGGAGTTGCCGGCCATTCGATCCGTCGATCCGCCCGTTGCGACAATCGCGTCGGAAAAATCGGACTCCGGCGACAACAATCGGCCCGCTGGCCGATAGGCTCTCTTTCCGAAAACTCGTTCCCCAAGAGGAAAAAAAATCGCCGATCGTTTTGAACGTGCGGCGCCCTTCGGCGACCAATTCATGTGGGAGCGGTAATACCCTCCCCATAGCTATATTCGGCGCGAGCGCCCATCCACCCCAAGCGCCCATATGGCTTGACCCGTCCGGTTGTCCCCCCGGACGGGTCTTTCATTTTGGCGATGTTCACGCTGGTCTCGCCATACCGCGCGTCGCGCCGCACGCCTCCCTGGGGCGAGGTGAGGGCGCCATGACTTCAGGTGAAAATCGCTTCAGACCGAATCGTCATCGCATTCCGGCTTATTGTTTGAGCATGATTTCCGCGCAAACGCTTCGCGTTCGTGAGAGCATGATCCGGAAAAGCATGCCCCAAAATACGCCCTGGGGCTACGACCCGATGGGTGGGTACCGGTTTTCCCTTAGCCAACAAACGCGGAATGCGTTTGCGCGGAAATCATGCTCAAACAACAACCTAGTGGTCCAAATCTGATACTTCGATTCGCTTGGGGATTCCCTGAAGCGCTCGCGTATGCGAGTCTGGGGGATGCACGAGCGAACGAATATCCAATTGAGCCGAACCGACCGTAGCCAGCTTAAAGCCGTGGTCGCTAACCGCAATTCGGCCCGCGTCGCCCCGGATGTGCGTAAGCGGCAGCAAGACAGCGTGTTTCCCACCCTGTCGCAGCCGATCGATCCATTGCTGCAAGAGCACGGTCTTGCCGTAGCCCGCGGGGGCTCGGACCAGGGTGACCGCGCCGGGGGGAAACGGGTCAGCCAGCGCGATCAGGCGTTCCCTATGGATGGTCGCTCGGCGAGCCCAGCCACCGCCGGACAGCGCTCCCATAACCCCAGCGTCGCGATCTGAGCGCAGGGGTTTAGCCGCGCCATCGAAGGACACAGGTTTGGAGCGTCGCTTGATGGCGTTGCCCTGGTTGGGCCGAGACTTCCGGAAGGCTAGAAAGGGGTCGGCGGGCCCGCCGGATGAGCCATACTAAAGTATGGATTGCCCTTTCTTCAACGCACTAAGGACCCTTCGATAAATAACCGAGCCACAACGTCAACTGAGAACCGGGAATTGAGTCGTTCTGTTCGGAGCGAGCGATTCACTTAATCTTCGACGGGCCCTTAGCCAGTTGCAGGTGTCTTTAGGGAATACCGCCACTACGCGGGCTCGAACGGACCCGGCTCGGAGAAGCCCTCGATAGATTCGACCTTTGCGTAGTTCTCGGCGATGCTCTCGGGTGTCAGATGTGGATCGCAAAAGCCAGGTCCCATGACGATAGCGATACGTTGGATTGTTCCGGCTTCCACGTTGTAGATGCGGTTCGTCTCCGAACAACCGTCGCTTGCCAGCCAGACGATCGCTGGCGCAACAGCCTCAACAGGCGTGGTGGCTTTTCCATCTGCTTCAGACATGCGGGATCCCGCGGCCGGGTGCATCCTCGTGTACCCGACTGGCGAAATGGTGTTCACGAGAATGCCATGCTCGGCGCCTTCAATGGCAAGAATGCGCATCAATCCGACCACTGCGCCCTTGGCCGCCGCATAGGTGGCTTGGCCACGCATGCCGAACAGGCCGACGACTGACGTCGTGAGGATGATCTTCCCATGCCGCTGTGCGACCATGTGCGGCCAGGCAGCCTTCACCGTGTTAA
>WNGJ01003080.1_pt1 | contig 17077 bp, 13 predicted proteins | sample 5400611 | NCBI WGS metagenome assembly WNGJ01 (sample SAMN13153375, study PRJNA577476) | soil metagenome | isolation source: 40 cm soil or saprolite under Garry oak tree replicate 1 | place: USA:California | collected 2016-06-15 | reverse complement strand
GTCGCGTTGACGACGTTGCTCGTGGGTTTGCTGGCGTGGCAGCGCAGCGCTGTCGGTCTTCTCGCGATCGTGGCCGTGCTTCTTTCTTGGCTCGCGGCCAATTTTGCAGCGTTTTCGCATGGCATCTGGCTGAGCGCGGCCCTCCCCATCGCAGCCGCCGCGCCCCCCACCCTGGTGTTTGGGGCGGTCCAACTTTGGCTGAACCGCCGGCAGGCGCAGTATTTCGCTATCAAGAACGAATTGCTGCAGCAATTTCAGGCGCCCGCGCTTCGCAAATGGCTGACCAGCGATCCAAAATTCCTCCTGGAGCCCGTCCACCAGGACGCGGCGATCGTCTTCATCGACCTGTCCGGCTTTACGTCGCTCAGCGAAACATTCGGCATGGATTCGGCGCTGGAGATGCTGAAGGATTTCCACGCCCTGATTGACCAGGAAGTCGCGGCGGACGGTGGGCTGATCGTCAGCTTCCTCGGAGACGGCGCCATGATCCTGTTCGGCCTGCCGGAGAGCACCGTGGAAGACGCCCGCAATGCCGCGCTTTGCTGCGTCAACCTTTGCAATCGCGCCGAACGTTGGATCGAAACGCTTCCACCATCCATCGCATCGCGAACCGGCTTCAAGGTGGGCGCCCACTTCGGTCCCGTCGTCGCGTCCCGCCTTGGCGGCGGTAGCTATCAGCACATCACCGCGACAGGCGACAGCGTGAACGTCGCCAGCCGGTTGATGGAAGTTGCGGCGAAGCAGGGCGCGCTTTTGGCGCTGAGCGACGATCTGCTTCGTCAGGCGGGCCCTGAATGCGCATTGTTCGCGTTCGGAGTTCTCACCGGACCCAAGGAGACGCAGATCAGGGGGCGGTCGCAGGCACTTTCGGTCTGGTTCTGGCGGAACGATTCAAGCGGTCTCGATGAATCCGCCCTGATGCGATAGAGCATGATCCGGAAAAGTGGATACCGGTTTTCCCTCGCGACAAACGCGGAACGCGTTTGCGCGGAGATCATGCTCAAACAAAAAGATTGAGCGGGATGACGATTCGAAGAAAAGTCATCACGGTCTAGTCGTCCCGAAAGAGACGACCGGATCGCCTGCTCAAGCGGCGCGGACCGAGTTGAGGAACTTGCCAACCTCGAGCTTGAGGCGGTTCGAGTCGCGGGACAGAGATTGCGCCGCGGAGAGAACCTGCGAAGAGGCTGAGCCGGTTTCGCCCGCGCCGCGCTGCACGTCCGTGATGTTGGAGGACACCTGTTGGGTGCCCTGCGCAGCCTGCTGCACGTTGCGGGAAATTTCCTGCGTCGCCGCGCCCTGCTCCTCCACCGCGGCCGCGATGGTCGACGATATCTCCGACAGCTTCTCGATCGTGACCGAGATTTCCTTGATCGCGTTCACCGAGTCCTGCGTCGCGGCCTGGATGCCTGTGATCTGCTGGCCGATCTCGCCTGTCGCCTTGGCGGTCTGCTCGGCGAGCGCCTTCACTTCGGACGCCACGACCGCGAAGCCGCGGCCGGCCTCGCCCGCGCGCGCCGCCTCGATCGTGGCGTTGAGCGCCAAGAGGTTGGTCTGGCCGGCGATGGTATTGATCAATTCGACCACGTCGCCGATCCGCGTTGCCGCCTTCGACAATTCGCTGACGCGATCGGTGGTGGAGCGGGCCTGACCGACTGCCTCATTGGCCATCCGCGCCGAGTCCTGCACCTGACGGCTGATCTCGGTGACGGAAGACGCCATCTCCTCGGTCGCCGAGGCCACCGATTGCACGTTGGTGGAGGCCTCTTCCGAGGCGGCCGCGACCGTCGTGGTGACTTGCTGTGCCCGCTCGGCGGTCTTGGTCAGCGTTCCCGCCGATGCTTCAAGCTCGGTCGAAGCCGATGACACGGTTTCGATGATTTCGCCGACGGCAGACTCGAAATTGTCGGCAAGCTTCTGCATCTCCGCCTTGCGCTGGCGAGCGACGACTTGGTCCTGTTCGACCTTGGCTTCGGCCTCGTCGCGGGCTTTCTCTTCGGCCTTTACCTTGAAGCTCTCGACGGCCTGCGCCATGTCGCCGACCTCGTCCTTGCGCTCAAGCCCGGGTAGCACCACGCCGAAATTGCCGTTAGCGAGTTCTTTCATGCCGGCGGTGAGGCCGGCGAGCGGCAGGATGATGCCGCGCGCGATCAGGAACGCGATCAGCAAGCCGAGGATGACGGTGGCGCCGGCCACGGCTTCCTGCATCGTGACCGTGATTGTGATGTGGTCGTTCGTCTCCGCGCTTGTCTTTTCAAAATCGGCGCCGATCGAGACCCTCGCCTTGTCCATTTTTTCGACGGCGGCGACGATCGGCGGCGTGACGCCCTTGTAGTAGAGTTCGTCGCCGAGAACGAGGTTGGGTCCGGTCTTGTCGAAGGCCTCGGCGTACTTGGCCACGCCCGTCTTGACCGTCGCCAGCAGCGCCGCGAGGTCGGATGGCAGACCGGCCTTCTCAAGCTGGGCGATCTGCTGCTGCGCCTTGGTGACATTGGCCTTGAAAGTTGCAATGCCCTTCGCGTCACGGGTCGCCAGCATCCGCCAGTTTGCCACGCGCACGAGTAGCACTTTCGCCTCGAGGGCGCCGGCGGCCTCTTCGAACGGCGTTTTGTCCGCCGCGTCCACAAGCTTCTGCACGTCGGACGTCATCTTGTCACCGTCAGTGAACAGCAGCGTGCGACCTGCCAACATTTGCTTGACGGCATCGCCGAGCGCGTCGTGCTTGGCCTTCACGTCGGCAACGTCTTTGCCAACCTCCTTGTAGACGGCCCGTCGTTCTTCGTTCTTCGTCGTCCTCTCGACCTCGTTGAGCAGGCCGGCGACCCGGGTCAAGCGCTTGTCCGCTTCCGCGAAGGACGCTTCGTCCTGGTCGAACGCGTAGCGCAGGATACCGCGGCGGATCGCCTGCAGTTCGGTCGCGATCTCGCCGACGTGGATCGCGTTGTTCGATTGCCGGGTCAGCGTTCCGATCTGATCGCGAACGGCTGATAGCTGCCACACGGCAAAACCCGCGAGCGCCGCGCAAAACAGCAGGAGGACGCCAAAGCCACCATACAGCCGGCCACGAATTCGAAGATTGAGAAACGACATGGAAGGCGGTCCTTGCAATGACACCGGGTTGAAAGCCGGCATGTCCAAACGGTCATCGGCGTCATCTGTGTGGAACGAACGCCAGCCTGTGCCCGCACGTCAACGAGTAACGCCGAGTAGCGAAGCAATGCTGAATTCCGGGGACCGTAAGAATACGGTTTCCTGGATAGAACTCGCTGAAATATCGCGCGGTATATGGTCACTTTCCGGGAATGGCTCCCATCGCCAAGCCGCGCATGTCGCCGCTGCCGAGACCATTTATTCGGGCTGGCCCACCGACTCCGCCACGAGACGAATCCGGAATACCGGCTTTTTGGCCTCGTCCAACAGCTCCATCTGCCAGTTGGCATTCTGCTGGAGGCCGCGGGAAATGCCGCCGACCAGATCGGCGCAAACCGCCGTCAACTCGGCCCAGGCCGCCTCGCGGTTCTCGCATTCATACGGCTGGTCGGACGCGCCAGAATATCTGCCGTGGCTGATCCGAAAGAAGTAGAGCGACATTTTCGAAACCCATGCGTTGGTCCACCTCCCCCGATCCGGGAAACTGGATCCAAGAAAGCTACCAGCGCATGAAGGTATCCGCCCGTACGACTACGGCGCTGCGACAGCGCGTCCGCTGCCGCCAATCTGCTGTTGATGGGCTGTTAATCAGTCGGCCGAGCGGCGGAGCTCAGGCACGCTTTCCGATTTCGCCGGCTCAGCGGGTGCAACCGGCTCGATCTTGCCGGTTTCGACCCGCGGCGTCTCCACCCGCACGGAGACCTCAGCATGCGACGCGTCCGCCGAACGCGCCCCACGGGGCCGGCCCACTGCACGAGCCATCAGCATCGACGACCCGCCCTGGTGACGGAAGTCGCAATAGGCGAAACCCATGCCGGACACCGAGCCACGGAAGCTCTTATCGTCCGTCTTGTCGAGATTGAAGCAGGGCTCGAACGGCAGGCCTCGCAGCGAGGCACACACCGCCTGACCGCGAATCTGCAGCGTGTTGCCCGGCAACCGGATATGCCGGATCGGTCCGGACCCGTTGAATTGCACCGCGCCCGCCGCCCCCATGTCGTCGAGCAAACGGCCGGCGCCACGGGTGCCATCGAAGCACGTGAATGCGAACACCTTGCCAGCGACGAATTTGCGCGCCTCTTCCGCGCTCATCGTTCCAGCCAGTGCCGGCATGATCATCGCCCCGGCTGCGACGGTACCCAATACGAAACGCGCAAGCATGCTCTAACTCCAACTTGACCTGGCAGCGGGCAACGCCTGATCCCTTTACCCCCTGCTTACCATACTAACCGTGGCAACATTGGAGCAGCTTGGTTGGTAAAGTCTGAACGCCGTTAGGAAATTTTTACCACGATCCGTCCACGAACCTGACCGCCCAAAATCTGGGTCGCCATGCCGATGACCTCGCCAAGACCAATTTCTTGAGTAATTTCAGTTAGTTTTCCACGGTCCAAATCGCGAGCAAGGCGGTCCCAGGCGGCCTTGCGCGGCGACAGCGGGCACATCACGGAATCGATGCCGGCAAGGCACACCCCGCGCAAAATAAACGGGGCGACCGATGTGGGCAGATCCATGCCGGCCGCCAGCCCGCAAGCGGCGATGGCGCCGCCGTATTTCGTCATCGACAACAGGTTGGCAAGCGTGGTCGAACCGACACTGTCCACCCCACCAGCCCAGCGTTCCTTGGCCAACGCCTTGGCGGGCCCGGAAAGCTCATTGCGGTCGATGATTTCGGCCGCGCCGAGGCTTTTCAGGTAGGCGGCCTCCGACATGCGGCCGGTGGAAGCGATGACGTGATAGCCGAGTTTCGACAGCACCGCGGTGGCAACCGAGCCAACGCCGCCCGCTGCGCCGGTGACGACGATCGGACCGCTATTCGGCGTCAAGCCCTGCTTTTCGAGCGCCATCACCGAAAGCATCGCAGTGAAACCGGCAGTGCCGATCGCCATCGCCTCGCGGGCCGACAGGCCTTGCGGCAACGGCACCAGCCAATCGCCCTTGACGCGCGCCTTTTCCGCATAGGCGCCCAGATGGGTTTCGCCCATGCCCCAGCCGGTGCAGATCACCTTGTCGCCGGCCTTCCATTGCGGATGCGATGACTGCTCGACCGTGCCCGCGAAATCGATCCCCGCGATCATCGGGAAGCGCCGCACCACCGGCGCCTTGCCGGTAACGGCAAGGCCGTCCTTGTAGTTCAGCGTCGACCATTCGACCCGAACCGTGACGTCGCCCTCCATCAAGTCGGCTTCGTCGAACTGCGTGAGCGCGGCGGTCGTGCCTTTATCCGCCTTGTCGATCCTGATCGCCTTGAACGTTGCCACTGGTCGGCTCCCTGAATTATTTCGCTTTCAGGGGTTTTATCGCATCAAGCAGGCTGCGCAACGGCTCGATCGACCGGCTTCTCGACGATCGGCAGGTTGATCAGCGCGGACAAGACGCCGAACAAGATCGATAGCCACCAGATCGGCGTGTAGGAACCGAACCTCTCGAACACGATACCGCCAAGCCAGACGCCGAGAAAACCGCCGACCTGATGGCTGACAAAGGCAAAGCCGTACAGCGTCGAGAGCCAGCGCGTGCCGAACATCAGCGCGACCAGCGCCGAGGTCGGCGGCACCGTGGAGAGCCAGGTCAGGCCGCTGATCGCACCGAAGGCGATCGCGGAGAACGTGGTGATGGGAAACGAGATGAAGAGAACGGTCGCGACCGCGCGCGTGAAATAGATGGTCGACAGGATATAGCGCTTCGGCAAGCGGTTCTGCAGCCAGCCGACGCTCAAGGAGCCGATGATGTTGAACAGGCCGATCGCCGCAATCACCCAGCCGCCGGTCTGCGCCGGGATGCCGCGGTCGACCAGAAAGGCCGGCAGATGCACGGTGACGAAGGCCAGTTGAAAGCCGCAGGTGAAGAAACCGAGCACCAGCAACACGTAGGAACGGTGGCCGAATGCCTCGGCCAGCGCGGTCTTGAATGATTGCTGGTCGGCCGCGGGCACATTGGTCGACGTGGCTGGCGGCGTCGAGAGCGCAAGCGACAGCGGGACGATCAGGAGCATCAGCGCCGCGAACACCATCAGCGCCGACTGCCAGCCGAAATTGTCGATCATCGCCACGCCGAACGGCGCGAACAGGAATTGCCCGAACGAGCCGGCCGCGGTGCCGGCGCCAAGCGCGAGTCCGCGCCGCTCGGCCGGCAACAATTTGCTGAAGGCCGACAGCACCAGATTGAACGAGCAGCCGGACAGCCCGAAGCCGATGAGAACGCCGGCCCCAAGATCGAGCGACAGCGGCGTCGCGGCATAGCGCATCAGCAAAAGACCGCCGGCATAGAGCAGCGCACCGACGCACATCACACGCACAAGACCGAACCGGTCGGCAATCGCGCCCGCCCACGGCTGGCCCAGCCCCCACAACAGATTTTGCACGGCGATCGCGAGGCTGAAGACGTCACGGCCCCAGGCAAATTCCCGGCTCATCGGCTGAACGAAGAAGCCAACAGTCGATCGCGGACCGAAGCTCAACAAGGCGATCGCGCAGCCGCAGGCGATGATGACAAACGGCGTGCGCCAATTGGACACACGCTGAGTTGCGCTAAGGTCGGCTGTCGACATTCACATTCCCCTGCCGTTTTTTGGCGAATCCGAAAGGCGACCCGCGAACCCGGTGGCGAGGAATTAATGCATTCGCATGGAAATCCCAACCAGTGCGGCCCCGAAAATTTTCACCGCAATGCAGCGTTGCAAATCGACACGGTCAGACCCGACGAATTGATGACTGCGCACACCTAGCGGCGGCCCTGAACCCGTGTTAAGTTCATTTTGCTCGTTTTGAGGATAATATCCTCGCGACACTTCGGACATCCTTGCAACGCTGCAGGGTTGGTCCGGACAAGATTAGCGCAGTCCAATAAAAGCACCGGCCCTCGAGGCCGGATTTATCAGACCCTATATATGCTCAAATAGAGTATATATAGGTAGCCCGGACGAGAAGAAAAGGAGACCGCCATGCCAATCGCTGCGATCTATGGGCCCGAAGATTTTGCAAGCCCGGCCGAGAGGACTCCCGCCTTGCCCGCGAGCAACCCTATCAGCCCCGCCCCGCGTGCGGACGGGCTGCCGATGCCATCATTGGAATGGACCGGCGAGGTCGAGCGGGCCACCGCGCATCTCTACGAGCGGGTCAGGAATGTGATCCCGCCGGTCGAGTGGCCGTTCATGGCGCCTTACGTCAAGGCGATCAACGAGCTGAAGGCCGTGCGCGGCGCGGTCATCCTCGCGCACAACTACCAGACGCCGGAGATCTTCCATTGCGTCGCCGACATCGGCGGCGACTCGCTGCAGCTTGCGATCGAGGCCACCAAGGTGAAGGCCGACACCATCATTCAATGCGGCGTGCACTTCATGGCGGAGACCTCGAAAATCCTGAACCCGCACAAGAGGGTGCTGATCCCGGACCAGCGCGCCGGCTGCTCACTGGCCTCGAGCATCACGGGCGCCGACGTGCGGCTGTTGCGCGAGCGTTTTCCCGGCGTGCCTGTCGTCGCCTATGTCAACACATCGGCGGACGTGAAAGCGGAGGTCGACATCTGCTGCACCTCGTCCAACGCGGTGCAGGTGGTCGAGAGCCTGAATGCGCCGACCGTGATCTTCCTGCCCGACCAGTACCTTGCGAAATACGTCGCCTCGAAAACCAGCACAAAGATCATCGCCTGGAAAGGCGCCTGCGAGGTGCACGAGCGCTTCACTGGCGATGAGCTGCGCGCCTATCGCGAGGCGGATCCAAGCGTGCAGATCATCGCGCATCCGGAGTGTCCGCCCGATGTGCTGGCCGAAGCCGATTTCACCGGCTCGACCGCGCACATGATCAAATGGGTCCGCGACAAGCATCCCAAGCGCGTGGTGATGATCACCGAATGCTCGATGGCCGACAATGTGCGGGCGGAACTGCCTGATATCGAAATGGTCAGGCCGTGCAACCTGTGCCCGCACATGAAGCGGATCACGCTGCCCAAGATCTTGGACAGCCTGGTGCACCTGCGCGAGGAGGTCGTCGTCGATCCCGTCATCGCCGAGAAAGCGCGGCGATCGGTGGAGCGGATGATCAATCTGAGGAATTGATTCAACTGTCGTCCCGGCCCGCGAGCCGGGACCCATAACCCCAGACGGTTGTGTGGGATAAGAAAGACAACCGGCAATCCGTGAAACGACTCTTGTCTGTGGTTATGGGCCCCCGCCTTCGCGGGGACGACGAGAGAGAGCGCAAGCGACGAGAGAGTTACGGGAGCCGACCAGAGGTCGCTGACGCGACGCGAACGGAGAACCAGCCATGACCGACCAAATCCAAGATTTTATCCGCAAGACCGACGATGTCGTCATCGTCGGTGGCGGCCTCACCGGTCTCTTCTGCGCATTGAAGCTCGCGCCACGGCCGGTCACCCTGATTGCGGCGGCGCCGCTCGGCCAGGGCGCTTCCACCGCCTGGGCGCAGGGCGGCATCGCGGCCGCGGTCGGCGACGGCGATAGCCCCGAGGCGCATGCCGCCGACACCATCGCCGTCGGCGGCGGGATCGTCGATGAGGCAGTCGCGCTCAGCCTTGCGCACGAGGCGCCTGCGCGCATCCGCGACCTCCTGCAGTACGGCGTTCCCTTTGACCGCGACCTGGAAGGCAAGCTCGCGGTCGGACGGGAAGCCGCGCATTCGGCGCGACGCATCGTGCATGTGCGCGGCGACATGGCGGGACACGCGATCATCTCGGCGCTGACGGAGGCGGTCCGCCGCACCCCGTCGATCCGGATCATCGAAGGCTATGTCGCGGAAGCGCTGCTGACCGACGACAATGCGGTCAGGGGATTGCAGTTACGCGACGCAAACGACGCCAGCGCGAGACCAGTGATCATCGCTTCCCGCGCCGTGGTGCTCGCTACTGGCGGCATTGGCCATCTCTACGCGGTGACGACCAATCCGCGGGAAGCAAGCGGCCTTGGGCTTGCGATCGCCGCGCGCGCCGGCGCCGTGATCGGCGATCCCGAATTCGTGCAGTTCCACCCGACCGCCATCATCGCCGGCCGCGATCCGGCGCCGCTTGCCACCGAAGCGCTGCGCGGCGAAGGCGCCACGCTCATCAACGGCAAGGGCGAGCGCTTCATGCCGGCGCGGCATCCGTTGGCCGAACTCGCGCCGCGCGACATCGTAGCGCGCGGCGTGTTCGCCGAGATCGCCGCCGGCCGCGGCGCGTTTCTTGATGCGAGAGCGGCGCTAGGTACGTGTTTCGCCGAAAAATTTCCAACCGTTCACGCCAGTTGCCTCGCGGCCGGCATCGATCCCGCCAAACAGCCGATCCCGGTGGCGCCGGCCGCGCACTACCACATGGGCGGCATCGCGGTCGACGCACAGGGCCGCAGCTCAATTGAGGGCCTCTGGGCCGGCGGCGAAGTGTCCTCGACCGGTGCGCACGGCGCCAACCGCCTGGCGTCGAACTCGCTGCTCGAGGCGGTGGTCTATGCCGCGCGCATCGCGGAGGATATCGCAGGCCGTGCGATTCCCGCGCCGACCCGCTTGCTGGTGGAATCGCCGGCGCCGCGCGATACCGCCCTGCCCGCGCTCTCGGAGAAAACTCTTCGCGCGATGATGACGTCGCACGTCGGCGTGATCAGAGACGGCGACCGGCTGGCGGAAGCGGTGCGCGCCTTCGCAAAGCTCGAACGTGAAGCGGGCAGCCTTGCGCTGCGCAACATGGCGACGTCAGCACTATTGGTCGCAGCTTCTGCCTGGACACGGCGCGAAAGCCGCGGCGCGCATTATCGCTCGGACCACGCCACCGAGACGACGGCGCTCGCCCATCGCACCATGACGATGCTGGCGAAGGCACGGGATGTCGCGGAGATGCTGATCGACCGCGCACCAGCTCGGGCCGCGCAGCCGATGATGGCCTGACCACGGAGCTTCCCATGACAACCCCCGCCTCGCTCCTCAATCCCGATGCCTTCCTGTCGCCGCTTTCGATCGACGAGGCCGTGCATCGCGCGCTCGACGAAGACCTCGGCCGCGCCGGTGATATCACCTCGATGGCGACCATTCCGGAAGCTACCAAAGCGCACGCCATCCTCGTCGCGCGGCAAGCGGGCGTGATCGCGGGCCTGCCGCTCGCGGTCGCGACGTTTCAAAAACTATCGGCGGATATTCGCATTGAGGCGCATGTCCGTGACGGCGCGACCGTTGCGGCCGGCTTGCATGTGCTGACAATCTCGGGACCGGCGCGCGCGGTGCTCACCGCAGAACGCACCGCGCTGAATTTTGTCGGACGGCTGTCCGGCATCGCGACGCTGACGGCGGACTATGTGCGCCACACGACGGGCACGAAGCTGCGCATCTGCTGCACCCGCAAGACCACGCCGGGCTTGAGGGCGCTGGAAAAATACGCGGTGCGCTGCGGCGGCGGCTTCAATCACCGCTTCGGCCTCGATGACGCGGTCCTGATCAAGGACAACCACATCGCGGTCGCCGGCGGCATCCGTCCGGTGCTGGAGCGCGCCCGCGCTCGTGTCGGCCATCTCGTCAAGATCGAGATCGAGGTCGATACGCTGGCGCAATTGCGCGAGGTACTCGAGACAGCTCTCGCCGACGTCGTGCTATTGGACAATATGGACATTGCGACGCTGACCGAGGCGGTGAAGCTCGCGAAAGGCCGTGTCGTGCTGGAAGCCTCTGGCGGCGTCACGCTGGAGTCGATTGCGCAGATCGCATCGACCGGCGTCGACTACGTCTCGTCCGGCGCGCTGACGCATTCCGCGCCGAATTTCGACGTTGCGATCGATATCGATGCGTAACTGGAGCAGTCATGGCCGGGCTTCGTCCCGGCCATCCACGCCTTCGCCGCATTGGCACAAGCGGAGACGCGGATGCGCGGGTCAAGCCCGCGCATGACGAGTGGAGGCTTGGAGGCTCAGCGCCGCGACCAATTCGGGTTCATTTCGGCTTCGCTCTTGGCCTCCTCGGCGAGCTCCGCGGAAATCGCCGCGGTCTGTGCCGGCGTGCCCCAGCTTGGCGCCTCGCTGCCATCGCCCCAGGCTTTCGGCCGGTAGAAGGTGTGCACGCCGAATTTGTACATCTTCTTCATTTCGCTGACCCAGGACGGGCGTACCCAATAGGCGTGGTAATGCGTCGACTTGCCGACTTCCGGCAGCCAGAGCTCGCCGTCGAGCATGGCTTTCGCGATCTTCTTGGCGCGCTCCCACATGTCGGGCTCGCGGATGACGTCCGGATTGTTGTCGCAGGCAAAAGTGAACTGACAGGCGAGGTGCCGGTACTTGTTCTGATAGACGACACCGCACACCGTCGTCGGATAGTAGCCCGAGAAGGCGCGGTTCAGCACCACCTGCGCGACCGCGATCTGGCCGCGCACGGCTTCGCCGCGGGCTTCGAAATAGATCGCTTCGGCGAGGCACTTTTCGGATTTGGCGCGTGACTTCTCGTCGAACAGGCCAAGCCGTTCGGACGGCGTCTTGGCGCGCTGATTGTCGGCATTGACCTCGCCCTTCGGCGCGACGCTCTCGCCGCTCTCGGCGGCCTTGGCCACCTCTTCCGATGGCAGCGGCAGCGAAGCGATCGCCTTCATGTCGGGATCCGGCAACACAATCGTCGGTTCCTCGCCGGGCTGCCAGCGTTCGATGTTGGACAGCGAACCTCCGAGCGAGGAATTTCCGAAGAACAGGCTGGCGGTCTTGACATTGAAGCCATCGTGCGGCCGCGCGATGACCTCAGGCGCGGTTTTCGAATCGTCCAGCGGCTGGGCCTCGAGCGACATCGAAATATCGTACTGCGCCAGCGGCGGCGCGCTGAGCGCTTCCTGCAATTCGGGATCGAGCCGGGTGCGACCGGCGGATGGTGCGGCGGCGGCGGTTTTCGCACCCGCGACAAAGCTCTTGGAGGTCGCGGGATCCTCGAGCGGCGGCGCCTTTTCCGCGGGCACCGCGCTCTCCGGCTGCGCGGCGGGCAGAGGCGCCAGGCGATCCCCCTTGAGAGTACGGTCGACCTTGGGAAAATCCGACGCCTGATAGCGTGGCGGCACCTGCAGGACCGGATTGCGCGGCGCCGAGCCCGTGACGTCGAGGCCCTGATTGTCGAGGCTGTGATTGTCAAGGCTTGCGAGCCGATAGTTCACGCTCTCCGGCGTGGAGGTTCCGATCGGGCGGCCGAAGCTGTAGGTCGCGAGCTGAATGGAGGCGGCCGCGGAATATACGCGTTTCTGCCAGCGCTCGGCGACGCCCGGCTGACGCGCCAGCAATGACGCGATGTCTTGATAGCCGATCTCATTCGGCATCAATGCGAAGACACAGAGGCCAATTCCGAAGGACGCGAACCGCGCGCCCTTCGGATTGTTACGCATGACCAACATCTGTACGCTCACGCAACGCTTGCACACGTAAGACCGAACGGCAGTGCATCCGTGCAATTCGATCTTTTTCGTTGGTATCTAATTTAGGTTGCTGGGGCGTTAATCGGCGTTGCACGCGCGACACAGGCAAGTGGCCGCGCTCAAGGCCGCGACGACATCGAAAACGTTGGTAAATGGCCGCTCGATGGAACTGGTAAAGATCCAGTCAACGAATATGGTGAAGAAAGTGTTCGCCGGTTCCGTGCCACTACGGGACAGTTCACAACACTCGCTCGTCATTCCGGGGCGATGCCACCGGGACGCGCGAACGCGCGCCCGATGACAGGCTCCGCATCAAACCCGGAATCTCGAGATTCCGGGTTCGCGCTCTCGCGCGCCCCGGAATGACGCTAGAATTGTTCGTACAGAGCAGAATTACGCCTGGCTGGCGATCACCTTGCCGAGCACTGCTTGAGCCGCGGCAAGCCGCGCGATCGGCACGCGGTAGGGCGAGCACGAGACGTAGTCGAGGCCGATCTCGTGGCAGAACGCTACCGATGCCGGATCGCCGCCATGCTCACCGCAGATGCCGACCTTGAGAGAGGAACGTGTCTTGCGCCCGCGCGCGACGCCGATCTTGACGAGCTCGCCGACACCTTCGCGATCGAGCGAAATGAAGGGATCGATCTCGAGAATGCCCTTCGCGACATAGGCGCCGAGGAAACTCGCGGCGTCGTCGCGGCTGATACCGTAGGTCGTCTGCGTCAGGTCGTTGGTGCCGAAGGAGAAGAACTCCGCGGTCCTGGCGACCTCGCCAGCCATCAGGCACGCGCGCGGCAGCTCGATCATCGTGCCGACCTGGTAGGCGAGCTTCTTCCCTGTCTCCTTCATCACCGACTGCGCGGTGGCGTCGATGCGCCCCTTGACCAGGTCGAACTCGGCCTTGGTCGCGATCAGCGGCACCATCACCTCGAGCCCGACGGCCTCGCTGGTGCGCTTTTCCGCTTCCACCGCGGCCTCGAAGATGGCGCGCGCCTGCATCTCGGCGATCTCCGGATAGGCGATCGCGAGACGGCAGCCGCGGAAACCGAGCATCGGATTGAACTCCGCAAGCTCGCGGGCGCGATCCGCCAGCCGCCGCGGATCGGTGTTCATCGCACGCGCGACTTCCTCGATCTCGGCATGGGTGTGCGGCAGGAACTCGTGCAGCGGCGGATCGAGCAGCCGGACCGTCACCGGCAAGCCCTTCATGATCTCGAACAGCTCGACGAAATCCGCGCGCTGCATCGGCAGCAGCTTCGACAGCGCGGCGCGGCGGGCCTGCTCGTCTTCGGCGAGGATCATCTCGCGCACGGTGCGGATGCGGGTTTCCTCGAAGAACATGTGCTCGGTGCGGCAAAGCCCGATGCCCTCGGCGCCGAACTTGATCGCGGTGCGCGCGTCCTCCGGCGTGTCCGCGTTGACGCGCACACCAGTTTTGCGGACCTGATCGGCCCAACTCATCAGCGTGCCGAACTCGCCCGACAATTCCGGCTCGATCATCGGCATGCGGCCGGCCAGCACCTGGCCGAGCGAGCCGTCGATGGTGATGACGTCTCCGGTCTTGAAGGTGCGCCCGCCGATGCTCATGGTGCCGCGGCCGTAATCGACGCGGATGGTGCCGCAGCCGGAGACGCAGGGCTTGCCCATGCCGCGCGCGACCACCGCGGCATGCGAGGTCATGCCGCCGCGTGTGGTCAAAATGCCTTCGGCGGCGTGCATGCCGTGAATGTCTTCGGGGCTGGTCTCGATCCGCACCAAAATGACCTTACGTCCGTCGGCCTGCAGCTTCGCGGCCTCATCGGAGGAAAACACGATTTCGCCGGACGCGGCACCGGGCGACGCCGGCAGACCGGTCGCGATGACGTCGCGCTTGGCGGAGGGATCGATGGTCGGATGCAACAGCTGGTCGAGCGAGGCCGGATCGATCCGCGATACGGCGTCCTTCTTGGAGATCAGGCCTTCATTGGCGAGCTCGACGGCGATGCGGAGCGCAGCGCGCGCGGTGCGCTTGCCGCCGCGGGTCTGCAGCATCCATAATTTGCCGCGCTCGACCGTGAACTCCATGTCCTGCATGTCGCGGTAGTGCTTTTCCAAAAGCGTATAGATCCGCGTCAGCTCCTTGAACGCCTCGGGCATCGCGTTTTCCATCGACGCCTTGTCGGAACCGGAGTCCTCTCGCGCATCCTCGGTGATGTCCTGCGGGGTGCGGATGCCCGCCACCACGTCCTCGCCCTGCGCGTTGATCAGGAACTCGCCATAGAGCTTGCTCTCGCCGGTCGACGGATTGCGCGTGAAGGCAACACCGGTCGCCGAAGTGTCGCCCATGTTGCCGAACACCATGGCCTGCACGTTGACCGCCGTGCCCCAGGATTCCGGAATATCGTGCAGCTTGCGGTAGGTCACCGCGCGTGCGTTCATCCAGGATGAAAACACCGCGCCAATCGCCCCCCACAACTGGTCGTGGGGGTCTTGCGGGAATTCCTTGCCGGTTTCGTGCGCGACCGCTTCCTTGTAGCGGCCAACCAGATCGACCCAGTCGTCGGCGGTGAGATCGGTGTCCAACGAATAGCCCTGGCCGTCCTTGAAGGTATCGAGGATGTCCTCGAAATGATGATGCTCGAAGCCGAGCACGACGTCCGAATACATCGTGATGAAGCGGCGATAGCTGTCATAGGCGAAGCGGCGATCGCCGGACATCTCCGCCAGTGCTTCCACCGTCTGGTCGTTGAGGCCGAGATTGAGCACGGTATCCATCATCCCCGGCATCGAAGCGCGCCCGCCCGAGCGGACCGAGACCAGAAGCGGATTGTCGGCGTCGCCGAAGGCCTTGCCGGTCAGCTTGCCGACATAGTCCAGCGCCTTCTCGACCTGCGCCTTCAATTCTTTCGGATAGGTTTTGTCGTTGGCGTAGAAATAGGTGCAGACCGACGTCGGGATGGTGAAGCCGGGCGGCACCGGCAGACCGAGATTGGCCATCTCGGCGAGGTTGGCGCCCTTGCCGCCCAACAGATCGCGCAACTCCGCCTTGCCCTCGGCCTTGCCGTCACCAAAGGTGAAGACCCACTTGCCGGCCTTCACGGCCTGCGGCGCGCTCTTGCTCGCAATCGGCTTGGAAGCCGACGGCTTCGGAGCGGACACCTTGGAAGCGGGTATCTTTGAAGCGGGCATCTTGGCCGCAGCCTTATTAGAGGGCGTAGCCTTATTAGAGGGCGTAGCCTTGGCCGCGACTTTCGCGACCGGCTTGGCAGGGCTCTTCTTCAGCATCTTTCGCGCCGCGGCGACGGGGACGGCCTTCCCCCGTACCGGCGTGGATGGCTTTGATTTCGCTGCGATTTTCTTCGATTTCGCTACGGCTTTGGCCATGACTTTGAATCAATCCGCGGGAGGGGAGGAAATTGCGCGCCTTACACCACTTTGAAGGGGTCCGCGCAAGCCATGCGGCGCTGGATTCTCGGCACTACAAATGGAGCCACTTCAACAATCCGAGGCCGATCAGGCCGTTGAGAATAAGGAATATCGCGACGATCAGGTTCAAGAGCCGAGGCATGATCAGAATCAACACTCCCGCGATAAGCGACAGGATCGGTGAGATGTGGGCGACGGACAGGGTCATCTGGAAACGCTCCGCGCGTGCGATTGATGGGAATTTCGATTCGAGGCCGGCATCCTAGAGCATGATCTGGATAGGGTGGGCAACGGTTCTCCGAAAAAGCATGCCCTTGGGTTCCGACCCGAGGGATCATGACTCGGACACAAGAGCAGGCGCGATGGGGTTCGGACGCGAGGGGTTCGGAATGGGAGACGCTTGAGGCATCGGCAGGTTCCGACACCCGCAAAAAAGCTCGAAATTGCCGCGCATGCGACCGGGCATTTCGGGGAACGATCCTCCACGCGATGCATTGGCAGCCATGTGCCACGCCGGCTTGTGAAGCCGGCCTGTATCAAGGAGCAACCCATGCGGAACAGGATACTTGCAATCGCAGCGGTCGCGGCCGCGATTACCGCGCCGGTGGCCGCGCAAGCCCAGAGCGAGACCACCACGGGCGTGGTGCGCGGCGGCCCCGTGATCATCAATGAGGATGTCGAGGGCATCACGGTCGAACAGCGGCCGGCGTTTCGTGAATATGTCGTGCGCGAACGCGTGCCCAATTACAGCGTTCCCGAACGTGTGATCGTCGGCGGCGTGCTGCCGGAAACCGGCGTGACCTATTACGACGTGCCGCAGACGTTTGGCGTCATACCTTATCGCTACACGGTCGTGAACGGCCAGACCGTGCTGGTGGAGCCGCGCTCGCGCCGCATCGTGCAAGTCGTCGAATAAGGTCGTCGAATAAGCGCGCCGTCGAACGATATCACCGTCGCATGACATCTAATTGTCCGGCGCGAGCCGCAGCGGCGACCGGACAAGAAGGCCCCGCTCGGTTCCCCCCGCCGGGCGGGGTTCTTTTTGAGCTATTAGAGTTCCGCGTGGACCAGCGACGCATCGAAGGCGGCGTAAAGCCGGCCATGGGCGTCGCGCAGACGGTTAGCCTTCGATCTTCGAGAAGTCCGCGACCGCGCGCGTGGCGCTGCG
>WNGJ01003079.1_pt1 | contig 17079 bp, 17 predicted proteins | sample 5400611 | NCBI WGS metagenome assembly WNGJ01 (sample SAMN13153375, study PRJNA577476) | soil metagenome | isolation source: 40 cm soil or saprolite under Garry oak tree replicate 1 | place: USA:California | collected 2016-06-15 | reverse complement strand
CTGCTGCGCATGGGGTGCTTGCTCCTCCTCCTCCGAACGAACGGCCGAGAGTGTAACCGAGGTTTCGTGCGAGGCGACGAGTCGCCTCCAGAGACCTTCCTATCGGGGCCGGCTCAACGCCAGCAGCTGGTCCTCCGACAGTTCCAGGCGTGTCGCGAGGTCGCCCTGGTTGTCGGCCAGGCAGAGGCGGCCGTACGAGTCCTCGTAGAGGAGCGATCGCCCGACGGCCACGGTCCCGAACGTGAGCTCGAACGTCGTGTGCTCGGTGGCACGCGAACGGCCGTGCGGCCCACCGATGCTGACCTCGATCGGATCGCCCGCACGGACGGGGCCCAGAGCCTCCTCGAGCTCGACGCGGGTCCCGGCCAGCTTCACGTTGCCGAAGGTGTCGATGTATACGACCGCCGACTCGAGAATCCCGGGCTTCACCGTGGCTTCCAGAAACGGCAGCCGAACGATCTCGTCGAGCGGCACGGCTCGACCGAGGTCCTCGAAACGTGCTCCCTTCGCAAGATGAGCCGCCGCAGGCGCGAAGACGTCGCGGCCGTGGAAGCTGGAACTGACGGGGGTCAGCCGGTAGCGCTCGTTCTCGAGCTGCCTGACGGCTGTCGGGCCGCCCAACCGGTTCGCCCCGGGCAGCAGCAGACCATTATCGGGGCCGATCAACGTGTCCCCGCGCGCGACCTGCATGGCGATCGCGCGGCGTGCGGTCCCCACACCAGGATCGACGACCGCCACGTGAATCCCGATGGGCAGGTATGGCAGCGCCGACCACAGCAGGAGGGCACCGTCGCGGATCGCGTACTTCCGGACCTCGTGGCTGATGTCGATGACCTGGGCGTCCGGGGTTATTCCCAGGATGACGCCCTTGCAGATCGCCGCGGAAGGGTCGCGCAGCCCGAAGTCCGTCAGCAGCGAGATCATCGGCCGGCTCATGGGATGGATGGTACGGGCGCTTAGGTCCTCGTGCCGGGACTCCGCCGGGATCGGGTGCCACGAATGGGTAAAGCGAAGCGGCGCCGGGAGGAGGTACGGCGCCGCTTCGTAGGTTGACTGCAGTGGCGGGTAGCTAGGGATACGCCGCTGCAGGCTGGATATTCAATTGGTGACCGCGGGTCTGAGTCAGTGGACCTGCGACTTGCCGTCTTCAGGCCCGAAGCGACCTGCGCGATTGAGGTTTCTCAGGAAGAGGAGCTGGTTGATCTCCTTGAGCTTCCAGCTCTGCTCCCCGACATGAATGCCCGACAGGAACGCGGTCAGGTTGGCTGCCTCTTCAGGCGCCAGCCCCCGCATCAGAAGCATCTGGTAGGTCGGACGAGTCGGCAAGGCCCGAAGAGCCGGCTCCGTCGACGAGGCCCGCATCGGGGGCAGGGTGCCGGTTGTGGAGCCAGACACGTCCTCGGAGGCCCCCGCGAGCCCCGGCCAGGACGGAGCGACCCGAGACGATCGCGCGGTTCCCCGTGTACCTCGACTGCGCACCTTGCCTGCCATGGCTCACGTTCCTGTCCTATCTCCCAGTACCGCTCTCGCGGACCGTCGATTTCTAGGGCTTTCTTGTACCCGGCCGAACCTTTCGATCCGGTTGCTGAGGGGCCAACTGTCGGATTCCCCCCCGCGACTATCGATAGCCCTCAGGTCCTATGCCACCTGGTACTTCCGGTACACATCTACGTGGTTCGAAGCATGGGGCCCGCGCTAGGGTCGTGCGGCGACCGGCAGCCGCGTAGACTCCATCCGATGCGCGTCCGGATCTTCGAATCCCGCCTCATCGCTGCGGTGCTGACGGCGCTTTGGACGCTCACCGCCGGTCTCGTGTTGCTCGTGTATCAGCCGGGCGGCCCGGTCGACCAGCTGGTCGGTCTGGCCAGCCTCGTTCCGATCGTTATCAGCGTCTGCGCGCTGCGCTGGCCGCCCACCGCCCGGGGGATCCGTGCCTTTGCCGGAATGGTCTGGCTCGGGCTGGGCAGCACGCTCCTGCTGATCCCATCCATCGCGGGGATCCTGAGCGAGCTGCTGGCTGGCGGGCGGCAGACCCTGCTGCCGTCCTCTGAGAGCGCCTACCCGTGGGTTCTGGCGCTCGCCGGGACGAGCCTCTATGCCGGTCTGGGTCTCGCCGAGAGAACGCTCGGGCCACGGTCCCCGCGGGCCGTCCGGCTGCGACGTGCCGCCCTGATCGCCGTGCTTTTCACGGCCTTCAGCGGGTCGTTCTTCACGAGCGTCGCGATCGCCAACGAGGTGGCCCTGCGCGATCGGCCGAGCGTCGCCTCGCCGTTCGGGCCGACCCGACCCAACCGCCAGCCGCCGGCGTGCAACGGCGCCGTGCGCGCGGGTCATACCGCCCGCATCTCGCTCAGCCTGTCGGCCGACGTCGATGGCCGATCGCTGGGCTCTGTCGAGCTTTCGGGCATCCGCTCGGAAGGGGACCTTCGCTGGATGGCGGAAGTCGCCACGAGCCGGAACTTCGGGCAGTTCGGCGCCGCGCGCGTTGGCGACGCGGCCTGGGTGAAGCGCCCGGGTGCCCCCTGGGAGCGCGCCGACGCGGCGAGTCTCGACGATCGCACGGTCGATCGGCGGCTGATGGAAGTTGCTCTCTCGGCCGGCAATCGTGCCGTCGCGGAGGAGCACGGCCTGGAATTCGTCGAGGGTGCCCCGGCTCGCCACTGCCGGGTGGCAGTGGACGGTCGAACATTCGCGGCGGCCGTCCCCGAGCTGGCCTGGTTCGCGCCGGTGCCGGACGTGCATCGATGGCGCGGTCAGCTCGACTTCTGGGTCTTCGCCGACTCGGAGATCGGGCAGGTCTCCGGTGCCCTGAACGGAGAGGCGGCAGGTCTGGGCACGAACGGCATCCAGGGGACGGTCCGCCTCACGATAACGGCGAGCGATCGCGACCAGGTCGTGGTCATCGAGCCGCCGGCGACCTGACAGGAAAGCCTGCATGGACGTTCGCGAGCGAGCTAACGCAAAGCGGGATCGCGCAGGCCGCTATTACCGCGAGCTCCGATTTCTCGAAGAGCGCGGCGAGCAGGGTGCCCGACCGGAAGAGATCGCCACGGCCATCGGGATGTCGCGACGGACGGTCTACCGGGATCTTCAATCGCTGCAAGGCGAGATGGAGGTCCCGCTCTGGAGCGACGAGGGACGCTGGGGTGTCACCGAGAAGGGCTTCCTGCCGCCCCTGAAGCTCACCCTGGCCGAGGCGATGGCAGTGTTCCTGTCGGCGCGCCTGATGGCCCGCTTCGCGGACGAATACGATCCCGACCTTGCGGGGGCCTTCCAGAAGGTTGCGGTCGGGCTGCCGCCGGTGCTGGCCGAGCACGTCGCGAGGACCCTGGAGGTCATGGCCCGCCGGCCTCTCGACGAGCGCCTCCGTGGGCACGTCCGACTGCTGACCCAGGCCTGGGCAGATCGCCGGGTCGTCCGGCTCAGCTACGACCCCGCGGCTTATGATCCCGGGCGCCCGCCACGGGAGGCCCGCGTCCATCCCTATCTCATCGAGCCATCGTCCACGACGCATGCTCTGTACCTGATCGGTTTCGACGAGGCCCGCGGGGCGATTCGGACGTTCAAGATCGAACGCATCTTGTCGGTCGACGTGACGCCGCAGACCTTCGAGGCGCCGCCCGATGTCATCGAGGACGCCTTCGCACGCGCCTGGGACATCATTGCGGACCAACCCGAGACGGAGGTGGTACTCCACTTCGCGCCCTCGGTCGCGTCCCGCGTGGCCGAGGCCACCTGGCACCCGAGCCAGGAGCTCGAGCGCCAGCCTGACGGCAGCCTCATCTGGCGCGCGTCGGTTGCCGGGACCATCGAGATCCGCTTCTGGATCTTGTCGTGGGGGCCCGACGTGGAGGTCCTCGAGCCGGCGGATCTTCGGACCGAGATCGCCCAGCGGCTGAGGACTGCTGCCGACCTCTACCGCTGACCCGCGACCCTGCCCGCGCACTGGTGCCTGCGCGTCTGGTCCATTTTGGGGTCGCGACCTGCGATACCCTAGGCCTGCGACTCGGAGCGCAGCGCTCCTTTCCGGAGTCGTTCCGGCTTTCCGTGGTGCCCCAGCCCCCAGACCGGGCCCGCCTTTCCGGCGCCGGCGACGCCGCTTCCGTTACTGCGGTCGGAACCCTCCGGGCAGATGCCCGACGCGTGCCCCTGTGGGGTGGGCGCGCGTCCCCGCAAGGAGGTACCTCCGCGCATGAGCCACTACCAACGCACCACGTCCCCGTTGGCCCTGCTCGTCTCTCTGGCGCTGGCCGGCCTTCTGGCCATCGCCGGGGCGGGGTTCGCAGCCCCGGCATTGGCGGCTACATCCGGCGCAACGGCAAGCTCGACGTCCGCGAGCGCGCCGAGCTCATTTGAAAACACTCTCTTCGGCTGGATCAACCGGGACCGGGTCGCCCGGGGCCTTCGTCCGCTACGCATGGACGGCCGCCTGAATGACCTCGCCGGCTCCAGAGCCGCCAACCTTGCTGCGGCGAACATGCTCAGCCACCAGGTCGCCGGCGGCAATATCGGTACGACCCTGAGCGCCTGGGGAATGCAGTGGTATCGCTGGGGTGAGGCGATCGGCATGACCAGTTACCCCTACACGACCACGGCGGCCGGGTACCTCTACGGAATGTGGAAGCACAGCGCGGAGCACTGGGCGCTCCTGATGAGCACGTCCTTCAACTACGTGGGGGTGGGAGTCGCCTATCGCTCGTCGAACCGCACCACGTGGGCGTCGATCGTTCTGACCGAGTCCCTGGACCATACGCGGCCCGGCGCCAGAATGACGGGCTCGGGGCGAAGCGGCACAACGATCTGGTTCGGGTGGAGGGGCTGGGACCCACTGCTTCAGACCCATACCGCCGGTCTCAGGAACTTCGACGTCCTCTACCGCGTGGACAGCGGGACCTGGCGGCTGATCCGAAGCGGAACGACGGGCCGATCGATCAGCCTCGCCGGGCGAGCGCACGGCCACAGCTACGCCGTACGCGTCAGGTCGCGCGACAACCGCGGTAACCTGTCCTATTGGAGCAGCTCTCTGCGCGTCTGGGTGCCTTGACCAGACGACGATCCTGATCCGGGCAACGCCTCCGAGTCGCATCGAAAGCAGCAGTTGGAAACAGACCCGAGGGTCTCGATGGGCCGTCACGCCTTCACGGCCGTGAACCTCATCAGCGACCCGATCCACGGCTACATCGAACTCTCCAAACGCCTCTCGAGAGACGAAGCACGGTTGGCCGGCCTGCCGCTCGAGGAGGCCGCCGAAGAGGACCTCCTCGACGCCGCCTGGCTCCAGCGGTTGCGACGGATCAGCCAGCTGCAGAGCGCGCGCTGGGTATTCCCAACCGCCGAGCACTCACGCTTCACGCACGGTCTCGGCGTCATGCACGAGGCGGGCCTGTGGGCACGCCACCTCTATCCGAGCTTGGGCAGCGCGCTGGCGGAGGCGGGCGAGGCGCCGCTGCCATCAGAGGGACTGGTCGTCGAGACTCTCCGCGTCGCCGGGCTCCTGCATGATGTCGGGCACGGCCCGTTCGCCCATTTTTTCGACAACCACGTGCTGGCCGCCTTCCCGGCACCTCCCGATACCCGGCGGCGCGTCGACAAGCGGCTTTCCCATGAGGACCTCAGCCAGCTGATCATCGAACGCGAGCTTGGGCCTCTGATCCGTAAGCTGCGCCGGGCGCCGGGAACCGCGCGGGATCGTGATGTCTTCGCGGATGGACAGACGATTGATCCATCCTGGGTTTCGTTCCTGGTCTCCAAGCCGGCTCTGGTCGATCCGGCCATGCCCCGCTGGGTCAGATGGCTGCAGCCGTTGTTGTCCGGCGTATTCACCGTCGACAACCTCGACTACGTCCGGCGAGATGCCTACTTCACAGGAGTGGCAGTCGGGCCGGTCGACGTGGAGCGGCTGCGGCGGTACACATTCATCTCCGATCAGGGCCTGACTCTCTACGAGCCCGGACTGGGTGCCCTGGAGATGTTCCTCACGGCACGTCGGTTCATGTACCAGCAGGTGTATTTCCACCGGACGGTGCGAGCCATCGACCTCGACCTGGCCGAGGTCTTCGCGCCGTCCATCCGGGCAATCTTCGGGGACGGGTCACCGGCCGACCGCCTGTCGGACTACGCCGACCTCGATGAGTACGCACTGCTCCACCAGGCGGCGCTCTGGTCGCGCGGTGAGTTCATCTCGCGGGACCCACAGCCGGGTGACGGGCGGGTGACCCCGGAGGTTGCCGATGGCTGGCGCGCGATCTTGCTCCGGCGTCCCCGCTGGCGCGCGGAGGCGGAAGTCCGGCTCGAGTACGACGGCGAGCTGCCCGTCGCCGGGCTCACCGAGCTCGGAGAGTCGGAGCCGGGCCGCATCGCGATCGACCTTGCGATCGTCGATGCCCGGCCGGCAGACGCGTCCGCGGCCGATTCCCTGCTGGCGCTCGAGGCACGAAACGGCGGCGTGCCGCTCGTCCTAAGTCGGTCGCTCGCGCGGATCCCTGCGAATGCCCTGATCGGCCGGCGCTACCGGCGACTGGTCGACGCCTCCGTCTGAGACGGCCGTCGGCGACGACGGACGCGGCAGGACGAGGAGAGGGTCGATCCGGGCGATTTCCTCCGCCGGCAAGAGCGTCGTCTTCGCGATCTTCGGATCGAGCTCCATCGTGGCGGTCTCGAACGGACTGAACAGGCTGTAGTGCAGATGGCAACCTGTTGCAAAGCCCGTCGCCCCCTCGTATCCGATCAGCTGGCCGGCCTTTACCTTCTGTCCAGGGCGAACCACCGTCTGGCTGAGATGGACGTACAGGCTGCGGTATCCGTTGCCGTCGCCGATGACGACGATGATCGCCAGCACGCCCCAGCGGTGCTCCATGTCGAGCTTCGCACGATACGCATCGAGTGAGCCGAGCCAGCCGACGAAGGCGTCCGAGCGCCGGCCCGCGGCGAGGACGACACCGTCGTGAGCGGCCACGATCCGATCACCGCAAAAGGTCGCGAGATCGAGCCCATCGTGAAAGGGCCGGCCGCCAACGACGAGGGTCCCCCATGGGCTGAAGCCGAACGGCTGGGTGAGGCGGCCATGGGAGAGCGGCCAGACATAGCCCAGGAGATCTGCGGGCGACGGCGGGATTCGGCCGCGCAGGGCCGGGTCTGCCAGCCGGCCTTGGTTTGGGTCGTTGGCCCCGGCCCGATCGGCGACCGTACCACTTGTCCTGGCGATGTCGAGGGCGGGTGCTGGGGAGGCGCCAGCCGACGGAGATGGTCCCGTCTCGACCGAGAGAACCGCTGCGGCGGGCAGTGGCGCATCGATACGGTCGTGGACAACGGGCAGGGTCGCGCCCAGCCCGACGGCGATGGTCAGCGCGGCAGTCGTGCGGACGAGGTGGCTGCGCACCGGGCGTTTGTACCAGACTCGTGAGCCCTGCGTCAGGGCGGTTTGGTCCCAGGCTCTGGCGCGCCGCTCGCGCCAGGGCGCTGTGCACCCGCCGCGACGTGGTCCTCGAGCGTTGTCATGATCCGTTTTTCCAGCTCGAGGATCTGCTGCTCCAGGCCCTCGACACGCTTGAGGATCTCGATATTGCCCTGCAGCAGGCGCTCGTTCTGCTTTTCCTCAACGTCGGCCTGGTCGGCTGCGTGTTCGAGCGTCAGGCGATCGCGGACCGATTGTCGATTGCTGGCCAGCAGGATCAGCGGCGCCGCGTAGGCCGCCTGCGTCGAGAAGGCCAGGTTGAGGAAGATGAACGGGTACGGGTCGAAATGGAAGAGCACGAGGTAGGCGTTCCCGGCGACCCATATGGCCACGACGATGGTCTGGATCACGATGAACGTCCAGCTGCCCATGAAGTTCGTCACCCGGTCCGCGACGCGAGAACCGAGTGGCGCTTCGTCGTAGAGCTTGCGATTCACGGGATGCCGATGGCCCGTGGCCGGCCTTCGGGTGCTCATGATGTTGGTGGCGGAGCGGCTGCGGCCGTCACGGGGATCAGTGTGAGATCGTTGAACCCGAGGCGCACCCGGCCGTGCCGCTGGATGAGCTCCAGTCGCCGGCCGCCGCTCACGTCGACCCGCAGCTCACGTCCGGCGACGTCCACCCGCAGCTGGGCGGTGGGGCCTTCGAAGATGACCCGCTCGATCGTGCCGTCCACCACGTTGTCATAGCCTGCGCCGTCGCCATCGGGGAGCACGACGAGGTTCTCGGGCCGGAGGTATACCAGCACTTCGTCGCCGGGCCCAACGCCGGCGCGCGGGCGGGCTCGCAACGTGAGACCGCCGGCCGAGACCACGGAGCGCTCATCGTCCCCCGACCCGTCTGTCCCGGTGACCTTCCCGGGCAGGCCATTGTTGGCCCCGATGAACTCGGCCACGAATGGCGTCTGGGGATGCAGGTAGATGTCGGTCTGCGTGCCGATCTGTTCGGCATGGCCGGCATTCATGACCACGATCCGATCCGAGATGGCAAAGGCCTCGGATTGGTCGTGGGTGACATAGATCGCAGTCTTGCGAGTCCGGCGCTGCAGGTCGAGGATCGAGTACTTCAGGGAATCGCGGAGGTTCTTGTCGAGCGCCGAGAGGGGCTCGTCGAAGAGCAGCACGCGAGGGTCGGTGGCGAGGACTCGCGCCAGCGCGATGCGCTGTTGCTGGCCACCCGAGAGTTGGGCCGGGAGACGGGCGCCGTAACCGGAGAGACCGACCATGGTTAGCATCTCGTCGACGCGCGCCGCGATCTGGTCCTTCCTGGCCTTCTTTACCGACAGCCCGAAGCCGATGTTGTCGGCCACAGAAAGATGCGGAAAGAGGGCTGGCGTCTGGAATACGAAACCGATGTTGCGCTTGCGCGGGGGCAGATCCGTGACGTCCTGGTCATCGAAGCGGATGCGGCCCGAAGTCGGCTCGACCAGCCCGGCGACGATTCGCAATGTCGTCGTCTTGCCGCAGCCGGACGGTCCCAGCAGCGTGACGAACTCGCCGTCCGCGATGTCCAGGCTGAAATCCTCGACGGCGACCGTCGCGCCGTAGCGCTTGCTGACCGAAACAAGGTGAACGATTGCCATCAGAGGATGTAGGTCCCCTTGAAGTGCCGCGTACCGAAGAGCCGGAAGAAGGCCAGGACCGCCACGAACGAGATCAGCTGCATCGTGACCGCGAGAGCCGCGGTGGACGGCGCGAGACCGTTCGTCCGAACCAGGTTGAACACGCGCAATGGTGCAGTTTCCAGATCGGGTGGCGCGACGAACAACGTGACCAGGTACTCGTTGAACACGATGATGAAGCACAGGAGCAGCCCCGCCGAGACTCCCGGCCCAATCAGCGGGAAGACGATCTTCCGATACGCCTGCCACTTCGTCGCCCCAAGGCACTCGGCCGCCTCCTCGAAGACGAGGGGCAGGTCCTTGAGCGCCACGACGATCGGGGTAAGCATGAGGGGAAACGACCCGACCGACATTGCCAGGACCAGGCCCCACATGAACTCGATGGGATAGACAAAGGTGTACGTCATCAACAGGGAAAGGCCGATCACAGCACCCGGAACGTACAGCGGGAGTTGCAGCAGCGAGAAGATGACTCGCTTCCCCGGCACGGGGTAGCGCACAAGTGCATAGGCCGCCGGCAAGCACACCGCGAGGTCGACCAGCAGTGCCAACCCCGAGATCTTGAAGCTCCACAGCATGTTGTCCCCGAAGCTCCCGAACACGTCGGCGTAGTTGTCGATGCCGGAGGTCCCGCCGCGCTCGCCGAGCGACTGCGTCAGGAGCGCCACGAATGGCAGGACGAACAGGACGAGACAGAACCAGATGTACCCGTGACTGAGGACGTCCGTCAGTCGGCGGGCTTTGAGCCGCGGTCGGTGGAGCGTCATGGCGGTCATTCGACGAGCGCGCCGCGGGAGTAGCGGAGGGAGAAGTAGGTCACCACGAAGGCAAGCGCCAGCAGCACGATGCCCATGGCCGACGCGATGCCGTAGTCGTTCTCGACGACCGCGTTCTGGTAGACCGTCCAGGCCAGCGAGCGCTGCTCGTTGAGAGAGCCGAGCAGGAGCGGCTCGGCAAAGGTGCCGATGCTCCAGCCGAAGACCATCAGGGCTCCCGCCACGATCCCGGCGCGAGTCAGCGGCAGGATCACGCGCGTTGCAGTCTGCCACGGGCGCGCGCCAAGGCATGCGGCGGCCTCCTCGAGGGTGGGATCGACGTTGCTGAGCGCGGTGCCAACGTTCATGACCATGAACGGGAACGTGAAGATCGACATCGCGAAGACGACAGCAGGCAGGCTGAACAGGAGAGCCGTGTTCGGAATGCCGAGCAGACGCAGCACCGGATCGAGCAGGCCGCCCGGGAGCAGCGCGAAGCTCAGGCCGAACGCGACGTAGAGCGCACCGAACATCGGGAACACCATGACCGCCCGCACGACGTCGCGATAGCGCACCTTGCGGACCAGGAGGTAGGCGAATGGAACCCCGAAGACCAGGTCGACGAGCATCGCCAGCGTCGCGAGCTGGATCGTTACCAACAGGTTCGGCAGGTACTGATCCAGCATCAGGCCGTAGTTGTCGACCGTGTACTGGGGTCCAGCGGGCGACAGGAACGACGACCCGATGGTGAAGCTCATGTGGACGATGAAGGCGAGGGGCGAGTACAGGAAGAGGATCGCCAGCAGGGCCGCCGGCGCCAGGAACATGGCGGTTCTGAACCGGTCGGCGCGTTGTCGTCGCCGCAACTCGGGCGCCAGCGCCCGCACGGAGGACGTCAGCGAGCCCGAATCAGTCGCCATCGCGCAGGTGCCTCACGAAGGAGAACGACCTCCTCCTCAGTCGCAGCGTACGCCGAAGAGGAGGTCGCGGGGTTTCGCGTTTACAGGCCGAGTTTCTGCTTGTAGTAGGCCTGGAAAACCTTCGCGCTGTCCGTGTAGGCCTTCCAGTCAATGGGCTTGAACGAGCTCTTGATCTGGTCGAGTGTCGGGAAGTACGTGAAGTAGTCCTTCTTGAACCAGTCCGGCACCTGGCTCTCGTAGTCCGGGCCGAGGAATCCCTCGCTCAGCTCGCTCCACTTGCCGTGGTCGATCGGCCAGCTGTTCGGGAACTGGACCTCCGGTGAGAGACGCCAGTTGATGAAGATCTGGGCGAGCACCGGGTGTTGAGCACCCTTCGGGATCCACAGGTAACCGTTTGCGGGATAGATGGTCGAGGGGACCAACAAGGTCGCATCGGTGTGGCCGCCGAGGTACTCCAGCCGGGCGAGGCTGTTCCAGAAGGTGACCACGTCCACCGCGCCTGATTCGAACAGCTTCTGGAGCGTCGCCTGGTCCGTCGTGAACTTGGCCACATTGGGCTTGATGTTCGTCGCGACCCAGTCCACGACCTCCTTCATCTGATTGGGGTCCTTGTAATCCTTGCCCAACTCCGACGCGAGGCCGAGCAGGAATCCCCCGGCCGTGATGTCGCCGGGCAGGGGCAGCGTGATCCTGTTTTTGAGACGTGGATCCGCGAGGTCCTTGAGGGACTTCAGGAACGAAGCGGTCTTCTTGTTGTAGACGACCCCGGGATACGCGGTGGACTGGAAGGCAATCGACGTCGGAACGTGCTGGAACGCGTCCAGGACCAGCTTCTGATTGGGGATCAGGTCGGACGGCAGGTAGTTGTCAACGAGGTCCTGGCTCGTCGCGTCGTACCAGTAGTTCTCCTCGATCGCGATCACGTCGAACGGCGCGGGCTTGCCGGCCTTCTTTGCAGCGGCCAATGCCGTGATGTATTCGCTCGGGGACTGCGTCCCCTTGTAGGTCAGCTTGATCGTGACCCCGTACGTGTCGCTCACGTATTTCTGGAACTGCTTGACGATCTCGTCGGTGGCTGCGTAAGTCCAGTTGCCGACCGTGACGCCGCCTTCCGCCTGGATCGCGGCCTTGATCTGATCGTCCGTCATGTCCTTGTTGACGATCGACACGTGCTTTGTCGCGGCCGCACCGCTGGCGGCAGCGGACTGGCTTGCCGAGCCGGCGGTCGAGGGACTGGCGGCCGGCGAGGGGGTTGCAGCAGCACGGCACGCCCCAAGGACCAGCACGGCCGTCATGGCTACCGCCACCAGACGGCTCGTCGACATTCCCCGATTGCGAGAATCCATTGGACCTCCTCCTCTATGCGCCGGCCTGAGAGCCCAGCACTCCGGCCGCGTCATGCCGCGCGGTCAGTCGAACGTGGCGTAGAGCTTCTCGCGGATTCGCTCGACCAGCTCATCGGTCACCGGTCGAGCATCGGCGACGGTGTACCAGAGGTCGGCGAAGCGGACGTACCAGGCGAGCTGGCGCATCGCTGTTGCCGCCTCATCCCAGGTGATGCCCATGGCTTCGGGCCGGATGTCCACCCCGGTGCGGCGCAGAGCGTCGAGCACCAGGTCGGGCTCGTTGCGCTGCAGCTCGGCGCCGACATACATCCCCAGGCCCACCGCCTGGCCGTGGATGAAATGCTTGCCCGTGACGTACTCCAGGCAATACAGGTAGCAGTGGTCGACGCCGTCCATGTGGCGCGCGTTCCAGCCCGCGTTGTGAAACGCGGTGCCTCCCCACCGATGGGCGAGCATGAGGGTTCGGATGCCCTCGTCGCTGATCGCCCGTATCTCGTCGAGATTCGCCAGGACCGAGTCGAGGCGCAGACGAGCCTCGGCGACGAGATGTTCGTCATAGGGCCATCGGCGCTCCTCCTTGCCCATGTCGTGTGCGAGCTTCCAGTCGTAGTGAGCGGTGTGGTAGCACAGCACGTCGCAGACACCACTCCGATTGAGGAGCCCCGGCGCCGTCCGGATTACGTCGAAGTCGACATACACCCCCTCCGGGACGGCCCAGCCGAGGGCGACGGCCTTGCCGCCGGTTCGCAGCAGCGCTCGGTGGCTGAACGGGGCGTTCGTCGTCATCGCGGTTGGTGTCTGGAAAAGTGGTGTCCGCCGGGTCCATGAGATGTACTTGGCCACGTCCATGGCCTGCCCCCCGCCAAGCCCGATGACGCTGGCGAAGGTCGGCAAGCCTTCGACCTGCGCGGTGAGGGTCTCGAGGTCGAGCGATGACACCAGGTGCACGCCGGCCAGGTTCGAGTCGAAAAAGTGCTCGAAGCTCGGCCACAGGTCCGGCATGGTCACGACCAGATACGGCCGGTGGGCGAAGCTCGACAGCTCGCCAAGGAGCTCGCGGCCGAACACCGTTGGGAACTCGGGAGCGGTCGACGGACGGACCGTGACGCGAGGGCTGCTCACTTCGGCAACGTCGCCCGAGATGACGCTCATGTCCTCCTGTCACCGCCTGCGCGGTTCCAGTTGAAGCCCGTCCCGGAGAGGCTCAACGATGAGGCTTGACGTTTGCAGTCTGGGTGAACGATAGTCCGGGTTGTCAAGAGGAGGGAATCGAGCCCGATGAGGGACGCGTTGCCGGCCGTGACGCTACGCCACGTTGCCGAGAAGGCCGGCGTGTCGATTACCACCGTGTCGCGCATCCTCAACGGGCGCGAGACTGGCGTGCCCGTGCGGGACACCACCCGCGAGCGGATCATGTCGGCCGCCGAGGAGCTGGGCTACAAGCCCAACCTCCTCGCCCGCGCGCTGCGCGGCAGCCAGAGCTCGCTGCTCGGCGTGATCGTGCGCGACATCGCCGACCCTTTTCTGTTCCAGGTGCTGCGCGGCATCAACGACGTGGCGCGGCTGCGCGGTTTTCGCCTGTTCCTCGGCCATGTCGACTACCGGCCCGATGTCGCTGCGGTTTACGGCTCGATGTTCGAGCAGTCGCATGCCGACGGAATCATGCTGATGGGCGACATCCAGGGTGGCGATGCTGCGCTGGACGACATGGCGCGACGCCATCGCTACGTGGTCGGCGTGAGCGACCGAATCGAGCGCCGGGGCGTACCCGGTGTTTATGTCGACAACGCCCTCGGCACCGAGCTGGCCATGGAGCACCTGTGGAGCCTGGGCCACCGCAGCATCGTGTGCGTTTCGGATGAGCGAATGGCCGACGGACCGTTCCGTGCGAGGACGTACGAGCGCTTCATGCGGGACCACGGCGTCGGCGAGCGGGCCCGTACCTATTTCGTGACACAGCCCGATCCCGGCCCGAGCTACCGCCTTGGGCGTGAGCTGTTTGCGCACTTCGATCGCCCCAGCCGGCCGACGGCGATCTTCGCAGGCTCCGATACCCTGGCTCTCGGGCTCATCCAGGCCGCCTTCCAGATGGGGGTGTCCGTCCCCGGCCAGGTATCGATCGTGGGCTTCGACAACATCGACATCGCCGGGTTCACGGTGCCGCCCCTCACTACGATCAGCCAGGAGGGGGTCCACATGGGCCGTACCGCGGCGAACATGCTCCTCGACATGATCGAGCATGGCACGCCGGGCCTCGAAGTCGAGGACGTCGTCATCCGGCCGCAGCTCGTCGTCCGGCAGTCGACGGCACCCGCTCTCGAGGTGGCCTAGCGTGGACGACTACCCCCGCTACGACCTGACCGGCCAGGTGGCCCTCGTCACCGGCGCGGCTCGAGGCCTGGGCAGCTCGATCGCCCTCGCGCTGGCGCATGCGGGGGCCGACGTTGCCCTCGGGCTCCGCGACGCGACCACCGCCCGAACGCTTCCGGCCGAGATCGAGGCGATGGGACGCCGCGCGCTGCCCGTGCAGATGGACGTCACCAACCTGGGTCAGATCACCGCCGCAATCGACGCGGTAACCTCCGAATTCGGCCGACTGGACATCCTGGTGAACAACGCCGGACTCGGCCCGGAGGCAGCCGCGGAGGATGTGACCGAGGAGAACTTCGACGTGACCGTCGCGGTCAACGTGAAAGGCGTCTTCTTCACCAGCCAGGCTGCCGGCCGGGTGATGATCCGGCAGAGCTACGGTCGCATCATCAGCCTCAGCTCGCAGGCGGGCTTCGTGGCGCTGCCGACGGAATCGGTGTACTGCATGACCAAGGCTGCCGTCGCCCATCTCACCAAGTGCCTGGCCGTGGAGTGGGGCCAGTACGGCATCACCGTCAACGCCGTGGCGCCGACTTTCATCCGCACCCCGGGCACCGAGGGGGCGCTGGCCGATCCGGCCTTTCGGGAAGACGTCCTCGAGCGGATCGCGGGCCTGCACCGCGTGGGTGAACCGATGGACGTCGCCGGTTCGATCGTCTTTCTCGCATCGCCGGCCGCGTCGCTGATCACCGGCCACACGCTGCTGATCGATGGCGGCTGGACCGCGCGCTGACCCTCAGGGAAGGAGCTGGCGGAGCGCAAACACGAGGTTGGCCGGGCGTTCCGCCAGCCGCCGGACGTACCACGGATACCAGTAGCTGCCATACGAAATCAACGCCCGGACGTTGAAGCCTTCCGCGGCCAGCCTGCGTTGCTCGCCCGCCCTGATGCCGTACAGCATCTGCACCTCGATGCGCTCCCGCGCGAGTCCGCGTGCCTCCGCGAAGCCGGCACTCTGCTCGATGAGGCGCAGGTCGTGGGTTCCGAGAATCAAGCGCGTCGCGCGTCCCTCGGCCACTGCCCCGAGCAGTTCGGCGGCCGAGGCGAGGTAGGCCGCGTCGACCTCGGGTCCCTTGCGGTAGGCGATGGCAGCCGGCTCGTCGTATGCCCCTTTCACGAGGCGGATGGCCGGCCTGACCGGGAGGAGCCGGACGATGTCGGCTGGGGTCCGATGGAGGTAAGCCTGGATGCACAGGCCGGTGTTTTCATGGACGGTCCGTACTCGCTCGTAGAACGTCACGGTGCCGTCGACATAGGCGCTTCCCTCCATGTCGATCCACAGCCACGTGCCCATGTCGGCAGCGCGTCTCGCGAGGTCGTCGACGAGGCCGAAGGTTCGCTTGGGATCGATGTCGAAGCCCAGCTGCGTGAGCTTCAGAGAGACCTCCGCGTCCAGCCCGCGCTTCGCGATCTCGCCAAGCAGCTCCTGGTAATGCCGGGCTATCTCCTCGGCCTGGTCGAACGCCGTCAGGTTCTCGCCCAGGAGCGTGAACACGGCACCGATCCGATCGGCCCGGTAGCGCTCGGCGGCGGCCAGCGCATCGCCCATTTCTTCGCCAGGCATGAAACGCCGGACCGCGCGACGGACGAACCGCCAGCGCGGTACATGCTGACGGAGCCAGGGATTGCGGGCCGCCCAGAGCAGGATCCGGCGCATCGAGCCGAATGATGCCTGATGGCGGTTACGTTCGGCGGCGGTCGCTCCGTCGAGGCTCGCCGGAAGACGCTACAGGTCGCGCCGAAACGGGATCGCGCTGCAGCCATCGGCAAGGGCACGCATGAGCAGCAGCACGCCGAGCGGCTCCGTGACCACGAGAGCACGCGTCACACCCGTCACGTGCGAAGAATCCCCGAGAACTGTCCGGGCGATCCCCAGCGCGATAAGGCCCAGTGTTGCGACGAGGAAGACGTAGGTCGGCGCGGCAAAGACGGTGCCGCTCTCCCGAATTCCGCGCAGGTTGATGAGCATCACGAACAGGATGGAGACCACGCCCAACGGGACGCGCACCGCGTCCAGGTCCGGGAAGGCCGATGTGATCGCCAGGACACCGGCCGCGACGCTGACAGACACGGTGAGGACGTAATCCGTCAGAAGAGCCGCAGCCGCGAGGAGCGCGGGACCCGTGCCGAGGTTCTCCCTGGCGACGATGTAGCTTCCGCCCCCGCTTGGATACGCGCGGATCGTCTGGCGATAGCTGATCACGATGATCACGAAGATCGTCACGATCAGCCCCGAGATCGGCAGGACCAGCCAGAAGGCGGCCGTGCCGGCGGCGAGCAGCGTGAACATGATCAGCTCGGTCGCGTACGCGACGGAGGAGAGGTTGTCGCTCGAAAACGTCGACAATGCCTTCCACTTGGGGAGGCGTTCCTCGATTTCCTGCTCCGTCGCCAGGGGCCGTCCGAACACGAAGCGCCGCAGGCCAGTGGACAGCCGCTCGAACGTGCCGGTCGGCGCAGTGGCCGCGGCCTTCGCCGTCAGCACTCCTGCATTGCGATAGCGGAAGTACTCGGAATGGGGCCGCGCCACTCGGGGCGGTCCCCAGGCCTTTGGCCTGGCCGGGTCGCTACGCTCGGCTCGGACGCCTCGGCGTCACCGTCCTGATCTCCGGTC
>WNGJ01007369.1_pt1 | contig 17080 bp, 15 predicted proteins | sample 5400611 | NCBI WGS metagenome assembly WNGJ01 (sample SAMN13153375, study PRJNA577476) | soil metagenome | isolation source: 40 cm soil or saprolite under Garry oak tree replicate 1 | place: USA:California | collected 2016-06-15 | reverse complement strand
AATGAGGCACTGTCGCCGAGCTCCTGCAATAGGAGGCACTGGCACTGTATAATTTCTTCTGTCGGTAGTTCGAAGGGCGAAATACGAAACGTATTCCGCCACGAGGCGAAGGAACCCACCCAATGCGTTCCCGCCATTGCGCGGCGGAATGCCGACTCGATCGCTGGTCATCCTGCATCCGTTCGATGTCAGATCTGGGTCAAGGCGCCGCTTTGACCGTGCGCAAACCACTTCCGGCCTTCCCCCATAAGCAGACCTTTTCAGGGTCCGTCGGCATGTCTCAATGGTGCCAATAAGCGACTAGCGCCTCTTCCGCCGTCCTGCTCGACTGATGTAGCCTATCTCTCGAGCGGTTAGTGCCGCAGGCCTCACAGCAGAAGCACACATTCGTCGTGCGCTTGACGCGCTCGATCAAGCACGGTCGCGCGGCCCGCACGACGACCTGGCGCTTCGTTGAGTTGGCGATCGTCGCCGCATCAGAACTGCTGGTCGCTGGTGGCGAGCAGCCCGAAACGCAGAACTGACGTGCGTCACGCGGACTGTCTCCGGAATTGACTTCGTGTGGACCAAAACTTTAACTGCTGCTGACTCCGGTTGAGCCGGATCGGACTCCGAGCTCCGCAAACTGCTTCATTTCCATGCAAACGCCGCCTTAAATGGAAGCATCCAGGAAGTTATCTATGCGCGTCATCAATATTGCCGCCGCCCAGTTGGGCCCGATCCAGAAAGCCGAAAGCCGCGAAGCCGTCGTCAAGCGAATGATCGCGCTGATGGATGAAGCCAAAGCAAGGGGCGCCGATCTGATCGTCTATCCGGAGCTGGCGCTCACCACGTTCTTTCCGCGCTGGTACATGACGGATCAGGCCGAGGTCGATACTTGGTTCGAACGCGAGATGCCGAACGCGGCGACCAAGCTGCTGTTCGAGCGCGCCGCCCGACACCAGATTGCAATGAACTTTGGCTATGCCGAACTGACACCGGACGGGCACCATTTCAATACCTGTATTCTCACGGACAAGTCCGCCAGAATTGTCGGGACCTACCGCAAGATTCATCTGCCGGGCCATTCGGAGTTCGATACGGAGCGCGCCTTCCAGCATCTGGAGAAGCGCTACTTCGAGCCGGGTGATCTCGGCTTCAACGTCTGGCGTACCCTTGGCGGCATCTTCGGCATGGCGGTCTGCAACGACCGGCGCTGGCCGGAGACCTATCGCGTCATGGGTCTGCAAGGCGTCGAGATGGTGCTGATCGGCTACAACACGCCCTCGGTCAATGCCGAGAAGAACGAGGAGGGGCCCGAGAAGCGGCTGTTCCACAACCGGCTCTCCGCGCAGGCCGGTGCCTACCAGAACTCGACCTGGGTCGTATGCGTTGCGAAGGCCGGCGTGGAAGACGGCCACCCCTTGATCGGCGGCAGCCTGATTGTCGATCCGGACGGCGAGATCGTCGTCGAGGCCAAGACCGAAGAGGACGAACTGCTGGTTCACCCCTGCGATCTCGACGCCACGATCTTCGGCAAGAAGACGATCTTCAATTTCGCCCTCCACCGCCGCATTGAGCATTACGGCCTGATCACCAGCCGCACCGGCGCGGTGCCGCCTCCGGAAAGCTAGATGTCCGGCATCTCCTTTCGCGAACTTGACCCGCACGACCGGTACAAGTTGCTGTGTGGGGTCGTCGTACCACGGCCGATCGCCCTGGTCACAACGCTTGATGCGAATGGTGCCGTCAACGCGGCGCCGTTCAGCTTCTTCAACGTCTTCTCCGAAGATCCGCCGCTCGTGGTGCTCGGCCTGCAACACAAGGCAGATCTCAGTCCAAAGGACACCACGCGCAACATCCACCGCAGCGGGCAGTTCGTCGTGCATTTGGTGGACGAGGCCCTGGCGGCAGCCATGAACGACTGCGCAATCGATTTTCCCTCCGGCAGCAGCGAAGTGGAGGCGACGGGGCTAAAGACGTTGCCGTCGATCGATGTCGCGGTGCCGCGATTGGCCGCGGCACCTTTCGCGCTCGAGTGCCGGCAACATGTCGCACTCGCCTTCGGCCCCGGCCGTGAGCTTCTTGTTGGTGAGGTGCTGCGCCTGCACGCGCGCGAGGGTTTGATCGACCAGGAAAGGATGCATGTCGATTTCGATGTCTACCGGCCGATCGGGCGCTTGTTCGGCAATCTCTACGCCGCCCAGCGCGACACCTTCGCGCTGACGCGCGAAAGCCACGAGCAGTGGCTCGCGCGTAACGGAGCGGCCGCAACGTCTGATCAAAGTCAGTGATTCGAGAACTGCACCGCGCCCAGCGCCATGGTCACGGCCGCCTGGGTCGGGTCGATCACGGGAATCCCGAGCGCCTGCTCCAGCGGTCGGCGGTGACGCGCCATGCCGGCACAGCCCATCACGATGGCGCCGGATCCGTCTTCGTCTTTGAGCGCGCGTCCGACCTCGATCATCTTCGCGAGCGTTCCTTCGCCCGACGCTGTCTCCGCCACGCTCATGTTGAGCGGCCGCTCCCTGGTCAGGCGATCCATCAAGCCCATCTGCCTGAGGTAACGGACATGGCGGCGAATCGAGCGCTGCGCGACCGCAATGACGCCGAAGGATTCAGCGCGCGCGAGCGCCGTCAGCACGCCGCATTCGGCGATGCCGAATACGGGCCGATCGGTTGCTTCGCGGCAGACATGCAGGCCCGGATCGCTGTAGCAGGCAATGACGAAGGCGGCCGAATGGTTGTCGCCTTCGACGAGTCGGCGCAGCGGCATCGCCACGCCGTCGACATCGGCCTGGCTCTCGATTCCGTAGGGGCCTTCAGCCAGCGTCTCGCAGACGATTTCCGGTCCGCCCTCAAAGCCAAGCGGCTTCAGTGCGTCCTCCAGCCCTTGGGTAACGAGATGGTTGGAATTGGGATTGATGACGAGTATGCGTGACCGGGACATCGTGGTTTCCTGCGGGATGACGCGCCGGCCGATGCAGCGAGGCCGAGGCGCAACGAGACGACGATGGAAGCAAAGACCTGCCATCCAGCGATGCATGGTCCACCGTCTGCTCCGAAAGCGCAAGGGAGTGTGACGGCACGATCTGTGCTTTTATCCGGTGAATGCAAGACATAGGATTCAAGACTTGGGATTCAAGATTTGAGGAGTTTGCCATGACCGAACCCGCCTACGACCTCCTCATTCGCGGCGGCCGCGTCGCGACCGTGAGTGACGTGTTCGAGGCCGATGTCGCCATTTCCGGTGAGACCATCGTCGCCATCGGCCGCGGACTGCCGGGAGGGCGGCGCGAGATCGACGCGCGGGGCAAGCTGGTGCTGCCTGGTGGTGTCGACAGCCACGCCCACATCGAGCAGCTTTCGGCCGCGGGCATCATGAACGCCGATACGTTCGAGAGCGCGACGGTCTCGGCAGCCTTCGGCGGCACCACCACCGTGATCCCGTTCGCGGCCCAGCACGTCGGCATGAAACTGCCGCAGGTGCTGGAGGATTATCATGCGCTCGCCGGGAAGGGCGCCGTGATCGACTATGCCTTCCACATGATCATCGCCGATCCAACCAGGGAAACGCTGGAAGCGGATCTCCCGGTGCTGATCAAACAGGGCCACGCCTCGATCAAGATCTTCATGACCTATGATCGCCTGAAAATCGACGACGAACCGCTGCTCGACATTCTGCTTGCGGCGCGCGACGGTGGCGCGCTGCTTTGTGCCCATGCCGAGAACCACGGCATCATCTCCTGGATGGTGAAAAGGCTGCTCGCGCGCGGCTATACCGATCCGAAATATCACGCCATCAGCCATGCCCGGGTTTCCGAAGCGGAGGCTTTCACCCGGCTGATCGGCATGGCCGCGCTAATCGACCAGCCGATCATGATCTTCCACGTCTCGACGGCGGAAGGCGCCAAGGTGATCCGCGATGCGCGCGGGCAGGGCCTCAAGGTGTTCGCAGAGACCTGCCCGCAATATCTTTTCCTCACCGCCGCCGATCTCGACAAGCCGGGCGTCGAAGGCGCCAAGTGGATGTGCAGTCCGCCGCCGCGCCGCGCCACCGATCAGGAGGCGCTATGGCAGGCGCTCGCACTCGGCGATCTCCAGACTATTTCGTCCGATCACGCGCCTTATCGATTTGACGAAACCGGCAAATTGCGCGCCGGTCCCAATCCGAATTTCAAGCAAGTGGCGAACGGTCTGCCGGGCCTGGAAGTACGGTTGCCGCTGTTGTTCGACGCCATGGTGTCCGGAGGCCGGCTGGGGCTCGAGAAATTCGTCGAACTGACCGCGACCGCACCGGCAAAGATCTACAATTTGCATCCGCGCAAGGGCTCGATTGCGGTTGGCGCCGATGCGGATATCGCGATCTGGGACCCACAGCGCGAGGTCACGCTGAGCGACGCGATGATGCACGACCTCACCGGTTACACGCCGTTCTCGGGGCGCAAATTGCGGGGGCGGCCGGTCACCGTGCTATCACGCGGGCGCGTGATCGTGGACGACGGCAAACGTTCGGTCGAAGCAGGTTCCGGTCGCTTTCTGGCGCGCTCGGGAGGTGAGGCGGCGAAGCCGACCGGCCGGCTGGTGTCGGATATGGACCCGGAGCAGAATTTCGGGGCGCGGTTGCTGTGATCTGTACGCCGCGATGTGTTCGGATTGAGAAATGAGAATCCTTGTCTTCGGCGGCACCGGTTTCGTTGGGCTCAATATCGCCGCAGCTCTTTTGGCGCGCGGTCATGCGCTGACGCTGTTCGACCGCGCGGGCTTGCCGCCCGACGCAAAGAAAGATTTTACCGCTCACAGAGATCGACTGACAGCTATCCAGGGCGACGTTACGGATAGTCAGACCGTGGAAGAGGTGATCGCCGCGGGTTATGAGGCCATCATTCTGGCAGCCGCGATCACCGCCGGACCGGAGCGCGAGGCACGCGATCCCGCGAGCATTCTGCGGGTAAACCTGCTGGCTCAGACGCCGATCCTGATCGCAGCGCGAAGCAGCGGCGTTAGACGCATCATTAATCTGTCGTCCGCGGCGGCCTACGGTGCGGGCGCATTCCGGAACGTGCTGCTCGAAGAAGAGTCTCCCTGCGATCCGGCCTCGCTCTACGCCATTACAAAATTCGCGTCCGAGAAAGTTGCGGCGCGTCTGGCCGGTCTCTGGCAATGCGAGATCATCAGCGTGCGGCTGAGCGCCGTGTTCGGGCCCTGGGAGCGGAGCAACGACGTGCGCGACACGCCGAGTCCGCAGGCGCAGATTCTGGCCGCGATGCAGAAGGGGCGCGAGGCCGTTCTGTCGCGTCCGGGCGTCAGGGACTGGATCTATGCGGTGGATGTCGCGGAAGCCGTGACATTGCTGATCGAGGCGGCGAGGCCGAAGCATCAGCTCTATAACATTTCAACCGGAGACTAACAGGGCGGACTGCGATCGTGACCGGCGCCGGCTCCGGCATCGGCCGGGCCAGCGCGGTGCTGTTCGCGAAGGAAGGCGCCTTTGTCGGGCTGGTCGATCGCGACGGCGCCGGCCTGCAGGAGGCGCTGGCGGCGATCGAGGGCGCCAAAGGTGAAGCATCACTGCATGTCGGCGATGTCAGCGAGGCCGATTTCGCGAAAGATGCCGTGGGCGATGTCATGGCGCGGCGCGGCCGCCTCGATGTGCTGATGGCTGCTGCCAGCTTTTCCTGCGGGGGGACAGTTCTGACCACCGATCCAGCCGATTGGGACGCGGTGTTTCGCACCAATGTCGGCGGCATCTGGCTTTGGTCGCGCGCGGCGGTGCCCGAGATGCAGCGGCAGGGCAGCGGCTCGATCATTACGCTGGCTTCGCAACTCGCGATCGCCGGCGGCAAGAACAACAGCGCCTATATCGCCGCCAAGGGGGCGATCATCAGTCTGACCCGGACGATGGCGCTGGATTTCGCAACCGATGGAATCCGCGTCAATGCGATCGCGCCCGGCGCCATCGACACGCCGATGTTGCGGCGCAGTTTTGCTCGTCACGCCGACCCTGAACCGGTGCGTGAAGCGTCCCGGAACCGCCACGCCATGAAGCGATTTGGCAAGGCCGAAGAAGTGGCCGAGACCGCACTCCATCTCGCCAGCGATGCGTCTTCGTTTACGACCGGCACCGTGATGGTGGTCGATGGCGGTTGGCTCGCGGCATGAACAGCGCCCTTATCGCTCTGGAAGCCCAGGTTCGTGCCGACCTTGCCAAGACCGCGCATCCGGATGCGGCGTGGCTTGCGCCCAAGCCCGGGCCCGACGATAAGCCGGCACTGGACGTGCTGGTGGTCGGCGCTGGCCAGTCGGGTCTCGCCACGGCATTTGGGCTGATGCGCTCGCAAGTGACCAACATCCTCGTGCTGGACAAATCCGAGGAGGGGCGGGAAGGGCCATGGCTCACCTATGCCCGCATGCCTACGCTGCGCAGTCCGAAGCACTTCACCGGCCCCGATCTTGATATTCCCAGTCTGACTTACCAGTCCTGGCACGAGGCACGCTTCGGTGAAAGGGACTGGCGAAGTCTCGACCTTATTTCGCGTGAGCTTTGGGCGGAGTATCTGCTCTGGTTCAGGGGCGTCGTGAACCTGCCGGTACGCAATGGTTGCGAGGTCATCGAGATTTCGCCAGCGGCCGGCGGATTGCTTGCGGCCAAGGTGCAGAGCGCTGCCGGCGTCGACATCGTATTTGCGCGCAAGATAGTATTGGCGACGGGGCAGGAAGGCATGGGCGACTGGACCATTCCAGAGCCGCTGCGCCATCTGCCATCGTCGCTTTGCGTGCATACGGCGCAGCCGATCGACTTCGATAGCTTGCGCGGCAAACAGGTTGCGGTGATCGGCGCCGGCGCTTCGGCTTTCGACAATGCTGCGACAGCGTTGGAGGCAGGCGCGGCGGAGGTGCACCTGTTTTGCCGAAGGGAGGAGATCCAGGTGATCCAGCCGTATCGCTGGCTCACCTTCCGCGGCTTCCTGCGTCACATCTGCGATCTCGATGATGTCTGGCGCTGGCGCTTCATGCGCGCCATTCTCGAAATGCGGGAAGGCTTTCCGCAAGCGACCTACGATCGGTGTGCTCGCCACGCCAATTTTCATCGCCACGACGGCGCGCCGATCGAAGCGGCCAGAGAAACAACTTGCGGTGTCGAATTGCAGACGCCGAGGGGTGTATTCCCGGCGGATTTCGTGATCTGCGCCACCGGCATCGAGATGAATTTTGCAGGGCGGCCCGAGTTACGAAACTGCGCCGCCAACATCGCGAGCTGGGCCGACCGCTACCAGCCGCAGCCGGCCGAGCGCAATCCGCGGCTGGGTCGCTTTCCCTATCTCGCCGACGACTACGCACTGACGGAGCGTGTCTCTGGAGAAACACCGTGGATCGCGGACATCCATGTTTTCGCGATCGCCTCCACCATGAGCTTCGGTGCTTCCGGCTCATCGATCAATGCGATGACCACGGCTGTGCCGAAGCTCGTGCATGGGCTGACCCGCGGTTTGTTTCGCGCGGACATCGAACGGCACTGGGCTTCGTTCAGGGCGTATGACGTGCCTCAGGCGGTCGTCGAGCGGCAAACGCCGGCTATGGGAGACGGGCGATGAACGGTGTATCGTAAAGCGCTGGAGTGGATGGCTCGTATGCTGGGACAGTCGTCACCCGCGCGCCCGGCTGGCATATCCCTTGCTTTAAGTTGATGTTCTCATTCAGAAAATAAATCTGGCAAATAGGGAATAAGATCGATGAGTGTTGCAGGATCCAGGCGTCTGCTTTCGGTGGTTGCCTTTGTCGCGTTTTCGCTGGCCGCCGGATCGGTGCAGGCGCAAACGCGTTCCGAAACATTGCGCTACGTCACGGGAGCGTCCGTCAATACGCTCGATCCGAATATTCCCGGTTCGACCCGCGAAGCCTTTGCGGTGAGTCTGAGCACTTACGACCGGCTGGTTTCCTTTGGCCGCAAACAACTCAACGGCAAATGGGTGTTCGATCTCGGCAAGATCACGGGAGAACTGGCGGAGACCTACGACGTCAGCCCGGATGGGATGAAGCTGACTTTTCGTCTGCGCAAGGATGCTAAGTTCCAGGACGGCACGCCGGTCACCGCGGAAGACGTCAAATGGTCGCTCGACCGCGTCGTCACGGCGCCGATCCTCGGCAAGGCACAGCTGCTCACCGGTTCAATGACATCAGCCGACCAGTTCAAGGTGATCGATCCCTTGTCCTTCGAGGTGACGCTGCCGAAGCCGGACAAGCTTGCCTTACCGAATCTCGCGACCGTCTATCCCATCATCATCAACTCCAAGGTCGCCAAGGAACATGCGACGGCGGAAGATCCCTGGGCAACAGCCTGGCTGAAGGAGCACACGGCCGGCAGCGGCGCCTATCAGATGGAGACGTTCAAGCCGGGCGAGCAGGTGATCATGATGCGCAACGAGGCGTGGAATCGGGGCACGGCCGACAAGTCGGCGTTCTTCAAGCGCGTCATCGTGCAGTCGGTGCCGGAGCCGGCGACGCGCGCGAACCTGGTCGAGCGCGGCGATGCCGATCTCGTCATCGATCTGCAGGCGAGTGACGTCCAGTCGCTCGAGGCAAAGGGCAAGCTGAAGGTGATCTCGACGCCACAATACAATGCTGTCACCTTCGTTTCGATGAACAACCAGATCCCGCCCTTCGACAATATCAACGTGCGCCGCGCCATCGCCTTTGCGCTGCCCTACGACGACATGTTCAAGGCGGCGCTCTTCGGCCGCGGGTCGCCATTGTTCGGTGCAACATGGGCGGACGGCAAGCCATCGAGCGGCGCCTATCCGATCCCGCAACCGGTGAAGCTCGACCTCGAAAAGGCCAGGGACTATCTGAAGGCGGCAGGGATGCCTGACGGCTTCTCGACTACGTTTAGCTTCAATGTCGGCCAGGCTTCTACCGCAGAACCGATGGCTGCCTTGGTGAAGGAATCGCTGGCCAAGATCGGCATCAAGGTTGATATCCAGAAGCTGCCGGACGCACAGATGTCGACGCAGATCAATGAGAAGAAGCTTCCCTTCTTCACCGAGGGCATCGTCGCCTGGCTGCCGTCGACCGACTATTTCTACCGCAACTTCTACACCGGCAATCAGCGCTGGAATTACTCATCGATCAACAATCCGGAATTGGTGGAGATCGCGCAGAAAGCCCGTTTCGAAGCCGATGCGGCTAAGTATGAGGAGGACGGCAAAAAGCTCAACGCCATCCATTTCAGCGAGATACCGCAGATACCGCTCTGGCAGCCCAGCCAGGACGCCGTGATGGCGCCCTCGGTCGAAGGCTACACCTACCAGTTCCACCGCCAGGTCGACTATCGCGATCTCAATCGCAAGTAACCGGTAGGTCAGATGGCGGCCTTCGGTGCAACGGTGATAAGGGCGGGCAGGCGGTTCCTGTCCTCACTTCCGGCGCTGTTTGGCGTGCTTGTTTTCACCTTCCTGCTGATGCGAGTGCTACCGGGCGACCCGGCAGTGTTCTTCGCGTCCGGGCCGAATTCCGGCAAAGAGGAGATCGAGGTCATCCGCAGGCAGATGGGCCTCAACAAGCCGATGCCCGAACAGCTGATGCTGTATCTCTATGATGTCGGCCGCGGCAACCTCGGCAGATCGATGATGACCGGGCAGTTGGTCACCAAGGATCTCCGCGACCGGCTACCGGCCTCGCTTGAGCTGACCTTCACGGCGCTGCTGATCGCGCTGGTGTCGGCGGTGCCGCTCGGTGTGCTGGCGGCACTGAGACCGGGCTCGGTGATCGACCACGGTGTGCGATTTTTCTGCGCACTCGGCGTCTGCGTGCCGACGTTCGTTTCGGGCCTGTTGCTGATCTATGTCTTCTATTATCTGCTCGGCCTCGCGCCTGACCCGACCGGCCGGGTCGATATCTTCGCCTCCCTGCCGCCAAGGCGGACCGGCTTCCTGTTAATCGATTTCCTGCTCGCTGGCGATACCGATGGATGGTGGGCCGCCTTCAGGCAACTGATCCTGCCGGCGTTGAGCATGGCGCTGTTCGTGGTGGCGCCGCTGGCGCGCATCACGCGCGCCTCGATGCTGGTTTCGCTCGGCAGCGATTTCGTGCGCACCGCCCGTTCCGTGGGCCTTCCCTGGTGGAAAATCGTCGTCACCTATGCGCTGCGCAACGCCATCCTGCCGGTCATCACCATCGCCGGCATCGTATTCTCGACCATGCTCGGCGCCAATGTCCTGGTGGAGAAGGTGTTCTCCTGGCCGGGCGTCGCCTCCTATGCGCTCGATGCGCTGCTCTCTTCCGACTATGCACCGGTGCAGGGTTTCGTGCTGCTGATGGCCAGCGTGTTTGTGATCGTCAATCTGCTGGTGGATATCCTCTACGGCATCGCCGATCCACGGGTGACAATCGGATGACCAGCGCGACGCTTCGCCATGCCGGCTGGATCCTGCGCGGCAACCCTCTTACCGGTGTTGCCGCTACTGGCGTCTTCCTCCTGATGCTGGTCGCAATCTTCGGGCCTTGGATCGTGCCGTACGATCCGATCGTCTCGAACGTGTCGCAAGCGCTGATGGCGCCGAGCGCGGCCCATATCGCCGGCACGGATCAGCTCGGCCGCGACGTGTTCAGCCGCCTCATCGTTGCCGCACGGCTCGATCTCGCCATCGCCGTCTCGGCGGTCGGAATATCCTTTGCCATCGGCGCCGTCATCGGCGCGATCTGCGGTTATACCGGTGGCCGGCTCGATCGCGGCGTTGGCCGCTTCGTCGACGTGCTGATGGCTTTTCCGCTTTTCGTGTTGGCAATGGCGATGGTCGCGGCACTCGGCAACCGGGTCGAGAACATCATCATCGCGACCGCCATCATCAATCTGCCGTTCTACATCCGCTTTGCGCGGGCGGAGGTGAATGTCCGCCGCAATGTCGGCTGGGTGGAGGCGGCGCGCTCCTGCGGCGACAGCCACATCTCGGTCGTGCTGCGCTTCCTGCTGCCGAACGTGCTGCCGGCCATGGCGGTGCAAATATCGCTCAATCTCGGCTGGGCGATCCTCAATGCTGCCGGACTTTCCTTTATCGGCCTCGGCGTCAAACCGCCGACGCCGGAATGGGGGATCATGGTTGCGGAGGGAGCGCGCTTCATTTCCACCGGAAAATGGTGGTTGGTCGCCTTTCCAGGCCTGGCGTTGATGCTGACGGTGTTGTGTTTCAACCTGCTCGGCGACGGGGTGCGCGATATTCTCGATCCCCGCATGCGAACATGACCCAATCGCTGCTGGCATTAAGCGACCTGCACGTCACTTTCTCGACACGGCGTGGCCTTGTCGAGGCGGTACGTGGTGTCACGCTGTCGCTCGGCGAGGGTGAGATGCTCGGCCTCGTCGGCGAGAGCGGCTCGGGCAAGTCCGTCACCGGTTTTGCGATCACGCGGCTGCTCGATGCGGCCGGGCGGATCACGGCAGGCCATATCCGGTTTCGCGGACAGGATATCACGAGGATATCGGGCGGCGACTTCCGCCATCTGCATGGCGCGGCGATGGCGATGATCTTCCAGAACCCGCGTGGGGCGCTCAATCCGATCCGTGCCGTCGGGGACCAGATCGCCGATGCGATTACGGCCCATAAGCGAATGCCCCGGGATGAAGCGCGCGCGCAGGCGCTGGAGCTGCTGCGCGCTGTGCAAATTCGCGACCCCGAAAAGCGAATGGCCGCTTACCCGCACGAACTCTCCGGCGGCATGTGCCAGCGCGTGATGATCGCGATGGCGATTTCCTGCAACCCGGCGCTCTTGATCGCCGACGAGCCGACTACCGGCCGCGACGGCACGACGCAAAAGGTCGTGATGGACCTTCTGACCGGAATTGCGGCCCAGCGCGGCATGGCGACCATCTTGATCACCCATGACCTCGGTCTCGCCGCCCGCTACTGTCACCGCGTCGTGGTGATGGAGCAGGGCCGGCTGGTCGAGGAGGCCGAGCCGACGACTCTTTTCCGCGCTCCACGGCACCCCTACACCAAGCGGCTCGTTGCGGCTTCGCCGACGGCGAGTTCCCGTATCGCGGACCTGGTGCCGGAAGAGGAGAAGGGGCGCTGCGTTGCAAAGCAGATCGCGCCCAGACCCCAGCCGGCGCCGGGTACACCGCCACTGCTTGAGGTGCAGAAACTCGCAAAGCGGTTCGATCAGGGCGCCGCGGCGGTAGCAGACTTTTCGATGATGATCAGCGCCGGCGAGAGCGTCGGTCTGGTCGGCGAATCCGGTTCCGGCAAGAGCACCACGTCGCGCATCATCTGCCGGCTGATCGATCCGAGCGAGGGGGAGATCGCGTTCGTGGGACAGTCGATCGGCCATATCCCGGCACGCGATTTTCACCGGTCACCGTTTCGCAAGGATATCCAGATCGTCTTTCAGGATCCGAGCGACAGCCTCAACCCGCGTTTCACTGCCTTTGACTGTATCGCCCATCCGCTGCTGCGGCTTGGCGGCATGCGCTCAGGCGACGCCTTGCGGCGGCGGGTGGAGGAGTGCGCGCAGCGCGTTGGATTGGGGATCGAATTGCTGACGCGCTTCCCGCATCAGCTCTCGGGCGGCCAGAAGGCCCGTGTCGGCATCGCCCGCGCCATCGCCTGCCGGCCGCGCTTGTTGGTGCTGGACGAGCCGACCGCGGCGCTCGACGTCTCGGTGCAGGCGGTGGTGCTGCAACTGCTCGATCGGTTGAGGCGAGAGGATGATCTGGCCTTCCTCTTTGTCAGCCACGACCTCAACGTCGTTCGCATGATGTGCGATCGGACCATCGTGCTGCAAAACGGCCATATCGTCGAGCAGGGCGAAAGCCGGGCCATGTTCGACAATCCGAAAACCGCTTACACACGCGAGCTGGTCGAAGCCGTACCGCATATCGAGCCAAAATTGGCTGCGTCGGCGACCTGATATTATTGACGGGAACGACACCCGCAAGGAACCGCCTTCGCATCGAGGATGCATGTGATTAGGCGTCCAAGAGTGACCCCTCTACCGTTTGATAGTTCAATAACTTAGCTCGCCGATCGGCGTCGCGACCCCCACGGCGATTAACACCCGGCCCTCCGGCTTCGATCCTTCGCGCCCTTAAAAGGTGAGCGGCACGTCGCTCCGGTCTTATTCAGGATTCATCGCTAAGGGCCTCCGGCCCTCGCGCGGGCAAGGCATCCAAACGCTCCCTAGCCCGATGCCGCATCCAAGATGGCCCGTGTCATTCATGGGTTAGGCTAATAAGACTATGCGCCGTCAGGCCTCTGATCTTCTGGGTTCGACAGGCGAAAAGACCTGCGGGAAGTAGCCTCGTGGTGGCAGGATGGCTATCGTGGTCTGGCATGTCCTGACCTCGATGACCGGCTCCTTTTCGCCAACGGAGCGCGAGCATTCGGTAACCGGCCGGCATCGCGTGGCCGGCGAATGCGCCCGGCAACATGCCGTGCGGACGTCGGGTAGGCGGACGGCCTGTTCAAGGCGAGCCCCCGAATCGCGGTTGCTGGCGAGGCACGCAACCGCTTCACGAGCTTCTTGTCGATCCGCTTCGAACGGTTACCGCTAGCTGGGAACAGGCGTTAGCTCGACTGTTTGAGCGTCGCAGGCGTGAAGACGATGCGGTGGCGGTGCAAGTGCAACGCGCGCACAGTGCGCACGGCCGCAAGCAGCGTGTCGACTGTAAGGGCCATCAGAGGCCCCCCAAAAATGTTTTCCAAATCTCGCTTCGTTCCGGCAGGTTGATGCCGAAAGTGAGACCGTGTTTTCCAAAAAAGGTGAGACCTTTCATGTGTCGCAAGGCATTTTAAGTCCCTTGCGTCTACCAGTTCCGCCACGTCCGCTTTGGTCGCCAGATCAGATACTTAGCGCGTTTTCTGGAGGGATGGAATGAACATTTCCTACTCCCGGCGCACTCCTTCCATAGTGGAGCGCGCGCTACAAGGCAAAGCCTCAATGCGGACACCAGTGCCTGCTTTACGCAACCTCAATGTTGTGCGCTTACCAAGGCCTTATGTCCGATCGCGCTTCCCATAGCCGGCAATTGCCGCGCGCCGCCGCTGTCATGATGCTGCTCGTGCTCGGCGTCGCGCTGCCCGGCTGCGCCGATATGAGCGACAATATGAGCTCCGCGTTCGCCGATCCCGCCAAATACGATCTGTACGAGTGCAAGCAATTGGAAACCGAACGCAAGAACCTCGCCAACCGCTCGGCGGAATTGCAGGGCCTGATGGCGAAGGCAGAAACCGGCGTTGCCGGTTCGGTCGTGGCCGAACTCGCCTATCGCAACGACTACATCGCGATCCGCGGCCAAACCAAACTGGCCGACGAAGCCTGGCAACGCAACAAATGCCAGGCGTCCGCACCGACAGCCACCAGCGGACCGGGGGCGCCGGCTGCGCCGTCCGCAAATAGAAAACGGGCGAAGTCGCCAATGCGGCCGGGTAACGCCGTCAATTGAAGGCGCGCCGCGCCTTGCCGCGCGCTCAGGCGCGCCAGTCGTAAATCCAGTCCTGCCGCGCCAGCACGCGCTTTGCCCCCATCGCCTTGATCGCAAGGTCGCGCGCATACGCCGCCGGACCCGGAAGGTGATAGATTCGTCCCGATTGCCGCGCGGCGCGCTGAACCTGCGCCACGCGCGAGCGACGCAAATTAGCGTAGTTTTTCAGCGCGGCCGGCACTCCCTTGGCGCTCGCCCCGGTACCTTCGCCAAGACACTCGCCAAGACACTTTGCCAGCACCGCCGCATCTTCGATCGCCATTCCCGCGCCTTGTGCCGCGAATGGCAGCATGGCGTGGGCGGCATCCCCCAACAGCGTGACGGCGCCTTCGGCCCAATCACCTTCCGCGGGGACGGTGAACAGCGCCCATTTCCGCCATTCGTCGACAGCGCCAATCATCATCCGCGCGGTTCCCGGCCATTTCGATGACGCGAATGCGGTCTTGATCTGGTTGGGCTCGCCGGGCGCACTCCAGCCCGGCCGGTTCCAGGTGTCCGGCACGACGGCGACGACGTTGATTTTTCGCGCGCCCGATATCGGATAGGCGACAAGATGAGCGTCGGGGCCCATCCAGAGCTGGACCCGGCAGGAAGCATATTCGCGCGGCAACTGCGAGGTCTCGATCGTTCCGCGCCAGGCGATCAGCCCGGAGAATTGTGGTTGCACTTGCGGAAACAGATGACGCCGGACGGTGGACCAGATTCCATCGGCGCCAACCAGCGCCAGCGTCAGTTCCTGATGGCGCGTCGTGCCGCAGCGCTGGACCACGGTCAGCCCCTTGGCGTGGGTGACGACGTCTTCGAACTGGCAGCCGAGCCGGAGCTCGATATCGGGATGGTCGTTGACCTCGGCTTGCAGCGCCGCCTGCAGGTCGGCGCGGTGCACCACCCAATAGGGGGCTCCGGCACGCAGCGTGGCGGCTTCGCCCAGCGGCAGGCGGGCGATTTCGCCGCCATTATGCGCGCTCATGATGCTGATGGCCTCGGGCGTGACCGCGCGCGCCGCGAGGCGAGGCTGCAGCCCCAAGTCGATCAGCACGCGGCTGGCGTTGGGCGAGAGCTGCAGGCCGGCGCCGGTTTCCTCGAGACATTCGGCTTTTTCCAGAATGATGACCCGAAAACCCTGTCGCGCCAGCGCCAGCGATGCCGTCAATCCTCCGATCCCGGCACCAGCGATGATGATGGTGCGTGACGCAGCCACCGACTGGTCAGGCGACTTTATCTTTCAACACACATTCCGGCGGCCGGGCTTCCCCGGCTTTGAGGTCGCCGGCCAAACGGTACAGGGTCGAGCAATAGGGGCAGATGATCTCGTTGTCGTTGCCGAGATCGAGGAAGACATGGGGATGATCGAACGGCGGATTGGCGCCGACACACATGAATTCCTGCGAGCCGATCTCAATGACCGAAACGCCGGCCTCGTTGTGAAAGTGCGGAACCACATGATCGGACATCGTATTCACCCTGAATGGCAATGGAGGCAGACGCATTCGACAACACGCGGCCACCTGATATGCCGCGCATCACGCCGTCGGGTGTAGTTGATTCTTGGAGCCCCCGGCCGCTCATTTGCTCATGTAAATTCGACACAATCTTGTCCTCCGAGAGAAGCCCTTCTTTCGTCGGGGCCGTTGTGTCTTAAAAACGGCATACCATCTGAAGTGGAGCGAAAAGGTCAGGGTTCCCCGGATGAAGCGAGCGCGGTTCGGCGCGGCAATGGCTGGCATGGCGGCGTGCGCGGTGGCGTGCGCGCTGCTGTGGCCGCATGCGCGCGAGGCCGGCGCCATCCTGGCGGCGCAGGACGATCCGGAAGTCCTTTCCGACCTCCAGCTCAATTCTGTTTTGCGGAATAACCATGCGCTGGTCGCGGAAAATATCGAGGCGGCGCTGGCCGCAAACGACGCCGATCTCGCCAACAGCTTCGTCGATCTCGCCAGGGAGAAGGGTATTCGCGTTACCGACGAACTGTCGCGGCGCGTCAGCGAGGCCGTCATGGAAGAAGGCTCGTCGTCGCATCTGGCAAAGCGCTTCGCCACCGGGCTTGTGACCGGAAACGCCGACGATTTTGCCAGCCTGTCGGGCACGGTCGCGGGTGATCTGTTCGTGTTCGGCGACATCCGCGACGTGGTGCGCGAAGGCAAGCACCTTGCCACGGGCGAGGACACCGACCGGCTGGTGTTGGGCCTTGCCACCGTGGGCCTCTTGGTGACTGCGGCGACCTATATCTCGGTCGGCGGCGTGGCGCCGGTACGCGCCGGGCTCACGCTGGTCAAGGATGCCCGCAAGGTCGGACGGCTGGGCGAGGGGCTGACGGAATGGGCCGGCCGCTCGGCACGCGAGGTGGTTGATGCGCCGATGCTGCAGCAGGCGGTGGCGTCCGGCTCGGTGATGCGGCCGGGCTCGACCATGACCGCGATCAAGGCGGCGTTCCGTGCCGAGAAAGCCGGCGCATTGGTTCGCCTCGCCAAGGACGTCGGGCGCGTCAGTGAAAAGGCCGGCGCCCGCGGCGCGCTGGAGACATTGCGCATCGCCGAGGGGCCGAAGGATGTCGCGCGCGCCGCACGGCTCGCGGCGGCCAAGGGAGGCCAGACTCGCGCCATCCTCAAAGTGCTCGGCCGTGGCGCC
>WNGJ01003074.1_pt1 | contig 17085 bp, 17 predicted proteins | sample 5400611 | NCBI WGS metagenome assembly WNGJ01 (sample SAMN13153375, study PRJNA577476) | soil metagenome | isolation source: 40 cm soil or saprolite under Garry oak tree replicate 1 | place: USA:California | collected 2016-06-15 | reverse complement strand
TGCTCCCGCGGAGAGGTCTGCGGCACTTCCGGCGGAGAAACCACGCGTTCCGCCATAACAGGCAGGATACAACGAAAGACAACTTTCAAAAAACGCTTACGGTTTCGGTGTCGGCTTGGACGCGGGCTGCGGGGTTGCTGTTGGCGCAGGAGTCGGATTCGCCGCTGGTTGAGCGGTGGGCGAAGCCGCAGGTTTCGGTTGGATCGAGAGCAACTCGACCTCGAACACGAGCGTGGAATTCGGACCGATCGTGGGGCTCGCTTGGCGCGGACCGTAAGCCAGGTCCGGAGGAATAAAGAGCTGCCACTTGGATCCCACGGGCATCAACAGCAGCGCTTCATTCCAACCCTTGATGATCCCGCCAACTTGAAAACTCGCGGGCTGGCCGCGCTTGTAAGAGCTGTCGAACTCCGTGCCGTTGAGGAGCGTGCCGCGATAGTTGACGGTGACGTTGTCCGCTGCCGTCGGCTTTGGTCCCGTGCCCTCCTGGAGAATCTTGTATTGCAGGCCGCTCGGGAGGGCGACCACGCCATCTTTGGCTTTGTTGGCGGCCAGGAACGCGTCGCCTTCTTTCTTGTTGGTCTCGGAAAGCTGCTGCACCTCTTGTTCCTGCTTCTTGTGCAGATCGGCTTGCAGGTTGGTCAGAATCGACTGCGCTTCCTGATCGGTCATGACTAGATTGCCGCCGCCGAGCACGTCCTTGATGCCGCGGAGCAGAACCTCGGTATCCACGTCGACGTTATCCCGCTTAAGGCTTTTGCCGATGTTCATGCCGATGCTGTAGCTCAATTTGTCCTTGGGGGTGTTGAGCGGGAGAGCAGCGGGAGTTTGGCTCGCAGAAGGTTGCCCGGATTTGCTGGTCCCCGGTTTCTTGGTTGTCGCAGCGGGCGCCTGCAAAGGGGCTTTAGCCGCGGGATTTTGCGCTGCCGGAGCGGGCGCTTGCTGCGCTTGGGCGGAAGACCAAAAGATCGCTCCGGTTGCAAGGATGGATAGCACAAAGATCAATGGTTTTTGCATGCTAATATTCTGGCATTGGCTGAGACGGTTAGCAAGCGAAACGGAGACTTCGATACCTCTTCAAAATCGGAAAGCCGCGGGATAGCGAAGGCCCGTGTCCATCAAGGACTCGATCCTCGCAAGGGAATGGATGCCGCCGCGCGCGCCGACGCCTGTGCAGTTGAGCGCGGCGGCAGCGCAAGCGAAGTCGAGCCGCTTCTGCAAGGGCCAGCCTTGCAAAAGCGCGTAGATGAAGCCGGCGTGGAAGAGGTCCCCGGCGCCGGTGGTGTCGACGGTGTCAACACGAAACGCGGGGGCGTAGTGGAATTGCGCACCGTCCCAGGCGAACACGCCGTCGATACCGAGTGTGGCGGCGGTCAGGCGGCAGCCGAAGCGATGATGGACGGCGGGGAGGGATTGTTGCAAATCGGCGGCGGCCGCAAGCCTGCCGGGAATATCACGGCTGGTAATCAGATAGTCGACGTTTTCGAGCAGCGCCTCGACGCCGGGATAGAGTTCATCCAGGTCGGCGATGACCGGAACACCGGCGGCGCGCGCCCAAGCGGCGGCTTGGGCGGCAGCTGCGGTGTCGTAGCCGTCAAGGTGAAGGGCACGCGAGTTGACGATCCAATCGCGTTGAAGTTCTTCAGGGCGCAGGGCGAGGCGGTGGTCGCGCCGCCACAAGACGGTGCGCTCGCCAGAATCGTCGACCAGGATGAACGCTTGCTGGCTGGGGCAATCCGGCGCGGTGAGGAGATGCGCTTCAACGCCGAGGCGCGAGAATTCCGCAGCGTGCAGCGCGGCCGCGCTGTCCCCGCCGACCTTGCCGACGTAGCGCGTACGGAGTCCCCATTGCTGGCCGGCGACGACCGCGGTGGCGGTTTGGCCGCCAGGCAGAACGGTAGTGGGGCGAATTTCGACTTTGGTGCCGCGCGCGGGATAGTGCGCGACGGGTATGAGCGTGTCCGTGGCGTTGAGGCCCACGCCGGCGAGATCGACTTTTTCCACCTTCGAGAGCGTTGTCATCTGACTCCAGGCCACTCTAGAACGAAGCGGGCAGGATTGCAAAGTGGACCCGTTGCGAAGACGCGGGAGAGAAGCGTTCCGTGGTGACCCTTGCCACTGCTGAGGTCGAGCCGCGATGACACTCTCACAAACCGCGAGGCCAGGAGGATTCGAGAGCAGCGGGCAATTTTAATTGAAGCGGGTGGTGCGCCAGAGGGCAAAGGTACAGACAGAGAGCAGCAAGAGCAGCGCTGCGGTCAACAGCGCGGCGGGGCCCCCATGCAAGGACATTCGCGGGACGCGAGCCATACCGGCAAAAACGACAAAGATGCCGCTCGCGGCAGCAACGAGAAGCCAGTCCCAGATGCTGCGGGAATGCGCCGCCTCATCCGCAGCCTGGCGGCCGTCCAGGCGGGCTTCCACGTAGTCTCGAGCAACGCCGTATCGGCGGCCTTCGCGCTCGGCCGCTTCTTTCCAGCGCACTTGCTCCTCGCCAGAAGCCGAAGAAAACGCCACGGCGGCGACTCCGAGCATCATCAGCACGGAGCCGCCAACCACTTGTAAATAGGTGGAAGAACTGCGACCGTGCAGTTCGCCAAAGACGAAAATGCCCCAGAGCAGACCCCACAGTTGATTGGAATTGGAAACCGGAATGCCGCGGCTGATGCCGACATATTTGGCGGCGTACTGCTGGAAGAGATCGCCGATCACCCAGATAAAGCCGCCGAGCATCAGCCAGAAGATCACGCCGCGAGCGCCGAGCAATTCCCGCCAAAGCGGGGCCAAGCCGGTATAGCCAATGGCAAGCGCGGACATCATGCCCACTTCGCCAAAGGTGAAGAAGGTTACGAAACAGAGTGGATTCATTCCCGTCAGATAGGCCTTGCGATAAGGAATGTACATCGTTCCCCAGAGGAGGCCGGCGCCGAGCGCGGCCCAAACGCCTCGCAAAGAATGTCCTGCCGGGCCTTGTGTGGAAGAAGCGATGGCGAGAAGCGTGGCGCCCGCGCACATCACGAGCGCGCCGCCGAGCACGCCGGTCCAGCGGCGCCAGCCGGCCTGGCGAAGTTCGTTGAAGAAAAGAAAACCCCAGAAAATGCCAAGCAGGCTGTTGGAATTCCAGAGCGGGAAGGCGATGCTAAGGCCGATATCGCGAATGGCAAAGATGGTCAGGGTGTTGGCAACTGCCCAGAGGCAACCCGCGAGCACGGCCCAGATCATCAAATGCGGCGCACGGCGGACATCCGCGCGAACGGACGAGGTCCCGAGTATCAACGCAGGAAGACTCCAGCGCGCCAGGAAAACGCCGATGACCATGATGAGGGATATCGCGATAGGGGAAATGCCGATGGAAACAAGTTTGGTGGGTGCCTCGGCGGCACCAAGCCATGCGCCCGCCGTGAAGCCGGAAAGGATACCGAGGAGCTGAAGTGTTTTGGAACGCGATGCGCCTTGCGCTTCGGCCGAGCTGAGAGGTTGCGCCGCAGATGTCATCATTATCTGATCCGGTTCCTAGTGCATGAAGCTCAACAGCAGCAATCCGACAAGGAGCACTGCAACCGGCACCCAAAAGTGAACATCGGTGAGCACCCTGCCGAGCCAGCTCGAGTTTGCTTTCCGATTGTCAGTCGTTTCCATCCCCACTCCTAGCAAGCGATCAAGTCAAGCCCGGCATTGGCCGCCTCCGGAAGGCAGCTAGTAGTTTTCGCGCTGGGAGTGCGCGGCGGTCTGTTCGCCCTTGTAGGCCTGCCAGGCTTGGTCGATGACGTAAGCATGAATGGCGTCGGCTTCCTGGACCGTCAAGTGGGTGTTGGGAAAGGCGAATTTTGGCGGATCGGCGAGGCCGGGCATGCCCTTCGACCAGTGCGAGCCACCCATCACGATTTGATACCAATCTTTGTGGACTTCCGGCGGCGCGTAGCGCAAATCCGGGACGGCGCCGTCTTCCACCCAAGACCCGCTGCCGTCGATGCCCGGCGAGTGACAGCCTTCACAATAAAACGAGACGTAAAGTTTTTCGCCGTTGCGAATGGTCTCCAAGCTGGCTTTTTGTCGCGGCGGTTTCGGCACGGGCGGAACTTCGATTTGAGGATAGGGGAATGGTACGCTGCCGCCTAGCTTGAAAGCATAGAGACGCGTGGGCCCCCGCTTCGATTCGGGCGTGGCCATGGTCCGCGCGGGCGCGAACAAGCGCGAGCCGGAGCCCCAACCCACCGAAGTAATGACGTATTGCTCACCCTTCGCGGAAAAAGTCACGGGAATGGAGTCGATCGCAGACTTCGTCTGGATGGACCAGAGTTTTTTCCCGGTGTCGGCGGCATAGGCGGCAAATTCGCCGGTTCCCTGGCCCTGAAAAACCAGGTTCCCGGCGGTCGAGAGAACGCCGCCATTCACGGCGATTTCTTCTTCGACCGACCAGCGCGCGGTCTCGGCGATAGGATCCCATGCGATGAGACGGCCAAAGAGGCCTTCGCCAGCTTCACCCGCTTCGACGGGAGCGTTGGTGTCCGGGCGGCGATCGGTGGTGGGAAGGTAAACAAGGCCGGTGAGGGTGTCATAGCTCATGGGCCACCAGTTGTGCACGGTCCACTGCCGACCGCCGCCTTGCGAAGCAGGAATGAGAATGGGTTTTTGCGTTTGCAAGTCGTAAGCGGAAGCCCAAGTCGTGTGCACCAGCGGTTTGGCGGAAAGCAGCTTTCCGGTTTTCGCGTCGAGAATGTAAAAGAACCCGTTCTTGGGGGCGCTCATCGCCACGTGGCGCCGTTCGCCGTTGATCGTCAAGTCGGCCATGACAATCTGATTGTTCTCGTTGTGCACACCTTCGGTGCCGGTCTGAAAATGCCAGACGTATCTTCCCGTTTCCGCCTCGACGGCAATGATGCATTGCGAGAAAAGCTTTTCGCCGGTGATTTGCGTGCCTGCCAATTCTCCGTAACCAACGTCCGCACCCGCAGTGCCAAAAATCACCAAGCCCGTGGCGTCGTCATAGGTGATGGCATGCCAGACATCGCCGCCGCCAATCCTCCATGCGCCTTCACCGTGCCAGGTTTTCGCGGCCATCTCGAGCTCTTTCGTTTCATACGGCTTGGAGGGATCGCCGGGGACGGTCCAGAAACGCCAGACTTCTTTGCCAGTCTCGGCGTCGTAAGCAGCGAGCGCGCCACGGACAGCATCGTCCGAGCCGTTGTAGCCCATAAGGATTTTTCCTTTGGCGACACGCGGCGCTCCGGTGATCCCTGTCTGTGTGGGCTCGCAAACCGTGGCTTCCCAGATTTTGCCGGCCGTAGCGGCATCAATCGCAATGAGGCGGCAATCGCCCGTACCCACGTAAACTTTTCCGTTCCAGACGGCCACGCCGCCATTGGTTCGTGCGGAATAGGAGCCGTTCAAGGCCTGATCCAGCCGGATTTGCGGATCGTATTTCCAGATGAGCCGCCCCGTGGCAGCGTCCACGGCGTAAACTTTCGAGAGGGGCGCACTAACGTAAATAACGCCATCCGCGACGATGGGTTCGGAAACCACGCCCATTTGACCGTCGTAATCCAGATACCAGGCCAGGCCCAGATTGGCGACGTCCGACGAGTTGATTTGCTTGAGCGGGCTGAAGTGCTTGGAATCGTTGGTGCGGCCGTTTACGAGCCAGTTGACTCCCGTCGTGGCGGCGGCGACGACGCGTTCGTCATTCACGTTGCCGGGCTCGATCGCGGCGGGCGCTGCGGCAGAGGGCGAAAAATGCAGCGCCAGCGCAGCCCCAATGGCCAGAAGAACGAGTGTGAGACCCAAGATTCGCCGTTCTTGCATGCTGAAACCTCTCTCCGGAGTTGCAGTGCGCCGCTTGCTCTCGACAAGGGAAAGCTTGCGCGTTCCGGGTTGGTGCAGGATTACCGAGTGTCATGTTAGGTGCGCGGCGGAAGGAAAGTCAAACAGGTACCAACCGCCCCAACGGCCCGGGCGAGCTACCTCGAGAACCCGCAAAAAAGTAGAAAATGGTAGGTGCGAACGGCAGACCTCATCCCTCTCAACCTCCCACCGATAGGAAACAGAGCAACTTAGAACCTAGCGGACGCCCTCTCCGCCTGTCGTCTTCCCAGTAACCGGTAGGAATCACTGGTTAGCTGATGGAGTTGCCGGTGCTGATTACCGAAGGAACGGATGTCCACAGTTCGTTCAGACCATTCTGCGTCAGCGCGACCTTCGCTATGACTGGCGAGGACGTTTTGCGGTGACCAAAAACGCAAGCAAGCATCCAACCAGGAGTGCGAGGCCCGAGATGAGCAGGGCGTCGGAGAGGGCGTATCGAAGATCCTCTCCACAATCGCCATACCTGTTTCACAGGCAGAGATCACAGGTAGGAATCGCAGGTAGCACCTCTCGCCTAACGAGCTCGCTGGTTGGTTACCCAGGAGAGCCAACGCTTTCACGCTGTGCTGACTTGCGCCTGTGTTCTCGGCTGTGACTTCTTTTGTAGCGCCCGCCATTGTCCGGGCGAAGTGCCCTCCCAGTGATGGAAAGCCCGGAAGAAGGAATTGGCGTCTTCGTAGCCCAACAGATAGGCAGTTTCATTCAGCTCTAGAGAGGAGTGGAGCAGGTAGTGGCGGGCCAACTCACGACGTGCTTCTTCGAGCAAACGCTGAAACGAGATGCCCTGCTCGGTGAGCCGCCGCTGCAACGTCCGAGTGCTAAGACGTAGCTCTCTTGCTAGATCCTGTATTCCTGGGCGCTGACCCGCGAGTAGCCGCTTCAAAACGCCTTTTGCCTGTTCGCTGACGGTTTTCTGGGCGAGCTGCTCGGTCAGTTCCGCGTCAAGCTGCGGCGCGACCATCGCCAGCAACTCAGCATTGTAGGTCACAAAGGGCTGTTCCATGTCCGCTTTGCTGAATACCAAGGCATTCTGAGTGGCCTTGAACTTTACGGGACAGAGGAAATGCGCTTCGTACATTTCTCGGTGCGCTGGAGTCCGTTGTAACTCCACCCGTTTGGGACTCAGGGTTCGTCCAGTGCCTCTTCGCGCGATGGCCACGATCCATGCGAAACACACATCGACCAGCAACGGAGGCTCTTTCTCATGCGCGAGAAGCCAGACGAACTGGACCGCGCATTCATTCCCCCGTTCGACTAGACGGATTTCCTCTGGGCACGTGAGTTGTTTGTAGCGCGCCAGCCGCTCGAGCGCGTCCCGAAATGACCGGGCGGAGAGCGCGGCGAGTTTGATCGGGTCGTACCGCTCGACGCGATCCTCGGTCCCCAGCTTCAGGCCAAAGCCCGGATCGTCGCTGGCTTCGGCTATTCCCCAGTAAAGCGCGAAGAATTCCTCGGTGCTCACCAGGATCTTCTCCTGGTTGAACCACCCCATCGGCAGACCAGCTTGCCGCAGCACTACCTCTGGCGAAAGGCTCAATTCTTCGAGCCTTCGCGGCAGCGTGCTCGAGACTCGGAATCGGTTCGTCATGGCCTGCCTAACAGGCTAATTCTAATTCCCTTTTATTTCGCGTGCCGTTGCGCCGGATATCGCATTCTTGACCGACCCATAGGTCATTCACATCGTATCCTGGCTTCTTGTAGATCTTGGCCCACTGGCTTTGGATGTCGGGTTGGTACACCGACTCTAGCCCATCCGGAGATTTGATTTCTTCCATCGCCACCGACTCCTCTCCGTAATGCCGGATGTCCATGACGCTTTTCGTGATGGCTTCAGCGAGACGGGTCTTTTGCTGTTCGGACTTCCCTGGCCATAACTTCACGATCACATGAGGCATGGCTTGCTCCTGATGCTCATGCGTTGAAGGTTCGCCTTCACCGGGCGGTGTAGCCGCCATCCACAGCGAGTGCGTGACCGATCACGAAACTTGCGCCAGAGCTACACAGCCAAAGAAAACGGCGATCCGCTCTGGCTGACCAAGTCGCCCAATCGGCATCCACCAGCGCTAGGGATGCTCGCGCCTCGGCGAAGGCTTTTGCGGTCGTCCGACCTATGCCAGAGCCGGCGCCCGTAACCAGCGCGACCTTGTTCTCAAAGCTCAGAACTCTCCTTTCACCCGACGCCGACAGGCCTGTGCACACAGAACCGCTCCTCCGGTCGTTTATCTCAAAGCTTCCCTCAGCGGCCCACCATTTTCTGGAGTTCTTCCGGGTACCGAGCGCCTTGCAAGGTGATCTTTGAAGCGGCGTCGTCGATTTCACGAAGATCGTCGGACGTCAGCTGAACGACATCGGCTCCGAGGTTCTCTTCCAGGCGCTCCAGCTTGGTTGTGCCCGGGATGGGAACCATCCACGGCTTCTGCGCCAGCAGCCAGGCGAGCGCTATCTGCGCAGCCGTCACTTTCTTCCGCTCGGCGATCTTGCGAACCAGATCCACCACAGCCTGATTTGCCTTTCGGTTCTCCGGCGTGAACCGCGGAACGATGTTACGGAAATCGGTCTTATCGAACTTGGTATCCTCGTTGATCTTCCCCGTAAGGAAGCCTTTTCCAAGAGGACTAAATGGAACGAACCCGATACCGAGTTCCTCCAACGTGGGTATCACTTCGTTCTCAGGCTCTCTGAACCACAGCGAGTATTCGCTCTGGAGCGCCGCCACCGGCTGAACTTTGTGCGCTCGGCGAATTGTTTGCACTCCCGCTTCAGACAACCCGAAGTGCTTCACCTTGCCTTGCTGGATCAGGTCCTTGACGGCTCCAGCGACGTCTTCGATTGGAACGTTCGGGTCGACGCGATGCTGATAAAACAGATCAATGACATCCGTCCTGAGGCGCTTGAGCGAGGCGTCAGCTACTTGCTTGATGTGCTCCGGTCGACTATCCAGGCCTGCTGTTTTGCCGTCGGCACCGATTTTCCACCCGAACTTCGTCGCCATCACCACCTGCGCACGGAATGGAGCGAGAGCTTCGCCCACGAGTTCTTCATTCGTGAACGGGCCGTACACTTCGGCGGTATCGAAGAACGTAACGCCGCACTCGACCGCGGCCCTGATGAGGGAAATCCCGTGCTGCTTGTCGACGGCCGGGCCATAGCCAAAGCTCAGTCCCATGCAGCCGAGCCCGATGGCTGAGACTTCGAGTTTGCTTTTTCCAAGTTTGCGCTTCTGCATTGTTCCTCCTTCGCTTCCCGCTCGATGTTCATTTCAGTGAAGCCATGTCGATCGAGAAGCGGTACTTCACGTCCGCCTTCAGTAGTCTCTCGTAGGCTTCGTTGACCTGTTGGATCGGGATAACTTCGACATCGGCGGTGATGTTGTGCTGCCCGCAGAAGTCGAGCATCTCCTGTGTTTCGGCTATTCCGCCAATAGGCGAACCGGAGAGGCTTCGGCGGCCCATGATTAGCCCAAATGCCGACACTGCGAGAGGCTTTTCCGGTGCGCCGACCAGCGTGAGGTTGCCATCGCGCCGCAGCAGATCGATGTAAGCGCTTATGTCGTGATCGGCGGAGACAGCGTCGAGAATGAAGTCGAAGCTACCAGCGTGTTTTTGCATCTCGTCCGCATTCCGCGAGATGACGACCTCGTCTGCTCCGAGTCGGAGCGCGTCTTCCTTTTTATTGGGCGACGTCGAGAAGACCACAACGTGGGCTCCAAGTGCGTGTGCAAACTTCGCGCCCATGTGACCCAGGCCGCCAAGACCGACCACGCCAACTTTCTTGCCCTTGGTGACGCCCCAGTGCCGCATGGGCGAGTAAGTAGTGATGCCGGCGCAAAGCAAAGGAGCGGCTCCAGCAACGTTTAGGTTTGATGGGACGCGGAGGACAAACCTCTGGTCCACGACGATGCTGTCAGAGTAGCCGCCGTAGCTGACACCACCCAGGTGCTTGTCGGGAGAGTTGTACGTGAGGGTCATGTTCGGGCAGAACTGTTCGAGCCCCGCCTGGCACTCGGGGCAGACACGGTCTGAGTCGACCATGCAGCCCACTGCCGTGAGGTCGCCAAGCTTGAACTTGGAAACCGCGGAGCCGACCTTAGTGACGCGGCCGACGATCTCGTGTCCGGGGACGCAGGGGTAGACTGTCGGCATCACGCCGCTCCACTCATTGCGCACCTGGTGCAAGTCCGAGTGGCACACCCCGCAGTAGAGAAGTCCAATTTGCACGTCCTCCGGGCCCGGCTCGCGACGGAGAATCGTGGCCCTGGCAAAACCTGATGCGGGGCTTCCCGCGGCATAGGCTCTCGCGGCATACGCTCGTTTCCCTTGTAGTTGCCTGTGTTCTTCGAGCGCGACCTGTTGAGTGGCTTCGTTCATTTCCTTACCCTCCCTGTGGTTCACAACTTTAGATGCACGGCCAGCGGAGCGCACTAGCCGAGCACGCCAATCTGCTTGCAAAACGCGCCATCTGCTTTGCCACAAGAGCTCTCAAATCGCGGGCTCGGCGCTATCCACTCTAAAAAGACAGAGTCGGCCTCCGGGAAGCGGAAGCGTGCTGAGGAAAATGTAGGCCGCGGCTAGCCCTTTGAATGGCACTCAGGTGGCCACAACGAGGCCGCCTGCGGCCCGAATAACCTCTCGGGGATCCAGCCTGATTCGTCTGATGCTAGGAATACGGCCAGCGGGGCGATATCAGTAACGCGACCGAGCCGGCCGAGCGGCGTCTTCCCAGACAGAACGGCGCCGGCGCCATCCTCAAAGGTGCTAGATTGCCTTCGGTTTCTGTATGACCCGGAGCAATGGCGTTGACGCGGATCTTGCGCGGCGCTAGTTCGAGCGCCAATCCCCTGATCAGGGTTTCGATGGCGCCTTTCGTGGACGCGTACAGCAGAGCTGCCGCCACGGGATGCGAGCCGACGATGGAGCTGAGGTTGAAAATGCTCCCGCCGTCGGCGCCGAACCGCGCAGGTACCGGCCACGCTCGCTGGCTAGATTCCCCCGACTCGACAAGCCCTTGCCTTCTCTTGCCATTTCTCCGCGTTCACGCCTTTCACCAGAAGCCAAAGGCACAGTGATGCCTCCCCAACAAAGGCAGGGACGACAACGGCCGGGAATAACTTATTGGCCAGCGCCGGGGCTAGAACCAGCGTGAAGCTATTGGTCAGATAGCTCAAACCGGCGATCTGCATCAGAACGCCGACAGTCTTCGGAAGGTACTCCGACTTAAAGATCAGGTACCCGGTAACGAGACAAAAACAGCCGAAGAAGATGAGGCTCACGCCAAACCCATAGCTATGCGATTTGAGCGATAGGCTAGCCATGGCATGGAGCTGCTCGGGCGCAAATGCTGTGAGGTATCCGGCATTTCCCAGCGGAAACAAGGCCTCAAGGAGATACATGGTAAACGCGGCTTCAAGGCCGATCGATACCAAATTAAAGAATGCTGCCAGCAAAGCGAGTTCTCGATGGACGGGTTCTAGCAAGACGAACAAGATCATGAGCAGAGCAACAGCGCAAATCAGCAAGAACAGTTCGGCAGTAATATGGAAGCGCCACAGCGGCTCCATGGATGTGAGGTTGGCGGCGGTGGCCGCTGCATCGCCCGGTACGACCAGCCTGTCCCGGACGAATGCCTCGCCGAAGAGTCCGACGACGATGATGATGAGGTACAGCACGCCGCCAACCCTCGCGAAAAGTTGTGGCGAGGTTGCGACAGTGCGGTCGGTCATTCGTCTTTCCTTCCAAAGGTGAACATTCAACGCCACGCGAAGGGTTTGGTCAACCTATGGAACGTCCGGGCGCGGAACGGCCACGGCATGGTGCGAAACTGCTCGTCGAGGTTACCCCAAAAACGGTATCGACGCGCCTGGTGGGGCGTCTCGGATGCGGCATTTCCCTCCTTCCTTACAGCGCCGGCTCTCCTGCCGTCGGCAGGGGAGGCCTCCTCCACACGTTAACCGGCATATTTGCGGCTATTCCCGGCGGTGGCCTGTGGGCGGTTGGCGTAACTGCGCCGGTGAAAGGCGGAGGCCACTACTCGACGCTCATAGAATATCATCCGTAACTATTTGCTCGCCGGCTCGTCGTGTGTAGTTGGGCTCGGGCTGCCCGAGCCTTTCTTGTTGAATCAGGATTCCCCAGGGAATGGTGAGCCCGTGTTCGAAATCGCCTGGCCTGCTTGTCTCGAACTTCGTCGATCGTGGCCGTGGCGTGACTTAGGATGGTGCGCTTGCGAACTGAGGACAAGCGAAAGTGGTGCTGGGCTTAAGGCACAACCACATCGAAGGGCCGCATCATTTCGTTGTCTTCGTGTTCCGCGATATGGCAGTGAAGGACATAGCGGAACCGTTGCCCGGCTTGCACCGGTGTGCCTGCTGGCGGGTCGAACTTGGCGATGATTCGGTTGACGAATCCGGGCATGGCGCGGATCGTATCCTTCCATGCGGGCCTTTCGTTCGGATCCGGTGGCCGCGGCGGCCCGGTAAAAAGCAGTTGGCCCGTGTTGAGATTAGGTATCGACGTCGAAAGGCTGACGGTTCAAGACCTGAAACTGGACAAGATGGACGTGAATCGGGTGACCGTCGCCTGTTGTGTTGATCAGTTCCCACACCTTCGTGGTGCCGACGGCGGCACCGCATCATTCCAATGCATTTGATCTAGCAGGGCGATGATGGGAAAGCCATCCGCGGCACGGTCGGTCTCGGTGGGCGCGATCCGGCGCGTGCGCACGGCGGATGCCGGATCGAGTAGTGGAAAGGAAGCGAGCTGCGACGGCAGCGAACTGGTGTCGCGTGCCGCCAGCGGTTTGCCGACTTTGAACAGCATCACGTTAGGCGGCACTATTTCTCCACCGCCCGGGAACGGAGCTGGCGCGTCGTTAAGCAGGACAAAGGACTTGCCCGCCGACCCCGAGAAGTCCACGACCACGTCGATTCGCTCCGCGGTTCCGAATAGCAAACCGTTCATCCGAACAGGGTGCGGAAGCAACCCGCCATCCGAGCCAACCTGGAAAAATGCCGGGCCTGGGTTCCCGTTCGGAATTCCGCTGGCATTGCTTTCCATCAGGGTGAGGTGAAGGAAGCGCGCGTTGCATGCGTTGAGGAACCGGAAACGATACTTCACCGGCTCGACTTCCAAATAGGGCCACACCATGCCGTTCACCAACATGGTGTCGCCAAAGAATCCGGAATCCACACCGGATGTGTTCCACCGACAGCGACCGGGTAGAGCAACGTACCGTCGGGATTGAACTGCCCGTGCCCTGGCGATTCCGGAGGATATATGACAGAGGTCACAATCCCGTTTCTCGACGGAACTTTCCCTTCAACAGCTATCGGGCCGATGGAGGTCTTCCGCCATGCTGCAACGTTGTGGAACTGGCTCCGGCAGCCGGCAATCGGGTCAGCATTCTCGCGCGCGTTCAGCGACGTGGGGACATTCGGCGCCACGGGCTTGCCTCGAGAATGTCCTCACAGCAGTTCAGACCACCACGCCGGTTGCTGCGGTCGAGCAACTAGTCGTCAACGCCCGCAATGACCTGGCACTCATTATTGTTCGGCGGGACCAAGTAGCGAGCGTTGTAGCGGAGCTGGCTGACAATCGGGGAATGCCGACGCTGCTCTTTATGCTGAACACCCTCCCCAGGTAGGAAATCACAGGTAGAGAATTTGCGGGGCTTCTCCGCCCTGAAAACTGGTAGGCCCGGGAGGACTCGAACCTCTGACCTCTTCCGTGTCAACCTACCACCGTTCCGAACGAGAACAACTTAGATCATATCGAACATCCTCTCTACAATCGTTATACCGGTTTCACAGGTAGAGATCACAGGTAGGAAATGCAGGTTGCATTTATCTCCGTGTAGATATCGACAGCTTTTCACTGACACCCTGATTCATCGCCGCAAGCCGACTTATCATTACAAATTTCGCGAGAACCGGATCAGGTTACTTCTGGGTTGCGACGATCCATCCAGAACCACGCCTTTCGAGATTCGCCGAGGGTTACCGCGCGGATTCGGAAAATGCCTGTGAGCTCCATAGGCTCTGACGGAAACGCTGTGACCCATACACGAGGGAAAAAACCGCTGAGCCGCGCTCAAGCCACCTCGAACATTGAGTCGGCAGCGGTGGCGAAGCCGCGCTGGTCGTCATTGAGCCGCAATCTTCGGGTACCGACCTGTGCGCGAGGAACCAACCAGATCCGAGTTTCTTGGACATTACGCGTTTCAAAGACGCGTTATGACGGTTCTTCGGAAGGGCTACGACGGTTCGGGTTTCCTGACGGGTTGTCTGTCCGTTCGACGGCTCGGTCGAGTTGGTCATTCCTGAGATTGTCGGGCGGCCCGATCCAAATGAGCAGCACGAGGGCTGGCACTGTCGCCACTGTGGTCAGCAGGAAGAACGGCACCCAGCCGAACTTCTCAGCCAGCACGCCTCCTGAGGAGGCCACCAGTGTGCGGCCAATGGAAGCGAGCGAGGAAAGCAGCGCGTACTGCGTCGCGGTGAAGGCGGGCGAACATAGACTGGAGAGATAGCTTACCAAGGCTGACCCTGCCATTGCGCCAGTTACGTTTTCCGCAATGACACACAGCGCAAGGTAGCCAAGCCGATGCCCGCCCACAGCCTGCAGCACATAGAACAGGTTGCCGGCGGACTGGAGCACCCCGCAAAGCATGAGCGAGTGCCGGGCGCCAAACCGCGCCGTCACCACCCCGCCGATCAGAGCCCCTGCCACGATCGCAAAGGACCCGACCAGTTTGGAAACGGCGGCGATCTCGTCGAGCGAAAACCCGAGCGAGATGTAAAGCGGCGTTGCCATCACTCCCGCCAGCGCTTCCCCCAGCTTGTAGCCGACAATGAAGATCAGGATGACTAGCCAACGCGGCCGACGCATAAAATCGGTGAGGGGGCCGATCACTGCGGTGGCCATCGATTGGCGAACTCCCTCCCATCCGGCTGCCCCGGTATGCGCAGTTCCCGCCCGCACTTTCGGCTCGGTGCCAAACAGGAACACCAGCATTCCCACGCCGAGCAGCGCCGCCATGGTGGCGTAGGCCGCGAACCACCCGGCGCGCGCGGCGATCACCAGTGCGCCCGCTCCGGAAACCAGCATGCCAATCCGGTAGCCGGTTTGGATCATGCCCGCACCGGGACCCTGCAGATCCATCTCTAGGATCTCCACGCGCCAAGCATCGATGATGATATCCTGGGTCGCGGATAGAAAGGCGACGAGCACCGACAGAGCACCCATCCGAGTCAAGTTGTGCTGTGGATGGCACGATCCCAGGCCGAGTATTGCGCCGATCAACATGATCTGGATCGTGACTCCCCATCCGCGTCGCCGCCCCAACGGCAGCGGTGGCGGCAGGCGATCAATCAGGGGCGACCATAGGAACTTGAACGCGTAGGGCGTGCCAACCAGGGCGAAGGTGCCGATTGCTGCGCGCCGCACACCGGCTGTCGCAAGCCACGCAGAAAGGGTCGTGTAAGTGAGCAGGAGAGGCAGGCCGCTGGCGAACCCGAGTGCCAGTACCTGCAACACGCGCCGGTCAGTATAGGCCGTGACCGAGCGCCGCCAGTTCGTTGCGGCGCGCCCTTCGGAGATGCTGGACAATTCCTTCATCGCAATTTTTGGGCACCCTACTCCAGCATGATAGACGCGCGGGCTCTTTTAGTGCCGGGATTACCAAACAGCGCGTGTTTGAAGAGTATAGTGAGCTGGGAGGACAGGCCGGACCCGCGTACTCTCCGAACCCGCAATAGGAGGGATGGCCATCGATGTTAGAACGCACTGGGAAAAAATCTACACCACGAAGGCATCCGATCAGGTCCGCTGGTACCGCCCGCACCTGGAGACTTCGTTGGCTCTGATTAAGCGCTCGGCAAGCGATCGCACTGCATCCGTGATCGACGTGGGCCGCGGCGAATCCAACCTCGTTGACGACCTACTCGAAGAAGGATTCCAAAACATCACGGTCTTGGATGTCTCCCAGGCCGCCATAGACGTGAACAAAACGAGGTTAGGAGAAAAGGCGAGTGGCGCTGATTGGCTCGTCGCAGACATCACTCAGGTCGAGTTGGAGCCGAAGGCTTATGATGTCCGGCATGATCGGGCCGTCTTTCATTTTCTAACGGCAAAGGAACACCGCGCTGCCTATGTTCGCCAAGTCGCCCGATCCGTAAAGCCCGGAGGACACGTCATGGTCAGCACCTTCGGACCAGCAGGCCCCACAAGATGCAGCGGGCTGGATGCTGTGCGTTACGCCGATTCCCTGCACGACGAGTTGGTTCACGCTTCCGCTTGGTGGAAAGCTCGAAGGAACTGCATCAGACACGGTTTGGTACCACGCAGCAGTTCCTCTATTACTACTGCCGGGTGGGGTGAAGTAGCTGATCGTGCGGATCCATCGGCACAACGAAGGTTGACCGCCGCGTCGCTGACCTTTATTCGTCAGCCGCCGTCACGCGCGCCATGCCGAAATCACAGCTACCCGAAGTAGTCGTCATCGGCGGTTCGATCGCCGGACCGTCAACCGGCATCGCACTGCGATGCTTGGGCTGCGATGTCCACATTTACGAGCAGTCGCCGACGACCTTGCTCGGCCGTGGCCTCGCTCGTCGTGCAGTATGAGATGGCCAGAGTTCCGTGGTGCGTCGCCATCTTTTCCCGGAGGCGCGGCCGGTTTATGCGGGCTACGTGGCTTGGCGCGGTTTTTCCTGAGTCGCTGGCACCTACGCACATCGTCCGAGACGCTCGCTCGCCGCTTCACCCTTTTTCAGGGCGCGGACTTCCATCTGCTCGGCTACCTGATCCCCGGCGAGCGGGGCGAGTTGGAGCCGAGCGGCTGCGGCCAAATTGCACGCGAACAGTCCTGTCGTTAATTGCCCGCCGCGCTACGAATATGGCTGCTGAAGCACGAGAAAGCCTTCTCCGACACTGAAAAGGCCACGGTCAGCCCTTACCACAAGAAACCGCGGACGTCCCTCTTTTTTGTGCGAGCGGTGTGTGAGGTAGATCAAGCCCATCTCGACTGTTGCTCCTCCGCTTGGGGCACAGTCTAGCAAATGTGTTTTGGCGGGGAAGGCCCGCTGTTTACAGTGAAAAGCGCCAGACACAGCTAGGAAATCACAGCTAGAAAATGGAGCGGACTTGAAAAATGGTAGGCCCGGGAGGACTCGAACCTCTGACCTCTTCCGTGTCAAGGAAGCGCTCTAACCAACTGAGCTACGGGCCT
>WNGJ01018206.1_pt1 | contig 17088 bp, 15 predicted proteins | sample 5400611 | NCBI WGS metagenome assembly WNGJ01 (sample SAMN13153375, study PRJNA577476) | soil metagenome | isolation source: 40 cm soil or saprolite under Garry oak tree replicate 1 | place: USA:California | collected 2016-06-15 | reverse complement strand
CATTTACATGGTTGCGCGGTCGAACGCCCTGTTCGTGCTGGCACCGACGTCAATGGAAACGGTAGCAATCGTCGGAGCGCTGACCGCAATCTTCGCCGCCTCCATTGGCCTGGTGCAGAACGACATCAAACGCGTGCTGGCTTACTCCACGGTATCGCAGCTTGGCTATATGTTTCTCGCGTTGGGCGTGGGTGCATTCTCAGCAGGCGTGTTTCATGTCTTCACTCACGCGTTCTTCAAAGCCCTGCTCTTCCTTGGGGCCGGATCGGTGATTCATGCCATGAGTGGCGAGCAGGACATGCGCAACATCGGCGACCTGCATCGGCGCATTCCGGCTACGCACTGGACCATGTTCATCGCCACGCTAGCCATCGCCGGCATTCCACCCTTTGCGGGATTCTTTTCCAAAGATGAGATTCTGTGGCAGACCTGGACCTCTCAAGGCGGCGCATATCGCCTGCTCTGGGTAGTCGCGTACTTCACGGCGCTGATGACTGCCTTCTACATGTTTCGGCTGATGTATCTGAGCTTCCACGGCCGTCCCCGAATGAGCCATGAAGTGGAGCATCACATTCATGAGTCGCCTACTTCAATGACGGGTCCGCTGGTGGTACTTGCAGTCTGCTCGGTGTTCGCCGGTTTTCTGGGATGGCCGCACAGCCTGGGAGGGTCGGACCGCTTTGCCAAATTTCTGGAGCCAGTGTTCGCCCGCGAAGCTCAGGTTCTGACCGAACAAGGCAGAGCCGCGCAGGTAGGGGCCGGGGAGAAAGAAGCAGAACACACCACCTCGATTGAATACCTGCTGATGTTCATGTCAGTAGCGGCGGGAGTGGTCGGCTGGGGAATGGCATGGAAGGCTTACCGCCACGCCGACAGGGGATACGTCGAGCCCATCGCCGCCGCTCCGCTCGTATACAACACGTTGCTCAACAAGTATTACGTAGACGAGGGCTACGACTATGTCTTCACCGGCCGCCGCAAGATTGGCGACACAAGGCTGGGGGTGCTTGGCCTCGGCGAGGCTTCGGCCTGGTTTGATTCCAACATCGTAGACGGCTTGGTGAACGGTGCGGGCTGGATCACGCGCCTTACAGCCACAATTTCCAGTTGGTGGGACAAGTGGGTCATCGACGGCGTCGGGGTCAACGGTCCGGCTATTTTTGCGCGTATGCTTTCGTATCCGGCCCGCTTGTTCGAGTGGGGCCTGGTTCAGTGGTACGCGCTGGTGATGACCGCGGGGCTGGTCGGGTTCGTTTTCTATTACGTGTACCACTGATGAACGGCACTCAGCATTCAGCCAGTACGGGTCCTTGCCGATAAGCTTCACCGCGATGGGCTGAATGCTGATATCTGAGTGCCGAATGCTGCGAACTGGCAACTGAGAACTGCTCTATGCAATCTCACATCCTCTCGATCATCCTGTTCACGCCGCTGGTAGGCGCGATTGTTCTCTTATTCGTTCCCAAGGAGAATGAAGACGCCGTCCGCTGGATTGCGAACGTCTTCGCCCTGGCCGGCTTTCTAGTTTCGCTGCCACTGGTGCCTTGGTTCTGGGAAAAGCGCTTCGAACCCGGCTTCAAGTTTATTGAGGGCGCGGCCAATAACTGGATTCCGTCCATCGGCGCGGGTTATGTCCTGGGCATTGATGGCATCTCTTTTCTGCTGATCATGCTCACCACACTGTTGGGCTGGATCTCGATCCTTTCTTCCTGGACCGCAATCGAGAACCGAGTCAAGGAATATTACATCTGGTTCCTGATACTTCAGACCGGCATGCTCGGCGTGTTTATGGCTTTAGACTTCTTCCTCTTCTTTGTATTCTGGGAAGCCATGCTGGTACCCATGTATCTCCTGATCGGAATATGGGGCGGCCCGCGCAAGCTCTATGCCGCGATTAAATTCTTTCTGTATACCTTGGCCGGGTCCGTGCTGATGCTGCTGGGCATCCTGTTCCTATACTTCCATCACCATGGCGAGACCAACGTTTATACCTTCAGCATTCGGGATCTGTACAAGACCGCGCCGCACATTTATTTCGATCCCAACTACGGTCCTGGCATCGCGATATTGCTATTCTTTGCCTTCTTCTTCGCGTTTGCCATCAAGGTGCCGATGTTCCCGTTCCATACCTGGCTGCCGGACGCGCACGTGGAGGCTCCCACGGCAGGCTCCGTCATTCTGGCAGGCGTTCTGCTGAAGATGGGAACATACGGCTTCATCCGTTTCTCGTTGCCGTTTTTCCCGGATGTGCTCACCCACACAAAAGTCCGCAGCTGGATGATTGTGCTTTCCATCATCGCGATCATCTACGGCGCTCTCGTGTCACTCATGCAGAAGGACATGAAGAAGCTGGTAGCCTATTCGTCAGTCAGCCACCTAGGATTCTGCACCCTCGGAATTTTTGCGCTCACGCCGCTCGGATTAAGCGGATCAGTACTGCAGCAGATCAATCACGGCATCTCGACGGGCGCACTGTTCTTGATCGTCGGCATCCTCTACGAACGCCGTCACACGCGTGAGATTGCCGAATACGGCGGCATCTCGAATGTAATGCCGGTGTACGCCACCATAACCATGATCATGTTCCTCTCTTCAATGGGTCTGCCGCTGCTCAACGGATTTGTCGGAGAGTTCACCATCCTGCAGGGCACATTCATGGAGAACTGGAAGTGGGGTGCGTGGGCGGTTCCTGGAGTCGTACTGGCGGCTGCGTATTTGTTGTGGCTTTATCAGCGCGTCTTCTTCGGACAGGTCACGAATCCGAAGAATGAAAAACTGCATGACTTGACCCCGCGCGAAGTGCTGACCTTTGTGCCGCTGATCATCATGGCTTTCTGGATCGGGTTGTATCCGAAACCGTTTTTCCAGATTCTCGAACAGCCGGTAAATCAGCTAGTCCAGACGGTACGCCCTGACTATCCGCTGCCTCCGGGCGCGGTAAACGCGACAAATGAGCCTGCGGCGCTGACCGTTCCCGTAGCCGTGGCCGCGAATCCACCAACCGCTGTTCAAGCCAGACCTGCCGCGTCGGTGAAAGGGAAGAACTAGTGGGAGTGCTTTCACAATTCACGTGGACGGACTATCTGCTGGCTCTGCCCTTTACCCTGCTGACACTCTTTGCTCTTGGCCTCCTGCTGATTGATCTCATGCTGCCCGTCGAGACCAAGTGGGCCAACGCAGTTACGGCATTCGTTGGAGTGTTGTTCTCAGCGGCGGGCGTATTCAAGATCCAGCTGTGGATGAGCGCAACCTCTAGCCAAGGTTCGCTCGGCTTCATGCGCACCATGATCGTGGACCGCTTCGCCATCTATTTCTTCTATTTGTTCCTGGCGAGCACGGCCATCGCCATTCTCATCTCCGTGCGCTACATGGAGATTGAGCACGAGCACCATGGCGAGTACTACGCCCTCATGTTGCTGTCCGTTGCGGGCATGATGGCTATGGCTGCCGGCTACGACATCGTGCTCATCTTCATCGGGCTAGAGCTAATGGCGATTTCGACTTATGTGCTGGTCGGATTCCTGCGGCGCGACCGTCGATCGAACGAAGCAGCGCTGAAGTATCTGCTGTTGGGAGCGTTCTCTTCAGGAATCTTCGCCTATGGCTTGTCATTATTTTATGGCCTGACCGGCAGCACCAACCTCGGTATCATTGCGAGCCAACTTAGCAGGATCCTTGCGAAGGATGCATTACCGGATTTATGTCGGTGGCTGTTAAAGCTGCCGGGTGGGCGATGCTGCTGCGCGTACTGCTCTGGGGACTCCTTCCCATGCGTTCGGTGTGGGTACCGCTCATCGTCTTCGTGGCCATCGCCACCATGACGGGGGCAAATTTTGCCGCTCTCACCCAGACCAACGTGAAGCGCCTGCTCGCGTATTCGTCGATTGCGCACGTCGGCTACATGCTACTGGGGCTGGTGGCTGGGTCTCCGACTGAACTGAGTCCAGATGGCATTAAGGGCATCCTGATTTACCTCCTCGTCTACACCTTCATGAACCTGGGCGCCTTCGGAGTCATTACGTCGCTGCGCCACCGCAATGTAATCGGCGACGAACTGGACGACATTAACGGCCTCTACCAGCGCGCACCCACGGAAGCTGTGCTCATGCTGATCTTCTTGCTTTCGCTGGCTGGTATTCCTCCGCTGGCAGGCTTCTGGGGAAAGTACTTCATCTTCCTGAGTCTGATCGAAACCGGCCATTACGTGTTGGCGTCGCTAGGCGTGCTGTATTCCGTCTTCGGACTCTACTATTATCTAAAAATAGCCAACGCCGTGTTCATGGGGAAGGCGGAAGAAAAAGAGCCGCTGCCAGTGAGCCTCGGGATGCGCGCTGCGCTAGGCCTCAGCGGCTTTGCTACGCTCTACATCGGGGTCATGCCCGAACAATTTATTCGGCTGGTGAATTGGTCGTTGGGTTTGGCGCAAAATCCCGCGGTGGTGCGATTAGTCCGTCAGGCGCGCCTGCTCCAATAACAGCAGAGCCAAACCGTAGAGTGAATTAGCAGGATTCCTCGTAGGGAAGCTAAACAGTGAATTTCCACATCCGGCAAGCCATTCACTCGGACATCCCGCTCCTCAAAGTACTGATCGATTCCTCAGTTCGGGGCCTGCAGGCACAGGATTACTCTCCGGCACAGATGGAGAGTGCGCTCAAAACGGTCTATGGCGTGGACAGTCAATTAATCGAGGATGGCACGTATTTCGTCGCTGAAGTCGTGAAAGACGAAGCCCCGCGGATGTCCGGGCAGTCTGGGCCGCTCATTGTGGGTTGCGGGGGATGGAGCAAGCGCAAGACGCTCTACGGTGGCGACCATTGGACTGGCCGACACGACGAACTACTCGATCTACGCCATGACGCCGCGAGGATTCGGGCTTTCTTTGTTCATCCAAACTGGGCGCGTCGGGGAATCGGAAGCATGCTTCTCCAGGCCTGCGAAGAAGCTGCGAAAACCGCTGGCTTTACACGGCTGGAAATGGGAGCGACCTTGACTGGCGTCCCTTTCTACAGGGCCAAAGGTTACATTGCCTCGGAGCCTCTCGAGGTTCCGTTGGCCAATGGCGAATCGCTTCCCATTGTGCGCATGACGAAAGAGGCGTAGAAAGAGTTTCGAAGACCGAACTTGTCGGAACGATCTTGCAGCACTCGGACGCTGATTCCAATGCCCGGCTTAGACGAATTCGATAATCGCCGAGATCCAGATAAACGCGAGAGTATGTGGCTACAGCTTGCCCGGTACAGCCAGTTGGCTGTCATATTTCCCGCGGCTACGGTTGTGGGCCTGCTCATTGGTGTGGGACTCGATCGCTGGCTGCACACCACATGGCTATACTTGGCGGGACTGATTGTGGGCATAGCCGCGGGGTTCGTCGAGTTGATCCGCTCTGTGGTGAAGAACGCGGACTGAAACGACAGTGCCATAGAGTTTCAGCCAGAGTCGCTGAGCGCCTACCGTGATCCCAACAGATCTGCCCGATGGAAGAAGGCCCCACTCAACTCGTAGCTTCGAAGAATGCCGAATCAGGCGCATCGGAAACTTTTTACGCGGGCGCTGTCGACCGGATCCGCCGCTTCATGATTGCGCTTAGCCTTGTCTCAGTGGCAACTGTCGCATGGCGTTTGGACCTCCGCCATGCTTTGGGATTTGCTCTTGGATGCGCCATCGCATATCTCAACTTTCACTGGCTCAAGCGCGGCGTTAGCGGGCTGGCGGACCGGATTACTAAGGCTGGTAAACCGCAATCGGGTGCCGGCATCGTGGTTCGATTCCTGCTACGCTATGTTTTGATGGCCCTCGCGGCCTATGTTATATTGACTGTTTCGCCCGCGAGCCTGAATGGGCTTTTTGCGGGCTTGTTTTTGCCTGTTGGAGCCATCGCATGCGAAGCCGCATATGAAGCTTATGCAGCGTTGATCCGACGGGTTTAGCGTTCAGTTGAGCGATCACGTAGCCCGCAGAGACTGCGTGATTACCGTTTGAACTCTTCATGCCTGAACAACTCTGGGTTACCGCAATTCTCAATCGCCTGTTCGCCGCCCCGGTGACTGCTTTGCTGCGGGCAATTCACATGGAACCGCGGCACCCGCAGGCGCCCATTCCCAACACTTTCGCGATGGAAGTGCTGGTCTTCCTGTTCCTGCTCGCGTTGTTCTTAATGCTACGATCGCGCTTGTCAGTCGAAAGACCGGGAGCACTACAACATATCTTCGAAGGTGCACAGGGATTCATCCATCAGCAAAGCCAGGAGATCATCGGGCACCACAGCGAAGGCTACACACCGTTCCTCGCTACGCTGGGATTCTTTATCCTTTTCTGCAACTTGATTGGCCTGATCCCGGGCTTCGAATCGCCAACGGCACTCCCTATTGTTCCCCTTGGCTGTGCCCTGTGCGCGTTCTTTTATTATCACGTGCAGGGATTCAAACATTCAGGAGTGGCGTACCTTAAACACTTCGCGGGGCCGATGCCGATTTTGGCTCCGTTGATGATCCCCATCGAAATCGTGAGTCACCTGGCCCGGGCGTTATCACTTACTATTCGTCTCTTCGCCAACATGTTCGCCGGCGACATGGTGACTTGGGTTTTCTTTTCGCTGGTTCCAATCGGCATTCCCATCATATTCTTGGGGCTTCATATTGGTGTGTCGTTCCTGCAGACATATATTTTTATTCTGTTGACCACGGTTTATCTGGCCGGCGCAGTCGGCGAAGAGCACTGAATTCTAGTTTTGAGTTTCCGGTTCCTATGGCATTGCCGCGCACCATTTCGCGCACCTGAGTGGCGAGGTTGTGGCAAGGCGCTGAAACAGAAACTGGAAACTAGAAACGGCCGTAAGCGTGAGGGCGTCTGTACGGGATGACGTCAACCACCCACTGGCGGCAATTCATAAACACTAGGAGAGAAACACCATGCGTAAATTGAGTTATCTGTTCCTGATTTTGTCCGCGTTTTGCTTTGCTGTGCCGGCGTTCGCACAGGGTGGCCAAGCTGGTGTAACCAACTGGGTAGCCATTACTGCCGGCTTCTCCATGGCCATTGCATCGGCCGGCTGTGGCATTGCACAGGCCAAGGCTACAGCCGCTGCGGCTGAAGGTCTGGCCCGCAATCCGGCGGCCCGTCCGGGTATCCAGCTCGCCCTAATTTTGGGTCTGGCCCTGATCGAGTCGCTGGCCCTCTATACCCTGGTCATCATTTTCGCCAAGGTGAAGTAATCGCTGTTGGGGAAGAACTTCAAGTTGAAGCCTCTGCCGGCTCAATCGGTAGGGGCCTTTTTGTGGTTAGTGGTTGTGGGTAGTTGTTGTCAAGCCGTGAATCGGCCGAGGTAACCCTACCCCTTGCGCTGTCCGTCCCACTCTTGTCCCCTGGCCTGGGGAGCGCGATCCATCGCTTCCACCAGCAGCCGGCGTAAGCGGTAGCGGCTCTCCAAGTCGGTGCTGACGATCTCAAATCCTACTTCATTCACTCGCGCTCTCCGTAGCAGCACATGGGCGCGGATCTTCGCCCGCATGCCCACAGGGATTTCCAGATTCGCCTCGCTACCAATTCGCAGGTTGTCTTCTTTGGTGCCCATGCCGCCGCCCAGGCTCAACTCGCGGATCAATATTCGCGATTTTCCCCAGGAACTCCCAATCGTCGCCGCCACGGTGCGCGAAAGCACCATGCGTTCGTAGCGACGTTGCCTTACCCAGGGACACGCCGGAGCGAAATCCAGAGGCGCGATGGCCAATTCAGACGGTTCCAGCCCGCTATCGCTCAGAATCTGTGTCCCGTAGCGCGGGTCGGTTTTCGATAGGGCCTGCGCCGCTGCGATACGCAACTCGCGATGATGCGCCCAGCCGAATCTCTTCTTAGATTCCACAATTTCTCGTAGCAACGACACCGCTTCCGTGTCCCGCAACCGGCCTAGCGACTCGATCGCTTTGAGCTGCAGAAAAGGCGAGCGTGAGGCGGTCTCTCCCGGTCGTGCCATTGCCGCCAACGGGGGTGCGGCTGTCAGGTCACCGCTCATGCCGATCTCGTCCACCGCCTCCGGCAGGACAAGTGGATCTAAAATCTCCGCCAGCTCCAAGAGCGTGCGACCGCGGTCAGCCGCTGCTCCGAAAGCCGTTTGCCGGACCACGACATCGTGATAAAAACGATTCCATTCGGGCAGTCGGACGGGCAGCAATTCAAGCAATGTGCCGACATCCAAACGGCTCAAAATTCCGACAACTCCTGAGGCCTGGCGCGCCTGACCGGTGCGCAGCACCTCCCGCAATTGCAGGAGCGCGGGAGAACCGAGCTCCTTGACCAGTTCCACCATACGATCGCACTCGTCACGCCGCATGCAGCGGAAGAAACGATCTGCGATGTGTTCCACGCCGGCCTGTGAAGTGCGGCGAAGTAAAGTCAGCAAGTCGGGTGGGATAGATTCCGAGCGTAAGGCATCTTCGATGAACTCCGGCAGACGGTTTTCAACGCCTACGCGCGGGCGCAGGTCATTCACCAGCACTGGCCGGTCTTTTCCCACCCTTTCCATGCCCGTGCAAACTTCGTTTACCGCGGCGTAGTTCTTGGACACACTGGCTTCCTGGCTGAGGCGGACGAAAGCGGCGCTGAGCAGACTTTGCAGTTCGGGATCTTTTTCCGCTGCTAGTTGTTCGCCAAGCTTGCGGATGGCCGCGCCCATCGTCTCCCCGCCCATCCGCGAATACAGATCCGCCAGCTGGCTCAGTCCGATGGCTGTCTTGCGGCGTGGCTCGAGCTCTTTAGCGCTTAGGCAGGCAAAATAGTTGTTGAGAATTGCGGTCGCTGTTTCTTTGTCATCCCGCTCCAACAATACTTCAACGAACTGCCGCAGGTTGCGTGGAGGTACGCAGGGAGCTTCGTGCGACAGCAAAACACTCTTTTTGCCGGCTTCGGGCACTTCTGCCCAGAACATGCGGTCCAAAATGTCGGCGTGTGACTCGACCAGCATGCCGGCCTTGCTCATCTTGTCTTCCTGCAGGCGCAGAATCTGGCGCAGCGAGTCCATCTGCCGGCTCATGTGCTCCATCATCTGGTGCACGGCGTTGACTTTGATTTCGCCCTTCTGGTAGCGCTCCATGGCAAACCGGATCGCCATGTGCTCCGCCGCCTTCATAAGCAGGGGAGCATCGTTTTCGTCTTGAGTTGTCTTCGCTGCCAGGCTTCCCAGCAATTGCTGCAGGTTGAGCCGGATATTCGGATCGGTTTCTCCTACTTCTTTTTGCAGATCTTCGGGGCGAACGTTGGGATCGGTCTGGACTTGTCCGAACCGGGTCAGCAGCCTTATGGCCTGGATTACTTCGACCTCCTGAAGCGGCACCACAGATCCGCTCCAGTCCATGGCAGTCCCCGTTCCTGGTACCGGGCCGCCAGCTCCCCCAATCGGAAGGTTTGGAACGCTTCCCAGCGGCGCTCCGCCAGCTTGGCCTCCGCCCCCCGAACTGGCACCTTCGGCTGCAGCGATGAGCTGCAACAATTTTTGGGGATCATTCAACCACTGCTTGAACTCCGGTCCCAGGGTTTGCGCGGCGATCTGCGCGGCGATGCTAACGTCTCCCGTAAACGGATCGGCCGCCACAAATTTCACTTCGTTGATCTTGATGGTGCTTTTCTTGCTGCCGCCACTCAACGCTTCTTTGATTTGCTTGGAGACGTCCTGGGCCTTGGAGCCGGCCACCGTAAAGGCGCGTACCAGACGGGTGAAATCCTCGATCGTAACCTCTTTCGAGAAGTGCAGGCTGGCTAGCCCTGCCGTAGTCAAGAGCTGGGCGAAACTCTTTTCGGCCTGTCCGGCTTCCAGCGGGATCCCATCCAGCAGCAGCTTGTTGTCGGAGACCCCGAGGAGAAACCCGCCCTCTCCCCCCTTGGGTAACCCTTGCTGCAATTCGCTCCAGGCGGTCTCGAACTGGCCTTCGGTGCGTTTGTGATCGAAACCATACATCCGCGCATACTTAATGAGGATGTTGAGGCTATGGACGAAGGCCCGAGCCGAGGCGGTCCGGCTTTCATGAGTTGTGCTGGTGGCAGCGATAAAAGCTCCTATAACCGCAGGCTCTGCAGTACAAGCTTAAAGCTGGAGATAAGACCTCGCACATTACGGAGGTAATAGAACGACCTGGCGCTTTTCTCGTGGCAGATCGGCCAAACTCGCGGAAACGGGCAATCTCAGTGCTGCTGCGATCAGCCATTTCAACAGTCCATCGAGACACGTGAGGAAACGGCAGAATCGGCCTTTGGCCCTGATCCTGGGATTGGCCGGTTCAGTAGCGAAAATGGTAACGTGGATTCTCTGATTCCAGGGACTGACTTGCCTGGTTCAGCCGCAACTCCGATGACAGCCAGGAAAACCACCGGCCTGCGTGTCTGGATGAGACGCGTTCTCGAAGAGTGCGACCGCGCCGCCGCAGACTTTACCCCCGATCCTGTGCATGATCTGCGCGTTGCCCTGCGCCGTTGCCGATCTTTGGCTGACGGCATGATGGCAATGGACCCCGATCCCGAATGGGGGATGATGAAGAAGGCGGGCAGGCGCCTGTTCGGAAAACTTGGCGAATTACGAGATGCGCACGTCATGATGGAGTGGGTGGAGAAGCTCAGCCGCTCGCACGATTCGGGAAAGGAGGTGAGCACAGGTTCGCCCAACCCTTGGGGGCAATCGTATGGAGAATCATCTCAAGATGGAGATCCGAGGGACCCGGTCGCCCATGCTTTACTCGAGATTCTTGCGCGTCGTGAGAAGGAACAAACGCGCACTGCCCGTGTGGCTCTGGATGAATTCGACCGCAAACAGTGGCGCCAGTGGAGCAGGACTCTGCCTCGACGTGCTGCTCGTATCCGACCGGGGAGTCTCCTGTTCAAGCATCTGGCTCTCGAGCGCTGGATGCAGGCCCACGAGCTCCACCGGGCCGGGCTCCGCAACCGCTCACAGACGGCTTTCCACAGACTGCGCATCGGCATAAAGCGTTTTCGCTACACTGTCGAAAATTTTCTGCCCGAACTGCATCTGGCCTGGAGTCACGATCTGAAAGATTTGCAGGATTTGCTCGGCGAAGTGCATGACTTGGACGTGCTGTGGGCGACTGCGTCTTCCTGCCAGGTCTTTCCTGATGAGGAAGCTCGAGGTCGCTGGCATGCCAGAATCCTCGCCGAACGGACGGCGCGGATCGATCTCTATCGCGAAAAGATGGTCGGTGCTCATGCTCTCTGGAATACCATCGCCACCAATCGCATGAAACTGTGGGCGAAGGTCCTTGATCCTGACTTCGAGCATTCACAGCGCGTCACGAGCTTCGCAATGCAACTACTCGAAGACTTGACTGCGGCAGGGTGGCTGTCCACGACGGATGGAATTGACGCCCGCTCGACTCTGCTGGCCGCCGGACTGCTCCATGATGTCGGCAAGTCGAAGCAAAAAAGTGGACATCATAAGGCCTCCTTCAAGTGGATTCGCAACCACGATGCTCCGCTAGGCTGGAAAACTGAAGACCTGCGGCGTGCCGCCATTGTCGCCCGCTATCACCGTGGCGCGTTGCCTACGGGAAGGCATAGGGCGCTGAGGGAGCTTCCTCCTCCCGAACAAAAACTGACGATTCAGTTGGCGGCGATTCTGCGCCTGGCGAATGCTCTGGACGCGGCCCATGACGGTCGCATTCGCCGTGTGCGGCTCGAAAATCATGTCCGCCACACTAACCGCAGAAACCCAATTCGTTCGGGGCAGGGTGAGCGAAATTCTTCGCATCCGGACTCCGGCTCCAAAGCGAAACAAGTGATCACCATCGCGGTCGAAGGATACGCTGCGTTTGGGCGAAATGCCCGAGCCATCGCTGCAGAGCGCCATTTGCTGGAAACGGTTCTACGCCGACCTGTTCTTGTTAGGCGGATGAGGAATTTGCCGTTGGGCAAGGGCAAACATCGGTCGGTCCCTGAGGTTTACGGCAAGTCGTCAAAATAGTCGCGTGGTTTGGAGCGATCTCGCGGCTTTCCTTTCCACTTGTCAAAAATTCTGGCGACCTCACTCCTTTTAGCCGAGAGAAACTTTGGCCACAGTTCTTTCTTGTCAGGAACCCGATATCCGAGTGGGTTGTTGAACGAGTTGTTAATCGCGATAGCGGTGTCGTCAGCTTCATTGAGCCCTGGCCAAGACTGCAAAACTTTTCTCACCTCAGCGCGTTCCAGCCCAAATAGTGCGCGGAACTCCAGTCCGGAAAGAACGGTCCATCAACGGCTGCTGTAAGCACTCCTGCAAGACGTCTAGCTCCGCCGCATTCAAATCGGTTATTGGCATACTCTTGCCCTGAGCTGACGTTCCTCGATGCCAGTGCGAAGTAGCACGAAAGGGTCGCATGCCTGGTCCAAGTGAGCGGCCCGAAGCTCCACAGTCACTTCCGTCAGCCGGCTTCGGGGGGATACAACGTAAACATCTCATGACTCACGCCCAACTGGTCGAAAAAGCTGTCCACTGGCTTCGCCGCTATCGCTGCGGAGTGGTGCTCTCCGAACAGGCCTGTGCTAGCGGCGAGATGCCGGACGCCATTGGCTGGAAGCGCGCTTGTCACTCCGTACTCGTCGAGTGCAAGGTCACCCGTGCCGACTTTCTTGCCGACCGCGCCAAGTCCTGTCGTCAGAAGCCGGAACAGGGTGTGGGCAGCGAGCGCTTCTATCTGACCCCGGCATCTCTTATTCGCACCGATGAGTTGACTGCCGGTTGGGGATTGCTCGAATATCGCCGAGGCAGGATCCAGATGGTGCATGCCTCAGCCAAGAATCTCCGCACCCCAACCGGCTTTCGATACGAGATGAACCTATTGCTCGCCAGCCTGCGCCGCGTGGAACTGCGCATCCAACCTCAATGCATCACCGACTTCCTGAAATGGAAGAATCGCATGATGGAATACAACCGCGGCAGCCTTCCCGAAGGACTTAGCTCAGCTGAGGAAGAAGCTAACGTGTTCCTCGAACCGGACCTGACTTGTTAAGGGTGTGCATTGAGGACGCGAGTCTGGCTAGCCCGTGAATGGGAGCGGCTGAAGTGCGATACCCCGAAGGCGAGAGCTACACCTAGAGCTAGAACCAAAAACAAGAACCGGGCTGGTTGGCCCGGTTCGTTGAGCGTCGGGTTGAGATGCGGTTACATCGCAGCTCGGCGCGGACTGGCGCTGTGACTTGCCACTGGTTGGATTAGGACCAGTCCGGTCACCCGGTACGGCCTCCTCGCGTCAGCCCAAACATCGACAGATCCGAGAAGCGCGGACACACAGACTGGAGAGAGTGCACGTAATAGTCCACTCGTTTATTCTAGAATAACTCAATGGGTTATTTGTAAGTTGCTGTGGATAAAGCGTTTTATCTGTGTAGCGACATTCCATGGTCGCCAAGAAAACAGCTTGGGTCAGAGCAAACTCTTGCATAAGATGCACAATATGCTGTGCACCACTCTCACCAAAGTGTGAACGCCCGTCTTACGAGATGAAGGTGTCCTCTCGGCGAGAGAAAGACGTGCTAGAGCTGCCTACAGCTCTCGCCGCCCTTCCATCGCCTTCAGCATGGTGATCTCGTCGGTGTATTCGATGTCGCTGCCGACGGGGATGCCCATCGCGATGCGGGTGACTTTCACGCCCGCGCGCTTCAGTTGCTGCGAGAGATAGGTGGAGGTGGCTTCGCCTTCTACGGTGGGGTTGGTGGCGATGATGACTTCGTCCACGCTGCCCGCGTCGACACGAGTGATGAGGTTGGCGATGCGAAGTTGCTCAGGCCCAATACCATGCAGCGGCGAGATCGAGCCGTGAAGCACGTGGTATACGCCGTTAAAGTGCTTTGTCTTTTCGATGGCGGCGATGTTGGTAGGCTCTTCGACCACGCACACCAGGCTCTGATTGCGCGTGGCGCTGCTGCAATAGACGCACGGGTCAAGCTCCGTGATGTTGTTGCACACTGAGCACAGCCGCAAGTTGGCCTTGACGTCGCGGACGGCGGTGGCCAGGGCTTCCGCATCTTCGTCGCTCGATCTGAGGATGTAGAACGCCAGGCGCTGCGCGCTCTTGCTGCCGATGCCCGGCAGCTTCTTGAGTTCATCAATCAACCGGGACATCGGCTCAGGAAATCGAGACATTCGTCAGTCCAGTTTCACTTCAATGGTCATTGTGAGCGGAGTGAAGATGCAGTCTGCTTGCAGCGGGAAAATGCAGAGCTCCTTCACTTTGTTCAGAATGATAACAGTAAAGGGAGACATCTAGAGTCCGCCGATGCCGAGCCCACCCAGCATGCCGCCGACGGTGGACTGCATCATCGTATCGATCTTGCGTGCGGCTTCGTTCACCGCGGCGAGAACCAAATCTTGTAGCATCTCGACATCGCCCGACTTCACCGCCTCCGGATCGATACGCAAGCTAAGGAGCTGCTTGCGGCCATCCATTTTGGCCGTGACCGTGCCGCCGCCCGACGATGCTTCGACTACCGTCTCCTGCATTTTCTTCTGCAGAGTGTCGTACTGCGCTTTGGCTTTCGACATCAAATCTTGCAGATTGAATCCGCCCATAGTGGCTTTACCGCTTCTCCTTGTAGTCAATCACCGTACGAATCTGCGCCCCGAATTTTTCCCGCATGCGCTGCACCACGGGATCTTGTTCTGCCCGGCTGCGGCCTCCGCCATTGGAAGCCTTGCCGGACCGCGCTTTTGCGTCTGGTTGCGTTCCTCCGCTGGTCGCGATCGCTGCGCCAGGGACTACCTTCAGCTTCACCGCCCGACCGAGAACTTCGCTGGCCGAAGCGATTGCCAGCCGTCCGGCCTCCGCACTCAGCGACATATCAATTACCGTTGCCGAAGCCTCGACGCTGATGACCAACTCGTTGCCCTCCAACGCCCATTCGCCAGCTTCGAGCATCAACATCAGCACGCGTTGATTGCCGTTGGTAAGCGCCTGTAAGACAGCGGTCCGCACGTTTTCCAATTGGGCCGATGTGGAAGACGAGTTGCGGCCAGCTGGCGCTGATTGCAGCTTCGCAGAGTCAGATTGTGGTTGCGGCGTGGACTGGGCTCGGAATTCAGTGGGGATTCGGGATTGGCTTTCGGGCTCGTCTTCAGCCATGTTTGCTGGGGCGGCAGCTCCCATGACAACACGCGCTGTACTGGGAGCTGGAACCATGCGCGGCCCGCTTGCAGGTGCAGAGTCGGCCGAGAGTTCCGGCTTGGAACCGCTCTTGCGGGCAGAATCGGCAGCGAAGGGTGAAGCCTGTGCGGCACGATTGGGCGAGTTTGGTTCTGCGTGGCGAGTTACGGGCGCACCTGCGGCAGTATTCTTGATCGCCGCCGGCTGACGTGAGGTTGCGTGTGACGGTGAAGCAGCCGCTTCGCTGAGCAACTGCTCAAGCGGGAGCAACCGTTGAGCGTGGGCCATCTTCAGCAAGCCCAGTTCAAGATGGAAGCGCTGCTCCCGCTTGTAACTTAGCTCGCCATGAGTGCGCAGCATGATCTGCAAATGGCGGGTCAGGTCTTCCTCGCTGAACGATTCAGCAACGCGAGCAACCCGCTCACGTTCTTCGCCGGAAATTTGCAGCAGTCCAGACCCCTTACCTGCGATCTTGGCAACCGTGGCATTGCGCAGGAAGCGCACCATTTGCCGAGCAAAATGAGTAGGACTGTGACCTTCGCTGATCAGATGATCCACTCGTCGCAGAATGTCTTCGCTCGCGCCGCTTGATACCGCCTGCATCACTTCTTCGAGAATGTGCGAGGGAGCAGCCCCCACCAGGTTGCGAACCGAATCGACCGTAAGCTTTCCGCTGGAAGAAGCAATGGCTTGGTCGAGAATCGAAAGCGCGTCACGCATGGATCCGTCGCCGGCCTCGGCCAGCAGAGCGAGAGCGTCATCGTCAGCCTCAATATTCTCGTGGTTGGTGAGGTCGCGCAGTTGGCCCACGATGTCGTCGAACTTCACGGCGCGAAAACTGAAGTGCTGGCAGCGCGAGCGAATGGTCTGGGGAATGTCCTCGGGTTGCGTGGTGGCCAGCATGAAAACGATGTGATCAGGCGGCTCCTCTAGCGTTTTCAGCAGCGCGTTGAAGGCGGCATCGGTGATCTGATGAGCTTCGTCGAGGATGTAGACTTTGAAACGGTCGCGCGCCGGACGGTAGCGGGCGCCTTCGCGCAATTCGCGAATCTCGTCAATGCCGCGGTTGGTGGCTGCATCGATCTCGATTACATCGACGGAATTTCCGACGCGGATCTCAGTGCAGGATTCGCAGATGCCACAAGGCTCAGACACGGGCTTTTCAGAGGAGCGGCAGTTCAGCGCCATGGCCAGGATGCGCGCCACGGTCGTCTTGCCAATTCCGCGATGTCCGCTGAAGATGTAGCCATGAGCCGTTCGGCCTTGTTCGATGGCGTTCTGCAAAGTGCGGGTAACGTGCTCCTGGCCGATGACGTCGGAGAACTTTTGCGGCCGGTATTTACGTGCCAGGACGGTGTAGCTCATGGGGAACGAAACCCTGATTATACGTGATAGTCTAGGGCGTCCACAGGGCAGTGCGGGGGCAAAACCTTGAGTCGCAGAGGACGCGGGGGAACGCCGCAGGGGACGCCGAGAGAATCGATTCAACCACTCAAAAACACCTACGGCATGCGTGATAGGCGATTACGAAGGTCTTGCTAAGCCGCCACCCACGCGATAGGCTAAAGCGTCGGAACTTATGGAGGGCGTGGTGGTCCGGCGTTAAGCCGATACCGCGCAAAGGAGCGTTCTCATGCAACTAAAGCTTAATTCCCGGACCATTGATGGCATCTTTTCTGTGAATTGCAACGGGAGAATCGTGTTCGGAGAAGAATCATCTCTTCTGCGAGACCAGATCAAGAAAGCGATCGCTGAGCATAAGCGCATCGTGCTCAATCTGGGTGAGGTGAACTATATCGATTCTGGTGGGCTGGGCACGCTGGTGGCCCTGCACACGACCGCGCGCAACGCCGGAGGAACGATCAAGCTTGCCAATCTAACCGAACGCGTTGGTGATTTATTGCAGGTCACCAAGCTGTTGACAGTTTTCGACGTGTACAATTCCGAGGCTGAAGCCTTGGACTCTTTCCGCAAGGGA
>WNGJ01003071.1_pt1 | contig 17095 bp, 12 predicted proteins | sample 5400611 | NCBI WGS metagenome assembly WNGJ01 (sample SAMN13153375, study PRJNA577476) | soil metagenome | isolation source: 40 cm soil or saprolite under Garry oak tree replicate 1 | place: USA:California | collected 2016-06-15 | reverse complement strand
GGCAACACCAGCTACCTGCTGTGGATGTTCATGGGGTTCCTCGTAGTGTCCGCGGTGCTGGTGGTGTCGTTCGGGCGGCTGGGGGACATGTTCGGCCGCGTCCGGATGTACAACATGGGGTTCGCGATCTTCAGCGTGGCCTCGGTCTTCCTGACCGTCACCTGGATGCACGGCAGTTCGGCCGCCTTGTGGCTGATCATCTGGCGGGTCGTGCAGGGCATCGGCGGCGCGTTCCTGTTCGCGAACTCGGCCGCGATCCTCACCGACGCCTTCCCGGCCAACCAGCGCGGCACCGCCCTGGGCATGAACGCGATCGCGGCCATCGCGGGTTCCTTCATCGGGCTGCTGCTCGGCGGTCTGCTCGGCCCGATCAACTGGCACTACGTGTTCCTGGTCTCGGCGCCGATCGGGGCGTTCGGCACCGGGTGGGCGTACTTCATGCTGCGGGACATCGGGACGCGGCGCCCGGCCCGGATGGACTGGTGGGGCAACATCTTGTTCGCCGCCGGGCTGATCGCCATCCTGGTCGGCATCACCTACGGCCTGCTGCCGTACGGCGGCCACCCGATGGGCTGGACCAACCCGTGGGTGCTCACGGCCATGTTCGGCGGGCTGGCCGCGCTGGTGGTGTTCGGATTCGTCGAAACGAAGGTCGCCGAGCCGCTCTTCCGGCTCTCGCTGTTCCGCATCCGGGCCTTCGCCGCGGGCAACATCGGCAACTTCATGCTGGCGCTCGGCCGCGGCGGCATGCAGTTCATGCTGATCATCTGGCTGCAGGGGATCTGGCTGCCGCTGCACGGATACAGCTTCAGCCAGACCCCGCTGTGGGCGGGGATCTACCTGGTGCCGCTGACCATAGGGTTCCTGGTCTCGGCGCCGCTGTCCGGGGTGCTCTCCGACCGGTACGGCGCCAAGGCGTTCACCGTGGGCGGGGCGCTGCTGACCGCGCTGAGCTTCTTCCTCCTGCTGTTCCTGCCGGTGAACTTCCCCTACTGGGTGTTCGCACTCATCATCGTGCTCAACGGCTTCGGCTCGGGCTTGTTCGCCTCGCCGAACCGGGCCGAGATGATGAACTCCGTGCCGGCGGACCAGCGTGGCGCGGCCGGCGGCATGATCGCGACCTTCCAGAACACGGCCTTCGTACTGTCGATCGGGATCTTCTTCTCGCTGATGGTGGCCGGGCTTTCCAGCAAGCTGCCGACCGCCATGTTCGGCGGCCTGACCGCGCAGGGCATCCCGGCCGCCGCGGCGCACCAGATCTCCCACCTGCCTCCGATCGGCGTCCTGTTCGCCGCCTTCCTGGGCTACAACCCGATGCAGCAGCTGCTCGGCCCGCTGCTGGCGCACCTGCCCGCGGGCCACGCCGCATACGTGACCGGGCGCCAGTTCTTCCCGCACCTGATCACCAACCCGTTCCACGACGGTCTCGGGGTGGCGTTCGCGTTCGCGATCGCGGCCAACGTCATCGCCGCCATCGCCTCGCTGCTCACCGGCCGGCGCATGCGCGACGGCGCGGCAGGCGAGCCGCCGGGTGCCGAGCTGGCCGCGGTGGCCGCGGAAGGCGGCATCGAGCCCAGTGAGCTCGTCGGGCCCGGCCAAGGGGCGCAAGGCGCGCCGGATTCGCGGGGGAATGGGCAGTCACCTGCGGTTACTAAGTCCGGTGGGACAAAGCCGGGCTGAACGGTCCCGCCGGGTGGCCTTAGGCTAAGGAGCGGAGCCCGGGACGGGAAGCCGTCCCGGCCGTCATGGAGACCGGCCATCCGATCATGGCCGCCGGACGGTATCCTGCGGATGAGGGGTGGGTAAACACAATCGCCGTCGCATCCGGGAAACCGAAGCATCCTGACCAGTGCCGGCTGGGCGGTTCAGCGGTCGATACCCTCGCAAGCCCCGGAACCGCAGATGCTGGCGCGCTAACCGAGGAGACTTGCCGCCGTGAGCGAACCCCGCCCGGGCGCTGTCATCGTCCTCGCCGCAGGCGAGGGCACCCGGATGAAATCGCGGATCCCGAAGGTGCTGCATTCCCTGTGCGGCCGGAGCATGCTCGGGCACGCGCTGGCCGCGGCGGGCGGGCTTGAGCCGCAGCGCCTCGTCGTCGTCGCCGGCCACCGCCTAGACCAGGTCAGCGCCGAAGCCGCCAGGCACGCGCCCGGCGTGCGCGTGGTCGTCCAGGACCGGCTGGCCGGCACCGGCAACGCGGTCCGCATGGTGACCGAAGCGCTGGGCGACCTGCCCGGCGTCGTCGTCGTGACCTACGGCGACATGCCCCTGCTCCGGACGCAGACGCTGGCCGCGCTCGTCCGGGAGCACGCCGCCGCGGGGAACGCGGTGACCGTGCTCACCGCGCGGGTCCCCGACCCGTCCGGGTACGGGCGCATCATCAGGGACGACGGCGGCTCGCTGGCCGCGATCGTGGAGGAAGCCGACGCCACCGCGGCGCAGCGGGAGATCGACGAGATCAATTCCGGCTGCTACGCCTTTGACGGCACCCTGCTGGCCGGCGCGATCAAGCGGGTGGCGACCAGCAACGCGCAGGGCCAGGAATACCTCACCGACGTGGTGGCGATCCTGCGTGGCGACGGTCACCCGGCGGGCACGGTGCTCGCCGCCGACCCGGCCGAGATCCAGGGCGTGAACGACCGCGTTCAGCTCGCCCAGGTGCGCCGCGCCTACAACAGCCGACTGCTCGAGGCCTGGATGCGGGCCGGGGTCACGATCATGGACCCGTCGTCGACCTGGGTTGACGTGGACGTGACGCTGGCGCCGGACACGGAGATCCTGCCGGACACCCACCTGGAGGGACGGACGGACATCGGGCCCGGGGCCCGGATCGGCCCCGGCTGCCTGCTCAGGGATACCTCGGTGGGCCAGGACGCGACGGTCATGTACGCGGTCTGCGAGTCGGCCGAGATCGGGCCCGGCACGAGCGTCGGACCGTTCGCCCGGCTGCGCCCGGGCACCCGGATCGGCCCGGGGGCGCACATCGGCACCTACGTCGAGCTGAAGAACGCCACGGTGGGCGAGGGGTCCAAGGTGCCGCACCTGTCTTACGTGGGCGACGCGGACATCGGCGAGCACTCGAACATCGGCGCGGCCACGGTCTTCGTGAACTACGACGGGGTGGCCAAGCACCGGGCCACGGTGGGCGACCACGTGCGGATCGGCTCGGACACCATGCTGGTGGCGCCGCTGCGCGTCGGGGACGGGGCGTACACCGCGGCCGGTTCGGTGATCACGGAGGACGTGCCGCCCGGAGCGCTCGGCGTCGCCCGCGGCAGGCAGCACAACTCGGAAGGGTGGGTGGAGCGGCATCGGCCCGGCACGCCGTCCGCGGCGGCCGCCGCCCGCGCCCGCCAGGCCGCGGAGTCAGCCCCGGGGCAGTCAGGCCCGGGGCAGTCAGGCCCGGGGCAGTCAGGCCCGGGGCCGGGAACCGGAGGGTCAGTTCGGGCCGAGGACGAGGGGACGCAATCCAGGTGAGCGACATGCTGCCGTCAGGCGCGAAGAAGATGCTGCTCGTCTCCGGCCGCGCCTTCCCCGCGCTGGCGGACGAGGTGGCCGCGTGCCTGGGCATCAAGCCGACGCCGACCAAGCTCTTCGACTTCGCCAACGGCGAGATCTTCGTCCGCTTCCTGGACTCCGTCCGGGGCTGTGACGTGTTCGCACTGCAGAGCCACACCTCGCCCATCAACGAATGGATCATGGAGCAGCTGATCATGGTCGACGCCCTCAAGCGGGCTTCGGCCAGGCGCATCACGGTGGTGACGCCGTTCTTTGGCTACGCGCGGCAGGACAAGAAGAACCGGGGCCGCGAGCCGATCTCGGCCCGGCTCATGGCCGACCTGTTCGCCACGGCCGGCGCCGACCGGCTGATGGCGGTCGACCTGCACACCGCTCAGATCCAGGGCTTCTTCGACGGTCCGGTGGACCACCTGTTCGCGCTGCCCATCCTGGCCACCTACATCGAGAAGAAGCTCGACGTCAGCCAGGTCACCGTGGTCGCGCCCGACGCCGGCCGGGTCCGGGTCTGCGAGCGGTGGACCGACCGGCTCGGCTGCCCGCTGGCCATCATCCACAAGCGGCGCGATCCTGATGTGGCCAACCAGGTCAGGATGCTCGAGGTGGTCGGCCAGGTGGCCGGCCGCACCTGCATCCTGGTGGACGACATGATCGACACCGGCTCGACCATCGCCAAGGCCGCGGAGGCCCTGTTCGAGGGGGGCGCGGACCGGGTCATCGCCACCGCCACCCACGGCGTGCTCTCCGGCGCGGCGGTGGACATCCTGAAGAACTCGAGGATCAGCGAGATCATCATCACGAACACGCTGCCGGTGCCGCAGGAAAAGCGGTTCGACAAGCTCACCGTGTTGTCGATCGCGCCGCTGCTGGCCCGGGCGATCAGCGAGGTGTTCAGCGACGGCTCGGTCACCAGCCTGTTCGACGGCCAGAGCTGAGATCGCGCGATGGCCGGCCGCCGTCCGGAGACCGTCGTCCCCGCCCCCGCCAGAGGCGCGAGGACGACGGCCACGCGGGCGGCTCCGGGCGGTCCTGGCCACGAGGCTGGTCCCCTCCCCCTCCCCGGCCAGGGACCAGGACCGCTTCCCGCCGCGCCCACCCCGCTAGGCGAGCGGGCGTTCAGTGAGCCGCGCCGGCCGGACGAAACCCCCGTCGCCGTCCGGCGCGACTTCCTGTTCGCCTCAGCTCCGTCGCCGACGCGATGGGCCTCATCGTGAGGCTCGTGGTTTACGCATGGGTTGAGTCATGGTTAAGTGAAAGCCCTGACGGCCGATTTCCGTCTAGCCGGAGGCGATCCCGGGTAATGATGAGGTTCCGGCTGCTCGGACCGCTCGAAGTCCGGGCCGGAGACGACTGGCGGGGGATCGGGGCCCCGAAGTGGCGTTCGGTCCTGGCGGCCCTGCTGATCAACCCCGGGCAGATCGTCTCCGCCGACACGCTGATCAGCGAGGTCTGGCGGGACGCCCCGCCGGCCCGGGCGGCCAACCTCATCAGCATCTACGTGCTCCGGCTGCGCCGCCTCATGGATGAGGCGGACAGCCCCCTGCTGGTCACCCGGGCGCCGGGTTACCAGCTCCGGGTGGCGGCGGAAGACACCGACGCGCTGCTGTTCGAGGCCCTGGTGCGGGACGGCAGGCGGGCGTTCGCCGACGGGGATCCCCAGGGCGCGGCCCGCCAGCTCACCGAGGCGCTCGCCCTGTGGCACGGCCGGCCGCTGGCCGACGTCCCGCCGACGCCACTGGTCGAGGCGGAGGCCGAACGGCTCACCGAGCTCCGCCTCGGCGCCATCGAACTGCGGATCACGGCCGAACTCGCCTGCGGCGCCCACGACCAGGCCGTCGCCGAGATCCGCAGGCTGCTGGCGGACTACCCGCTGCGCGAGGGCTTGTGGCTGCTGCTGATGCGCGCCCTGGACGGCGCGGGACGGCACGCCGAGGCGCTCGAGGTCTACGGGCAGGCCCGGGACGCCATCTCCGAGCAGCTGGGTGTCGACCCGGGCGCCGAGCTGCGCCAGCTCTACGCCGAACTGCTGGCCAAAGACAGCGCAGCCCCGGCGGGCACCATCTCGGCGGGTACTGTCCCGGCTGGCGCGGTCCCGGCTGGCGCGGTCTCGGCGGGAACCGGGCCGGCCGGTCCCGGGAGGCAGGAGGAACCTGAGCCGCCCAGCCTGGCCCCGGATCCGCAGCGGACCGGAACACGCCCGGGCCGGGGACGGCCCGCCGGGCCGTCCCCGGCGCAGCTGCCCGCCGACGTCGCCGATTTCACCGGCCGCGACGAACAGGTAAAGCGCCTGTGCGACCTGCTGTCGGGCGCAGGCGCGAGCAGTGACCCCGGCGCGGTCCGCATCGCGGTGGTGGCCGGCGCGGGCGGGCTCGGCAAGACCTCGCTGGCCGTGCACGCCGCCCACCGGGTCCGCCGCAGGTTCCCCGACGGCCAGCTGTACGTCGACCTGCTCGGCGCGACCCCGGTGCCGCTCCCGCCGGGCGACGTGCTGGCCAGGTTCCTGCGTGACCTCGGCGTGGACGGCCGGGACATCCCGGTCGACGAGGACGAGCGCGCGGCCAGGTACCGGACCACGCTGGCCCGGCGCCGGATGCTGGTCGTACTCGACAACGCGCGCGACGCCGCCCAGGTCAGGCCGCTGCTGCCGGGCACCGCGTCGTCTGCGGTGCTGGTCACGACGCGGAGCCGGATGCCCGACCTGGCCAGCACCAAGCTGGTCGACCTCAACGTGCTCGACGACGACGAGGCGCTGAAGCTGTTCATCAAGGTGGTGGGCGAGGAGCGGGCCGCGGCCGAGCCCGAGGCCACCGCCGAGCTGCTGGACGCCTGCGCGGGCCTGCCGCTGGCCATCAGGATCTGCGCGGCGCGGCTGGCCACCCGCAGCGGCTGGACCATCGCGGCCATGACGGACCGGCTCCGCGACGTGCACCGCAGGCTGGACGAGATGCGGGCCGGGGACCTCGCGGTCCGGGCCAGCTTCCAGGTCAGCTTCGCCAGCCTGCCGGCCAGCACCGATAAGCAGGGCATCGATCCGGCCCGCGCGTTCTGCCTGCTCGGCCTGTGGCAGGGGCCCACGATCTCATCGGCCGCGGCCGCCGCCCTGTTCGGCGTCCCGCAGTATTCAGCCGAGGACGCCCTCGAGGTCCTGGTGGACACGCACCTGCTGGAATCCACGTCGCCGGACCGGTACCGCTTTCACGACCTGCTTCGGGTCTATGCCTCCGAACGGGCCGAGGCCGACCTGTCCGAGGCAGAGCGCGACGCCTCGGTCAGCCGTCTGCTCGGCTGGTACCTGCGCACCGCCGATGCCGCCGCCACCGCCGTGTTGCCGCACCGCTATAACATCCCGCTGGATGCCGGCGAGGCCGACCCGCCGACGCTCAGCTTTGCCGCCGCCGAAGAGGCCCTCGCCTGGTACGACGGCGAGCACGCGAACCTGGTGGCCGCCACCCGCCAGGCAGCCGCGTCCGGCCGGCACGAGATCGCGTGGCGGCTGCCCGCTCCCTTGTTCATCATCTTCAACAGCCGCGGCAACTGGGCGGACTGCATCGCCACGCACCGCATCGCACTGGAGAGTGCCCGCCAGGTGGGTAACCGCCGTGGTGAGGGGTGGGTGCTGAACAACCTCGGCGAGGCCCTCGGAGTGACCCGCGACCCCGAAGGCGCTGGCCATCTGGAGCGGTCGCTCGCGATCCGGCGCGACATCGGGGACCGGAGGGGAGAGGCCCAGACCGCGAACAACCTCGCCGACACCTACCAGTGGCTAGGGCGGACAGAGGAGGCCCTCGACCTGCTCCGGCGGGCGCTGAATCTAAACCGTGAGGTCGGCTACCGGTACGGCGAAGGCGTTGCGCTGGTCAACCTGGGATCGACGCTGCTTGACTTTGACCGCGCCGCGGAGGCCATCGACTACCTTCTGGAAGCCCGGCGGACCTTCGCCGAGATCGATCTCCTGGATGGCGTGGGCTACGTCCTGCACATCCTGGGCCGTTGCTACCTGTCTCTGCGGCGGGACGCCGAGGCGCTGGACCTCTTGCAAGAGGCGCTGACCAGCCACCGGGCCACCGGTAACCGGCGTAGGCAGGCGGCGACCCTGAGGTCCCTCGGCATGGCCCAGAGCCGCGTCGGCCTGGCGGCCGAGGCCCGCGAGTCCTGGGGCCAGGCGGCGGCCATCTTCACCGAGCTCGGCGACAGCGCCGAGGCGGAGGAGGTCCGCGCCGAGCAGGCGGAATCGCGCATTTCCTGAGATTCCGGTAACGATCATGTGGGGTCGATACGATGCTGCGCGTCTCCCCCGTATGCATCCTTCAGGTTCCGGGGGCTTGGAAAGCGAAAGGACCACCATGGGGAATGTAGCCGTTGCCGGGGAACTGGCAGGCAGCGACGAACTTGACGAACTCTACAGGCTCGATGCGAGCGAGACCGAGCCCGAAGACCAAGAGGACGACGAGGACGACGAGGACGACGAGGACGACGACGAGGAGGAGGGCGACGGCCTCCAGCCAGAGGAAATGCCGCACGGTTGAGCCGCGCGGCGAGCGCGGCGGGTGCGGAATGACCGCACCCGCCGGGCCGCTTACGCCGGACAGTCCAGGCGATCGCCGTTTCCGCGCGCGCGGGCATTGTCGGCTACACTTCGAACCCGCACCGCACGTTGAGGTTGAGGAGAAAGTACCGTGCCCGAGGTCAAGATCGCCGCCGAGACTCGCGGGGAGTTCGGCAAGGGCGCTGCCCGCCGCAGCCGCCGCGAGGGCCGGGTGCCCGCTGTGCTGTACGGGCACGGCACGGAGACCCGCCACCTGAGCCTGCCCGGGCATGACCTGATGCTCGCGCTGAAGACGCCGAACGTGCTGCTGCGCCTCGAAGGGCTCAAGAACGGCAGCGAGATCGCCCTGCCCAAGGCGGTACAGCGGAATCCGGTGAAGGGCTTCATCGAGCACGTGGACCTGATCCTGGTCCGGCGGGGCGAGAAGGTCACCATCGAGGTGCCGATCCGGATCACCGGCGAGATCGCCCCCGGCGACAGCGGGATGCTCAACCAGCAGCTCGTGCAGATCCCGGTGGAGGCCGAGGCCACGAACATCCCGCGGGGCATCGACGTCGACGTGGAGGGCATGGAGACGGGCCAGGTGGTGCACGCCAGCGACCTGAAGCTCCCGCCGGGCGTCAGCCTGCAGGTCGAGCCGGACACGATCGTCCTGCAGGTGATCGCGCGGACGATGGAAGAAGCGCCCGAGGAGGAGGCCGGCGAGGCGGCACCTGAGGTGCCGGAGGCGCTGGCCGGGACGGCGGACGCCGGAGATAGGCGCAGCGAAGGGGAGCAGGCCGGCTGACCGGGGAACGCTGGATCGTCGCGGGCCTCGGTAACCCGGGACCGGAGTACGCGGGCAACAGGCACAACGCCGGGCACATGGTGACGGCCCTGCTGGCCGAGCGGGCCAGCGCCCGCTTCAAGGGGCACCGGTCAGGCAACGAGGTGGCCGAGGGACGGTTCGCCGAGGTTCCGGTCACGCTGGCCCGGCCGCGCTCCTACATGAACCTGTCCGGCCGGCCGGTCGCGGCGCTGACCGCGTTCTACAAGGTCCCGCCGGACCGGCTCGTGGTGGTCCACGACGAGCTGGACATCCCGTTCGGCGCGGTGCGGCTGAAGCTCGGTGGCGGCGACAACGGCCACAACGGGCTCCGCTCGATCACGCAGGCGCTCGGCACCCGCGACTACTACCGGGTCAGGTTCGGCATCGGCAGGCCGCCGGGCCGGATGGATGCGGCCGTCTACGTGCTGCGCGACTTCTCCGCAGCCGAGCGCAAGGAGCTGCCCCTGTTCATCGACCGCTGCGCCGACGCCACAGAAACCCTGATCGTCAAGGGCCTGGCCGACGCCCAGAACATCTACCACACCGACTAGCCAGAGGAACCGTCCCGATGCCAGACGACGATCACGTGCTCGCCCGCGACCTGGCCGCGGAGGCGGGCCGTCGCCTGGTCGAGCTGCGCACTCGCGGCGGGGACCCGGACGTGCTGCGCAAGGCAGGCGACCGGCTGTCACACGAGTTCCTCACCGCCGCGCTAGCCGACCGGCGCCCCGGTGACGTCGTGCTCTCCGAGGAGGGCGCCGACAACCCCGTGCGGCTCGGCGCGCGCCGGGTGTGGATCGTCGACCCGCTCGACGGCACCAGGGAGTTCGGCGAGCCGGGCCGCACCGACTGGGCCGTCCACGTGGCCCTGTGGGAAAAGACGGAGCGGGAAAAGACGGAGCGGGAAAAGACGGAGCGGGAAAGGCGCGACGCCGGCGGGGCCGGCGAGCTCACCGCCGGCGCGGTCGCGCTCCCGGCCCAGGGCCGGGTCCTGTCGACACTCGATCCGCCGTCTCCGCCCGAGGATGGTGGGGCGCCCGCCCGGATCCGCATCGTGGTGAGCCGGACGCGTGCACCACAGTTCGTTCGGAATATTTCTGAGCTTGTTGATGCTGAGCTGGTGCCCATGGGATCAGCTGGAGCAAAGGTGGCGGCCGTGATCAGTGGCGAGGTTGATGCGTACGTGCACGGGGGCGGGTTCTACGAATGGGACACCGCCGCTCCCGTCGCGGTGGCGCGCGCGGCCGGGTTGCATGCGTCCAGGATCGACGGGTCTGCGCTCGCCTATAACCAGGCTGACCTGCTGATGCCGGATATCCTGGTGTGCCGGCCCGCTCTAGCGGGCTCGCTCCTGCAAGCGATCCGGGAAGTCACGAATGCGTCCTGATTACCAGATATCCCAGCTCGATGTGCTCGAGGCCGAGGCCATTCATGTGATGCGCGAGGTCGCCGCCGAGTTCGAGCGGCCCGCCCTGCTGTTCTCCGGCGGCAAGGACTCGATCGTCATGCTGGCGCTGGCCGAGAAGGCGTTCTGGCCCGCCCGCATCCCGTTCCCCGTGATGCACGTGGACACCGGGCACAACTTCCCCGAAGTACTCGAGTTCCGCGACCGGCGGGTCGGCGAGCTCGGCGTCCGGCTGGTCGTCGCGTCGGTGCAGGAATCCATCGACGCCGGCCGGGTGACCGAGGAGACCGGCAGGCACGCGAGCCGGAACCGGCTGCAGACGGTGGCTCTGCTCGACGCGATCGAGGAGCACCGGTTCGATGCGCTGTTCGGCGGCGCGCGGCGGGACGAGGAAAAGGCCAGGGCGAAGGAGCGCGTGTTCTCGTTCCGCGACGAGTTCGGCCAGTGGGATCCCAAGAACCAGCGGCCGGAGCTGTGGAACCTGTATAACACCCGGCTGCACCGCGGCGAGCATATCCGCGTGTTCCCGCTGTCCAACTGGACCGAGCTCGACGTCTGGGCCTACATCGAGCGGGAGACGCTGGACATCCCGTCCATCTATTTCGCGCACGAGCGGCAGGTGTTCGAGCGGGACGGCCTGCTGCTGGCGGAGAACCCCTACGTGCTGCGGGGCGAGGACGAGCCGCTCTTCACCGCCACGGTGCGGTACCGGACGGTCGGCGACATGACCTGCACCGGGGCGGTCTCCTCGCCGGCCCGGACGGTGGCCGAGGTGATCACGGAGGTGGCGGCGACCCGGATCACCGAGCGCGGCCAGACCCGGGCCGACGACCGGACCAGCGAGGCGGCGATGGAAGACCGCAAGCGCGAGGGGTACTTCTGATGGATATTCTGCGGTTCGCGACGGCCGGCTCGGTCGACGACGGCAAGTCGACGCTGATCGGGCGGCTGCTCTACGACTCAAAGTCGATCTTCGCCGATCAGCTGGAAGCGGTCGAGCGGACTAGCCGGGACCGGGGCGAGGACTACACCAACCTGGCCCTGCTCACCGACGGGCTGCGGGCCGAGCGGGAGCAGGGCATCACGATCGACGTCGCCTACCGGTACTTCGCGACGCCGCGGCGGAAGTTCATCATCGCCGACACCCCCGGCCACATCCAGTACACGCGCAACATGGTGACCGGCGCGTCCACCGCCGACCTCGCGGTGGTGCTGGTGGACGCCCGCAACGGGCTGACCGAGCAGTCCCGGCGGCACGCGTTCCTCACCACGCTGCTGCGGGTGCCGCACATGGTGCTCGCGGTGAACAAGATGGACCTCGTCGACTACCAGGCCGAGGTCTTCGAGCGTATCTGCGAGGAGTTCTCCGCGTTCGCGGCGCGGCTGGACATCGGCGACCTCACCTTCATCCCGATCTCCGCGCTGCACGGCGACAACGTGGTGGACCGGTCCGCCAACATGCCCTGGTACGACGGGCCCTCGCTGCTGCACCACCTGGAGCACGTGCACATCGCGTCGGACCGCAACATGATCGACGTCAGGTTCCCGGTGCAGTACGTCATCCGGCCGCACGCCGCCACCGACGCCGACCTGCACGACTACCGCGGCTACGCGGGCCAGGTGGCCGGCGGCGTGCTCAAGCCGGGCGACGAGGTGCTGCACCTGCCCTCCGGCTTCGCCACCAAGGTGCGGCGGATCGAGGCGGCCGGGACGGAGATCGCCGAGGCGTTCGCGCCGATGTCGGTGACGCTGCTGCTCGACGACGACGTGGACATCTCCCGCGGCGACATGATCTGCCGCCCGCACAACCGGCCGGCCGCCGCCCAGGACATCGACGCGATGGTCTGCTGGATGTCGTCCGAGACGGTGCTGGCGCGGCGCAGCCGGCTGATCGTCAAGCACACCTCGCGCACGGTGAAGGCGATCGTCACCGACCTGCAGCACCGGATCGACGTGAACACCCTGCACCGCGACGAGGCCGCGACCCAGCTCGGGCTGAACGAGATCGGCCGGGTCAGGCTGCGCCTCACCCAGCCCATCTTCTGCGACCCCTACGCCAGGAACCGCATCACCGGTGGCCTCATCCTGATCGACGAGAGCACGAACGCCACCGTCGGCGCCGCCATGATCACCGAGGCCAGCTGACCTTGCGGGTCGGGTAATGGAGGCCTGCCCTCGCGGTCAGGGGTCGCCGGGAAACGGTGGGGTATGACCCGAATTGCGGCTTATCGACCTGACCCGGGGAGCACCTGTGAACGCTGGAACGACCCCTTCGACCCCGTTCCATGAGCTAAGCGACTTCGTGGCGGTGCCGCGGGTGGGGGCGCTGCGGCTGGCCCCGGACGGGACCTGGCTGGCGGCGGCCGTGCAGACGCTGAGTACCGACAAGAAGAAGTACCTGACCAGCATCTGGCGGATCGACGCGCAGGGCGGCCCGGCTCGCCGGCTGACCCGCTCCGCCGGGGGCGAGGGCAGCCCGCGCTTCCTGCCCGACGGATCGCTGCTCTTCACCTCCAGGCGGACCCGTGATCCCGATCCCGCCGGGAAGAAGACAGGGACCGACGACGGCGATTCCGGGCAGGTCGCCGCGCTCTGGCTGCTGCCCGCGGCCGGCGGCGAGGCCCGGGTGGTGGCCGCCCTGCCCGGCGGCGTCACGGCCGCCGAGGTGGCCAGGGACGCCGGCGGCATCGTCGTCGGCGCGCCCGTGCTGCCGGCTGCGGGGGGTCAGGGGGGTCGTCCCCCCGTGGCTGGCACCGCGGGGGGCCAGGGGGGTCGTCCCCCCGTGGCTGGCACCGCAGGAAACGGGGACAGCGCCGCGGACGACGCGCGGCTACGCCAGGAGCGCAAGGACGCCGGGATCACCGCCATCCTGCACGAGTCCGCGCCGGTCCGGTCCTGGGACCACGACCTCGGGCCCGACCAGCCCCGGCTGTTCGCCGTCGACCCCGACCAGATGCAGGAAACGGAGATCGGCTGGGCGGGCGGGGACAAGGAATCCGTGCTGGCCGACGATACCGGGGTGGCCCGGGAAGGGGCCGAACGGGCGGCGCAGCCCGCCCGGCTACGGGACCTGACGCCCGAACCGGGACGGGCGCTCGACGGGGAGGCGTTCGAGCTGACCCCGGACGGCACCTCGGTCGTCACCGGATGGTGGCAGTGGGACCCGGCGGGCGAGTCGCATTGCGAGCTGGTCCTCATCGACGTGGCCAGCGGCAAGCGGCGGGTGCTGCTCAGCGTGCCCGAGTTCGACTTCTCCAGCCCGCGGGTCTCACCCGACGGGCGGTTCATCGTCTGCCAGCGCGAGCGGCACAGCACCGCCGAGCGGCCCGTGGACCTCACCCTGGTCGTGCTCGACGTCGATGGCTCGGGCGCCGATAGCCTGAACACGGGCGGCGAGGCGGGCCGCGACCTGCTGGCCAGCTGGGACCGGTGGCCGCAGGAGGCGGCCTGGTCGCACGACTCCCGCGCGCTGTACTTCGCCGCCGACGACGGCGGCAGGCGGCCGGTGTTCCGCGTGGACACCGACACCGGCGAGGTCACCCGGGTGACCGCCGACGACGGCGCGTACACCGACCTGAACCCCGGTCCGGACGGCCGGTACCTGTACGCGTTGCGGGCCACCGTGGACTCACCGTCCACCCCTGTCCGCATCGACCTCATCCTGGGAACGACCGGCGCTGAGCCGGCCGCGCTGGAATGCCCAGGTGTCCCGGTCACGGTGCCGGGCCGGCTGGAGGAGGTGCAGGTGGCCGCCGACGACGGCCAGCCGGTACGGTCCTGGCTGGTGCTGCCAGAGACCGCCTCGGCGGACCGCCCGGCGCCGCTGCTGCTCTGGGTGCACGGCGGCCCGATGAGCAGCTGGAATACCTGGTCGTGGCGGTGGAACCCGTGGCTGATGGCCGCCCGCGGCTACGCTGTGCTGCTGCCGGACCCGGCTCTGTCGACCGGATACGGCCTGGAGTTCATCGCCCGCGCGCACCGTGAGTGGGGCGCGCGGCCGTTCGCCGACATCATGGCGGCTACCGACGCCGTGCTGGCCCGCCCGGACATCGACGCAGACCGGGTCGCCATGATGGGCGGCTCCTACGGCGGCTACATGGCGAACTGGATGGCCGGCCACACCGACCGCTTCAAGGCGATCGTGAGCCATGCCGGGCTGTGGACGCTCGAGGCGATGTTCGGCACCACGGACCACCCGATGTTCTGGCGGCCGCATTTCGGCGACCCGCTGACCAGCCCGGAGATGTACGAGGCGAACTCGCCGCACCGGCACATCGGCCAGATCCGCACGCCGATGCTGGTCATTCACGGGAACAAGGACTACCGGGTGCCGGTCGGTGAGGCACTGCGGCTGTGGTGGGACCTGTCCCGGCACGGAGCCGAGGCCAAGTTCCTCTACTTCCCGGACGAGAACCACTGGATCCTCACCCCGGGCAACGCGCGGATCTGGTACGAGACGATCTTCGCCTTCCTGGCCCAGCACGTGCTCGGGGAGGATTGGCAGCGACCCAGGCTGCTGTGAGCCGCCCGTAGGGTGGGGGCATGGCCCGTGCCGACCTGGACAAGCAACCCGGCGACGTCGCGGCGATGTTCGACGCCATCGCCGGACGTTACGACCTGCTGAACGACATCCTCTCCGCGGGCCAGGTCCGGCTGTGGCGGCGGGCCGTGGCCCGGATCACCGGCGCCCGTCCCGGGGAGCGGGTGCTTGACCTGGCGGCAGGCACCGGGACCTCTTCGCTGACCTTCACCGCCACCGGGGCGGACTGCGTGGCCTGCGACTTCTCTCTCGGCATGCTCCAAGCCGGCCGCGCCCGCCTGGCCCGCCCCCCGGGGGCGAGGGGGGTACGGGGGGGCGCGGAGCCCCCCCGTGAGCGGGGGGGGTCTGGGGGGGATCGTCCCCCCGGAAGACTGAGCTTCGTGGCCGGTGACGCGTTGCGGCTGCCGTTCAGGGACGCGGCGTTCGACGCGGTGACGATCTCGTTCGGGCTGCGGAACGTGGCCGACCCGGGCGCGGCCCTGGCCGAGATGGCCCGGGTGACCCGGCCGGGCGGCCGCCTCGTGGTGTGCGAGTTCAGCACGATCACGATTGCCCCGGTCGATATGCTTTACCGGCGTTATCTGCTCAATGTCCTGCCCGCGATCGCCCGGCGGACGGCTCGCAGCCCGGAAGCCTACGAGTACCTGGCCGAATCGATCGTGGACTGGCCGCCGCAGCGTGAACTGGCCGGCCTGATCGAGGCCGCCGGCTGGTCGGCGGCGCGGTGGCGTGACCTGAACCTGGGCGCGGTGGCCGTGCACGTAGCCCGGCGCGGATGACCCGGAGGAAAGCCACGGCCGGCTAGGTCTAAACTGATGGCAAAGAATTTGTGAAGCGGTTCACAAGAACACCAGGATCTGATCAAGTGACCGAGCACGCTCCCCCCGACACCCGCCCGAGTACCGGGCCCGATGCCGCCGGGCGGCGGCCGCCGGCCGGCGAGGCCGACGTCATCGTCGTCGGCGCCGGGCCCGCCGGCGCCACGACCGCCTTCTACCTGGCGCAATCCGGGCTCGACGTGCTGCTGCTCGAGAAGTCCAGGTTCCCGCGGGAGAAGGTCTGCGGCGACGGCCTGACCCCGCGCGCGGTCAAGGCCCTGGTCGGCATGGGCATCAGCGTCAGCGAGCAGGACGGCTGGGTGCGCAACAAGGGCCTGCGCGTCATCGGCGCGGGCAAGCGGATGGAGCTGCCGTGGCCCGAGCTGGCCAGCTATCCCGGTTACGGCCTGGTGCGCACCCGGCACGACCTGGACGAGACGCTGGCCCGCCGGGCGCAGCAGGCCGGCGCACGGCTGGTCGAGGGCGTCACCGTGACCGGTCCCGTCCGGCACGAGCGCACCGGCCGGATCACCGGCGTGGTCGCGCGCGCCGCGGGCGAGGAAGGTGAGCGCACGTACGCCGCGCGGGTCGTCGTCGCGGCGGATGGCAACTCGTCGCGGCTTTCCGTGGGCATGGGACTAAGCAAGCGTGACGACCGGCCGCTCGGCGTCGCGGTCCGGACGTACTACAAGACCCCACGGCACGACGACGACTACCTGGAGTCCTGGCTCGACCTGTGGGACGGCGACCGGCTGCTGCCGGGGTACGGCTGGATCTTCGGCATGGGCGACGGGACGTCCAACGTCGGCCTGGGGCTGCTGAACACCAGCGCCGCGTTCGGCAACACGGACTACCACGCCCTGCTGCGCAAGTGGCTCAAGGGCATGCCGGCCGAGTGGGGCTTCACCGAGGAGAACCGGACCCAGCCGATCCGCGGCGCGGCGCTGCCGATGGGCTTCAACCGGACCCCGCACTACTACCAGGGGCTGCTGCTGGTCGGTGACGCCGGCGGCATGGTGAACCCGTTCAACGGCGAGGGGATCGCGTACGCGATGGAATCGGGCGAGATCCTGGCCCGCACGATCACGCAGGCGCTGGCCCGGGCCCGGCGGGCGGAGACCGAACGGGTGCTGGCCGGGTACCCGCACGCGCTCAGCCAGGCGTACGGAGGCTATTACGCGCTCGGCCGCGTGTTCGTCAAGGCCATCGGCCGGCCCGGGCTGATGCGCTTCGCGACCAGGCACAGCATGTCGCGGCCGGCCCTGATGGCGTTCGCCCTCAAGCTGCTGGCCAACCTCACCGATCCGCGCGGTGACGCGGCAGACCGGCTGGTCAACGGCCTGTCCCGACTCGCGCCTAACCCTGAGTGAGTAGCTATGCAGGTAGTCCCTAGGATAAGGCTTTGGCATCCGGCCCGCGAAGGGAGTGAACATCGATGAGGCTGTACGTTCCGATCTTCGTG
>WNGJ01006219.1_pt1 | contig 17101 bp, 26 predicted proteins | sample 5400611 | NCBI WGS metagenome assembly WNGJ01 (sample SAMN13153375, study PRJNA577476) | soil metagenome | isolation source: 40 cm soil or saprolite under Garry oak tree replicate 1 | place: USA:California | collected 2016-06-15 | reverse complement strand
CGTGCTGAGCTCGTGCTGAGCTCGTGCTGAGCTCGTGCTGAGCTCGTGCTGAGCTCGCATGGTCAGCAGTAGCAGGCTGCGCTCGAGGGCAGCTCTGCACTGCTGCGCTATCCAGCTGGCCACCATGCACCCACACGAGGGCAGTGCCACCGAAGCGTCGGCGCTGGTAGATGGCTGTGCCGCAGTGCCGGCAGCTGGCTTGGCGGACCTGGTTGTCCTGCTCTCTGTTCTCCATGTACCCTAGTGTATCACACATTCGCGAATGTGGTACAATGGGGACATGAGAGAGAGCACTAGACAGACAGTCAAGGCAGCCGCAGCTGGCACGCTGGCGGGAGCTCTAGCAGCGGTCAGTGTGGCAGCGGTAGAGCAGAACTTCCACACCTACGGTGAGATAGGTACGTCGCAAGGCTGGTTCGTGACCGTGCCCTATACCCAGCACTGGTGCGGCTACGATCTGAGCAACCCCGGTTTCTTCTGTGACACCACATGACCCACGAGGAAATCCGCATCGCCGCCTTCGCGATCGGTGCCCTGATATTCGCGGCGACCGAGTGGCAGGTGATCCTTTCCATCCTGCACCGGCAGCCTCCCCAGTAATCCAAGCCCTCCCGACGGAGGGCTTTTCTTTTGAGATAACCCCACATTCCCCGTTCCTACGTTCGCGAATGTGGTATACTGTGGACAGTCAGAAAGCGACCGATAACAAGTCAAGATCGTAAGCGCCAGATGCGCGCTGAAACCGATCGGGAGCACCGTGCAATAACGCGGTGGACGCTAGGTAGACCATAGACCGCCCAAGGAGCAGATTCCAGCTGGGGTCTAGCGGAATCATTAGCGGACACTCCATCCGTTCGAGTGAAACCCGAGACTGAAACTGGGAGACTGGGGCCGCCCTAGGTGGGGCCGAAACCCGGGAATACCAACCCGCCTGATCGGTGGACGCGCATCTGGCCCTTACGAAAAGGTTCAGGTTCGCGTACGGGGTCCGAACCCTCGGCATTACCTGATATGCCGGACGCGGTAGGGAGTGCCTATCGACCGGACTGGAAGGGTGCGAGCTGGCAAGGGAGGATGCAGTATCCGCTTTACCTTGTCGGCAGATACACGAAAGTCATGGAAGCTAGGCGGTACAGAAATTCGTGCCCGGGCCGCCTGGTCAGCAAAATGTGGACGTGCGGCCGATGGTGAAACGCAGTCGCCCTGACTTAGACCTCAGGAACTGGAACGCTCGTCACTGAACGCGAGTGGAGAGCTCGCAAGACTCGATGCAATGAGCGAACTACGGTGACACGCGCGATCATGACTCAAAAGCCCTCCCGACGGAGGGCTTTTCTTTTGCCTGACTGTAGCAACTATTTCTCTCTACCCCTGTTCACTGCTTCGCGAAAGTGGTACAATAGGGACAGAGGAGATAGAGATGGAAACCAAGTCAACGACGCAGCAACCGGCGAGCAAATTCGAGTGGACGACCGAACTGATAGCCCGCTGCCTGAAGCAGTGGGGCCCGACGCCAGGTAGCTCCGAGCTGCGCTGGAACGGCAAAAGATGGGTCGCGAAGTGACACCCACCGAAACGCTCGAGCACATCCACGAGATCCACGACCTGGCCTCGAGAGCCGGCTTTGAGCTGGAGGAAGGGCGGGAACCGATGGCCGCAGCGCGCTTGGAGCGCTGCGCCTACTGGGCGAATACGGTCCACGACGAGATCGTGAGCCATTGGAGCGAGGAACGATGACCTACAGAGAGCGCCGAGAGAACCGAGCAGAACGGCTGCGCGGATGGGCAGCAAAGCGCCAGACCGACGCAACCGCAACCCTGACCACGATCACCGAGCGCTACAGCGGTGATCACGCTTTCAACTTCCAGCCTGGCCACATTCCCGAGCGAGCTCGGGTGATCGCTCGGCAAGATCGCGCGTTCGAGAGCCTGAACAAGGCCGAGAGCATGGATAGCCGAGCCGACGGTATCGAGAGCCAGCTCGCCGGCGCCATCTACTCAGACGACCCTGACGCGATCGAGCAGCTGGAGATTCGCATAGCTACCCTGGAAGCTGAACGCGAGCGAATCAAGGCCTACAACGCTTCCTGTCGCAAGGGCCAGCCTGACGACAGCTTGCTGGATGACGGACTGCGCGCCGATCTCGCCAGCGTTCGCAAGTACGCGGCATATCAGCTCGGCAAGGGTAGCTCGTTCCCGAGTTACAAGCTTTCGAACCTGAACGGCAACATCAAGCGCAACCGCGATCGGTTGGCGAGTCTGAAGTCATGACCCCAGCTGAGGCGACCTGGGAAAACGAAGGCGGCGCCTACCACCCAGACATCGACGTCGAGAGCGAGATTGCGCTCGACGCCTACTACGCCAGTTTGCCAGGGGGAGTGAAGCTGCGCTTCACGCCGGCGATCACCAGCGCGCTGACCGACTGCGAGCTCGCCATCATGCGCCAGCTCGCCTGCGAGTTCTTCGGCAGCCTGCAGGCCCTGGAAGACGGCAACCTCGAAGGCCTGGAGATGGCCGAGAGCTCGACGTTCGACTACGGCGCGGTAGCCTGAATGGACGCACAAGAGCTGATGGAATAGGGATATGAGCAAGAGCACCATCAAATATGACACTAAGTGCAGAGGCTGGACGGCGTTTATTGAGTACCGGATACCCAACGGCGACTACGACCTGAGCGGAGTCTTCGCTACGCGCGGACTCGCAGAAGCCTGGGTCAACGAGATGCAAGCTAAGTACGATGCCTGAGTCTCACCAGCCCGACGCACGCATGAAGATTCCCCTCTTGACCTTGTTGACGAAATATCGACCGGTCTCAGCCGATGGGCGGGATTGGACATGGGATGACGAGGAACAAGAGATTCTCGCTCGCGAGTGTCTCTGTTGCGGCGTTCCCGGCCACTATCAGTTCATGTTGGAGATATACCTACGAGAGCACGGATTGGACCAAGGGGTGTATCTCGGTGGGGACGGTCGCCTGCTTGACGGCCATCATCGGGTTGTGGCGGCGAAGCGCCTCGGGATCACGGAAATCCCGCTTGAAAGCGCTGAGGATGCAAAGGCACGGTGGGTGCGGGATCACGGATTCGTAGATTGGTCGCAACGTAAGTTCGGCGATCGTCACCTCGACGCGCTCAAGGAGGAGGAATGACCACCGCGCTGCGCATCCTGCCCTTGCCGCTGCCGCCAGTCAACGCGCTGGCGCTGGTGGCGGCGAGGTTCGATGCCACGCTACTCCGAGCCAACCGCCGCTATGACGTGCGGCTGGAGATCGGCAGCCAGACGGCTCCCGACCAGCCCTACGTGGTGGCGAGAGATCGGCAGAGCGGGCTATGGTCGTGTGGCTGCAAGGGCTGGATCTACTGGCATGGCCGCAAGGGGCCGATCTGCTGCAAGCACCTGAAGAACATGACGCCAGCCCTCACGCTGGCCCTGGAGCTCCAGGAGCTGGCGCAGCTGCCGATGGCGGGCGGCGTCTGGCAGCATCCTGGGGATGCAGATCCCAGTTAAGCGCCAGCTCCCGAGAGCTGAGGGCTGGCGGCCGACGCCAGAATGCTAGACGGCACAGTAGGCGCCTCATGGCTTGGCGAGCAGCCGCCCGAGCTGGCCCTTGCCCACCATCTGAGCCAGCATCACCGAATGATTTATGTCCATGGTGGTCCTGTACTCGTGAGCCACCACCGCGTCACGCACTAACAGGAGCTGATTATCCTGCTTGTCGGTACCGCTCAGGCTCCAATTGGTGGACCCGGTCATCACGTACAAACCGTCAACCACGCAGACCTTAAGGTGGGAGATCGCATGATGGACAGACTGCCCGATGGCGATGCTGGTACCCACCGAGCCCGCTGGCCACTTGGCCAGGATCTCCTTCTCGTGGACGCCAGCAGCCTGAGAGGAATCCAGGCTCATCTGAACGTAGACGTGAGGATCGAGCATCTTGGCTCGGATCACCTCGTCGGCGTCCTCAAGATCATAGCCGTAGACGTTGAGCACGATCGAGTTGCTGGCGTACTTGAGGAGGTCCACGATCAACTCGTGAACCTTGTCCTGGCCTGACCAGAAGGTGCCCAGGATCTCAGGATAGGAGTCGGGCAGCCGCCCTGACTTCTTGTAGTAGCCCAGGTCGACCCAGTCGAAGGGCGCCCTAACGCTCATTTTGGACGTCGCCGCAGTGCACCGTTGCTGAAATAGCCGCCGATCGGGCATTCCTCGTTGATGTGCTTGTCAAACGCTTCCCAGCCCCACTCCTGCTTGATGAAGCGTCCGCAGTGACCACAACGGTTTCCTGGCTTCAGCGGAGGCCCGACATTCCCATCCAGGGTTGCGGTTGGACTTTGAATGGGGTTCGACGCGGGGTAATACATCAACCTAACGCTCATCGTGCACCCGCTCGTAGTGCAGCTCCAGCCAGGTCTGTACTCCGCCCTGATTCCTCGCCGTACCCAGCAGATGACACTGCCAACAACAGACCGTGGTCATCGGGGGTGACCCAGCAGCCAGCCACGGAGCTCCGCCTCCGCCCTCTCGCAGAGCTGAGCCAGCTCCTGCTCGTTGATGAGGTGGGCCCTGAGCCCCAGCAGCATCAGTAAGCCAAGCAGGTTCTCGACCTGCTCGACCGTACTCACTTCCCATTCAGCCACCGACCAGACCGCGGAGGATGACCAGCGCGCGCTGCAACTTGAGCTTGAGGAGTCGGAGCTTGATCCTCATACGACCTGGAGCAATCCAGCCTGCTTGACCGGGATCTCTGGCGAGTCAGTAACGCGAACCCACACGACATACGACCCTTTGACCAGCACCTTGCCGCTCGGTCCCACCACCACCCGGGCGTAGCGAATGGGATGGCCGACGATGGTGGTATCCGATTCCCAGCTACCGGTCACCCAGTCAGGCCCGGTGGGATCGGTGCCCGGAGCCAGGAAAGCCATCTGTACTACATCGGCGGTGGGGTCGGTGATCACCCCGGCCACCGTGAAGTCCACGGCCACCTTGATGTATTCATTGGAAAGCGACGAAATCTGCACGGCGCCTCCCGACTAGGTTCCCGGTGGTTTGTCCTTCCAGCGATCATCCGGAATGCCGATCACCCAGCGACTCAATGAGCTGCCGACCTTCCAGCGCTCGCTTGGTGCCCCGAGTTGCCAGCGACTGGCCCCCACTTGCATCTGCCAGCGAGATCCCGGCACCCCCAGCAGCAACGTGATGTCGCGACTGAGGCCGAGGTCGACGACCCCGGTCAGAGGCAGGTAGGAGTGCGGCCGAGTCGGCGGTTTCTGGCGCGGAACTGCCCTGAAGAGCGGCTTGAGGCCGCCCGAGTTGTAGGGTGCCGAGCGAACCAGCCGCGAGGGCTTGACCGGCCCCGGCTTGCGGCAGACCCCGCGCACCGTGCTCGGAGTGACGCCGCCCGAGTTGTAGCGCTGGGCAGGCAGCCAACGACTACTAGAACGCCCAGGCTCGGGCTGGCTGGTAGAGCGCCGCGTGATTCTGGGGGCAGCGCTGGGAACGAAGGCGCTAGGGATCCCGCCCAGCAGACGAGAGCCACTGCGTAGTGGCCGCAGCGGTCTTCTGGCCAGGCCCTGGGTCAGCTCGCCGAGGCTGCCGCCAGAGTTGTAGCGAGGTGCCGGCAGCCAGCGTGTGAGGGTTGGCCGGATACGCGGCTTCTGGATCGCCGTCGTGAGGCGCGGAAGCTGGCCGCCCGAGTTGTACTGAATCGCCGCCTGAACACGGCTGCGCGCTCGTAGCTGGGTCGGCCGGGTGCGCCGCCGAGCCAGGGACTCCTGGAAGACTAATCCCAAGACGCCGCCCACCACCACGCTGGGGGTGGCGATGATGACGCGCGAGCTGACTCTGGTTGGTCGCGGCTTCTGCGTCGCCCGCAGGACCGACCCTAGTTGGCCACCGGAGTTGAAGCGCGCTGCCAGCTGCTGGCGGGAGGCCGGCCGCCCCAAGTTGGCGCGACGAATGCCCTGAGCGCGCTGAGCCCGCAGGCCCCCGGAGTTGAAGATCGGCGGCTGTACCCACTGGGCGCCGCCCAGGGTGACGGCGGCCGGTGCTACACCAGCCGTCCAGTCCGAGGCCGCCCGAGTCGGTGGCTTGCGCCTGATCGCCTGCAGGACGCTGGGCCGAGCACCCTGCACCACCAGTGGTGAAGACGGCTGAACGAAGCGGCTGCGCGCTCGAGTCGGCCTCGGCCAGAGCGGTTTCTGCTCAGCGGATACGAAGCTTGGCGAGAAGGCGCTCTGGCCGACCTGACTGGCCGAGGTCAGGAACTGGGTCGGTACCCGGGTCGGCAGCCAGTGCCGAGCCCCGCGAGTGATGGTCGGCTGCGCGCCCTGAGCGACAACGATTGGCAGCAGCGAGATGACGAGGCGACTGCGCGCCCTGGTCGGCCGGGCGGCCTTCTGCTCAGCAGTGGCCGCGCTGGCCACCGCCGGGGTGATCGGAGTCGGTGCCGCGACCAGAAACTGGCTGCCAGAACGAATCAGGCTCCGAGCCGGCGGCGGACGACGAACGCCCTGAGTCCGAACCGGTCGGGAACCGCCTGAGTTGTAGAGCGGCGCTGGTAACGAACGGCTACGTGGCCGAGTCAGATTGTTGCGGCGGACGCCCTGTGTGAACTCAGGCAGCAGGCCGCCGGAGTTGAAGAGCAGAGCCGGTAGCGACCGCGAGCGCGCCCGCCTTACCGCTGGCCAGCGCGCACCGCTGGTTAGCGTCCGCTTGAGGCCACCTGAGTTGTAGAGCGGAGCCTGGATCCACTGCGCCCCGGTTCGCGTGGCGACCGCCGGTAGCCCGCCGGTGCTCCAGTCCGAGGTCGGTCGCCCGTAGTTGCGGCGCTTGACGCCCTGCAGGGCACCCGCCGGACTGCCTGACGGTGCCGCCGGCCGACTGGTGGGCGGAATGATGCGGCTGCCGGAGACCAACTGCAGGTTCGCGCGTCGTGCGCCCTGAAAGACGCTCGCCCTAATAGGCGCTGCGGCCACGGCCAGCGGTGCCGTGAAGAGCGCTTGCTGGCGATGCTTGAAGTAGCGACGCCAGGTCTGACCAGGCTGGGCTACGGGCAATCCACTGGCGACCGCAGGCGCTGCCTTGTAGCTGGCAATCGCAGTCTCGATCAGCGTGAAGGAGCTGGTCGAGGTCCAGGCGATGGAGAGCGGCGAAGCTCCACCGATCCGATAGGAGCAGGCGCAGGCCATGTCCGAGGACCCGTTCTGCTGCGCACCCAGCAGAGTCCCGGTGCTGGCTACGATGCCGGAGTTGGCTGCGCCTCCCGAACAGCTAAAGCCGCCGATGTAAAGGTCGCCGGTCAGCGTGCCTACACTGGCCGTGGTCTCGGTGGTACCCGAACCGCCACTGTTGGTGTTCTGGGTGTCGAGCGGCGAGGCCCCCAACACACCCAGGAAGCTGGCCGCCTGGATGGAGTAGAACTCGGCCACCCCTTTGGTGACCGTGATCGCCAGAGTGCCCGAGCCGGGCAGGTTGATGTTGGAAGCGCGGTAGACACGGACGCCGTGGTTTACGTCTGTGGAGGAATCCTGAACCCAGGTATTGCCACTGGCATTATCGGTGGGCGCGTTGGGCGCCACCGTGGCGTGCCACATGACGACCAGGACGACCGTCGAACCCGCCACCGGGTTGGTCCCGAAGGTGGTGGTGAGGGTAGTGTTGCTGGTCCCGTTCGTGCTGGTGAACGGGGAGGTCTGATCGAGGGTGATCGCCACTTCAGGTCACCCCCGAGGAGCGCATGGACTCAGGCGTCGAAGCTTCTAGTTCTCTCCGTAGACCTTCAACAGCTCAAGTTGGATCAGGTTCAGCGCATTGGAGGTACCACAGGCCGCCGAGAGCCAGAGCGAGTAATAGAGCGAGTTGTCGAGTGTGGCGTTGGTGATGGCAGTGTTGTTGCCGGGGATAGTGCCCATGAACGGCGTAGCGAGGAGGATCGGTGCTCGCACCTCGCCCATCACGATGATGGTGCTGGCTGCCCCCACACTCAGAGTGCGCAGAGTGAGGTCCAGCTCGAGAATCCAGGGCGCCAGGGTCTGCGCGCTAGCATTGGTGGTCAAAGCCGCCGAGGCGAAGGCGATACCGGCAGCCGACCAGGTCACCGTGGAAGGGATCAGCCGTACGGTCCAGGTGAAGGTGGGAGCGCCAGTGGTAATGCCCGCACGCCCATAAGCCTTGACCTTCAGTGATTTACCAGTAGCGCCCGCGTTGTAGAAGAAGCCAGCCGGGATGATCACCGGAGCCAACGTCTTCTGCAGATTGTCCTCAGTGGTGAAGGTGTTGAGCTGGGTACCAGTGGCAATTGAGGAATAGAGGAGCTCGTTCTGGGTCCCGGTCAGAAAGCTCATGGGCGCTCCTTAGAAGTTGTTGAGCTGGGCGCCACACTGAACCCAGTTGGTGCCATCCGCCTCGAACTCCACGATCGAAGTCTTGGCGGTGGTCAGCGACATCGCCGCCGAGAGCTTGTACTGGGTGCCCCAACTCACCGTCCAGGGCCCGGCGCCGGTAGCAGCGAATACGAAGCGCATCCGCAGCCCCTTGTGGTTGAGGCCCAGAAAGGTGTTGCCCACCGCCCCCGTATCGACCGTGTTGTTGATCGTGATGTTGGCCGTGACCACGATCTTCTTGGTGGTCGCTGTGTAGGGCGCGGGCGTGATGCTGGCGGCGAAGGTCAGCGTCTCGTAACCGCCCTGACCGTTGAAGCGGAGGTCGTTGCCCTCCACCGCCGTGCTCGCCGAGTCGACCGGATCGTTGATGATGGTGCTGGCGCCAGGATGGGCGCTGTGGGTCATGGTGACCGAGTTGTTGGCGGCTCCGTTGATCAGCCTGATGGCATTGCGCTGCCGATAGTTGACGCCGTCGTAGGAGCGCTCGTAGGCGCAAACGTTGATGATGCAGAACGACGAGCCGTCGAGCACCACCGCCGGCTTGTCGCCGGTCGTGTAGTGGCTGTTGCTGTCGCAGATCCCGGAGACATTGGTCCGGTGCGAGCTGTTGGCGATGTAGAAGCCGGCTCCGGCGTTGTCCTGGGCCTCGCAGTCGCTGAAGGTCACCCCGCCGGGCGCCGTGGTATCGAGATGGAAGCCGTGGCCGACTTGGGCAGCGCCCGTATTCCCGGTGTTGATCTGCCCGCTGAACCAGGACTTGCAGCCGTGATAGCGGATCGAGGTGCCCTGGCAGTGGAAGCCTGCCAGTCCGGCTCCGCCCGAGTTGCAGCCGGTGTAGGTGATGTCGCTGCCAGCCTCGTGAAAGCCATAGCCGTCGCAGAGAAAAGCGTGACAGGAGACCACCCGACCCTCGTTGCGAGTGCCGATCTGATTGAAGCCGTTCTGCTTGACGTTGTAGAGAAGGAGATACTCCAGAGTCCAGCGCGAGTCGGTGGCGTTGTCGTCGGTGGCCACGTTGGCGGGCATGGTCAGGGTGATGCCATGACCGCTGGTCTGGTTGCCCTTGTTGCCGTTGAGCTGCAGCTTGCGGATGCTCCAGAACTGGCCGGAGGGCAGAATGTTGTCCGGGCTCTGCAGCACCGAGATCATGTCCTGGTTGCTGCTGTTCTTCTGGAAGAGCACGGTTGACCACATGCCCTGGCCCTCCAGCGCCACATGGCGCTTCATGGTCAGGTGGGTGATCACCGCCGTGCCCACCGGAAGCAGCACCTTGCCGCCACCAGCAGTGGTAGCACTGGTACCCGCCACCGACGAGGCGGTGTCTATGGCCAACTGAATGGCCGCAGTGTCGTCCGTGCTGCCATCGAACTTAGCATTGAAGGGTGGTGCGGTGACGTCGTACCAAGGCACTCCGGAACCGACGCGAAGCTTGCCGGTGAAAGCCTCGTTTCCGCTCCAGGTTTGATCGGCCGACAGCGACGGCGTACTGATCGCCGCCGGCGGCACGATGGTATTGCTCACCGCCTAGGCTTGCCAGACCCTCAAGTAGTCGGCGCGCAGGCTGAAGGGCACCGGCGCTGAGGTGGTGTTGATCTCCAGATTCAGGATCAGGTAGAGCGGCGAGTTGGCGCACTGCGTGGCACCTGACGGGCAGGTCGCGGTCTGGAAGACCTGGACCCCGTCGAAGTACCAGGTGATGGTGCTCGGCGTCCAAGCCGTGGCGTAGGTATGCCAACCGCTGGTAGCTCCGCTGACCGTGGTCTGGAAGCCCAGGTTGGCGTCATTGCCGCCCTGCAGGTAGTGGTAGTGGCCGGTGGAGCGGGCATCGCAGCCGTAAGACTCGTCGCTGTCGATCTCCGGCGGCCAACTCGCGGTCGAGGCTGCCCAGAAGGCCGGCCAGGGACCGCTGTCGCAGCCGCCGCCCGGCATCCAGAGCTTGGCCTCGGCGTAGCCGTAGGTGAACTGGAAATGGGCGGCTGAGTTGACCAGCCCTGAGCGATAGGGCCAGGTGTGGCCCTGGTTGTCGGTGCAGGGACCGACCACCGCGTTGAAGTCGGCCTCTCCATTGGCCACCACGACCTGGGCCGGGTCGTAGCAGTTCTGCCCCAGGCTGTTCACTGGCTTGGTGGTGTCGGTGTTGTTACCGGCCAGCCAGTTCGGCTGCCACTTCGTGGTGTCGATCGAGCTGCCGCTGAAGTCATCACAGAAAGCCAGGGTGGTGAAGCCGGCCGGTGGTGAAGCCGCACAGTTATCCGCTAGCGGCGTGGGAGTCGGAGTTGGAGTTGGAGTGGGCGTGGGGGTCGGGGTCGGGGTCGGGGTCGGGGTCGGAGTTGGAGTGGGAGTGGGAGTGGGAGTGGGAATTGGAGTCGGGGCGGGAGTTGGAGTCGGCGTAGGACTCGGCTGCACGCCTACCGTGAAGCTCGAGGAAGGCAGGTTGTACCAGTGGTTGCCGTACAGATAAGACCCGTAATAGCTATAGGTTCCCGCCGCGAAGGTCAGCGAGGAGGAGGTGTGCGTGCGCGGCGTGGTGGTAACCAGCCAGTTGGTTTCGGCGCCGCGGAAGTCGTGCTTGGTGCCGCTCGAATCGACGGCCACGATGGTGATGCCCTGCAGTGTTTCCGAGCCACTGAGGCAGTGCACGGTGACCGTGGCATACGTGCTCTGTCCAGGAGCGGGGGCCGAGGGGACGGTAGTCAGCCCATCCTCTACGAGCGTGCAGCCGCTGCTGGCGCTCACCGGCCGAGCTCCGGGCAACCCGAAAACGAGCAGGCTGAAGAGAACGAAAACGATCTTGGTCATTTGGGTTAACCCCCTGCGACTAGCCGCCCCTCGCAAAAGTCACTGTCGCCGGCACCGAAGGCGGCGCCGCCAGAGCGTTGAAGTGAGCGGCCACGCGATCAGCGCTCAAGGCGCTGCCATAGAGCGCGATCTCGTCGAGCTTGCCCGGCCACTTGTTGGTGCCGCCGATCACCAGCGACGAGGTGTCGGTGTTGTTGGCCCAGGTGTGCGCCTCGTGGCCGACATACTGGCCTTGAGAGTAAAAGAGCATATCGCTGCCGGTGTAGACCCAGACCGCATGGTTCCAGGCCCCGATCCCGAAGGTCTTCTGGGGCGCCGAGTTGACGTTGATGTTGTCGCGCTTGAACAGGCAGCCTCCCCCACTCCCGTCCATATAGACCTGCCAGCCGACGCCGCTGCTGGAGCCGGTGCCCTTGCTGACGATGTTGGGGAAGGTGCCCCCAGTCATCGTGTTCCAGTAGAACCAGAACTCGATGCTCCAGGCCGCCTGGTTGAGGCGCAGGGTGGAGGTGTCAGAGACACTGATCTGGCCGGTCGACCCGTCGAAGGACATACTGGCGTCCGGATCATTAAGCAAGGCGCCGGCCAGCCCCGTTGTGATGGTGCCGGCCAGCGTCCCTGTACTACCGCCGCCAGTGAAGTCGGCAGCCGAGCTGCCGCTGTCGCCCAGCCGCCAATAGACGATGGGCGCATCGGCCAGGACGGCGTCCGAGTAGGTGCTCAAGGGCGACTCCCCAACTACCTAATGACTTTTGATACAATAGTGGCGTGACAATCAGTCGCCCTTTGGTAGAACGGTTCTGGGAAAAGGTCAACAAGCGAGAGCCCGACCAATGCTGGCCCTGGACAGGCGCCTTAGCCCGGAATGGCTATGGCCGCCTGAATAGCGGTCTCCCTCTCAACCAGACCCTCAGCGCACATCGCACCTGTTGGATCCTGACCAATGGAGATGTTCCCGAAGGTCTGAACGTCTTGCATACCTGTGACAACCGAGCCTGTTGTAACCCGTCTCACCTTTGGATCGATACCCAAAGAGCCAACATCATCGATTGCGTAACGAAGGAGCGCCATGCTCGAGCTGGGCCTGGATGTCCACCAGGAGAAGCTCATCCTAATCACCGCCTAACCGACGAAGCAGTAGAGGCGATCAGGACACGCTACGCCGCCGGAGGTATTCCGCAGTCAGTGCTTGCCAGGAAATACAAGGTCAGCCAACCGCTGATTAGCTTGGTTATCAGGAATCGACGCTGGAAGGCCACCACAGACACTATCACCGGTCCGGCAGCACCGCCAGCTGGGTTGTACAGCACCAACGTGATGATGCCAGTAGCGGGAACCACCAACTCTCCGTCTGAGGGCCAGGTGAAGATTACACCGCTACCGATCACGTTATTAAAATCAAACTGCCTCATGGGCACCGTGGGCGCGGTCGGCTGCGTGCCCCAGGTGCTGGAGAACTGCGCCGTGGCGGCAGCGTCAGCGGGGTCCTGAGCCTGACCCAGTGTGTTGGTGGCAGGCGTGATGCCGGAGGCCGCCGGACGCCCGAGCTGGGTCTTGCCGGCAGCGGTGGCAGCAGTGGAGAAGACCCCCCACTCGCGCACCTTGGCTCGGCGAGTGCCGTTGCCTCGGAACTCGATGTAACAACCTACGGTCGCCGAAGAGGCGGCAGCATTGGAAAGGGCGGCGGCTTCATAGCCCACGATCACGGCAATAGCTCCTTTCTAAGTGATGGCCGACGGGCGAGCCCCGCCGAAGTACTGCACGGTGGGCTCGGCGCCGTCGTAGACAGCAGGTAGCTCATGGACCTGAAGGCGAGCCTCTTCCTCCAGCGAGAGCAGTTCGGGTGGTTCAGGCATCGGCTCCGGGCGAGCGGGAGCGCGAATCACGGTGAAGGCCGGTTCCGCCATGGCAAACTCCTCTGAGTGGCTGCCTTTCACGCCCGCGAGCAGGTCGGTGAGCACCTCCGCTGGCTGAGGTGGGAACAAGCTGGCGATCAGGTGATGGTCAGCGAGTACCGCTCCCACAGCCGCCGAGGGATAGTCAACGTCTCGGTTAAAGGCCCGATCAGCCTCCGCTATCGCTCCGATTACGAACCCGACCTACCAGCCGGCGAACTGCTCGAGGCCATCCTCAGTCGTCGCCCGCTAGCCGAGGCGGAAGCGCTGGAGCTAGCCGGCCTCAGCCCCCAGGCCGAGCGCTGGTCCGACTAGTCCCGAGGCCAAGCGCGCCCCCCGCACTGCTCGCAGCGGGCATCTTGAGGCACCACCTCGTGGTGGAGCTTGCCCTCGCCGTCGCTACCCGGCTTCCAGACCTCCTCGGCGTTGGTGGCTGGCCCTGATCCGCGCATCCCAAAGCACTTGCCGCAGAGATAGAACAAACCTTTGCGGGCACTCCAGCAACGCCAGGCGGGCAAGTGACCGATGACCCGACGAGTGGCCAGGATGCGCTCCCCCATCAGGTGGCCCTGCGGGTGCCACCAGGGATGATGCTCTCGGGCATCAGTCAGACAACCCCGAAGCTGCACTGCGCCTGAGTACCACCCGCGGCGTGGTTGCTGGCGCCCTCGTAGATCTTCACGCTGACGGTGCCCGGCGTCCAGAGCCCGCGCGGACCCGAGTAGTCGCTACTCACCGTGAGAGTCCCGACCGCATCCGTGAGGCCGATCAAGTAGAGCTTCTGGTGTTCGGTCGAGTGGGTAGCCTCGTTCAATTCCGCCGTGTAATAGATGTTCGGCTTCAAGTTGACCGCCGTGACCGTGTAACGCGTTCCAACCAAGTCCGGGTTGGGCGAGACTGAGCAGCTCCCACTTCCCTTGGCCGCCAAGGCTGGAACCGCCATCGCCACCGCACACACCATCGCGAAGACCAGCGCAAGCAGGCCGACCAGTTTACCTACAGACATAGTCGGCTAGACAGCAGCCTACGGCCCGCAGGAAGCCGGCCGGTCAGCCTGTGCGCCCGTACACTGACCCGACTGCCCAGCACCCAACCCACCATTGGTCGGAGCTGAGGCATCTGCAGATACCGCCAGAGGAATGGCCACGAGGGCGAGACTGGCGAACGCTGCTACCAAAAAACGCTTCATTCGATGGTTTCTCCTTTGAACTAGGCCGGTAGACGTATCGGTCCGGTCAGCGCCCAGGCCAGCCAGAGGCAAAAGAGTCCGGCGGCCAGGAACGAGACTCGGGGATGGTTGACCCCGAAGGCGGCCAGCACCAGCAAGATCAGGCCTAGTAGGACTAGCACCAAAACGATCACCGCCATTGCCTTTTGTCCTCCAAGATGTCTAAGCTCCTGAAGTAGTTCGCGCTCGACCTTCGGGATCAGCCTCTTGCCTGGGGCGATGAGCTCCAAACCGGGCAGGGGAATCGGGCGGGCCCAACCCAGTTGCCCGGTTCAGAGCAGCCCCCAGGGCCGGGCGCGCTCGTTGTCTCTAGCCGGAAGCAGCCGTGTGCAGGCAGGAGCAATAGCGAACGAGGCTGGTCCCCGCCGTCGCCGTGATCGAGGCGTCGAACGGGTAGATAGTGGGCGGATAGACCGAACTCGCGTTGCCGGTGACGAAGGGCGCCTGAACGACCGTTCCCGGCGGCCCCCAGTTGTATCGAAAGCTAAGAACACCGCCGCAGCGCTTGCACACGTTGTCGCTAAAGCCCATCTTTACCTCCTGCCTTCATTCGGGCTCCCCTGAAGGTCGTGATCTCCAGCTCCAGCACCCTCACCGCCCCGTCCTCGCCCTTCAGCTCCAGCGTCACGATGCCGAGGTTGTCGTAGACCCCCTCCAGGCTCAGCTCAAACGTTTGGCCCTTGGCCGTACGCAGCTTGAGTGGCTCCGGCATCGACATCTCCCCCGGCCACTGCTAGGCTCAAGCCGCGAGAAGGGGTGGGCTTAGAGGATTGGGACCTACTTGGTCGATGCCCCTTTTCGCACCCTCTGCCACTGCCGCTCGGGGCGGCGCGAGGAGGTTGCCCTCCCCGCACCTCCACCGAGCATGGCTGCGGGGATGAGGTCAAGAGAAGAGATCAGGCCCCAATGCTGGCCCGATTTGAGACAAAAGTCTCCTCGCCTAGTTAACAAAGTATCCCGGCTGAGTTGGCGAGATGTCAACTCAATGGCCGAAACGCTCAGGCTTGACCCTTCCAGAGCTCTCCTGGAGGAAGCCAGAGCCAGAACTCGATTCCCGCCCTACGGGCAGCTGCCTCCACGAGCCTGTAGCCGACGGGATCCGGGATGGCTAGAAGCAGGATCCAGCGCCCCGGAGGACTGGCTTCTCCTCGCCAGAGCGGCCCTCCATAGGTGGCCAACAGCTCTTCGATCAGGAACCATTTGCCCGGTCGACTCTCCACCAACTCCCGATAAATGAGGAGTTGACCCAACCCGGTCATGGCATCACGGTAGTAATCAGCCGTATGGCCGACCCTGTATCGCCTGATACTCTTGATTTCGATGAAGAGCGTCTCGGTGTCGCTACAAGCCACCAGATCCAGCCGGCCAGCGTGCTCTACGAGTCGGATCTCCCGCTCCAACTTGTAGCCCTGAGTTCGCAGTTCAGTCGCCACCAGATCCAGCAAGGCTGGCTCATCGCCATACCACCTCCACTTGGGAGTAGGCCGCACCCCAGCATCGAGCTTCCAGCCGCCTCGATCCAGCGACCCCTCGGTGACCCCCATAACTATCAACTAGTTTAACAGTTCAGAGGTAGTTCCGAAGAGCTGCCGCAGCTTGGCCGCAGCGGTATCCAGATAGTTGTCTATCGTCTTCACGGCCAGCGTCTCCCCCATTCGGCGTCGACGTTTGGAAAGCATGTCCTCGTGAGCCGCAATCTCCCAGGCCTCCAGCCCATTCAAGCTCAGCCGGGTTGCTTTGGACTCCGGATATTTCAGGCCAGCCATCCCCTCACGCCAGCCCGTTTCCACCTCCCAGCTACCCAGAATCACCTCCAAGCAGTCCGGCCGAGCGAAGGCCGCCCGCAGCTCTGGACTCGCCTGCTCGGCCAGCAACCGCGCCGCCTCCGTGAACCAGCCCTCGGCCGCCGCCTGCTCGCGCAGGTAGGCAGTCTCGATCGCCGCCTCCACGCTGTCTTGGTCGTCGTGCGACATCACGGCATCGATCCAGGCCAGCAACCGAGCGATCTCCGGCGACCCGCCGCGGTAGCTCTGATCCACGCGACTCCACTTGCCTCGAGCATCCGAGGGCGGCCAGATCGGCAGCTGCTGTCGATTCCTTCTCAGCCCCAAGGCCAGGATCACGAAGCCGATCGCTCGGCCAGCCGCAGCTTCCGCAGCTCCTCCCGAAGCTCCGGGGTCAGGTACCGATTCTTGCCACAACAGAGACAAGGGCCCTGGTCCTGCCACTTCGCACACCTATCGCAGCGCCATCCAGTGCCATAAACCGGACGACCAGCGTCAGCCCCACAATTCCAGCAAGGCTCCATTTGCTCCGGCGGCAAGGGGGCCTGCCGACTACTCTCTCGCACGGCTAAGTATTTTGGCATTTCGGCGCGATCCAGGACGATCAGCCTGCCGATGGCCTATCCTTTGCCGCGAGTCTGCTGACTCGCCAGGGGCAAAGAGAGAGGGAGGCGAAGATCCTTCCCCGCCTCCCTCTCCAAACGCTTGGGGGGTAGTTGCCTAGTTGAAGCCCTCGATGAAACGCCGCATCTCCGCCGCCGTATCCAGGTGCCCCCCGAACAAAAGCATGGCTCCAAGCTGCGCCCCAGCGTGATCCCGCGTCTCGGAGTGCTTGCGGAGATCCGAGGCCATCGAAGCGAAGGCATTGGTCAGATCACCAGCATCGACATACTGAAGCGCCCGCCGCTTGCACCAAGCTAGGTGCTCGTCGCGAGTTCCGACGTCGCCATCGATCATCCGAAGGTGCCCTTGATTCGCCCGCCGGCTCCCGCCGTGATAGCGTTGAAGC
>WNGJ01003070.1_pt1 | contig 17101 bp, 14 predicted proteins | sample 5400611 | NCBI WGS metagenome assembly WNGJ01 (sample SAMN13153375, study PRJNA577476) | soil metagenome | isolation source: 40 cm soil or saprolite under Garry oak tree replicate 1 | place: USA:California | collected 2016-06-15 | reverse complement strand
TCCAGCTCCAGCCCTTCTCGCGCTTGATGTCGAGCAGCTTCTCGGTGAGGTCGGATCGTTTCATGGGGTCGTCTCCCTGTTGGATTTTCGGGTTGCTATCGCACGGCCGCCTGCGCGGAGCCGGCTTCGGCAAGCTTCGGCGCCGCAACGATGGTCGGCTCGGCCAGGCCGATCCGTACCACCGGCACGCGGCGCGGATCGTGACCGGGCACATCGGCCGCAAACGTCTTGCTGCGGCTGACCAGGAAATCGACGATGTGATTTCGCAGCGCATAATAATAGGGATGCCGGTGCAGGTCGATCCGGCCGCGATCCTTCGGCAGCGGATTTTCCACGATCTCGGCCACCACCGCGCCGGGACCGTTGGTCATCAGGAAAATCTTGTCGGCGAGATAGATCGCTTCATCGACGTCGTGGGTGATCATGAACGCGGTCTGCCCGGTCACCAGACAAATCCGGCGCACTTCGTCCTGCAGCGTTCCACGCGTAAGCGCGTCCAGCGCCGAGAACGGCTCGTCCATCAGCATGATCTTCGGCGTGATCGAGAGCGCGCGGGCGATGCCGACCCGCTGCTTCATGCCGCCGGAAAGTTCCGACGGACGCTTGTGCTCGGCGCCCGTCAAACCCACGAGATCGATGAAGATCTGCGCGTGCGCCCTGACCCTGGCGCGGTCCCAGGCGCGCCATTTCGAGGTCACGGCATAGGCGACGTTGCCGAGCACGGTGCGCCATGGCAACAGCGCGTGGCTCTGGAAGATCACGGCGCGGTCGAGGCTGGTGCCCTCGATCGCCTGCCCGTCGACGATCACGGCGCCTTCGCTGGGCCGATCGAGACCCGCGAGAATGTTCAGCACCGTGGTCTTGCCGCAGCCGGAATGACCGATCACGCAGCCGAATTCCCCCCGTGCCATTGACAGCCAGAGATTCTCGAACACGGCGGTCTCGCCGCCCCCGGCGCCGGGATAGCGTTTTGCGATAGCCTCTATGGAAATGAATTTGTCGATCATCGCCTCACTCCGGAAACGTGACCATGCGGGTGAAGCGTGCGAGGACCTGATCGAGCAGCATGCCGACCAGGCCGATCAGGAAAATCGCGATGATGACGTTGGTGATCGAGAGGTTATTCCACTCGTTCCAGACGAAGTAACCGATGCCGGTACCGCCAACCAGCATCTCGGCGGCGACGATCACCAGCCACGCGATGCCGATCGAGATCCGCATCCCCGTCAGGATGGTCGGTGCCGCCGCCGGCAGGATCACCGTGAAGGCGCGCCTGACGGTGCCGACTTCCAGCGTGCGCGCGACATTGATCCATTCCTTGCGCACGGCGGCGACGCCGAACGCGGTATTGAGCAGCATCGGCCACACCGAACAGATGAAGATGACGAAGATCGCGGACAGCCCGGAATCCTTGATGGTGTAGAGCGCGAGCGGCATCCAGGCCAGCGGCGAGATCGGTTTTAGAATCTGGATGAACGGGTCGAGCGCCTGGTTGATCAAGGGCGACATCCCGATCAGGAAGCCGAGCGGGATCGCAACCATCACGGCGAGAAGATAGCCGAGCCCGACGCGCGCGATCGAATAGCCGAGCTGGATGCCGAGCCCCTTGTCGTTCGGTCCGTTGTCGTAGAACGGCCGCTTCAGATGCTCCCATAGTTTCGCGCCGACATCGAGCGGACCCGGCATCACCGATTTGCCCTGCGTCGCGGTCAGGCCCATCAGCTTGGCGTATTCCGGCGACATGTTGACAACAGTGCCGGTGCCGCGCGTAGCGAGATGCCAGATGCCGACAAACGCGAGAAACAGCGCGATCGACACGATCGCCGCGCGAAACCGGAGGGAAGAGGTCATGCAGAACAGCCCCTCAGCGAGCAGTCCCGGCGAACGCCGGGACCCATCACCACCGATGTTTGTTGTGGCCAAGTCCATTGGCGCCGTCTTCTATCCGCAAGGGCACGGGGTATAGGTCCCGGCGTTCGCCGGGATGACTGCTGCAAATGTATTCGCGCCGTAGCGCTCACGACGCCTTCCTGATCTTGAAGCTCGCGAGATAGTCCTCCGGTTTGGCCGGATCGAAGGTCTTGCCCATCACCGCAAACGACTTGTAGGACGTCTCCGGTGGCGTCAGCCCCATCTCCGCCATCACCTTGGCGGTATCGGTGGCGAGATAGACCTGTTCGGCGACCTGCTTGTAATCCACATCGCCCTTGATCTGACCCCAGCGCTTCATCTGCGTCAGCATCCAGACCGCGAAGGACTGCCACGGGAACGGATCGAAATCGACGCGCTTGGCGTCGGTCTTTACGCCGCCTAATCCGTCCGCATAGGTGCCGGTGAGAACCTGCTCCAGCACGGTGACCGGCGCGTTGATGTAGCTTGCCGGCGCGATCGCCTCGGCGATCTGTTTGCGATTCTCGGCCTTCGCGGCGTAGGCGGTGGCATCGACGATCGCCCGCGTCAGCGCCGCAAAGCTGTTGGGCGATGCCGTGATGAACTCCCGGCTCGCGGCGAAGGTGCAGCAGGGATGGCCGTCCCAGATCTCCTTGGACAGAATGTGCAGGAAGCCGACGCCGTCATAGATCGCGCGCTGGCAGATATTGTCGGGTGCGAGGAAGCCGTCGATATTGTCGGCGCGGAGATTGGCGACCATTTCCGGCGGCGGCACCGAACGCAGTTGCACGTCGGTGTCGGGATCGAGGCCATGCTCGGCGAGATAATAGCGCAGCAGGTAATTGTGCATGGAGTAGTCGAACGGAATGGCGAATTTCATGCCTTTCCAGTCCTTCGGGTCGCGCTTGTCCTTGTGCTTGATCGCAAGCGTAATGCCCTGCCCGTTGATGTTCTCAATCGCCGGAACCGTGAACGGGACCGCCGTCGCACCGAGGCCAAGCGAGATCGCGATCGGCATCGGCGCCAGCATATGGGCGGCGTCGTATTCCTTGTTCATGGTCTTGTCGCGGATCACGGCCCATCCGGCCGTCTTCACGACTTCGACGTTAAGGCCGTGCTTGGCATAAAAACCCAGTGGCGCCGCCATGATGATGGGGGTCGCACAGGTGATGGGGATGAAGCCGACCTTCAGATCTTTTTTCTCAGGTGTGCGCTCCTCCGCGAAAACCTCGGTCGCGGTCTTGATCGGAAAGAATTGAGAGATCGCGGCCAGCGCCGTCGAAGCTCCGACCGATTTCAGGAAGGCCCGGCGCGCGGCGTCCTTCGGAAACATCGCGCGGACGACCGCGGACGCAACCACGCCTTCATAGCGCTCCTGCTCGGTCGGAACCGGCTCGCACCGCAGCACCAGTGCCGCCTGATCATGCTCAGCTGCGGACCGATGCTGGCCGCAGGCGCAGCCTGACCGCGACAATTTGCGGTCGGCATCAAACGGATCGTCGAAGGTGGACATGCCCCATTCCTCTGCGAGTTGGCGAAACGGCAAACCTGCCGCTTTCAACGAATCACCGCCCGGCCGCTTTGCATGCGGCCGGGCGATGAAAAACATGCACGTTCTATGCCGCCTTGCCTGTAAGCTTGGCCGCGGTGGGCAGACCTGCGTCAATTGGCAGCGATGGATCGCGCGACCATTCGTTCCACGACCCGAAATACATCCGGACATCCTTGACCCCGGCATTCTTGAGCGCGAGGAAGGTGTTCGATGCCCGCGCGCCCTTGAAGCAATAGAGATAGACCGGGGTGTTCTCGGAAATGCCGACGGTTGCGCATTCCGCCAGAATCTCGTCCTTGGACTTGAAGCGCTGCCCCTCCGGCGTCGGCTTCATCATGCGATACCATTCGAGCCAGACCGCGCCGGGAATACGTCCCTTGCGTGGGCAAAAGTCCTTCCCGTAAGGAGACGAGCTTTCGCCGATCCACTCATCGACATCGCGGACATCGAGCAGCGCGATGCCGGGCTTGCCAACCGCGGCCAGCATGGTTTTGGCGTCGATCAGAATGTCGGCGGCTTCCGGCACGATGGCGAACGAGGCCGGCGCAGGGTTCGGCACTTCCGTGGTGACCGGCAGGCCCTTGGCGCCCCAGGCGTCGAAACCGCCATCGAGCACCTTGATCTTGGGATAGCCGAGCATGGTCAGCAAATAATAACCGCGGCAGGACTGGCCGAAGCCGGAGTTCATCGACTGCTCGTAGATGACGGCGGTTTCCTTGCCCGACAGTCCGGCCTTGCCGAAGGCGTCGGCGAACTTTGTCTTTAGTTCGTGAACGCCCTCCGGCGTCGAGGTGGCGAGATAGGTGAAGATCTCATGCACATTCACGGCATTCGGGAGATGCCCCGCACCGTAAGCATCCGGATTCCGCGTGTCGATGATCACACACGGCTCTTTGGTGGCGAGATCGGCAAGTTCGCCGGGAGAAATCAGAACGTCCGTCATGGCAGGCCTCTCCTGTGCTGTGGTTGGAAGTTAGGGTCGATCCGAAATCCTTTTGACCGCTCAGCCATCTGCGAGCATTTTGCGGAGTTGTTTGGTTGCGGGGGTCACGATGGCGACGAAGTAGGCTTCGCGAAGCCGGCGCTGGGCGCGATGGCTCTTCAGGTATCCGCGGGCCCCGCAGTGAAGCATCGCCGCATGCGCAGCCGCAACGCTGGCATCCCCTGCTCTCAGCCGAAGCGCGACGACGCGGCGCCAGTAATCGTCGTCCGCGTTGAACGGATCGCACGCAAGTTCCATCGTTTCCGATTCGAGATCAGCAGCCAGTTCGCGAAAGTCGGCCGGTTGCTGCGGCAGATAGCGATTGATGTGGCCGAGCGGCGCGGTCACCTCATTCATGATGGCGATGCAATCCTTGATCAGGCCGAGCGCCATGCCGGCCTGCAGCAGGATAAAGCCGGCGCGGATTTTCCTGACAAACGGACCGGCCGGTTCCGCCAGAATGAGTTCGTCGGGCACAAAGACATCGCGGAATTGCACGCCATAGGTGCCGGTGCCATCCATGGCGAGGAACGGCTTGCACGGCTGCAGCGTAATCGCGGCATCGGAACAGTCGGCGAGAAACATCACGATCTCGCCGGGCCGGTCCTCAATCTCGAAAATCGTGCCGAAGAAATGATCGGGGCCGAGATTGGAGACCCAGGGCAGCGCGCCGCGCACGACGTAGCCGCCCTCGACCTTGCGGCCCTTCAATTTCAGTTTTTCGATTCCGAAGAAGGTTTTCATCGGATTGGAAAGCCCGGTGCCGCCGAGAATTTTTCCCGCGGAGACGGCGTCGCCAAACCTGGCGAGAAGCGCGGGGTTTCCGGAGTTGGTCACGTACCAAGCCAGCGTATTCTGGCACCACGCCATGAAGGCGGTGGCGCCGCAGACTTCGCCCAACGCAGAGATCGACCGAATGGCGCAGCGCAGGTCGGCCGCGCCATGGCTCGGCCGATGACTGCCCCATGCGCCGATACCGCCGAGGCGGCGCAGCAGGTCGGCCGGATAAATGCTGCCTTCGTCGATGCCAGCAGCGAGTGGCGCGAGGTCTCTTCGCGCCATCGCCGCAACCTGATCGGCGATCGATGACCGATCGAGATCGGCATCTTCGTCGATCGGCAGACGCGAAACGGCGACTGAATTCATCGGGCTCTCCAGGCTGCGGACTCTTGGGACTGACTTGTTCGAACGCATTGTTCGAACCGACTTGGGCGACGGCAGAAGAAGCAGCCTTACACGCTGACTTCGAGATTCACCGGCCGCGTGAAGGTGTTGGCCACCGGCGACCACTTCTTGACGTGGTTGACCAGCGCGTCGATCTCGGCCTGCGAAATGCCTTCGCATTCCATGTCGACCTTGACCCGCACGTCGGTGAAGCCGACCGGCTTCTCGCTGACGTCGCCCGTCCCCCACACCGCCGTGATGTTGAGGTCGCCCTCGAGCTGAAGCTCGAGCTTGTTCACGATCCAGCCGCGGTGGACCGCGTTAGCGTGCAGCCCGACCGCCAGGCACGAGCCCAGGGCGGCGAGCGAGGCTTCCGATGGATTGGGCGCGGTGTCGTCGCCCAACAGGCCCGGCGGCTCGTCGACGATGTAGGGCGCGAGGTTGCGGATGTAGTTGGCGTGGCGGAACTTGCCCTCGGCCACCGTCCTGCATTTCAAGGTCTTGATGACCTGCGGGTTGGCCTTGCCGTTGGCGATGAGCTGTTCCAGCCCGTTTTTGTCGATCGGGGCAAGGCATCCCGTAAGCACTGTTTTTTGGGCGACCGCGGTCATTATTTTCTCTCCCTGGGGGTGGATACCGAACGGTCTGTTTCCTGCATGAAGCGTGCCAGAGGCGGCGGCAATGAAAACGCGAAGTCTTAAAGCCGCTTAGCCGGCACTGCGTGCGAATTGACCAGTCGCGAGCTGCTCAAACGAAATGCAATTGCTGGCGATCGAGATTATTTTGGACGCAGAAAGATGCAGCTTGATGATCCCTGCACAGTTGGATTAACTGCGCGGATGGGCAAATCATCCTCGAAGAAGCGTTCCGTCGCTTCCAGTCCCGCAGGCGGCGATGATGAGTCCGCGCGCGGGCGGCTGCTCAATGCCGCGACGCGGCTGTTCTGCAAGAACGGAATCAATGCGACCGGCATCGACGCCATCATCAACGAGGCCGGCACCGCCAAGACCACGCTCTACAAATTGTTCGGATCGAAAACCAATCTGGTGCATGTGGTGCTGGAGACCGAGGGCAAGCAGTGGCGCGAGTGGTTCATCAACGCGCTCGAGTCCGGCGGCGGCGATGCGCAGACGAAACTCAAGCGGATATTTCCGGCGCTGAAGGATTGGTTTGGCCAGGAACGTTTTTACGGCTGCCCCTTCATCAATGCGGTCGGCGAACACGACAAGGATCAGAAGCAGCTTCGCGCCATCGCGATGCGACACAAGAAGGTCGTGCTGTCCTACATTGAGAAGCTCGCCGGCGAGATGGGCGCCGCGGAGCCGGAAGTTCTCGCTCATCAGCTCGCGCTGTTGATGGATGGCGCCATCGTTGCGGCGATGGTTTCCCGCAATCCGGGCGTCGCCGACACCGCCGGACTTGCCGCGGGCTCGCTTTTCGTGCCGTCGAAGCTGAAGAAGCCTAAACGGGCAGGCTCCGCGACGGCGCAGCTCGTTGCTGTGTGAGCGTAGCGAGATCGTTGATGGGCAAAGCGGAAGCGTGCCCACCATTTCAATGCGGCGATCGAGATAGATGGTAGGCATGGCGCAAGGAGCGCCTCTGCCCACCCTACGTTTTCTCAACGCACCCCTCTCGTTGAGCTACGGCGGACGAGTCGCTACCTTTAGCGGCGGTCCAGCACACCAGCTTCAAGCCGGTCGAGTTGCCCGGGCAGATCGCTCTCTACGTCGGCGACTTGCATGGTGATGACCCGGTAGCCGCGCGCTTCCAGCCAAGCCTGCCGCGCCGCGCGGTCTTTGGCGATGACCTCCGTCTCATCGGCGTTGATCAGTTCGATCGCCGCCCGATGCAAAAAGGAGACAAAATCCGGAATGTGGCGCCCGACCGGGGTCTGGCGTTTGAACTGCCCGGCGAAGCGGCGATCGGTGGTGAGGGCCTGCCACAAAATCCTTTCGGCGTCGGTTGGGTTTCGCCGCAATAGCCGCGCCAGCCCGCGCACTGTGCCGCTTTCGGAGGGCAGCGCGCCCTGCCCGTGCTCGGCGAGCAGCGCGCGTAGTCTCGTCGCCTGCTCGCCATCGAGCACACCGCCCTTGGCGGGACCTTTACGTCCCTCGGCGATCGCCATGACCACGCCATGCAGCGTGTGCATGTCCTGCTTGGTCGGGTCCATGCGCGCGAATATGTTGCGCAGATTGACCAGCATGGTTTCGCGCTTCTCCGCCGGGCGCAGGAATTCGACCCGGTCGAGTTCGCGCACCAGATTGTCGAAGAACGCCTGCATCTGATGTTGCGAGGCGCGCTCGGAGCGCTCCGGCATCGCGAACGGCAACGCGCCTTGCGTCGCCAGCTTGAACCATTCATAGCCGATCAGCAGCACCGCCTGCGCCAGATTGAGCGAGGCGAAACCGGGATTGACCGGAAAGGTGATGATGCGGTTGGCGAGCGCGACCTCCTCGTTCTGCAGGCCGTAACGCTCGCGGCCAAACAGGATGCCGGCCCGGCCACCGCTCGCGATCTCGGCCGCGATCTCGCTTGCGGCGGCGGGTGCGGCGACCACGGGCTTGGCCTGATCGTGGGCGCGTGCGGTAGTGGCAAACAGCAGGCTCAAGTCCGCGACCGCCTGCTCGACGGTGTCGAACAGCTCGACTTTATCGAGGATATGATCGGCGCCGGCGGCCGCGCGCTGCGCGCTGACGTTGGGCCAGCCGTCGCGCGGATTGACGATCCGCAGCCGCGTCAGCGCGAAATTACCCATCGCGCGGGCGGCCATGCCGATGTTCTCGCCGAGCTGCGGCTCGACCAGGATGACAATGGGCCCCAAGAGCTCGACGCCTGATTTGGTCTTGTCGGTGCCCGATCCGGACATTCTCACTTCGCTTTCTGATGCAACATCCGGGGTGCCGGCACCCGCTTGCGCGCGTTCGCCTTTCGGATACGGTTATCAATCACAACCAAAGCGAACCTGCAAAACCACTCCAAGAGCCAATTCTAGCGCCGGTTTAACGGCTTGGGGACACGGGAGGCCTCGATGCGCAGCCGATGGTCACTGGCGATTGCCGGATTGATCCTGATCCTGGCCGGCGGGTATCTCGCCCATCTGACGCAGACCGCAGGCGGCATCCGGATCCAGGATGTGCGCTTTAAGGGCGCCAAGGGCAACACCATGAGCGCCCTGCTCTACATCCCGCCCAATGCATCGGCGCAGACGCCCGCCCCCGGCATCCTCGCGGTCCACGCCTACATCAATTCGCGCGAAACCCAGGATGGTTTTGCCATCGAGTTCGCCCGCCGGGGTTATGTGGTGCTGGCGCTGGACCAGACCGGCCACGGCTACAGCGATCCGCCGGCCTTCGCCAATGGGTTTGGCGGGCCCGATGGGCTGGCCTATCTGCGCAGCCTCGACATCGTCGACAAGAACAATATCGGCCTCGAGGGTCACTCGATGGGCGGCTGGACCGTGCTGGCCGCCGCGATCGCGATGCCGAACGACTACAAGTCGATGGTGCTGGAGGGCTCTTCCACCGGAAAGCCGTTCGCCGCCGATGGCACGCCGGGCTGGCCACGCAATACCGCGTTGGTGTTCGCGCAATATGAAGAGTTCTCCAACCTGATGTGGGGTGTCGAGCGCGCCCGCGACGTCACCCAAAGCCCGAAACTCCAGGCGATGTTCGGCACCCACGATACCGTCGAGCCCGGCAAGCTCTATGGCGACATCGCGCAGGGCACCGCGCGGGTGCTGTATACGCCCGCAATCACGCATCCGGCCGAGCATATCTCGCACGAAGCGATCGGCTACAGCCTCGAATGGTTCGACAGGACATTGCAGGGCGGCACCCCGCGCCCCGCCAACGATCAGATCTGGTTCCGCAAGGAGATCGGTACGCTGATCACTCTTGTCGGCTTTGTCGCGCTCGTGATCGGCGTGTTCGATGGCCTGCTCGAATCGCCGGTGTTCTCGCGGCTGCGGCTGCCCGAAATCGCCGACGGCACCATGCCGGAACATATCGCGGCTTCTGGCCGCCGCTGGACCGCAGCTTTCATCCTTTCCGCCTTCATTCCGGCGCTGACCTATTATCCGGCGTTGGCGCTCGCCGGCACGTTCGTCAAGCCGTCCGCGCTCCTGCCCCAGGGCATCACCAATCAGATCATGGTCTGGGCGGTCATCAATGCACTGATTGCGCTGGCGCTGATGCCGCTCGCGCCCAAACGCGCCAGCCGGAGCGGCATCATCGGCCCGTCATTCCTGATCGCGCTTGCCACCATCGTCGCCGGCTATGCCGCGCTGTGGCTGGCTGATTTGGCCTTCAAGATCGATTTCCGGTTCTGGATCGTCGCGCTGAAGCTGATGAGCGCCAAGCAGTTTCTGATTTTCCTGATCTATCTTATTCCATTCACAGCGTTCTTCGTGATCGCGCTACATGTGCTGCACCGGAATTTCTCGACCCTCGCGGCCGGGCGCGGCGCGCTGTATTTGACCAATATTTTCGCCCTCACGCTGGGCTTCATCGTGCTGCTCGGCCTGCAATACGGCACGCTGTGGATGTCAGGGAAATTGTTCAACCCGCTGCCCGATCCCGGTTTCGTTCCGCTCTCCACCATCGTCGCCATCCAGTTCGTGCCGCTGTTGGCGATCGCGGCCATTATCGCGACCTTTACCTGGCGGCGGACCGGATCGAGCCTGCCGGGAGCGCTGATCTGCGGGGCCTTCGTCACCTGGTATGTGGTGGCCGGCACCGCCACCCAGGCGGCGTTTTAAAAGCGTTTTCGAGCGAAGTGGGCAGCGGTTCGCGTGAAGAAAACGCGTCAACATGAAGAGATCGAGTCTCGGTTCTGGTCAACCAGAACCGAGGCTCGGATCCAAAAGATGGGCTGAAACTGCATGACGGCTTGGCTTTCGCCAACGCGTTGGCAGTGCTATAGCGCGGATGCAATCACCCCTACCCGCACCCTACCCGCCCGAAAAGCGCTGTTTCCAAAAAGGCCCGATCTCCCATGGCAAAAATCAAGGTGACCAACCCCGTCGTCGAACTCGATGGCGACGAGATGACCCGGATCATCTGGCAATACATCAAGGACAAGCTGATCAACCCGTTCCTCGATATCAACCTGATGTATGTCGACTTGGGGATGGAGTACCGCGACAAGACCAACGATCAGGTCACCGTCGATGCCGCCAACGCCATCAAGAAGGTCGGCGTCGGCGTCAAATGCGCCACCATCACCCCGGACGAAGGCCGGGTGAAGGAATTCGGCCTGAAGGAAATGTGGAAATCGCCGAACGGCACCATCCGCAACATTCTGGGCGGCGTGGTGTTCCGCGAGCCGATCATCTGCAAGAACGTGCCGCGGCTGGTGCCGGGCTGGACCAAGCCGATCATCATCGGCCGTCACGCCTTCGGCGACCAGTACCGCGCCACCGACTTCAAGTTCCCCGGCAAGGGCACACTGTCGATGAAATTCGTCGGCGAGGACGGCAAGGTGGTCGAGCGGGAAGTCTACAAGTCGCCCAGCGCCGGCGTCGCACTGGCGATGTACAATCTCGACGACTCCATCGCCGATTTCGCCCGCGCCTCCTTCAATCAGGGCCTCTCGAAGGGCTATTCGGTCTATCTCTCGACCAAGAACACGATTCTCAAGGTCTATGACGGGCGGTTCAAGGATATCTTCCAGGAGATCTTCGACAAGGAGTTCAAGCCCAAATTCGACGAGAAGAAGATCGTTTACGAACATCGTCTGATCGACGACATGGTCGCCGCCGCCATGAAATGGTCCGGCGGCTACGTCTGGGCCTGCAAGAACTATGACGGTGACGTGCAGTCCGACACCATCGCGCAGGGCTACGGCTCGCTCGGCCTGATGACCTCCGTGCTGATGACGCCGGACGGCAACACGGTGGAAGCCGAGGCCGCCCACGGCACGGTGACGCGGCATTACCGCGAGCATCAGAAGGGCAAGGAAACTTCCACCAATTCGATCGCCTCGATCTTCGCCTGGACCCGCGGGCTGTCGCATCGCGCCAAGCTCGACAACAACGACGCGCTGGCGAAATTCGCGCTGACGCTGGAAAAAGTCTGCGTCGATACCGTCGAAGCCGGCTTCATGACCAAGGATCTCGCGCTTCTGGTCGGCGCCGACCAGCGCTGGCTGTCGACCACCGGATTCCTCGACAAGGTCGCGGAAAACCTGACCAAGGCGATGGCGGCATAAACCACCAAGGGTGGGGTTGGTTGTTCGGGGCTTAAGTTGAGAAAGTACAACCATGCCGTTTGCTAGGAACTCTGCGCTCGCATTGCTGTTGCTGGCGGGCTCACTCGCGACCGCGCGGGCACAGACGCCGCTTCCCGACGCCGTAGCGGCGCTGGGTGAAGCCGTCGTGCTCAGCGTGCACGCCGAAGGTGCTCAGGTCTACGAATGCAAGGCAGCCGCCGACGGCAAGCTCGCCTGGGCGTTCCGCGAACCGATCGCGACATTGCTAGCGGACGGCAAGACCATCGGTCGGCACTATGCCGGTCCAAATTGGGAACACAGCGACGGCAGCGCCGTGACCGGCAAGGCCGCCGGCAACGCGCCCGGTGCGACGGCCAACGACATTCCCTGGCTCAAGCTCAGCGTGGTTTCCAGCCGTGGCAGCGGCACGCTCACCGGCGTCACCACCGTGCAGCGGATCAACACCCAGGGCGGCAAGCTCGACGGCGCCTGCGACAAGGCCGGCAGCTTCAGGAGCGCGCCCTACTCCGCGGAATATGTGTTTTTGCGCAAGCCTTGACTAACAAGGGCTGACCGCTGACCGACGGAGCTCACCGATGCTGTTCATGGTGATCGAGCGTTTCAGGGATCGCAACCCGATTCCGGTCTACAAGCGCGTGCGCGATCCCGGCATAAAATTCCCGGAAGGGCTGACCTATGTCGGGAGCTGGATCGAGCCCAATTTCGATCGCTGCTTTCAACTGATGGAATGCGACGATCTGCGGCTGCTGCAGGAATGGATCCTGAGCAACAATACCGATCTCGGCATGACCTTCGAAATCGTCCCGGTCGTGCCGAGCAAGGAAACGCGGGAAGTTGTCGCGCCGTTCCTGGATTTGAAATAGCACGGCCGGCCGGACAACCGGCCGGTTGATTTTTGATGGTCTCGTTGAACCTTGGGTGCTCCCTGCAGACAAATCATTGCCGGGGGATTGCAATTTCCGGATTTTACCGACGCCGCCGAGCATCAATTCAGCTTGGCGGCGTTGTGCGTTGAGCAGGGTGTTTTTGAATCAGTCGCGCTATTTTTGTTCTTGATTTGTTTGGCTCCTCTGAGGGAGCGAACCATGATCGGACCGGCGGCCGCGACGAAGGCGGCCTCGGACCGCGGCCGGATTACGGTCCGAACTGGTATGCCGCCTATTTGCGCGATGCCACCGGCAACAAGCTCGCGATCGTGTGCCGGAAGCCGGCGTAAAGCGAAAATCCTCCCGACGCGCCATGCTTTCGCCCCAAAGAATTCGCGTGTCTACGCGCGCAAATTCCGGGGAGTTGAATGCGGCGGATCGTTCGGTTTGCACTAATTGTCATTGCCATCGTCGCCGCGGCAATCTGGCTTAACAACACCACCCTTTGGACCTCGCCGGAAACGAAGCCGACCTTGCTCGCGCATCGTGGTCTTGCCCAGACCTATAGCGCGGCGGGGCTGACGGCGACGACATGCACGGCGGCCCGGATTTTTCCGCCCGAGCATGGCTTCATCGAGAACACCCTGCCCTCGATGCGCGCGGCGTTTGCCGCCGGGGCCGACATCGTCGAACTGGACGTCCATCCCACGACGGATGGCCAGATTGCGGTGTTCCATGACTGACACTCGATTGCCGCACCGACGGCAGCGGCGTGACGCGCGAACACACCCTCGCCGATCTGAAAAAGCTCGACGTCGGCTATGGCTACACATCCGACGGCGGCAAAACCTATCCGCTTCGCGGCGCCGGCGTGGGCATGATGCCCTCGCTGGACGAGGTGTTTCGAGCGTTTCCCGACAGGCGCTTTCTCATCCATATCAAGAGCAACGATGCCGACGAGGGCCGGCGGCTTGCCGCCCGCCTGAAGTTGCTTCCACAGGAGCAATTGCAGCGCCTGATGATCTATGGCGGGGCGCTGCCGGTGGCGGCCGCGCGACAAATGCTCGACATCCCAACGATGTCCGGGGCGACGTTGAAACGCTGCCTGATCCGCTATTTCCTGCTGGGATGGTCAGGCTATGTGCCTTCGGATTGCGAACGCAGCTTGCTTCTCGTGCCGGTCAATTATGGGCCCTGGTTGTGGGGTTGGCCGGACCGGTTTCTGAACCGAATGCACGGTCACGATTCCCAAGTGTTCATCGTCGGACGCTACGATGGCGAGGATTTTTCAAGCGGGATCGACCGCCCGGACGACCTTGCTCTTCTGCCGGCCGGCTTTGCCGGTGGCATCTGGACCAACCGGATTGACCGGATCGCTCCACTGGTCCTGAAACACTAGACGTAGGCCGGAATTTCCTCGCCCGGCGCCGGCGCGCGGTCACTCGGTGCCGTCGTTCGTCTTTTCGGCCTGCGCGATTTCGCCAGCGGCGATGTCGCCCTTCTGCACCTCCATGGTATCGGCGAGCCGCGCTTTGACGACTTCCTGGACATGCGCGGCGAGCTTTGGCGCGCGTGCGATCAGCGCATGGAAATCCTGCGCATCCAGCGCCAGCAGATTGGACCGGCGCATCGCGGTCACCGTACCGCTGCGCTGGGTCCGGTGCAGCAGCGCGATCTCGCCAAAGAAATTGCCGTCCGCCAGCCGCACCCGCCGGGCCGGCAACTCGATCTCGACCTCGCCGGCGGCGATGAAATACATCGAGGTGGCGGGCTCGCCCCGCCGCACCAGGATCTCGCCGGTCTCGATGGTCTGGGCTCGCAGCAGCCGCATGATATCCGCGATCTCCGCGGCGCGCAGATGCGCAAACAGCGGCACCCGGGCCAGCATGCCCCAGGTCACGATGAAATCGTGCCGGCGGACTTCATTGGCGAAGGCGCTGGAAATGATCGCGACCGGCAGCGCGATCATCATCAGCCCGCCGACGATGGCGAAGGTGGCCACCGCCTTGCCCATCGGGGTCACCGGAATCACGTCGCCATAGCCGACGGTGCCCAGTGTCACGATCGCCCACCACATCGCCAGCGGTATGGTTCCGAACTTGTCGGGCTGGACCTCATGCTCGATCGCGTACAACAGGGTGGCAAAGGTGAGCACCGCGCCAATCAGGATCACCAGGCATCCGAACAAGGTGCGCCGTTCGGCATGCACCGCCGCCAGCAAGGAGCGCATCGCCGTCGAATAGCGGATCAGCTTGAAGAACGGCAGCATGCCGAACACCACCAGCATCGCGCGCTCGCCGCCGAGCAGCGCCAGGCCCGGCGGCAGCACCGACAGCAGGTCGATGATTCCAAGGCCGCTGGTCGCGTAGTCGGCGCGGGCGCGCCAGGGGCTCACCTCGCGATACGGCGCCTGTCCGGCACTGCTCCAGAACCGGGCCGCGTATTCGAGGGCAAAGAACGCGAGCGATCCGGCTTCGATCGCGTCAAGCAGCCGGCCGAAACGCGCGTCGATCTCAGGAACCGACGCCAGCACCATCGCCCCGACATTGATGACGACGATCGCGATGATCGCATGCGCCAGCCGCGCGCTCGGCGTGTGCGGCAGGTTGTCATGCTCGAGGAGGTCGTAGAGCCGGCGGCCCAGATCATGGCCTTGCATCGCGCTCTCCCCTCAAACGATGCGCTTTAGCTGCCGCCCATCGCTTTTTCGATCGCCGACAGCGCCGCACTTGCTTTCGCGCCGTCGGGCCCGCCGGCCTGCGCCATGTCGGGCCGCCCGCCGCCGCCCTTGCCGCCGAGCGCCTCGGAGGCGACGCGCACCAGATCGACCGCGTTGAAGCGGGAGGTGAGATCGCTGGTGACGCCGACGACGACGCTGGCCTTGCCGTCCTCGGTGACGCCGAGGATGGCGACCACGCCGGAGCCGAGTTGTTTTTTGCCGTCGTCCGCAAGGCTCTTGAGGTCCTTCATCTCGATGCCTTCGACCGAGCGCGCCATCAGCTTGACGCCTCCGACCTCGCGTACGCCGGCGGCGCTCGCCGCTGATCCGCTGGAGGCAGCCGCCCCGCCGCCCATTGCCAGCTTCTTGCGCGCATCGGACAGGTCGCGCTCCAGTTTCTTGCGCTCTTCCATCAGCGCCGCGATGCGCGCCGGCATCTCGTCGAGCGAGGTGCGCAATTCGTGTGCAGCCGTCCTGGCAAGCGCCATGGTGTCGTTGGCATGCTTTCGCGCGTGGTTGCCGGTCAGCGCCTCGATGCGGCGCACGCCGGAGGCGACCGCGCTCTCGCCGGTCACCGAGATCAGCCCGATATCGCCGGTGCGGCGCACATGGGTGCCGCCGCACAGTTCCACCGACCAGCCGAGCGCGTTGCTGCCGTGGTCGCGGGCGGTCTTGCCCATCGACACCACGCGCACCTCGTCGCCGTATTTCTCGCCGAACAGCGCCCGGGCGCCGGCGTCACGCGCTTCATCCACCGCCATCAGCCGTGTGGTGACCTCGTCATTCTCCAGCACCACATCGTTGGCGATATCCTCGATCCGGCTCAGCTCGTCCGGCGTGATTGGCTTCGGATGCACGAAGTCGAAGCGCAGCCGGTCCGGCGCCACCAGCGAGCCGCGCTGCGCGATGTGGTCGCCGAGCACCTGCCGCAGCGCCTCGTGCAACAGATGCGTCGCGGAGTGATGGGCGCGGATCGAGGCGCGTCTTGAGTGATCGACTTCGAGCTGCAACGGCGTGCCAGACTTCAGCGTGCCCTGCTCTAAGGTGCCGAGATGCACGAACAGATCGCCGGCCTTCTTCTGGGTATCGGTGACGCGGAATTTTACGCCTTCGCCGATCATCAGGCCGGTGTCGCCGACCTGACCGCCGGACTCCGCATAAAACGGCGTCTGGTTCAGAACGATGGCGCCGACCTCGCCGGCCTTGAGGCTGTCGACATCCTTGCCGTCCTTTACAAGCGCCCCCACCACGCCTTCGGCGGTCTCGGTCTCGTAGCCAAGAAATTCCGTCGCACCGAGTTTTTCGCGCAATGGAAACCAGACATTCTCGCTGGCGGTATCGCCGGAGCCGGCCCAGGCCGCGCGCGCCTTATCGCGCTGGCGGTCCATCGCATCCGTAAACGACGCGATGTCGACGCTGATGCCGCGCGACTTCAAGGCGTCCTGCGTCAGGTCGAGCGGAAAGCCATAGGTGTCGTACAGCGTGAACGCGGTATCGCCGTCGAACATGTCGCCTTTCTTGAGCGAACCGCTTTTCTCATCGAGAATCGACAGTCCGCGCGCCAGCGTCTTGCGGAACCGCGTCTCCTCCAGCCGCAGCGTTTCCTCGATCAGGTTTTCGGCCCGCACCAGTTCGGGGTAGGCCTGGCCCATCTCGCGCACCAGCGCCCATACCAGCCGATGCATCAGCGGGTCCCTGGC
>WNGJ01003069.1_pt1 | contig 17101 bp, 17 predicted proteins | sample 5400611 | NCBI WGS metagenome assembly WNGJ01 (sample SAMN13153375, study PRJNA577476) | soil metagenome | isolation source: 40 cm soil or saprolite under Garry oak tree replicate 1 | place: USA:California | collected 2016-06-15 | reverse complement strand
CTTTTTCCTCAGCCGCCAGATCTCCTCGGAGGGCCATCGGCGCGCCCACTCCGGCGTCACGTAGGGGAAGCTCGTCGATGCCCCCTCGGGGGCCTGGAGCTCGACGAGATCAAGGATCTCGAGGCCATTGGAGCGGAAGAGCCGTATCCACTGGCCTATCGGCAGGGTGAATTCCACTGACGCGCTGTCGGACCACTCCAGGCGATGCAGCCCGAAGTAGTCTCGGACCAGACGGCCCGAGGCAGGATCTTCGCTGTCCGGGGCGCAGAGAGTGAAGAGGGTGCCGTTCTTCAGGAAGACCAGATTGCCACCGGGCCGCAGGAGCCGCACGGCCTCGGGGATCCAGCGGTAGGGATCGCACCATATGCTCGCGCCGTACTCGGAGATGGCGAGATCGAAGCTCGCGTTGGGCAGCGGGACCTCCTCGGCGTTGCCGTGCAGGAGCGGGAAGCTGAGACCGTGCTCTCGCTGGAGTCCTCGGGCCGTCTCGAGCTGCTTGGTCGAGTTGTCGATGCCCACCATGCGAGCGCCCCACCGCGCGAGCCAGGCCGACCAGTATGCGGTGCCACAGCCCAGCTCGATGACGTCCTTGCCGGCCACGTCCGGCACGACCTGGAGGTCACGCTCGGGCACGCTCCAGATACCCCACGTGGGATCGTCGCTGGCCCAGGCGCGGCGGCCGCGACCGGCATACTCCACGCTGAGCTGGTCCCAGTGTGCCCGGTTGAGCCTGACGTGCTCCGGCAGATCGGTGTCGCTCATGGGATGGTGGCGGTGACCCTACACCGCGACGGGCTCGACGAGCTGCGCTCCCTCGTTGTCGGGCGAGGAGACCAGCGTGGAGACGGGATAGGCTTCCATCCCCTCCGCGGGCAGCGGGCGCAGGTACGGCAATACGCGCGCGGGGTCGGTCACCCGCGGGTCGAGCCAGCGCGCTTCGGCGTCCGGGTCCAGGATCACGGGCATCCGATCGTGGATCTGAGCCAGCAAGTCGTTCGCCGTGGTCGTGATGATCGCGCAGGTCGGCGGGGCTCCCGTCCGAGGATCGGGAGGCGTCCAGAGCCCGGCGAAGCCGAAGAGCACCCCGCCCCTGAGCTTGACGTGGAAGGGCTGCTTCCGCTTCCGGCCCGGCACGGGCTTCCATTCGTAGAAGCCGGAAGCGGGGACGAGACACCGGCCGCGCTCGACGGCCGCCTGGAACATGCCGCTCGTGGCCACCGTCTCCGCCTTGGCATTGATGGGCGCGAGCTTGCTGGACTTCATCCAGCCGGGATGGAATCCCCATCGCGCCATCACGAGGCGTCGCCCGCCCTCGTCGGCGACGACGATGGGGACGGGCTGCGAGGGCGCCACGTTGTAGCGGGAGGTCAGGTCCTCGTCCGGGACCTCCTCCACGGTGATGCCGAAGCGGAGGGCCAGCTCGTCGAAGGCCGCGGTCTGCGTGTAGCGCCCGCACATGAAACCAGTCTACCTGATCAGCCTTCCAGCTCGGAGATCATCGCGTTCGCGCGGCGCAGCCGGCGGCTCAGCTCGCTCCCGAGGCTGGTCAACAGCTTGATCGCGATGGCGTGGTGATCCCTGACCAGCGCGCGGAAGGCGTCCTCGGAGAGGACGTAGCAGACCACGTCCTCGTCGGCGGTGACGGTGGCCGACCGGGGCTGCTGGTCCAGCAGCGCCACTTCCCCGAAGACGGTGCCCGCGGAGAAGGACGCGAGCCGGCGCTGCCCGCTCTGGCCGGGGCGCCCGACCTTGACGCTGGCCACGCCGCGCGCCATCAGGAAGAGGTCGCGATCGCGACTGCCTTCCTGGATGAGGGTTTCGTTCTTGGCATACGCGCGGCGAACGAGGAGGGCGCGCACGATCGCCACTTCCTCCTCGCTCAATCCGTCGAAGACGCTCAGTCGATCCACCGGCATTTCGGCATCGAGCGCATGGCCAGGGGCATGAGCCAGGAGGAGCCGGTCCTCGGCGAACTCGAGCGCGGCGTCTGTGTCCGAGAATGACGCGTGGGCACCCAAGGTGCCCGTCACGCCCAGGTCGCGAAGGACTGCGGACACCAGGGCGTTGTCGTGCGCGTGGCTGAGGAGCAGGCACCCACCCCGTTTCTTCAGCCGGTCGCTGATCTGGACGAGGATACGCGCGCCCGTGCTGTCCAGCTCGTTGACGCGCTTGAAGTCCAGGACGACGCAGCAGCCATTTCCCGCGGCAGGATCTTCCGCCCGGGTGGCCAGGTCCTCTGCGGTGCCGAAGAAGATGGGCCCTTCCAGCTCGAAGACCACGATCTGCCGCCCGTGCGCGCCGAGCAGCTCCATCAGCTTCGGGTCGCGCGCCTTCCGGGAACGGACGACATCGCCGTGATACGTGCGCCGCACCACCGACTTGCTCATCCGGATGAGGAAGAAGAGGACAGCGAGCGCCACTCCCATGCCCACGCCGACCACGGGATCGAAGACGAGGATCGTCCCGGCGACCAGGATGACCACGAGAAGGTCCAGGACCATCACGCGCCAGTGGAGGAGCTCCCCGCCGATCGCCTGGGTCACGAGCTGGAAGCTCGACCGGTCGAAGAGCTGAAGGCCCACGACGACGAGCATGCCCGCCACCACCGCCCGTGGAAGCGCAGCGATGGCGGGCCTCAGCAAGAGCACCGCGAGGAGGATCACCGCGGCCGCGACCACCGCCGCCAGGCGCGTCCGTCCTCCTGCGCGATGGTTGGCGGAGCTCGCGCCCAGGTTCATGCCGCTCGGAATCCCGCCGAAGCAGGCCGCGGCGACGTTGCCCAGGCCAATTCTCACGAGCTCGTGAGGGCCGCTGGATCGCTCGCCGGTCACTCCGTCGATGACCCGCGCACAGAGGAGAACATCCAGCGATGAGACGAGGGCCAGACCTAAGGCGCCGACGCTGAGGGTGAGGAGTACGGGCCATAGCTCGCGTTCAAGCAGAAGACTGCCGAAGCCCGGGAGATAGCGGGGCACCGGCAGCGTCGATGGCAGGGGCCCGATGATGGGCCCGAGCGAGGCGCGATATCCGGCGACCGAGAGCGCGTAGTACGCGCCGGTTCCGATGAACAGCCCGAGAAGGGCCGGCGGAACGCTCTTCGCGAAGCGCGGGCCGTACCACATGGCCAGGCAGGTGACGATGCCGACGGCAAGGGTCAGCGGCTGCACCGCGGACAGATTGGCGGCGACTGCGCTCAGAGGCACGCGCCGGCGAAATCCGAGCAGCGCGTCCACCTGGGAGAGCATGATCAGAACGGCCGCGGCGTTCTGGAATCCCGACATGACCGGCGAGGGAATGTAACGAATGAGGCGCCCGATGCGTACGGCGCCGACGAGCGCCTGGAAGAGCCCCGCCATCAGGACCACGAAGAAGACGAGGCTGAGGGTGCGCCCGACATCGCCGTGCGCCGCGATCGCGGCGGGGCCGCGAGCCACGCCCTCGAGGACCACGGCGGCCATCACCAGCGTCACGACGCTTCGCGGCGTGTAGATGAGCCCGGCCGAGCCGCCGAGGAGCGCGCAGGCGAGGAGGACGACGATGGCGCTCATCAGCCCGGCCACGATTCCGTACGAGAGGTAACCCTCTCCCAGCGGCTGAAGCGCGAGGAGACCGTAGCCGATGCTCACCGGAATGGTGAGCACCCCGGCCGTGATGCCCCCGGAGATGTCACCCTTGAGGCTGGACCGTCGGGTCAGGGCGCTCCCGGCCACGCTGTCTATGGGCATACGAGCGGCTATCTTAGTCGAACCGGATCGAGGCTGTCCTCGCCACTCCGCGTGGCGTTAGCCTCGGGTGTATTCGACACTCGGCAGGCCGGTGTCGGCGAGGACCAGGGAACGGTACCTGGGTGGAACCCCTCGGCCGGGACTGTCGGAGAACTGAACACCCCCTGGGAAGGGATGGAGCGGGGGCTGCCTATCTACTTGACATGGCACGCGTCTGTTCCATGGCATGCCACGTGCTCTTCCCGCTCCGGGGAAGTCCTTCCGTCAATGAGACAGACACCTGTGAGGAACCTGCTGTTCGCCTCGGCCCTTGTCGTGGGGCTCCTCGCCGCTTTCCCCTCCGCATCCTCGAGCGGCCCGACCACTCAGGTCAATGTTGGTGGCATCGACTTCAAGGCAAATGACAGCGGAGGGAGCTTCACCTCGGGCAAGGTTCGCGAAAGGTCACAGCCGGTGAACACGGGCACGACGAGCCCCGATCAGAGCAACAGGCTCGACAGATCCCAGGGCGGCAAGTCCGTGCCGGGGATCACCACGCCCACCACGAGCTCGACCACGAACGGGACGCTGCAGAACGAAGAATACGGCAAGCCCGGAGACGCGGGCGAATATGGCAGACCGACCAGCCCCTTCTGCTCCACGACGAACATAACGATCGGGGAAGAGCACCGGACCACGCTGCACTGTCCCGGCGGCACGCTCCGCTAGGGCCATGGCGGCCCTCCCATGCGCCGATCGTTCTCTCACCCACCTTCCCTCCTAGGCTCGCGATGACTCGATCTAGCTTCCGGCGGAGCCTCGTTTTGGTTCTGGGGCTTGGCCTGCTCTGCGCTCAGCCCGCCGGCGCGGCGTCGCCGGGATCGCCCACCGCAGCCCTGGAGGTCTTCTTCGAGCGCGCCAATGCCATCATGCGGACCGTGGACCCCACGCGCGGGCTGGACGAGCCGCGCCAGGCCGTTCGCGAGCTCGTCAATGACGTGATCGAGTTCCGGGCGGCCTCCGCGCTCGCCCTGGGGCCCGTCTGGAGTTCGCGGCCGCCCGGGGATCAGGAGGATTTCGTGGGGCTCTTTGCCGGCGTGCTCGAAAAGGGCTTCGTCGCGGCCATCGTCACCAATGCCAGCGTCTCCGGCGGGGTGCGGATCCAGTTCCTGGGCGAAGCGATCGTCGACGATTCGGCAAACGTCTCCACCACCCTCCTGAGCCGGACAGGGAACCAGCTGCCTGTCGACTACCGGCTGGTGCGACGCGGCGACCGATGGAAGGTGCAGGACGTCATCATTGATGGCGTCAGCCTGATCGCGAACTATCGCGCCCAGTTCAACCGCATCCTGCGCGACTACTCCTATGCGGAGCTGATCGCGAAGATGCGCGGCGAGGCCCTCGAGGCCCGCGCGCCCGCCATGACCGCGGTGGCCGTGCCGGAGGGGCAGAAGGTGCGGAGCGATGCCCCGGAGATGCGCGTGCCGGCCGTGGTGGTGGCCGTCCCGGAATCCCCGAAGCGCCGGCCCGAGCCGGTCGACGTGCCCCGCCCCGTCGCCGCGGTGAGCGTGCCGGATGCGGACAGGTTTCGGGGCGATCCTCTCGACGCGCCCCGCCCCGCCGTGGCGGCGACCGTGCCATGGGCGGTCCAGCTTGGAGCGAGCCCGAACTGGGTGATGGGCCGCGACGGCCGCGACGCGGAAGAGGAGACGCAGGCCGCGGCGACCCAGGCCGTCACACAGGGCCGCGACTAGCTTCACCGCAGCACGCTCCCCGCTGCACGATCGGGTTTGCTAGACTCCCCGCCATGCCTACATCTCCGGTGACCGGATGATGGACAGGCGCGCGTTCATGTTGGTGTCGGTGTCCGCGGGCGCCGCCGTGCCATGGCCGACCGCCGCCTTCGCGCAGACGCGCACGAAAGTTCGCACCGTCGGGCTGTTGATGACTACCAGCCGCTCGGTGGCGTCACATATCGCCGCGGCGGTCGTGGACGGGCTACGGGAGCTGGGTCACACCGAGGGCAAGAACGTCCTCTTCGAGTACCGCTGGGCCGAAGGCCAGCGCGAGCGCCTTGCCGAGCTGGGCGCCGAGCTGGTGCGCCACCCGGTCGATGTGATCGTCGCCTCCTCCCAGGCGGCGGCGCTCGCGGCCCAGCGGGCGACGAAGACGATCCCGATCGTCATGGTCAATGCCGCGGACCCGGTCAAGGCGGGCCTCGTCGCCAGCTTGGCCCGGCCCGGGGGCAACGTCACCGGGCTCAGCCAGCAGCTCACCCCCGAGATCCGCGCCAAGCAGCTCCAGCTTCTCAAGGAGCTGCTCACCAAGGGCTCTCGGCCTCTGGTGGTGGTGCTGCACAGCCCGACGACCACGGTGGAGCTGGGCGAGTACGAGACCACCGGGCGTGCCCTCGAGCTGCGCGTCCAGTTCATCGAGGTGCGCAACCGCGACGATCTCGGGCGCACCTTCGCGGCCATGGCCCGGGACCACGTTGACGCCGTGCTCGTGCCGGGAGACACCTTCCTGTTCACGGAGCGGCAGCGCGTCACCGAGCTGGCCCTCGAGCGTCGGCTGCCGGGCATGTACTCGCTCCGGGAGTTCACGGAGGCGGGGGGCCTCATGTCCTACTCCGCGCCCCTGACCGAGCAGTTTCGTCGTGCCGCCGTCTATGTCGACAAGATTCTCCGCGGCGCCAGCCCGGCCACGCTTCCCGTGGAGTCGCCGAGCCATTACGAGCTGGTCATCAACCTCAAGACCGCCAAGGCCCTCGGCCTGACGGTCCCCAAGGCGCTCCTCCAGCGGGCGGACGAGGTGATCCAGTAGAGCAGCGCTATTGCTTGGAGAGTGGACGATCGTAAAAGCGATGGTTGCAATCGAGACATCGGTAGGGGCGTTTGCCGGTCAACTTCAGCATCAGACGATCTCGAATGTTTTTCGGCAGGCTGCGCGTGATCGTCTTGCCGCGACAGTTCGGACACACATGTTCTGTGGTCATGGCTGATTCGAGTCTCGGGCCGAGACTGTGAAGCTCCCTAGCTCGGCCAATCCTACTTCAAGATCCGCAGCAGGTTGTGGTGCGCGTCGGTGAAGGTCGGCAGACCGGGCCGATCCTCGATCTCCTCGGCGGCTTCGTCGAGACGGGGCCAGGCGAGGAGCCGGGCGTTGCGGGTGACGATGATCTGGTCGGTCGAGGAGTACCAGTACGCCGGGCCTTCGCTCTCATCGGGCCGGTCGGCGACAAGGACCGCCCCCAAGCCGAACTCGGCGGCGAGCCGCTTCACGACGGGAAGGAGGTCGATGAAGCGATTTGTCGCCTGGAACACGATGATGCCGTCGGGCTTGATGTGCTTCACGTACAGCGCCATCGCTTCGCGCGTCACGAGATGCATCGGAATGGAGTCGCCGGAGAAGGCGTCGATGCCAAGCACATCGTAGCCCCGCGGCGGCTCGCGTTCCAGGGAGAGGCGGCCGTCGCCCAGGATGACTTCAATGCGCGCCGGGGTGTCGGCGAGAAAGGTGAACTCGCGCCGCGCGATGTCGACGACGCGCGGGCTGATCTCGTAGAAGACCAGCCGGTCACCCGGCTTCATCCACGCGCCGATGACGCCGGCGCCCAGACCGAGCACGCCGACGGAGAGTGGCTTGCCCGGCGCCATCTCGCGCAGCGAGGTGAACACGCGTCCGTAGCCGGAGGTCGGGCCGAAATAGTCGGCAGGAGTGTTGCGGAAGGAATCGCCGAGCAGCTGGCCGCCGTGCTTGATGCCGCCGTGCTGCATCGAGCGGTACGGCACCGGATCGGGATGGTCGGCGGTGCGCACCACGCCGTAGAAGTCGCGCTCCATGACGCGCACGCCCTGCATGTAGTCGTGCGCGCCTTGTGCAACGAATACGACCGTGACCGTCGCCACGGCCACGCCGCCCCAGCGCGCCATGCCTCGGAGCCGTTGCACGAGGAGCAGAGACAGAACGATCAGCGCGATCCCGAGCTCGAAATAGCCCGGCAGGGTGAGGGGCGCGACGATCGCGACCAGCGCCGCGCCCAGCGCGCCGCCCAGCGAGATCATCAGGTAGAACCGGGTGAGATGCGCAGGGTCCGGTTTCGCGCGCGCCAGCTCGCCGTGGCAGAACATGCAGACGGCGAACAGGCCGGCGAGGTACAGGGGCGCCGCCACGGCGAGGTTGAGCGAAGGCACGAAGTACGCCATGGCCGGCAACAGCACGACGAGCGACGCGATGAAGGGCGGTCGCGCGTACCAGCGCGGATGGTCGAAGGCCAGGACGAAGCTCACGAGATAGAGCGCGAGGGGCAGCACCCACAGGAAGGGTACGCTCGAGATGTTCTGCGTGATGTGGTTGGTGACCGCGAGCAGGATCATCGAGCCCATTCCGGCCAGGGCGAGCCACAGGAGCTGGACCGTGGTCGAGGGCGGCGACGCGCTCGTTGCCTCGGCCGGCCGCGGCGGAGCCGCCTCGCCGGCCGAGGTCAACCCGAGGGCTGCGCAAAGCACCACGAACGCGGCATAAAGGAGCGACCAGCTCCACCCGAGCTGTCCGAGGTCGAAAGCGGGCTCGAGGAGCAGCGGAAAGCCGAGGAGCGCGAGCAGCGATGCGAGGTTGGAGAGCGCGAACAGGCGGTAGGGCACGGCGCTCTGGAACCGACGCCAGTACCAGGCCTGGAGCAGCGGCGTGGTGGTGGAGAGCAGGAAATACGGCAGCCCTATCGTCGCCGCCAGGAGAAGCAGGATGCGCGTGATCGGCTGCTCGTTCCCCTGCGGCTTCCAACCGCTCGAGGCGAGGATGGGCAGGAACGCGAGCGACCCGGCGAGCAGGACGACGTGCGCGAGGGCCTGGCGTCTCGGCCCGAGGCGGGTGGTCCAGTCCGCGTAGGCATAGCCCGCGAGGAGCACGCTCTGGAAGAACACGAGGCAGGTCGCCCATACCGCCGCCGAGCCGCCGAACCACGGCAGAATCTGCTTCGCGATGATCGGCTGCACGAGGAAGAGCAGGAACGACGAAAGGAAGATCGTTGCCGCGTACGGCAGCGCCGCCCCGATGACAGCGCCGGATCTCAGACTCTGGTGATTGATGGGTATTTGATGGTGCCCCCGGGGTGACTCGAACACCCGGCCCGCAGTTTAGGAAACTGCTGCTCTATCCACCTGAGCTACGGGGGCATCAGGGTTTGCGCATGGTCGGGCCCGATTTTAGCACCATGTGCTAATCGTGAAGGCGTTCATCGCCGCCTGGATGTGGCTCTGGCTGCCCGCGGCCGCGTCGACGAGGGACGAGAATCCCTCGAGCCCAAGCCCGACACTGGCCGGATGGGATTGACGCGAGGCGGCAGGAGAATTTTGGTCCGAGGCCGTTTCGGGGCTACGCTGACCCTGGCGATTTGACTCCACCTTGGTCGGTTGAGAGGAAATGCGCCAGCCCTCGGCGTGCTCAAGCACGCCGGGGGTGTCTTGCTTCACGAGATCTGCCGGCTCCACCTTCAGCGGCTTTGCCAGCTTGTCGAGAAGCGCCAGCGATGGTGTTTTGTGATGAGCGGCCGCATCCGCGCTCTCGATATTGGCCAAGTGCGCTCGACTCACGACGACCTCTCGGCCAGCCCCACCTGGGTCAGCCCTCGGGCGCCTGTCGAGACACGGCTAGAGGTTCTTGAACTTCTCGTTGACCTGCTTGAGCAGCGCCTCGCGATGGTCGCGGGCCTGCGTCTCGGCCTTGCGCTTCTCCTCCGCGGCCTCGTCGGCAGCCACCTGGGCGTTGGCGGCCATGATCCAGAAATCGATGTGCTTCATCCAGTCCGGCACCAGGCGCTCCTCGCTGACGAAGAGGAGGCCGCGCTCCGGGTCGAAGACGACGCGCTCGGGATCGACGTCGCCCGCGGCCTTGTTGAGCTTGAAGGCATAGATCCAGTGGCCGGCGGGCGGCTCGTTCAGCTTCACCACGAATGAGTAGAGCCCGTCGGAGATGCTGAGGGCTTCCGGCGGACCGACGCGGCTGATCTTGTCCATTGGCTCAGCTCCGTTGGCTCACAGGAGATCGCCCGCATCCACGCCGCGGGCAGCGAGGAGCCGGCGCAGGCGTTGTAGCGCGGCGCCCTCGACCTGGCGCACCCGCTCGCGGGTGACGCCCAGGCGCTTGCCGATGGCCTCGAGCGTCAGAGGCGGCTCCCCCGAGAGCCCGAAGCGTAGGCTGACCACGGTGCGCTCCTGGTCGGGCAGATCTTCGAGAAGCCCCGCCAGATCCTCGCGGGCCTGCAGCGTGGCGGCGAGGCCGCCCGGCAGCGGGTCCGCGTCCTTGACGGTGTCCTGGAGCGTGCTCGAGGCGTCGGGGCCCACCGGGGAGTCGAGCGACACCGGCCGCTCGCTCACCCGCTCGAGGTGCTCGATCTCGTCCAGCGGCTGTCCCATCGCCTTGGCGATCTCCTCGGTGGTGGGGGCGCGGCCGAGATCCTGGGTGAGCGCGCTCTTCTTCTTGGCGTATTGCCCGAGGAGCAGCTCGACGTGCACGGGCAGGCGAATGGTCCGCGCCTGGTTGGCGAGCGCGCGCGTCACCGCCTGGCGAATCCACCACACGGCATACGTCGAGAAGCGCGTCCCCCGCCCCGGCTGGAATTTCCGCACGGCGTGCAGCAGACCCAGGTTGCCCTCCTCGATGAGGTCGAGGAGAGAGAGTCCGCGGTGCAGATAGCGGCGGGCCACGCGCACGACCAGGCGGAGGTTCGCCTCGGTCAGGCGGCGCTCGGCGGCGGCCTCGCCCGCCTGGACACGCCGGGCAAGCTCTTGCTCCTCGTCGGGCGTGAGGAGCGGGACCTTGGCGATGTCGCGGAGATAGAGGGAGAGAAGCTCGCGGCCCCGGGCGGCGGCCTCGGGCTTTTCCTTGTGCCCGGCCAGCTCGGCCGGGTCCCGCGTCAGGAGTGTCTCGAGGGGCTCGCCCGCGTCGTCGAGGTCTACGAGGTCGGTGCGAGGGGCGTCACCGCCTGGCTCATTCATTGTCTTTGTCGCCCAGCCCGTGGGCCCGGGCCGACTCGGCGGGCTGGTCGGGCGCGTCGTCGGGCCGAAGCTCGACGACCTCCCGGGGCGGCAAGAACTGCAGCGGGTTGTATGCCAGGGCCTCGTGGCGAACCTCGAAGTGCAGATGCGGCGCGCTCGCGCTGCCGCTGCGTCCGACCGTGGCGATGATGGTGCCGGCGGCGACCCACTCGCCCACCCCGACGAAGTTTTCCAGGTTGTGCGCGTACACGGTCACGATCCCGCCCTGATGCTGGATGCGGATGATGCGCCCGTAGCCTCCCTCCTGCCCGCTCGCGATCACCAGGCCGTCGCCCGCAGCCAGGATGGGCGTGCCCAGCTCGGCCTTGATATCGGTGCCCGCGTGCCAGCCGCTCAGCCGTCGACCGAAGGGCGAGACGACGTTGCCGTCGATGGGCCAGATGAGTCCCTGGACCTGGGGCTCGACCTCCCGCGCCACCAGGGAGAGCCGCGTGGCCACCCCACGCCTGCCCGTGCGCACGAGGAGCACGTCGCCACCACTCTCGATGGCCTCGATCCGGGAGGACTTGCCCTCGGCGGTCATGGCGCGCGCGCTCGGAATGCTCAGGCGCTGTCCGAGGCGGAGCTGCTCGGGGCGGTTCAGGTGATTGGCCTCGATGATGGCCTGACGCCTGACGCCGTAGCGCACGGCGAGGCGACTGACGGTGTCGCCGTGGCGGACCACGTGCATCGTTGTGGCACGGGACGTCTTGTGAGGCGCCTGCGCCTTGGGCTGAGAGCGTGCCTTGCGCTCGCCGTGCTGCGACTTGGGGGCGATCTTGCGCACGGGCGGCTTCGAGGAGCGGCTTTCGCCCTGGCCCAGACACGGCTGGGCCAGGAGCAGCCCGGGAAGCAGGAGACCGATGCCGATGGCGCGGCGGCGGAGCGGATACTTCACGCGTCGAACTCCGCGTAGCGCACCTCAAAGGACGTGAAGCGGCCCGTGGGCGGGCGCCAGGCGATCGACACGGAGGCGACGCCGGCGAGCGGCGGACCCTTCTCGAGCTCGCGCGCCAGCTCCTGGATCAGCTCCCGACTGCCTTCCACCCGCACGCGCACTCTCCCGTCCTTGAGGTTCATGACGTAGCCGTGGAGGCCGAGCTGCGCGGCCTTGCGGTGGGCGAAGTTGCGGTAGCCCACGCCCTGCACGCGTCCCTCGACGACGATCTCCGCGGCGCTCCGAACGAAGGTCATGCTCACGAGCGATGGCGCGAAAGGAAAATGGTCGGGGCGACTGGATTTGAACCAGCGACCTCCTGCTCCCGAAGCAGGCGCGCTACCAAGCTGCGCTACGCCCCGCCCGACCTGGCTATTTTACGCTTCCCACGCAAACTTGCCGATCAACTTCACGAAGACGCATTCGGAGTCTTCGGTGACGCGCGGCTGCCCTCCGATCTTGTCGATCACCTGCAGCTTTTGGTAGTTCGCCGGCCCCACGGGCATCACCATCCGTCCCCCCTCGGCCAGTTGCTCGAGAAGCGGCGGGGGAACGGAGGGCCCGCCCGCGGCGACCAGGATGCGATCGAAGGGCGCCTCGTCCGGCCAGCCGAAGGTGCCGTTGGCCGTCCGCACCCACACGTTCGTGATCCCGAGGCCCTCGAGCGTCTCGCGAGCGCGCGTGGCCAGCTTCGCCAGCCGCTCGATGGCGCAGACGCGCCCCGCGAGATGGGCGAGCACGGCGGCCTGATAGCCGCTCCCCGTCCCCACCTCGAGCACCTTCTCCGTCCCCGCGAGTCGCAGCAGCTCGGTCATCCTCCCGACCATGAAGGGCTGGGATATGGTTTGTCCCTCGCCGATGGGGAGCGGGTGATCGCCATAGGCCTTGTCTCGCAGCGCCTCGTCCACGAAGAGATGCCGCGGCACTTTCCCCATGGCCTCCAGCACCCGCGCGTCCTTGATCCCGCGCGGCACCAGCTGCTCGGCGACCATGCGCTCGCGCTCGCGCGCGTAGCGCTGCGACCCCGCCTGGCCGTTGCCCGCGTGGATCATCGCAGGCGCTTCTTGAGCAGCGCGCTCAGGGCGCCGTCCCACTCGCCCATGCGCTGGAGCGCCCCGTGGTGCGTGAGATCCAGATGCAGGGGCGTGACGCTGGCCATCCCGCGGTGCACGGCCGCGATGTCGGAGGCCTCGTCCTCGCTCCACACGGGCGGCCCCGCCCCGATCCAGTAGTACGGCAGGCCGCGCGGGTCCGTCTCCCGCACCACCTTTTCCTGGTAGACGCGGTGGCCGAGTCGCGTCATCCGGATACCCGCGAGCGGACCCGCGGGCACGTTGATGTTGAGCAGCGTCTTGCCCGGAAGTCCCTCGACGAGCACGCGGCTCGCCACGAGTTTGGCCACCGCCTGCGCCCCGTCGAGAGTGCCCGTCTCGGGATCCGACTGGGACACCGCCATGGACGGCACGCCCAGGAGCGTTCCCTCCATCGCAGCCGAGACGGTGCCGGAGTACGTGACATCGTCGCCGAGATTCGAGCCGTGGTTGATGCCGGCGGCGACGAGCACCGGACGCTCCGGGAGCAGACCCAGCACCGCGAGGTTGACGCAATCCGAGGGCGTCCCGTTGACGGAGAAGCGCCGCTCGCCAACGGTGGTCACGCGGAGGGGTCGGTGCAGGGTCAGCGCGTGGCCGACCGCGCTCTGCTCGCGGTCGGGCGCCACCACGTACACATCGCCCAGCTCGTCCAGGGCCGAGGCGAGGGCGGCCAGGCCCGGCGCATGGACGCCGTCGTCATTGGTGACGAGAATCACCGCCGGCATCACCGTTCACCGATCCGCGAGCAAAAAAATGGCAGATCCGAGGATCTGCCGTTGTCGCTCACATGAAATTGGTCGGGGCGACAGGATTTGAACCTGCGACCCCTTGACCCCCAGTCAAGTGCGCTACCGGGCTGCGCCACGCCCCGACCCAAGCGCATTGTACGGGGGCCCAGAGGGAAAGACAAGGCGACCCGGCCTCGTGCCGTCAGCTCTTGGGAGGCGCGAGTCGATCGCGCAGCGCGCGCAATTGATCGCGCGTGCGTCGGAGCGCCGCTTCGAGCGCCTGGCCGCGCACGCCCAGGTCGAGCTGCCCGGCGCCCCGGCTCTCTGCGTGGAGCCGCTTCTTGGCGCCTTCGAGGGTCAGCCGCTCCTCGTAGAGGAGCCCCTTGATGCGCAGGACGAGGTCGAGATCACGCCTGCGATAGAGACGCTGACCCGCGGGATTTTTCTTGGGGCGCAGGAGCTTGAACTCCGACTCCCAGTAGCGGAGGACATAGGCCGGAATGGCCGTGATGCCCTCGACCTCGCCGATCCGATAGTAGAGCTTGTCCGGGATCGCGGGCCGTTCCTGCGCGTCGAGGTCCCGCCCCGGCACTTCGGCGCTCACGACCGCCGTCCTCCCGTCACGATTGCGCGTGGTGGTTGATGCGGATCTTCAGCCCCTTGCTCGGCTTGAAGGTCAGCACCTTCCGGGCGGTGATCTCGATGCTGTCGCCGGTCTGCGGGTTACGGCCGCGCCGGGAGGCCTTGCGCCGGATGCGAAAGTGGCCGAACCCGACGATCTTCACGTCTTCGCCCTTCTCGAAGCACCGGAAGATGATGTCGAATAGCGACTCCACCACCGAGGCGGACTGCCGCTTGGACAGTCCATGAGCCGCCACCGCATTGATGAGGTCATTCTTCGTCAGTGCCGTCACCTCCCCTCGATCGGGATCGACTCGCGAACGGACCTGCTCACCTGCGCGTTCGCCATCATCGCGGCGCCCCCTGAGTGAGGATGCCTGCATGGCCCTTGGCTTCGAGATCGGCGCGCGCCTGCAGGGCCTTGGCCCGGTCGGCGAAGCCGCCCACGCGCACGACGTGATAGGTCGTGCCGCCCCCTGCAACGGGAGCAGCCGGGGCGGGCGCGGGGCCGCTCTTGGCGCGGCGGATGACGACCTTGAAGCCTTCCTTCTTGAGCGCCGAGGAGAGCGACATGGCCGTCTCGAGGTCGTAGGAGGGATTGACGACGATGCCGCCCTTGACGACCTGCGCGGTGCCCTTGCCCTTGAGCGCGGCATTGACGGCATCCGGAGTCGAGCCCGTGATGACGAGCTGGTTCTGGCCTCCCGGTTCGGCGGCCTTGGCGGGCGCGGGCGCGTTCGCGCTGCCGCCTCCACGGTTCATCCGCGCGATCTCGACGGGAAATTGCTCGGCGCGCAGCGTCTTGGCCAGGGTCTCGGCGTTCTTTTCCTGGACGAAGGCGCCCACCTGAATCCAGTAGCTTCCGCCGGCGGCGGGCGCGGGGGCGGGCACGCGCTTGGGCGCCGCCGCGGCGACGGGAGGCTTGACCGCCTCCGGCTTGGCGGCCGCGGTCTTGCCCGTCGCGGCCGGTGGCGCCTGAGGGGGAGCAGCGGGTAGCGGCGCGGTGCCGAGCGGACGGTCAGCCGGCGTCGGCGCGGCCGGCGCGGGCTTGGGCGCTTCCGTCTGCGCGATCGCGGGCGGTGCGGTCGTTTCCGGCTTGGCGGCCGGCGCGGTCCCCGCGGTCTGGGCGGGCGCGGCTGGCGCGGCCGGTGCCGGCTCGCTCGCCTTGGTCTGCGGCTTGGGCACCGTCGTCGGCGTGGGCTCGAGCCAGTTCAGCAGATACGGTAGCGACACGACGACGACGATGGCCAGGACGGTCAGGACGAGCAGCGCTCGGAACCAGCCGGCCGAGAAGATGCTTCGTTGGGCGATGTCGTCCCGTTCGTCCTCGTCCAAGTATTCGTCCTGCTCAGGATTGGTCGCCATGAGTCCTCGCTGGATCGTGGTCTGTGCCGCCGAGTGGATGTTAGCACAGTCCCCCTAGGGGCCTAACGATTTTTGCTAGGGGTTCTGCCTACTTAGGAGCCCTCACCTCAGCGCTCGGCGGCGTCTCAGCGCGAACCTCGGGCCGAGTTGCCCTTACGGTGGCTCGGTTGTCGCCCACCCCCGAGCGACTTCCGGCGGGGCGCGTGACGCAACAGGAGGCGAATGGGCGAGCCGGCGAATCCCGCCGCGTGACGGAGCGAGTTGACGAGATAGCGCTCGTAGGAGAAGTGGAGCTTGCCCGCCCAGTTCACCTTGACCGCGAAGGTGGGCGGCGAGACCGCGACCTGCTGCACGGTGTGAACGCGCAGCGGCGCGCCGCGAGAGGAGATCGGCCGGCGCTCGACGGCTTGACGGAAGATCGAGATCAGCTCGCCCGGCTGCAGTCGCTTGCGCGCCTCGCCCGCCACGGTGTCGACGGTGTCGAACAGATCGCGGAGGCCCCAGCCCTTCACGGCGGAGATGAAGCAGATCGGCGCGTAGTCGAGGAAGGGCAGCCGCTCGTGGATCTGCGCCGTCACGTCGGCCTTGCCGACGAGATCGGGCGGCACGAGATCCCACTTGTTGACGGCGAGCACGATGGCGCGCCCCGCTTCGTGGGCGTAGCCCGCGATGTGGGCGTCTTGCGCGGTGACGCCCTCGGAGGCGTCCATCACGAGCACGGCCACGTCAGCGCGCTCGAGACTCTTGAGGGCCATGACCACGGAGAGCTTCTCGAGCGTCTCCGTCACGCGCCCCTTGCGGCGGATGCCCGCGGTGTCGATGAGAAGGTAGGGGCGGTCGCGGAAGGTCACGGGCGTGTCCACGCTGTCGCGCGTGGTGCCGGGCAGCACGTGGACGAGGACGCGCGGCTCACCCAGGACCGCGTTGACGAGCGAGGACTTGCCGACGTTGGGCCGGCCGATGATGGCCACCCGGACGCCCTCCGCGTGCGTCTCGACCACGGGCGGGGGCGCGAGCGCGCGCGCGGTCTCGAGCAGCTCGGCGACCCCGCGGCCATGCTCGCCCGAAACGGTCTGCAGCGTCTGGAAGCCCAGACGATAGAAGTCGGTGAGCGCGTCCTCCTGCCCTCCCCCGTCGATCTTGTTCACGGCGACCACGATGGGGCGCTCGCTCTTTCGCAAGATGCCCGCGATCTCCTCGTCGAGCCCGGTCAGCCCGGCGCGCCCGTCCACCACGAAGATGACGAGGTCGGCCTCCTCGATGGCGAGCATGACCTGGGCGCGGACCGCGGCTACCAGATCGGACTCCGTGGTTGGATCGAACCCGCCCGTGTCGACCACCGTCGCCTGCCAGCGCTCGTGGGTGACGGTACCGTACAGACGGTCCCTCGTCACCCCCGGCACGTCGTGCACGAGGGAGCGGCGACGTCCCACGAGACGGTTGAAGAGGGTGGACTTGCCCACGTTGGGGCGGCCCACGATCGCGAGGATGGGACGGATCACGGCAAGCGCCTCGGTCAGCGGGCGGCGAGGGCCGAGATGAGGGCGGAGCCGGTCGACTCCACGACCAGCACCGGGACGCCGAGGGCTGCTGCGACTTCGCGGGGCGCGACGTCGTA
>WNGJ01007665.1_pt1 | contig 17109 bp, 11 predicted proteins | sample 5400611 | NCBI WGS metagenome assembly WNGJ01 (sample SAMN13153375, study PRJNA577476) | soil metagenome | isolation source: 40 cm soil or saprolite under Garry oak tree replicate 1 | place: USA:California | collected 2016-06-15 | reverse complement strand
GAGCCTATGGCCCTTCGTGAAAACCTCGTGATCTAGAAACGCCTGCCCAGATTTGCGATCTAAGCCTATTCTGGGATTCTCCGGTTTCAAACGGTACAGTCTGCAGATTTCTTTCCCTGAAGAACCCTGGAAGGAGAAAGAGATTACTGTTTGTTAATTACCTCTCAGAGTCGAGTCTTGTGCTGCGAGGAGCAACTGCTTTTGACATTTTCTGACGAGGGGTCTCGCCAGTTGAAACTGTTCTGGACGAGTCTCACACTTCAGGGCCCAGAATGGATAGATCCGACGTTTTCGAGATCGCGGATTAAGCGTAGAGATCAGCGTGAAAAAGTCGCGATCTCAAATCGCCTGCCCCGACTCCGGATCAGGGCTTGTTCTGCGCTTGTCAGGTTTGAAGCGGAAACAGTTTGTATGATTCCTGTCTTACAAAAGCCAACGCGGAGAAAACATTACTCTTTGTTAATTCCCTCCTAATAGCGGGTTCTATGTCACGAGATGAAACTTTTTGACATTTTTGGCAGAAGAAATTTTCCGGGCAACCTGCTTTCTGGGAGAGCCTCGCTATTCAGCGCTTAGAACGGGCCAGTCCGGTATGGCAGGAAGCGCCGGTCCTTAGCGAGGCAACCGCGCGAAAATAGCATGAACCCGACAGATTCCAGATCATGATTCATTCTGCGCCTATTCCGTTCTTGACTTTTGAAAACCCGAGACTGAGATTCCCACCCTTCTCGCCTTGCAGATAGGGGCAGGTTGGCTCCCAGATTGGGGTCGGCCTTCGACTCAGGTCCAACCCCTCTAACAGGCTTAGTTCAGACTCCCGAAAAGAGGTTTCAACCTCACAACCCCTCAGACTCTTGAACGTCACTCATGGAAACTGAAGGAGGATGTATCATCTCCAGCGAATGAGGAATTCACCGGTCGGGGCTCGACAGTTGCTGGTTTCACCTTAACATTTCCGTTTGCATCTACAATTAACGCGGCCCGCTCGGTCAATCACAGGGTGAACCCTGCTGACGCTCACTTTTCTGCGTAGAATATGCAGTAACGCCAGAGGCCCCTTCTTAGGGCCACATGCTGGAAGAACGCCGACAGAATATTGTTGGTCTGAACTCTCGTAGTGATATGCGATAATTCCAAGATCACCTCTACCGGAATCCCCCAAAGACTGGCAACGAAAACTCTTCGCGAAGAAGGAACAACATTTGCCGTCACATCAAAGACACGGACATTATGAAACCCGAGCTCATCGAGCCATCCTTCGAAGACTTCCATAGCAGCTAAGTTGGGAACAACCCAGCCTTTCAACCATTTTGCCATCGCGACTTGTTCGGAAACTGACCGAAACGGCCTTGCAAGGAAGCCGTCCGCTATTACTAACCGTCCTTCCTGTTTCAGAAGTCTCCTTGACTCTAATAGAAATCCTCGTTTATCATCAGTATGACAGCATGCTTCTATCCCCCAAACTACATCGAATGATTCCGCTGGAAGACCTGTATCAGCGAAATCACCAACGACAAATCTTGTCGTGGCCCCGAAACCTTCCGTCTCCAAGAGTTCCCTAGATTCAACAATATGAGTTGGTACGACATCTATCCCGGTTACTTGTGCACCAGTATTCTTGGCTAGCCAGAGACAACTTCCACCGTAACCACATCCAGCGTCCAGTACTCGATCGTTCGAGTTTATTCTGGAAACTTTCGCCAGAACCCGGTTCATGTTGTAGAGAGCGTCGCGATGAGTCTTGTGTTCAGAGTCGTAGAACCCAACATGCATCGTCGAAAGCTGATGAGTTTTCCAGACTATTCGATAAGCTACGCGGCATTGATTGAAGTAATCCACAATCCTTCTCTTCATTAGAGAAGATGTTGGCATGGGTTCTTGGCACCGACGGACTAGTGAAGCGACCGTCCCTTTCCTAAGGCTTCCATCAGGAGGTCTAGTGGCTCTTTCAGAGGTTCCTGGGAATGCGACAATCTCCGGGCTGAGCTGCTCCATACAGTTTCTGGCCTGCTCTGAAGGATGAGTATGTTTGCGGTGTAGGGATCTATCTGTTCGATGGCCCATTCAATATCCTGTGGCACTCCCAAGTAGTGCTCTATCCTCACACCTACGTCTGCAAGCTCGATCACTTCGTCGTTGGTGAGAGACTGCGTTTGTTGAAGGTCAGTAGGAACGGCGAGTTTTAAAACCCCGAAGCTTCCGTGATCGAGTTTATACTGAACTACCTTACGCCCCGGTCGGCTTTCCAATATGCTCTGATCTGATTTCTTCACGGCAAACAAATCCGGAGAAACTTCGCCTTGGACCGCGGCTTCTCCCAAGCCCCAGCAGGACTCGATCAGGACTTTGGAAGCGTCCCCGGTTGTCGGATCTAAGGTAAACATTACACCTGAAGATCGTGCATCCACCATTTTTTGGATGCATACAGCCATTACGGGCGGTGATTCGAGTTTGGACCGAACGTAATACTCAATTGCCCTCTTCGTGAAAAGACTCTTCCAGCATTTCCTCACTGCCTCGAACAATGATTCTTCTCCGTGTATCCCAAGAAACGTTTCATATTGCCCAGCGAAGCTAGTTTCAGGAAGGTCCTCACAGACGCCACTTGACCTGACGGCGACGAGTCCTCCACCGATTTGATGATACGCTCTGGCTATGGAGTCTCTTAGAGCTGTTGGGAGAGAGGTATCAGGTAATTGTCTCATATGCGCAATAAGATCGTTCGCTCTTGCCCCTGGCCACGTCTTCAGTCCATTTGGGAAGGGAGCAGAATTGAGGCCAGTGTTCAGGTATTCCCGAAAAGCTCTGGCAGTTACGACAAAACCGTCAGGCACAGGAAACTGGCTTGACAGTTCTCCCAGGGAGGCAGCTTTGCCACCGACATCATTCCTCTGGTCCAGTTTACACTGACTCAAAGAGACGACGAGGTCCAGCTAGATCAGGACTCCGTCTCAACCGTTGCCCAATATCTCTACAGTGCCAAGGTCGCCATTTACCCTGACCTTCATTCCTGACCTAATATTATCACAGGCGGTTTCCGTGGACAAGACCGCAGGAAGACCATACTCTCTTGCAACTATAGCCGCATGAGACATGATTCCGCCTATGTCACTCACCACGCCAACGAGTTTGTTGTAAACTGGAGCCCAGGCCGGGGACAGGGACCTACAGACTAAGACATCGCCTTCGGCAATTGAGTCGAGTTGATCCGCAGAATTTACAACTCTTGCAGGTCCTTCCGCGATCCCTCCCGATCCTCCAATACCTATGAGCAGATTGCTCTGCTCGGTATCGCCTTTCGTCATCTTCAATATGCGCGCTACCTTCTCGGATGTCAATGCGAAGAGCATTATGAGCAAAGGGTCGACGATTTTCGAGGGGACTGGCCCGAGTATCTGAGGGGGTTTCCACCTTGTCAAAGACTGGATTATTCCCTTTCGCCTCCCGATGTCTGACGACAAATAGTGTTGCGCTTTGGGTGTCAGCCCTGATGCATTGCTTTGAAGCAGGTCGAACACGAGTTCTGGGATTTCGTAATGATTGAACAGGAAAATATCTTCCTTGTCTTTGAGAAGGCCATGCAAGACCATGAGATCTCCTAGCTGTCTCATTTTCGAATATACCACGGAGGGAAACCAGCAATGAAGGTAAAAGTCGTGATCCTCTAAGAAAGAGAACGATTGTCTAGCTAGCTCTCTTAGCTTGGTGAAATTGGCCTTTGCATTTCCATCTTTCAAGGTTCCAAGGTAGTCCGCATAAACTTCGTCGGATTTTTCCCTCAACCTCTCAATGTCTCTGTAGATTTTCTCACCACCGATCACTCGGTTCACATAGGATTTTATGAAACGCAGGGGAACTTTCGTGTCCTCGTTCCACGTCCTGTAGGTACTGTTCCAACCGTGGATTTCCGAGTAGAAGTTGAACCAAGGATTTCTTGACTTGTTGAGTGCATCCAAAAAACGCTCTCCATTTGGAAGGCGGCCCATAATCTCACCGAGATCATCAAAGTCCTCAGCGGAGTGAATCGCATCTTGAAGATTCAAGTGTACAGCGAGTTCCGCTAGCCTTTTGCACTCTTCGTCTGGTCTGTAAAGAGCTATTTCCAAGCCCATTAGCATATCTACGATACTTTTGTCCGTGATCCCGGTGAAGTGCGACTTGCAAAAGTCGAAGAACGTGACTTGTATTGCATAAGAGAGGTCAAGCATTTCAAAGTGATAGTGCCATTGTAGAAATATCAAATTGATGAGACGACTATAGTTGTAGTAGATCGTCCAGCTTTTCTCAGGGATCCCAGAGCTATTGATTACTATATCCTCTTTTTCGATTTTTGGAAGGTCGTTGAATTGCAAGCTTTCAGTTTCGCGAATCATATTGGTGACCTTCTCGGTCCACTTACTGTATATGCCGGTCCAATTATTCATATAATGCCCTGCCCTCTTTCGAAACATTTCGGCGCGTTCTGCAATCCGATCATGGTCGACAATTTCTGGTAATACCTGAAAGTACACGAACCCATTCACAATTGAAGTGGTAAATCCTCCGCCCGAAGGGTGGAGGAAGATTCTGTTTACAGCTTCTGGGCACCCCCAGCCGATTCCGACCGCCCAGACGGAATCGAACGGCATTACGACGCCAGGAAAGTGCATGTTGTCCCAAAAAGCAAACTGATTGAAAGAAGGATCCTCATCGGAACGATAGCCGACTTGGTGATAGGGATACATTGTTTGCCAACCTCTCGCACCGTCAGGAGGTCTTAGTTGCGAACGACTACCGACTTCAATAGCTTCCAAAGAAAAACCCACAGCCGAAGTTTTTGCAAAGACGTATGTCTTAAGCTCCCCGAATCAATAATCGGGAGTGGAGTTCTGGATTATTATTCTGTGACAAATTTCTGCAATAAGTTCTAAGACTTTTCTAGAGGAACTCGCTTCTAGCGACAATTGTGTGCAAACTAAACCACTGCGGCCGACCGTCGTGATTCGTGCGACGCGACCAGTGTTTCTTGACCCTCCTCATTTCTGAGGTTCGAGAGTTTTGCACATCTTTTGGTATCATTGATGAAGACGATCTCGCCAACCGGCAGCTTCTCTTAAACTAGATAATCTAAAAGAGAGCCTTGATACTTTACGACATCAATCGTCCGTCGCCAAGCCTGTATGTAACATCCGCGAGATCTTGTATTCTAGAGTCATGGCTAGCTACCAGAGCACCAATACTCTCGGCCTTGACTCGATCCTTGATCAGAGTTACGATCTCGTAGCCGAGCTTTGAGTCCAAATTCGCCGTGGGCTCGTCAGCGATTAGCAGGCGAGGACCACAGACAAGTGCTCTGGCAATAGCTACTCGCTGTTTTTCGCCCACGCTTAACTCCCGCGGAAGGTGGTTTTCTCTATCTCTCAGCCCCGCCAGTTTAAGGGCTAGACCGGCTCTCTGAGATGCCTCTCGTCCCCTGATCCCATTCAAATTGAGTATTAGCTCAACGTTCTGGATAGCTGTGAGGCCTCCAAGCAAATTGAATTGTTGGAAGATGAACCCAATCAGTGTCAGCCGAAGACTTGATAGCTGCGAGTCACTTGCTTGTGAAATATCCTTTTCATTCAAGAAGATCCTCCCTCTGTCGGGTCGCAATAATGATCCGCACATCAGCAAGAGTGTTGTCTTACCGCTTCCGCTTGGTCCCATGAGAAGGACAAGCTGCCCTTCATCCACTCTGAGTGATACGTCCTTAATGGCATGAACAGCAGCCAGTCCCGAGCCGAAGGTCTTACAAACTTCGGTCGCTATAAGGACCGCCAATTTAGATCTCTTCTCTGAATGCTATTGCAGGGTCGATCTTTGCGATTTGCCGAGTTGGCAGAAATCCGGCCAGTAATCCAATTTGGAGGGCCAAGAGAACTAGGATGATCATTACGTCGAAGGTGTAGAGTACTGTGAGCGGAGAATTCAGAATAAAGTCGAGTCCCAATACTGCAACCCACGTGAGTAATCCACTCACGGGCAGAGCAATAACAGATATCGCGAGTGATTGACCCAATGCCATTCCAAAGAGACGTGTATTACTCATGCCAATTGCTTTCAAGATTCCAAACTCCCTTCGCTTCCTCTCGATGCTGGTGTAATTAGTAAGACCAATTATGAGGACTCCTATCAGATCGCCCATCACTGCCATGCCTTGAATCACCGGGCCAACGCTGGTCAACGCCGTGTCTCTTGAGACAGCGGCGAATGTTTGTGTAGGAATAGCGTCGACGAAGTCAATTTGGGAAAGGATTGAAGCTCTTACGTCTTGTGAAGAGAACCCATTGGAAACCCTTACCAGAAAGAAGTTCACTACGCCTGGTTCTCCTCCTAGCGCGATCGCGTCTGAAATCGTGATGAAAACGTATGGGGCTAGAATGCCGCTTGTCCCTGCCGATACGCCCACTACAGTGAACTGGTTTCCTCCCATTTTGACCGTACTTCCTACGTCTGCCCCTGTGCTTGAAACTACAACTCGGTCGATTACCATCTGGCCGTTCCCCTGAATTTGCCTGCCCCGTATTATCTGCCAGGGACCACCAAGGCCTGTCGTCTGGTCATAACCAAAGTAGAAGATGAATTGAGATTTGCCGTTGTGTGTCACGGTGTTGCTTTGCACGATAAGCGGGGATGCTCGGTCAACCCCGGAGGTCGCTTCAAGAGACTGCTGGAGGGAAGCGGGAAGAAACGAGATAGCAAAGTAGAAGTTTGTAACGCCTCTTTGCACCACCCACAAGTCTGCCCCGGAGTTTTCAATGAAAACCGTAGATTGATGGTTGAATCCATAGTAGATGCCCGTTAGGGTGAAGACTAGCGCGAGCGACAACGAGAGCGCAAAAACAGTTATTATCGTTCGAGTAAGGTCCCGTCTCAAATAACTCCAGACTAAAGAGACCAACCTCTCTGCTCGACTCCTGTTCTAGAGGGAAGACAGGACTTGCGGGTCGAGCCCTTTTTTATCTTTCTCTATCTAATACAGCATAGATGGTGTCGCCTTCGATTCTAACGTCGAAGGTCATTGCGGGAGGTAGGAGCGACGAAAACCTCTCGCATGTCCCACGAGTTACGTTCCAGACTGCTCCGTGCCAGGGGCATGTTATCAATTCCCCCTCAAGTACGCCTACTTCAAGGGGACCTCCTGCATGTTTGCACGCGCTTTCCATGCAGTAGTACCTATCGTTGACATACGCAATAAGTAGCCTTATGCCGCCTGCGGTGACCACTTTCACGCGTCCTTTTGGAAAGTCTCTCACCAGTCCAACTCTTACCTTACTTTGATGAGTAGTCAAATGCTCATCGTGCTTACTTCCCGGAGCTAACCGTCTCTCCAAAATCATTCGAACCTGTTCAGGCACTCCGGGATAACCTCCAGTTGGTATCCCCGCTTCAATGTCTTCTTTCCAGATTCTCCCTATCAAACGTCTTAATACGTAGGCCGCGATTGGGTCAAGGAAACTAAGTCTACCGGTCACAATTTCTTCGGTCCCATTCACCAAAGTCCCGTCTTCAGTTTCGGTCATAACATATCTGGAATTCCAATCAATATTGCCGCCACTATATTGAACGAAGATTTCGTTAGGAGGGTTGAAGACCTGCCTAAAATTTGCTCTGATCGTCTTAAACAGGATTCTGAACTCGACCTTCCCTGTTACTGTCCCTCCCTCCTCCAGTCTTACGTCCTTGTACCACGGAGCTATTGTTTTCGAGTGAACATGCTCCAGGTGCTCAAAATCGTAGAACTGGCCGATAGAATGAATCAACGGGCACCTAAGGAGGATCTTGAACTGGATTCGCAAAACTAGAATCAGGTCTCCTTGGAAGTAACATCCAAAAATCTTTGTGTGAGAAACCGAAACTTGTGGACGAGTGATAGTTCCTTATTCAAAGTATTGAAGGGTCTGACCATCCTTAGTCGAAAGTAGACTTGGTAACTGGGTGCCATGGTTATCCTATCCTACCATCAAGGTAACGCACATCACAAGAAACACAAATAGTACGAATTCTCATCATTGGAAATTTGCCCCTCTCGTAATAGCTTTGATCCCACTTGAGCTTAACTTGCCTCAATTTTGATTGGTGCCTCGGTGAATCATTGACAAAGCGGTCGAGACGAAGAAAAGTGCCCAAATTCTTGGGGCATCATACCTATTTTTGTGAACACGATGTTCCATAACGCAAGCCCTACGCCATCAATCGAATGAGTGGGGTCCAAAGCCCAGGCATTTGGCACAACAACATTTCAGCGATCTTCTTTGTGCCCATCAGACGTAACATGAGATCTAACATGATTCTGTGGCCCATTACTTTATCGCTCGCTCGCCGCACCGTTCGCGAATTCTGCATCTCAACACCGATCTGTTCCTTCCAGGCATCCTCATACGAGGACAGGGGCGCTTTATTTTCGAAGTATTGCACAGCTGTTTCACCTGCCAGTCGTCCCGTAATCATAGCTGTCTGTATCCCTCCACCATTGGTTGGCATAATCATTCCCGCTGCGTCCCCTACAGCCATTACATTGTGGGAGTAGGTCCGAGAAAGTGGACCGTCTACTGGCAAGGTGTCGGCCATCAAATTTGTTTTCCTGCCGCCTTCAAGCTTCTTGGCGGCAGTCTTGTTCTTGTCAATGAAACCTGCAATAAGATCCGTGATCCGAACGTTACGGCTAACGTAAGGTTCGCGAATCCCTATTCCCACATTTGCCCTTCGCTGCCCTTTAGGAAATATCCAAGCGTACCCTCCCGGCGACCATTTTGGATCCACGTAGATCTCCGCCACATCATCTTCCACAGATAGGTCAGTCATTAGGTACTCAATTACGTTAGCCACGGAATGAGGGGTCGCATATCCGTATTGAGGGAGGCCTGCTGCTTCTGCGGTCATACTCGGATAGCCGTCAGCTGCGATGATGATGTCACCGTGAACAGCTTCTTCTCTCGACAGGCCGACCCATCCGCCTTCAGCATCTGGGTAAAACCGCGCCCTAGTGTTCAGCTCGACCTCTACACCATAACTCAGACATTTCTCGCCGAGATGATGCTCAAATTCTTGTCGATCGATCATATAGGCTTCAAAAGGGAATTCGAATTCGTGCCCTCTTGGGGAAATGAAGCGTAACGATTTGCACCTAGCATCAATAGCTTCTTCTGGAACTTCGATAATGTCTATACACTTCAACCGAGGAAGCAAACGGGCGAGTTCCTCTTTGGATGCGAAGTATTCACCACACCTAACGGGTCTGCCCCACTCTTTCTTTTTCTCGAAGAGTTTGACTTCTAGACCGGCTTGGGCAGCGTACAACGCAGCAGATAATCCACCGGGCCCACCACCCACCACAACTACATCGTAGCCCTTGCCACACATTTGTGATCCTACACTCCTGTTTCCACGGACAAGACCGATTCGAGACGGTCAAGGATCGCTTTCATTCGCAGCAAATCTGGGAGCGACCCTCTGACGATTTCCACCCTACCATCGGATAGAGCCTCTGACAAGCTTATGCTCCCTCTGCAAATGCTAATCAAGTCTCCTGGGCGCGCGGTAATCTCGACGGTCTGAGCCTGGCTCGGAAGCTCGTCAAGGATATTCAGATTCTTCGGCCCAGCCCTTATGTAGACAGCATCATTAGAATCCGCGCTGGTTTTCAGGTGAAAAATGAGAATCCTACACCAACCCTGAACTACGGCCCCCAACTTTGAATCCTCGTTCAACCGAATAACAAATTCCCGAGCCGCGCTGAATACATCGTCGACCTCGCCGTCGATCTTTCCAGCCATTGTTCAACAGCTCCTTCTTAGGGCGACATCCGCCAGAAATAAGAGGAGGCGTTTGGCGGGAGTTTCTTTGACAGAGCTCAGTGAAGCCTTGGCTTTCTCAACCATAACAGAAGCCAGCTTCTCGGCATATTCCATCGATCCTGAATGTCTGAGCACGTCCAAGATTTCTGCCAAATTGGCATCTCGGACAGTCGAAGTTCCCATTGAAGCGAGGATCCGTCTTTTTGTCAAGCGATCACTCTTGGACAGAGCGTGAACGAGGACGAGCGTTGGGCTACCATTCCTTAAGTCACTCCATTGCGGCTTACCGCTGATCTCCTCGTCAGAAGTCAAATTGTTCAGGTCATCAATGATTTGGAAAGCGACTCCAATTCCAAGCCCATACCTTGATAGAGCCGCTACTTCCTCTCGTGACCCGCCACCAAATATCGCTCCAGTCGAAAATGACGCTTGCATCGGAACGCCCGTCTTTTGTTCGGCGTAGTCAAGGTAACTTTTGATGTCCATGTCCCTCCAACTTGAGATACTCGTTGCTTCTCCGATGCACATTTGCAGACCTGCATTCAGAGCCAGTTTGATCGCGCGTAAAGCACGGTTGGGATCGATTTCAGTATGGTCAGAGGCCGAAGCCAGCTTCTCGATCGCTTTGATGATTAGATAGTCGCCAGCGATGATAGCATGTTCGGTTCCCCACAGCGATTGGACAGTGGGCAGTCCCCTTCGTTTCGAGTCATGATCGATTATGTCGTCGTGAATCAATGAACTGAGGTGAGCGAGTTCCACAGCCAGACCGACCTTGATGGCGATGATTCGTTGCCCGCCCACAGCACGACATCCTGTAATCGCTGCAGCCGCACGATACATCTTTCCGTGGTACCCAATCGCATATTTTATGGCCTCCCTAAGGGCTCCCTCTTGCGAGGGAACCAGAGACTCCATCTTCTTATCAACCTCCTCGAGATCCTTCGCGACTTCGACGAGAAAGTCCGTGTCGTCGGTTTCGGCCTTGGAAAATGCGGAAAGCCGGTGATCCTTCTCGGCATCATAATTCTTTTTAGATGGGATTGCAGTGGAAAACGTTGGTCTCCTTGGCGATTCTTCGATTCCTAAGTTCTCGAGCATTTGTCGCATTTGAGATTACCTAGATCGGCAACGCGTATGCAAGTCCCGAAAGTATGTAGAAGGTTATTATGTAGCCAAGTCCGATCTTGTTCAAAGCTCGCATACCATCGCTGTCAAGAAATGTCTTTCTAAGCCGTGTACTGATCAGAATCGCAATTGGTAAAAGAGCCAAGACTAGGAGCAATCTCGTGGAGAGAACCCCGCTAAGTACCGCCCCTAGTACCACTATGTAGGGTGCAATTGAAAACGCTAGATGATAGCGCGCAAGTCTTCCAGGGCCGGCGTACCAGGCGAACGTCCTCTTGCCGGCGATAGAATCCGGTTTCGCATGATGAATAGTTCGGACAAACTTCTGGCTGATTTTAGCCAACCCGATCAATACACCAAGGACAAGAATTGACGCGTTCAAGGTTCCCGTCTGAACGAGATAGGAGCTTGAGACCGGGATGACTCCCCAGCTGAAAAACTGGTTCCTCGAACGTACGAGAGGAATAGGCCGGGTGCTAAGGCAATCAGGGCGCAAACTAAAGACAATTTGAGCATGGATCGAGGGGAAACGCGTCTTGATGGTATGGCTCCTCCTCCACTACTGAACGGAACTCCCTGTCTGTAGTCTCTGTCAGCTCCAGAACGCCAGTCAAAGTATTCGTCAACCGTGATGGAGAGAGCTATTGCTGAAAGTATGACTACAACATTTAGCGCGAAGAAATCGACTCGGAAGTGTCCATCTGACCATGCAGGCAATGTGCCTGCAAGGGACATGGGAATGCCGTATCCAACGACCCATTTAATTCGAACGGCCTTCAAGATAGAAGAGAGGCTTCCACTAAGGGCAGCGACAATAGTTGACTGACAATCTGTTTCTATTGACATTAGACGTGGCACCTGCTTAAGCTGCCTCTTGCGTATCCAAGAAAGCGTCGAGAGCCATTCGCCTTCTCGAAGTATCTCCTTTCATCCTGCCACGGGAGACCGTTCAATTGTTGTGAATCAACCCTAATTGAACTCCCCGCAGTCCCCTGACAGGTGGTTCAGCGGAGGAAACTTCGAGTTATTTGTGTCGTTTCTTTGTCCGACCCACAAGTACACATAATCCAAAACATGTCTTTCGTAGACTTTCGTTCTGAACGACGTTCCCAACTTGGCCAAGGGCTGCCTGGAGTCGTCAGCGAGGGCTAGGCGAGCGGAGATATTCAAGGCCCTAAAGCCCGTCGGCCTGTTTGACCTGCTCACATCGTAAACTAAGAAAATTCCTCCCGGCCTCAGAACCCTAGCGACCTCCTCTACAGCTCTCTCATAGTTTGAGATGACAGCCATCGCCAGGCAGGAAATCGCGATTTCGGGAGTCTGATTGATTGGAAGATGAGTAACGTCAGCGCAAATGAGTTGGATGTTGTTACGCTTCATTTTTCTAAGCCGAGCCTTTGCTTTGGTCAACATTGCTTTAGAAAAGTCGATACCGATGACGACTCCTTCAGGGGTTGCGGCTTCGCTAAGAAATGGAAAGCTCCTGCCTGTCCCGCAAGCTAGGTCCAGAATAATTCCGTACTTACGGGGAGAGAGTAGATTGAAGGCGCGCCTTCTCAGCAGGGTTTCCTGGTGGAAGAACCCTAATGGGGTAATCAAGTCGTATATTGGAGCAAGTCTCGAGTACCAGTTTCTTCTCCTCTGAACTTCTAGTGCGATAGGTCTGTGCATCGCCGGGATTTTTTGCCTCCAAGTCGCAATCTTTCTTGCTCTCCTCCGCATCTTATCAAAGCCTGCTTCAGTGACAAGATACCCGGGGCCGAGTAATCCTGTTAGTAGCATTATCACCAGCAAACTGTAGAGAGGATCTTGATTTGAGAACGTGTGCTTGACCGGAGTTCTAGGATTTGAGACTCCAAGCATGAAGAGTAGCAGTGGTCCGTTTTGGCTCACAAGCCTAGCTTGATTTTGGGAATTGAAAGCGACGGCTAGGGTTAGGAGTGCTGGTGGCACTAGAGAAAGGAAGATCGGACTATCAACGTATGGTTGCAAACTCGGCCAAGCGTTCCCGGCACTCGTCTCTATGGAATTGATCGCTGAAGAACCAGCGATTGCCTGTCTGTTGCTGTTTATGAACTGTCCAGCGAGACGGGCGGCATGGACTTCCCTATCAGCAGGAGAGAGAGTTTCCGGATTGTTGCGCGCGTATGTGTACGAGTTGCTGCTCTGAGGGTCGTTCAACCGATTTGTTCCGTCATCCCTTGAAGTGAACCGGCCGATCGATGAATCATAGTATCTCGACCCCAAATAATAGAGTCCAGTTGCCACATCTTGACCTCTACCAATGAACTTGTATATCGGGTCCGTTCCCGATGCTCCGTATTGGGGTCCGAAGGGCTGATAATTTGTGAAGAAGCTAGTAGTCGACGAGTCCACTAGCCTTGTGCTTCCAAGCTGATCCTGATGGAAATAGAAAGTGCTGCCTCCCGAGACTTTTGCTACAAGAACACTGCCGGCAAAGATGTAATCGTTCACTATGTTTCCACCCGAAACTTGCTTTTCGTACAATACTGAGGACCCGTGGTTTACGTATATTGTGGAAATCCCTCCCTCGACTTTCTTTACCCTTGGACCCTGCGGGCTATATGCGTAAACCCCTAGGTTCGAAGAGCCCTGTGTGATTTTAGTTAGCCGATTTTCGACATCATAGTAAAAGTTGTAAGTGTTGCTTCCAGACGACTGAGTCTTCAGACTTCCGTTGTTGTCATAACTGTACGTAGTTGGCCCTATGGACGAAAGTCTGTTGTATGAACCGTAAGCGTATGAACTGTTGGTTGACCCCTGTTTGAACCACAATCTATTTCCGACCGCGTCGTAACCGTATTGGTCCACCCCCCAAGATCCCGAACCGTATGTCAAACGATTGAGTTGATCATACTGATAAGACTCCGTATTAATCGACGCTACGTTTCCCACTTTGTCGTAAGAATAGTTCAAGTCAAGTAATGTGCTACCCGCTTGGACCACCTTGATCCTAGCAAGTTGACTACGAATATTGTAAGTATAGTTTGTGAGATCCCCGTTTCCATAGGCTATGCTCTTTGCGGAAGAGTCAGAATTGTACGAGATTGTTGCTAGAGTAGTGGACCCATTCTTGACGGATGTGACCCGGTTAAGCGCGTCTATCGCGTAAGTCACCAATGTTCCGTCAGGATAGATCACCTTGACAAGATTACCCACTGAATCGTAACCATATCTGATAGTAGATGAGGGGCCGGAAATTGTCCAGTTCTCCTTCAGCAACTCATTCCTGGCGTCATAGCTGAGGGTCGCTGAACTATTGCTATTGGACATCGCAACGAGATTACTATTCTTGTCGTAACTGTAAACTGCGTTGGAGCCATCGGGAAACGTCTGGTTGACAAGCCGGTTGAGGTTGTCGTAAGAGTAAGTGACTCTGTTGGAATCAGGATCAGTCTTAGTTACAAGATTTCCGGTATTGTCGTAAGTTCGCGTTTCGTTGAACCCGTCTGGGAACTTTGTTACCGTCAGCCTGTTCAGATCGTCGTAAGTGTAGGTTGTTATCTGACCCTTCGCGTCTACGGTTTTCGCGAGATTGCCATTGCCAGCATAATAGTACAACGTTGTGAAATAGGAAGAAGTCGAATAATACTCCTTCACTCCAATGAGCCTGTTTGCTGCGTCGTACAAAAAGTCTGTTTGGTGGCCATTCTCATCGAAACTTGACTGGATCAAAGACGGATCGTTGTAAGACACCGCGCGCGTTGAATTATCAGGATTAGTCGTTTTTACTAGGCGCCCAAGATAGTCGTAGGAGAATGTCGTCACCCCTCCGATAGGCGAGGTGGAACTCTTTACTTTATTCGCCCAGTCATAGGCGTAACTTTGTGTGGCCAGGACCGTGCTCGATAGGTTTCCACTATATTGTTTGATAGCAGTGAGTCGTCCAAGCCCATCATAGTCCAACTCCGTGTAATTCCCTTTCTGGTTCCTTATGCTTAGACTATGCAGATTATCTGCGTAAGCTATGTCGATCTCTGCTATTGTTCCGTTGATAGCCGCCTCTTTTATTGCGGTAGGTCTGTTTAGTGCGTCAAAGGAGTAATCTGTTCTGTTTCCCATCGGATCTACAGCGGTTATAGTAACTCCAATAGTGAAATTGTAACTCAAACTTGTCGTGACATTTTTGCTGGAAGAAAGGACTTGCGTGATGTTTGTTACATATGCACTTCCGTATATAGGCGAATAGGAGAAATAAGTTCTCTCACTGGTCGGATTGGTCTTTGAGAGTTGATTTCCATAGATATCATATGTATATGTGGCGTTGAACTGGACTGGGTTGGATGGAGACGTGTAGTGTATTGCGGTGTTTTTGAGCAAATCTCCAAACGAGTCATAATTTGAATAGTCTTCTTCAGGTGTTGAGGTGGCGTTCTGGTATTGTGCAGTGCCCATACTAAGATTGTGGATGGAACTGGCTGGCGGCGGGTTTGTCATGGTTATCTCCAAGGCAATCATAGTCCATGCGTCTGACTCTGTAAGCGTCGCTGAGTAGCTGTAGGTGCCCGGGGTCTCCGCTGCGTTGGTATCACCATAGTCGAGATGCTGTGTACCTGTGCTACCTCCATGCCTGTCAACGAAGCCAGTGTCACCTGAGTGCGTGCCGGCCCCTGTCCAGCCGAAGCCGACTAGAACCCAACTGTTGGAAGTCTGGGTAGTCAGGCTCACGGATGGTGAGGTGCTTGTGCCAGTGCTCGTGTTGGAAGCACCGAAGCCTACGACTCCGGAGTATTCTGCAGCACTAATTGCCAGATTACCTGAAGCTGAGATTGTGACTGTGATAGTATTACTCGTGCTACTTGCTGCGGTGGCGGTATAGAGATAGGTGATGGTGTTCCCGTTAGTAGCTTTCACTCTTTGAGTGTATGAGGAGCTTGGACTGCCCGAGTCGGTGATGGAGCTCACAGTCTGGCCGGCTCCAACCGTAACGTATACTACTATCAGATTGCCCTTGGTGAAGGTCATTGACGCGGTAGTTGCCGTGTTCGAATTCGCACCTGCGACTGCAACGCTAGTAACGTACGCTATTCCTGTGCTGGGGTTGAAATTGTTGGAGAAGACCGGCTGGTTGTAGCTATAGACGTCTCCACCCCAGAGGTCCGTCATTAATGCGCTATAGTACTGTAGGCCGCCGGACGTGTTGTATACTTTGATGTATCCGCTGTATGGGAATGTGTTGATTCCGGCGGTGTAAAGATTGAGTGTTATCCCCGTCTCTCCGCTATCGACGTCGTCACTGGTCTTGAATGTACCGGTTGAATTGTAAAGTTCCAGAACCTGTCCGACAAGCAAATTATTCAATGTAATCGTTCCCATCGACGATGTTCCAATATCGGATTCGTCCCAGTATGCACCACCGTTGAAGAGCGTGTAGGCCCAGCCGTCAATGTTTGTTCCGTTGACTCCCACATCATCCGTTTTTACGATGAGTTCGGCCCAAGTGTTCCGTGCTGACGGCAAAGCGCCCATTGGCAGGCGAGACTGAGCACCATTGGTTCCGCAAGAGGTTCCTGCCGTGCCGCATGCGGTGATGAGGTTGCTTCCCCAGTAAGCTCGATGCTCCCAGTTTCCCGCCTGCGTATGGAACTGTAGCATTATCTCGCTTGGAACAGCGTTGGACGGGATGTAGACATATTGGATAAGGTTGTAGCCTGAGGTTGCGGCTAGAACCTGGCTGCTGGCGTTGAAGTAGTGCTCATGCGTTCCAGTGACTATCTGACTAACATGTACCGATTCGAGGCTGGGCGCCTCATCTCCGATTATGGGGACGACAAGACCGGTCGCCCAGACCCAGGAGTCGCCCCCATCGCTGTGGGTGACCGCTCCAGTTGGCAGCGACTCGTCGACGTATTTTGACGAGTTCTGGAAAAAGCCTGTAGTGGTCCGCTGATCTCCACCGGAACGGAAGGGCGAGGTGTATGCGTATGTGCTGCCGCCCCAGATCTCACGAGTCGCGGACGTGAACTGTACGGTCCGCCCATCTAGCTCGTAGATCTTGAAGTAGCCGTATGGGAATGGGAACTGTGTTAGGTTGAGGCTGAGGCTTGTCTGGCCCGAGGCGACTGTCCCAGAGGATTGTAATACATTGTTCCAGTCGTAGGCCTCGACCTTCTGGTTCGCCTGCAGGTTGGTTAGAGTGACCGTG
>WNGJ01011395.1_pt1 | contig 17110 bp, 10 predicted proteins | sample 5400611 | NCBI WGS metagenome assembly WNGJ01 (sample SAMN13153375, study PRJNA577476) | soil metagenome | isolation source: 40 cm soil or saprolite under Garry oak tree replicate 1 | place: USA:California | collected 2016-06-15 | reverse complement strand
TAGATATTGACGTTGTATGTTGGCATTGTTATACTGACCGCGGTGACGATTATAGGAAGAAGGGAACTACTTTGGGAACATATGCTATTGCTGTCTTAGCAGGGGACGGTATTGGTCCAGAGGTTACAGCGCAAGGGGTGCGGGTACTGGAAGCGGTGGCTGAGCGTTTTGGACATTATTTTAAGATGACTGAGGCGTTGGTGGGTGTGGCGGCAATTGAGGCGGAGGGTGATGCTATTTCTCATGCAACGATGCGGCTCTGTCAAGAAAGTGACGCTATTTTATTTGGGGCGGTCGGCGGGAGGTCAGGCGGGAGGTCAGGGGGTGTGCCTCGCATGGGACCCGATAAAGCGGGTCCCTCCTACGAGGGACCTCATTCAAGGGTTCAACCTGAACGCGCGCTCTTCCGGTTGCGGAAAGAACTGGCTCTTTATGCGAATCTGCGCCCGATTCGCCCTTTTGATGCTTTGCTCAATGCTTCAACTATCAAGGCTGATATTCTACGGGGAACTGACCTGCTGGTTGTGCGTGAGTTGACTGGCGGAATCTATTATGGGAAGCCCAGCGAGATTCGCGAGACAGCGCAGGGACTCGAGGCGATCGATACCCTCGTTTATACTGAGGCGGAGATTGCACGGATTGTGCGTACGGCGTTCGAGTTAGCGCGGGATAGGCGAAAGAAGGTGGCGTCGGTAGATAAGGCGAATGTGCTCAGCTCTTCGCGGTTGTGGAGACGGACGGCCGACCTGGTGGCGGCAGATTATCCTGATGTGACGCTGGAGCACCTCCTTGTGGATGCCTGCGCGATGCATCTCATCAGGAGGCCAGCGAGTTTTGATGTGATTGTGACAGAGAACATGTTTGGGGATATTCTGACCGACGAGGCTTCGATGCTGGCAGGATCTATGGGGATGCTGCCCTCGGCGAGTCTTGGAACGCGCCATACTGCACACGGGTTGTTTGGTTTGTATGAGCCTATTCACGGATCAGCGCCCGATATTGCAGGGCAGGAGAAGGCGAATCCTATCGCGGCAATTCTGACGGTTGCGCTCATGCTGCGCTATTCGTTCAATTTGAAAGAGGAGGCGAGGGCGATTGAGGGGGCGGTAGAGAGGATTGTGGAGGCGGGGTATCGCACAGAGGATTTGCGTGAGGAAGGCAAGAAGGTTGTGGGGACAAAGGAGATGGGGAGGTTGATTGTGGAGGCAGTACGGGGTTAATTTAACCCATCATTGGTTTGGGACAGGGGCCCAACGCGAGGAGTTTTTTTTGTGCGTCAGTTAGCTGCTGGCGTATGCTGTCTGTTTCTTGTTCATCCGTGGCAGCACGGCACCTATCCGTGCTGCCAACGCCGCCGCTAGCTTCGCTCGGGCAGGACGAAAGGAGTGCGAGTTTTGCTTCGAGGGTTGTGATTTCTTGTTGTATTTGTTGTTGTTGAATATGCCAGCGTGTTACGGCTCGTTCTACTCCCATGATAGCCTGTTCCTTTTTACCTATCTGAGTTACCTATTCTATGCTCCCCGTGGCAAAGCCCCAGGGAGCATATATTTTAGTGCGCGGCTGCTCCATAGACCAGGATGTTGAGGGTGTTGATGAGTTCCTCATCCTGGTATGGTTTGACGACGTATGAGCTTGCGCCCAACTGAAGGGCGCGCTGCTGGTGTTTGGCGGCGGCACGGGAGGTCAAAACGACAAGCGGGAGTGTGCGGTATTGCTCCTGTGCACGGATCGTTGAGATGAGTTCATAGCCATCCATACGCGGCATTTCTATATCGAGCAAGACAGCTGCCGGCGTTTGTTGAGAGACCATCTCAAGAGCCTCGATGCCATCGCGCGCCATCTGGACTTCCCAGCCATGTTGTTTGAGCATGTTGCTAACGACACGGCGAACGCTAGGACTATCATCGACGACAAGGATATGTTTGCCGTGCTCCGCCTCTGTGCTGGCAGACGCGGCTGGTGGTATGGCAGCCGCAGCAGCTTGCTGGAAGGAAGATGGATGTAAGTCCGGCCTGGCGCCAGTTTGCAGAGATGGAACGACCATACCATCACGGTGGTGAGAAGGGGAAACAGGGGAAACCGAGACTGTCGTTCCTGTCGCCGTCCCAACCAATTTGCGAGTAGAAAGCAGTTCAGTTAATTCAAGGACGAGGACGACACGACCATTACCCATAACGGTGCCACCAGCCACACCGTGAACGTGACGCAGATGCGGTCCAAGGTTTTTCATCACGATATCCAGTTTGCCTTTAATATCGTCAACAATGAGGGCTACCCTATAACCGCCGGCGTTGACGAGCAGCAACGGAGCTCTCTCTTCCTCGGGTCTGGACGGAAGCGATAAGAGTTGTGACAGCGAATTCAGTGGATAGAGATCGTTTTGCACCTGTACGGCAGGTCTACCGGCAAGGGTTGAGCGTTTGAAGTTATCCAAGCGGCCAATTGATTCGACGAGCACGGTCGGAATGGCAAACTGTTGTCCACCCGCCATCACCATCATAGCGCCCTGGATAGCGAGGCTGGTGGGGAACTTCATAGTAAAGGCAGTTCCTTGACCAGGCATTGACTCAACTTCGAGCGTTCCTCTCAGGCGGGATACACTGTCGCGTACGACGTCGAGACCGACGCCACGGCCACTTTCTTCGCTCAGCACCTGGGCAGTTGAGAAGCCGGGGCGGAAGATAAGGTCAATGATATCGCTATCATTGAGTACTTGATCCGAGCCGACGAATCCCCGCGCAATAGCGGCACGGCGAATATGGTCCGGATCGATGCCAACGCCATCGTCACGCACGGTAATGACAACCTGGTTGCCCTCGTAGGCGGCAGACAACTTGATCTGGCCGGCGGGTGGTTTGCCCTTCTGAATGCGGACGTCCGGTGTCTCGATAGCGTGATTGACGGCGTTGCGCATGAGGTGCAGTAATGGCCCAGCGATTTCCTCGTTGACCGTGCGATCAACCTCTGTGCCTTCGCCCTCCAGGAGGAACTCGAACTCTTTATGTTGCTTGAGTGCGACGGCGCGAGCAGCACGGTAGAGACGAGGCGTCATTGTTGAGAGAGGCACCAGGCGTGCTTTCATCAAACGATCCTGGAAGGTGGTATTGAGACGATTCTCACGAGCAAAGACGCCTTCACAATCACGTATGATGGCTTCCATTTCGGTGCTGAGTGTCGTCATATCCGAAATGCCCTCGCTTAAGCCACGAGCGAGCTGGTGAAATTCGGTGTAGCGGTCGAGTTCTAGTTCATCAAAATCAGCGAGGTGATCAGGTTCGGTACGGTTTCTATTGCCATTGCTTGAGAGCGAAAACCCTTTGCTCTGGAGGCCCTCACCTGGCATCACCTGTATAGAGCGACCACTAGGCAGAGTTGTCGCTTCAAATCTGCTTTCAAGTTTCTGGCCCACATCTCTGAGGCGATTGCTACTTACACCGACGTCGGAGACAAGCTGAACGAGGCGACTAACGCGCTCTTCCAGGATGCTACGATTCACGAGGAGTTCACCGAAAAGATTGACAAGCTCATCGAGCTTCTTGAGCCTGACGCGTACGCTCAGGTCGCCACGGGCCGCACGTTGGGCATTCGTTTCTGTAGTTTGAGTACCTGCGACGACGCCAGCAACGGAGGAATTATCATCGCCTTCTTCGTTCAGATCATCGGCGTCGATATCATCTGCATCGGCATTACCAAGCATGCTCTGATCACCAAGCAATCCGGCATAGCGGACACGCAGCAACTGTACTTTCGCCTCTTCATCCTGTGCGTCGGCTCCCTTACCTGTGATGAGCAGATCAAGGGTTTCCGAGGTATCGAGAATGAGACTGAGGACAGCGGGGGAAATGACAGTCGAGCCTTCCATGATACTATCGAGCAGATCTTCAAAAATATGGGAGAGATCAGCGATAGCGCGGAAGCCCATCATGCCGGCGGCGCCTTTGAGAGTATGTGTAGCACGGCGGACACCCTGAATCAGCTCACGATTGGTGGGAGCTTTTTCCAGGGCTGCCACATGCATAATGATTGTTTGCAGGTGTTCTTCAGCCTCAAGACGGAAGATTTCCGCGGCCTCTTCACTAAAATCGCCACTAAAGGCTGAAGAAGATAAGGGCTTCTGCTTCCGGGAAGGCTGCGAACGCGCCACAGGAGCTACAGACGTTGCGGAGGCCTGTTGCGAGATGGTTGGCGCCGTATAGATGTTTTGCGATACTTCATATCCAGACATCGGTGTACCTAAAGTGGGCAAGCCGGTTGCCTGGCGCGCCTGGTCAACAAAGTTTGAGGTGCGAGGCGCCGCTGGTGCAGGAGGCATGAGCGTCTGCTGCATGGATTGGTTGAATACATCGCCGGCGCCTTCGGTTATCTGGTTGAGAAACTCCTGGCGGACCTGTATTTCAATTTCATTGCGCAGTTGTGCTTCAAGCTCCTGAAGGGATCCAGTATTCTCTGAGCCGGCGACACGCTCCTGTAACTGTCTTTTGGCCTCAAACTCCTGGCGGATCTCGTTACGCAACTGGCGCTCTAATTCGGATCGGGCAGCGAGCGATAGAGGGCGTGATTCGAACTCACGACGTATATCTTCGCGTATCTTCGCTTCTTGCTCATAGTGGTATTCCTCGCGTACAGCGGCCTCGATCTCTGCGCGCAGAGCAGCGGGGTCGCCCCGACGCTCAAAGGTAACACGCTCGCGCATTTCTTCCGCTTCACGCAAGACGCGCATTTCCCAGGGTGTCCAACCCTGGTCGTGCGTAAACATATGTGATGGGGTATTTGCCTGGAGTTGTTGGAACGCATCACCACAGGATGTAATTGAGGCAGTCAATTGCTGTAGGGCGGTATGTATTTGCTCATCCGTCATCTCCACGCCACTGGTTATCTGTGTAAGTAGGTCAAGCACTTTCTTGAGTTTGGTGTTTGACACCCACATGACGGAGAGAGGCAGGTAGCGCCGCACCTGGTCGGGACTGTTGCGCAGGTTGAGTCCCATGGCCTGCCCAGCCCAATCTTCCATACGATCAAGGGCATCCTTGGAACCGTCGAGAAAGCCTTTGAATTCGGTGCGTTGGGATTCTATGACAGACATGGCCATACGCAACTGGTGCAGCACTTCCCTGAGAGAGGAGGCCTGGACGATTACAGTCTGAGCCTCTTCCTGCATTTCGTTGAAAATCGTAGGAATCGCCAGTTCGCCAGCCTGGAGAACCGGCGCAGGTTGAGCGACAACAGCTGGCTGCCAGGGATTGGTGACACCTGCCGGGTCAGCTTCTGGGAGTGCTGGAATTGTCCCGCTTCGCTCGCCCCTCGATACATCTGGGTCTACCGAAGTCGTTCCAGGGGTCTGAGACGGCGCGGGCGAGACAGTAGGATCATCGCGAGTAGCTGCTGGCCGTGAAGATGTTGAGGCAACCAACATTTCCAGGGCGCTAGGATTTGCCAAACCAGGTTCAGGTTCAGCAGTTTGCTCTTCCACATGGGGCGCCGGATACTCTTCCCACATCGGTATATCGGCTTCGCTCGACATACGCTCCCCACTCCCTCGATATTCGCTCCCCTCCCCTATATATTCAGATTGCAATTCATAGACCGGTTCCGCTGGTGCAACGGAGGCAGCGGGCGCAGAATCTTCTGGCCAGGCAACTTCTTCGCCTGGGGACACAGGTGGCGTACGGAAAGAGGCCAAAACTTCATCGAGTGATGGCATCGAGGGTGTAGCCGAAGCGGTTGGGATTGGGGTCGGCTCATCAGCAAATGATGACGTGACAGCTTCCAGCAGTTGCTGATTATTGCTACTGCCGTTCGAAGCTGGCGCAGGCTGCGCTGAGGAGTCAGTGAGAGCGCGGTAGCGCACATAATCAGCGTCATCTTCCGCCATAATTGCTTCTTCATCGATACCAGCATGTATGCCCTGGAGGAGTTGGTGCATTCTACCGAGTGAACGTTGCAACAATGCAAGGATGGGAAGATCCAGCGTGGTTACCCCATCTAGCACGTCGCCGAGGATATCTTCCATACCATGGGCGACATGTGCTAAACCGGGAAAATCCATCATCGAAGCAGAGCCACCGATAGTATGGGTACGGCGATAGGTCTCCTCAATAGCTTCCATGTCGCCAGGAGTTGAGCCAGAGGGCGGTTGTGCCAGTTTTGCGAGGTTGTTCTCAATTTCTGGCAAATAACTATTTACTTCTTCGATAAACGAATCGAGTACTGAAAGTTTATCAAACGTATTCGACATTCTGCGCGTACCCACTTATTCTAGTTACACATTCCACCGTTGCCTACTTGAAAGCCATCCCTGCAACTCAGGTTGACCGCAAGGGTCAACCCTACTATACTCGCTAGCGCGTCTACCTTCAGTCAGCAGGGATGCAAGGAGGTATAAAAACGTGTAACTCAGCTAGTTACTGACCAAACTGCCCATCATTCGGGAATGGGGCCTGATCCTGACCAAAATGAGACTGACTTTGATTTTGTTGAGCGTCTCTTTGCCAGCGTTGGCGCGAGGCTTGAGATTGTCCTGGCTGCTGGTCGTGCAGAGAGCCAGAATTTGGGGGTTGGATTCCCGGGTTTGAGGCCGGGTTGTTGGGTTGCCCCTGTCCAGTATACCCTGGCATAGCGCCAAATTGTTGTTGGTCATTAAACCCCAGTTGTCGCTCAAACCTACCGAAATCGTCAAAGCCAGCCTGATGACCCTCAAAGGACGGTTGACCACTAAAGCCTTGTTGGTACTGATTACCAAACGATTGCTGTCCACTAAGACCCTGCGGGTTACCAAAGGAAGGTTGGCCACCAAAGCCTTGTTGATTATCAAAGGAAGGAGCAAAGCTCTGCTGATTGCCCAATGTCTTCTGGCTAAAATCCTGCTGACCACCAAAGGAGGGCTGACCGGCAAAAGATTGCTGTCCGCCAAAGCCCTGCGACTGGCTGAAGGAAGATTGGTTAAAATCTTGCTGATTAGTAAAGGAAAACTGGCCATTGCGAGAAGAGAGGGCAACCAGTGAACCAGATTTTCTTCCAGGTTCTGACAGTGGCGGGTAATTCCCGGTGAAATCTCGTGCCCAATTGTTTTCCGCACCTGGGCCGAGGGCCGGCGGGAAGAATTGACTGCCATTTCCGCCCTGCAGCTCGGTCACAGAGGTCATAGCGGGGAAGGCTCCCATGGCATCATTGCCACGATCGGGCAAACGGAAGGTGGACACCGAGGCACGGAGTTGTTCTGTCAACTCAGCAAGATAGCTTACACTGGCGGCTGCCTCCTGAGTACCAATGTTGGTCTGGCGAGTGATGTCGGAAATCTGACCCATAGCTACTGCAACTGCCTCAGATACAGTCGTCTGTTCGTTTGCGGCGCGAGCAATACTCTCAATCATTTGCGCCTGCCGTTCCACGGCAGTGTAGATAGAGTTCAGCGAGCGCCCGGCTTCGTCAGCAAGTTGTGAACCTTTGACGACTTCTTGTGTGCTATCTTCCATAGCTACGACTGCTTCGTACGTATCGCCCTGGATACTTTTGACCAGCGTAGCGATACGCTTGGTAGATTCGGTCGAGCGTTCGGCGAGAAGACGGATTTCATCGGCGACGACAGCGAATCCTCGACCATGCTCACCAGCCATAGCGGACTGAATAGCAGCGTTGAGTGCGAGCAAGTTCGTTTGATCTGCGATGTCTTCGATAATACGGACAATTTCACCGATTTCATTTGAGCGCTCACCGAGACGCTTGATTTTCTTAGCAGTTTCCTGGACGTTATCACGAATGAGGACCATGCCTTCGATCGTTTGACGAACGGAACGTTGACCACTATTGGCATTGCGCAACGCTTCCTGCGCAGCCTCGGCGCTCAGTTGCGCATTGCGCGCTACATTTTGAATGAAGATAGCCAGGGCTTCGACGGCCTCGGTGGTTTGAGAAATTTGTGCCACCTGAGTTTCGGAAGCCTGGGTCAACTCGTTGGAGCGATCAATGATACGGCGAGTGGCGTTTGTCACCTGCACAGCGGTTGATTGAACGCGTCCGACAACCTTCGCAAGCTCCTCGATCATATAATTAAACGAGTCGGCCAGGACGCCAAGCGTATCTGGTGTGACTTCGGCCTGGACACGCAGGTCGCCATCACCAACGGCACTTACTTCTTGAAGCAGTTTTTCAATCTGAGCTTGAAGTGCAGCAGCATCATTGCCATTGGAGGAGTTGAATGCGACTCCACCTTGCGAGTTGCCTTGACTATCAAGGAGTGCATTCAGGTTGCGGGAGAGCATAGCGAACTCATCGTCACCGTTGACCACTGCACGGACGGTGCGATCTCCGCTAACATAATCACGACAAACATCTACAAGTCCAAGTAACCGACTTTTCACTTCGCGCTGAACAAAATAGTTAGCGGTCAGTATGCCAATCAAGGACACTATTGCACAGGCAACAACTACAAGTACAAAAGTAGTAGAATCGCTGCTATTGCCGCTACTTTGTATTCGTTGAGAGGCAAATACTCCGAGAAATGCGATTATAACGACTGGAATTGCTGCTGAAAGAAATAACCCTATTTGCATCAGCGCATTGACAGTCATGCCACCTCTGTTGCGATCAGGATTCATCCGCCGGGCCTCCTGTTTGTAAAAATACATCCACAAGTAAGTAAGAAGAAAAAATTATTGTAGGGATTCGTAACGCTGCATTCTGTCTGAGAAAAGCAGACGCGCTGCATCAACCAACACAATTACCCGAGTATCGAGCAACGCGACCCCGGCCGCATAGGGAATGGCCCAGTGCGAAATTGTGGTCTGGCGTACTTTTAAGTTGGTAATAGCAGAGGGAGGGATAGGCACCATTTCACTGACGCCATCCACGACCAGGCAAATCACCATTTCATTGTATTGCACGGACAACAAGCGCGTACGTGGATTGTAGGGTAGCTGCTCCATATCCAGAAAACTGCGAAGATCGACCACAGAAGCGATGGAACCGCGTAGATTAATCACGCCTCTAATCCAGGGAGCGACGTTGGGAACGGGAGTGACATCAACCAAGCGTTCAACGCCCTGAATATGTTCAGCTTTGAGAGCGAATTCTCGCTCTAGAAGTGAGAAGACCAGGTATTGCTCACCAAGAACTTCACCAGGGGAAGCATTGTCTGGACGAGATTGCGCGACTTGAGCAAGTTGAGATTGCAATGCCAGCACGGAAGCAGCACGGGAGCCGCGCTGGCTTTCGCGTATATCGTCGGAGGAACTACCAAATTGTGTTCCTGGTCGTTGAGTAGAAGACTTTGTCTGTGCTCCCAAAGCATTCCTTTGCCGCATTAACTCTCTCGATGAAGTAAGGCACCCAGGTATGGGCACCCGATCTACTTACACCAGTCTGCGTACATTTGCCACCAATTCATCAGTATTAAATGGCTTGGTCATATACAGGTCCGCGCCCTGTCGTAACCCCCAAGATTTATCGAGGGGAGTATTTTTACTTGTTAACAAAATAATTGGAATATGCCGACTTGCTTCTGAACTTTTGAGTTTTCGGCACAATTGAAAACCATTTTGTTTAGGTAAGACCACGTCTAATACAATACATTGAGGGTGTTCTTGAAACACTTTTTCGACAGCTTCGTCTCCATCAACAGCCGTAACCACATCAAAGCCACTGTTACGCAGCGGTGTGACAATCATGGTCAACTCTGTCCAGCTATCATCTACAACGAGAATCTTCTGTCCAGGCATCACTATTATACCTTTCCGATTAGCCAGTTACGCTAGTGAAATGGGAAAAAGGGGCTATTTCACCAACGCCTACATACCAGGAACCTCCAGTTCGAGGCGTACGCGGACAATGCCTAGCCACGGCGTCGCAGGCGAGTGCGCAAACCTTCGTGTTGAGGAGGCATGCGTTCTTGCCAGTTTACGAGATGTTTTTTCACGGTTTGGACTAATTCTACCGAGTCAAAAGGTTTCGTCAAGTATTCGGTAGAGCCAGCGAGGCGACCGCGCATCTTGTCGAACAAGCCGTCCTTCCCACTGAGCATAATAATCGGTATTTGACGAAACTGCAAGTTTTTCCGTATTATCTGGCAAATATGGTACCCATCCATACGAGGGAGTTGTATATCGAGGAGGATCACAGCGGGCATTTCATCAGCAACGGAGGTGAGAGCGCTCAGACCATCTCCAGCAGTGATCACTCTAATATGCTCTCGTTGCAGGGTCATTTGGACGATTTTGCGCACAGTTGGACTATCATCCACAACTAGTACTGTCGGTTCAGCCATCAGATTGACCTCCTACGTGGCTCAGGTGACCTGTGGGGACCACCTTCATTTTGAGGAACATGATTCCAATATTGAGTGATACCCATTGGTGTGGGCGGAACAGCATCACGACCACGAGACAGGCGCGCGTTGCGCTGTGCCCGGTAGACCTGGTACTGTTGTATTTCCTGGTCAATTTCTGTGAGGAAAGCTTTCCAGGCAAAATTGAGGTTGCGTCCCGTATGTGAATTCCCGACCTCATCACGCAGTAGTTCCGCGAAGACCATGCGTAAGAACGCGGCAAGGCCAAGGACGGCTTCCCAATAAAATTCTTCCAGTTGCTCGCCTTTTACCAGCTTGTCCAGGGTAAGAATAGAGGTGCAGTCAAGCCTGCCGTTGGTAAATTCGATGGTTTCAAGGATGGGATATTGCTGCTTTGAAAGGAGCTGCAACTGGTTGCCAAAACGGCGCTCCAAATACCGTACAACTTCAGCATAGGGTATTTGCCCTCGTCCGCGAAGACTTTTCGCGTATTTGCTATGATGAACCAACAGACCGTTAATACATTCTGAGAGAACGGTGACAAGGCCAAGCAAGTGTTGTTCAGGGTTGGAAGATTGCTGTTGGCGCGTTAAGGTTGTCTGGCACTTAATGATGAGATTGGAGATGTCTTGTTGTACTTCTGTCTCAAAGGCAGTATCTACGACTTCGATGAGGCGAAGTTCGAGCAGGCGGGACATGATACGCGCGACACGCGCCTCCGGAGTCATGAGAACCAGTGCGATGGCCTGGAGAGGTAATTCTCCATTTGAGAGGCAGAGCACTTCGATATATTCCTGGCTCAGTTCCAGGCTACGAACATCGTTATTAATCTCGGGCAGCCAGCGGGCAACGGATGTGCGGGTCAAACGAGTTTCGCCCATCTCCTCCCACTCATCGGCCTGGCGCAAGGCCTCCAGGAGTGTCGAGTCAATATCGAGTGGCTGCATGCCACTTTCTATCGGCACCAGTTGGCGATGGAAAGCGAAACGGCCATCGACCCAGCGCAAAGCGTGACTGATGGATTGAGTGATAGCGAATTCCAGGCGACGCTGCATTTCGGCGGCACTCATCCAATTACGTTCGACGAGCATTGCCAGCGCAATCTGCATATTGCCACCGGCATAGGCACGGATCGTATGAGCACGGGGAGGATCTAACTTATTGACAAGGCAGAGCATCATAAGTAAATCCGGCTGGGGCACGCCTTCTTCGCGCAATGCGACGATCTGTCCTTTGCGAAGGCTGATAAGGAGAGTCTCCGGCCCCGAATGGACGAAGAGAGTCCCGGTTTTCCCACTCAGCGCGAGCATTTTCAGGATTGATTGGAGACCCAATGTTTGTAGGTCTCCATCCATTATGCGGTCATGCTGCTCCATTGTTCCTTCTATTCCTTTCTCGGCCAAACGCGCAAGTCATTCATGCTCGACTATTTCACGTGCAGTGAATCGTCAAAATTTCCAGTCTCCCCTCATATAGACGAAAGAGAGAGGAATACGTATCAGGCGCTATGCATAATACATGCTTGTTTTATAGCGGAGAGCAAGCGATCGACGTTGAACGGTTTATCAACATACTCGACCACATTACCACGCATATATGAGCGATTCCAGGGCACCTCAAACTGATTTAACGCACTCATAATCACAAAAGCGGGCATTGTTTGTAGGGAAACGGCGTTTAGACAGCGCATGACCTGATAGCCATTCATCCAGGGCATAATCAAATCTGTGACAATGCAATCAGGTCTCCAATCAAGGCATTGTTCTAACGCTGCCAGGCCATCATATGCTACTGCTACTTCATAGCCCGATTCAAAAATGAGACATTGTTGTACCGCGTTGGCAATAGCAATATCGTCGTCTACGACCAAGATGCGCCTCTTTTCGTCCAAAGGTTGAGTTATTGCCGGCTCGAGCAGAAGCCTTTGTAAGACGCGTAAATAGCGCTGCAAGCGGCCCATTTCAAAAGGTTTTTGCAGCAGAGCGACGGCGCCAATTTGTTCGAGCGTTGAACGCGAGACGGATTGGCTGCTCAATACAATTGTGAAGCGCGCACGTGGCAATTGTAGCCGATTCTTTTTCCTCACTTCATCCGCTACCAAGTATGAAGGGTAGGAAGGCGCTCTGATTTCTTTTGCGGGCGTTTGCGCGCCCTCTGTGACGATCGAGGTATCGTGAGCTTTGTCCAGATCAAACAATAAGATGTCGCCTTCAGCTTCATTTTCCTGCGTGGTTGTGGAAGCAGATACTATTCGTGCTTCATAGCCCCAGTTTTGAATATTTGTCGTGAGAATATGCTCAAAACTCTCTTGCTGACCAATGATCAGTACACGCGGTTTTGGGCATCCTCGCCGATCGCTCATTACAGCTTTTCCTCTAGTATGCATATAGACAGTTTGATAATGTGATTGCCGTCTATGATCATGATGGTTCCCCACCGCCGACAGCAAAAAAACACGCTAGTATGTAGTTTACGCTATTACGAATTAGGTGTTTATTAAGAAAATGGTAAAAGTTATTAAAATTCTATTAAAGTTCTTGAGTAATCACGTTTCCACGAAAAACGTAGCCGATTCCTGGTTCTGTGATGATATAGCGCGGCCTTGATGGTTCCGTTTCCACTTTGAGGCGCAACTGCCGCACGTAGACGCGAAGGTAGTCGGCTTCCTCACCATATTCTGGTCCCCAGACTGCTCGCAATAACGTGCGGTGTGTAAGCACTTTGCCAGCATTGAGCATCAATTGTCGCAATAACTCGAACTCGGTTGGCGTCAAGCGCACATCGTGTTCACCGGCGCGCACGAGTCGCTGAACGACATGCATATATAAATAACCGTCTTCACTGCGCAAAATCTCGGGTTGCCCAGGCGAATCGCCGCCGTTTTCAGGCGAATTGGCGCGCCGCAAACATGCACGAACCCGTGCTTGCAATTCATCGTTGCTGAAGGGCTTTGTCAAATAGTCGTCTGCTCCAAGGTCTAAAGCTTCGACTTTTTGCTTTTCCTCTGTGAGAGCCGACAGTACGATGATAGGTGTCTGCATAGTGAGGCGCACCTGCCTGCAGACCTCCAGGCCATCTAGCTCGCCAGGAAGACAGAGATCGAGCAAAATAAGATCGGGTTGATGTGCCCGAGCCATTTCCACGGCCTGTTCTCCGTCATCAGCAACCAGAACATCATAGCCACTGACGGAGAGGTTCCGGCGCAAAATACGTTGAATGGGAAGTTCATCATCAACGACGAGAATACGTTTGCCTTTGACTTTCATAGTTGCTCCTCCGTCGTGGGCGCAACAAGATGGACATCGAACGATGATGGATGACGAGTAGTAGAGTGCGAGCCGGCAGCCTGGGGGGGGTCCAGGGTCGTACTTGCGCTATCCCCTGAAGAGGCGTTATTACTCCATGCCGCCGGGGAAGCTGAGATACTATTATACACGTGAACAGGCAAAGTGAAGACAAAACACGAGCCAACTTCGCCAGGGGCGGATTCCACGCCAATACGTCCCTGGTGGGCTTCAATGATACCACGACAGATGGCCAGACCGAGGCCACTACCGCGCAAATTCAGCCCGTAAAACGTTTTGAAAATGCGTTCGCGTTCACCCGCGGGTACTGCTGCGCCGCTATCGATGACTTTCGCGCGCAGATACTGCAGAGGAGCTACAAGAGTGTCCTCATCGGCAATATCCAGGGATACCAGTATCTCCGCGTGAGCTGGACTGTGACGGAGGGCGTTTTCAATCAGATTATAGAAGACGCGCTCAAGCTGCACATGATCAGCATAGATGAGTGGTAAATTGGGCTGTATAGATGTGCGGATAGTGCGCCCGGAGAGAATACGTTCAAGCCGAGACAAAGCTCCATGAAGGATTTCAACGACATCACACCATTCTTTATCCAGCACTAAGGCTCCCATTTCTATGCGGGACATTTCGACAAGGGCATTGACCAGGATAGAAAGGTGTTCTGTCTCGGTGTCTATATCCTCCAGGATTTCACGCCTGGTTTGATCATCCCATTCAACATCCTCTTGAAGCAAACCTGTTACCGCAGCCTTGATTGTAGTGAGCGGAGTACGCAGATCGTGTGATACCGATGAGAGCAGAGCCGACTTGTTTTTCTCGTCACGTACCTGCTCTGTGACATCGTGAACCTGCAAGACATTCCCAATATGCACGCCTTGCTGGTTAAAAAGGGGATAGCGCGATAGTTGATAATGATAATCAGAAGGTGAGCTATCCAGACGCAGAGCGGTACGAGAAGGTGCCAGGCGGGCCAAAAAGGCTTCTACATCTGGCTGTTGAGCAGAATACTGAGGCTGGGAAGCGAGGGTAGCGAGGGTAGCGCCTGAGTTTGAGTCTGAGCGCCTGAAGACAGGTTCCAGGGCGAGGGCGCAGCGCAGGTCCTGTCTATGGACATTCCCCTGTTTGAAATCCCGTAGATAGGCGGCCACTTCTTTAGCGTTGCGAATACGCGGCAAGACGTCTGCGAACATATCTTCCAGTGTGATCTCTGTTGAGGAGCCTATGTGCACACCACAAAAGACCTCCGCATAAGGGTTCACAAAGACGCACCGTCCAAGGAGATCAACTACGAACCAGGCATCTTTTCTATGATCATTCGATAGTTTTAACTGTGTAAACAGGCGACTTAATTCACTCAATACTCCAGCACGGGCTAACGCCGCCTCGGCAGTTTGTGTGAGAATTATGATGCCGTCTTCTTGAACTGATGGGAAGCCTTGCGGTACTACCTGTGGCGCTTCTCCAACAAGCTGAGCGTGAAGGGATTGTTCCTCACCTGGCTGCGTAACAAATGGTTGCAGTGAAGAAGACGAGTCCTGTGATCTGCTTTCTGGTAAGAATGTGCCTGTGGATGACGGTGCGTCCTCTTGCTGTGAAAGCGAAGGAGAGGGATGGAATAGGGCGTGGAGGTCGCGCTCACTGCGAGTCAGCAGGTGGTCACTGATGAAGTAAAGAAGACTGCTGAAGCTGACGCCGAAGGTACGTTCCGACTCCAGGCGCACGCGGTCAAGCACCTCTTGTTCATTGTTGTTTTGCCCATAAGCCCGTTCCAATTGTTCAATGGCTTGTTGAAAGCGGCTACGCTGGTGTGCGGACTCGAGTAGCATGCCGTTGTGAATGGCGATGGTGGCCTGACTAGCGAAAAGGGAGAGAATATCCGCCTTGAGAGGTGTAAAACCGCCTGGTTCTGGCGAACAGAGGAGGAGAGCGCCATAGACCGTGGACCCCGTCACCAGGGGATAACTAAAGACAGAACGAATGCCAAGTTCTGTTGTGAAAGCGCGGCTCAGAGGGAAACGCTCATCCGAACTGATATCATTGGAAAAGACAGGTTGTCTACGGCGCAATGTGTAGCCGATGATGCCCTGTTCAGAGAGGCCTCCATTATTTACCGTCATCCTCCGCAATGTGGCCTGGTTGAGGCCAGATTCGGCTTCCAGGCGAAGGTGCCCTTTGCGTTGATCATAGGTTACAATGGCAGACGCAACGTTCAAGGCTTTAGCAATGCCAACCACAATTTGATCAAGAATAGTAGCGAGGTCCACTGTAGAGGTAAGAGCACTGGAAACATCTTTGAGCGCCTCGCGTTGACGATCCTGGATTTCCGCGCTTCCACCAACCTGGGCGCTGTCGATGGCAGCCGCCAGCACATGCACAACGGCGTCGATCAGTCGTCGCAATGTTACATCCGCATAGGTGTCGTGTTGATTACTGCCTAGCTCAAGCGTCCCTAAGACTTTTTCTCCTACAATGAGAGGAGCTATAAGCGTTGAGCGCAGCTGGTGAAAGTTACTGAGGGCATCACCACAGAGCGCTGGAGGGCCATCTAGCCCTTCGGGGTAGTTCTGCACGATGGTAATGGGGGAAGGCAATGACTGTTCTAGTTTTGAGCCTTCGAGTGGGTGTTGATGGTATTGTGCGACCCATGAACGAGCTTCACGCTGGCAAACGGTGACGCGCACTGCGAGGCGGTCATGACGCAATAATACGACGCCAAAGACATCAAAAGGGATGGCTGGCTCCAAATCAGCCGCCAGGTGTGTATAATCAGGTTTTGCTCCACGTACGCTGGAGACGATACGAGCAACGCGCTCGACGATAGTAGCTTTCGCCTCCATCTGTGTCCTCTCTACTTATCGTAACAGTCAATCGAGAAATATCAAATATCATCGGACATCTTGCTGTTTTAAGGTTTTGGGATGCCTGAAAAGGAAATACAGAAACATGTTCCTCCCTTGTGAACTGTTTTAGTATACCATATAAAAAATCACCAGCGCGATACATTGAATGACTTTGTAGTACATTTGTATCTCTATGTTGCTTACATGTTGATTGTGATTTTTGTGAGTCTTGATGTCATCTCTTTTTCCGTGACAAGTATATCATATCGGGGGGGAACCCTCGTCAATTTGTTCAGTTCATGCCTTAGGAGGCAAAGCGGCGAGAAGGGAGCAAACACAAAACCGAGTCAGTATTAACATCGCAGCAAGAAGAGAGGCATTGCTTCAACAACAATGCCCCACGGCAGAACAATTGTAACAAGGAATCACCTACTTGAAGGAGGCTTACGAAACCTTTGCTGAGCGTTATGCCGTCACCGACCTAGAAAGGGTGAAGCGAATCCTGTCAAAAGATGTGCATATTTTTCCAGAAAAGGAGCGGTAATGACAGGAACAAGCAAAAATCGATTCGTTTGAGAAAAGCTGGCAGATCTACGTACTTGACGAGCTGAATGCAGCACGTACGTTGCGATCAGCAACGAGATAGACCAGGATGATAATCGGAATAATGAGGCTGAGAATTCCTG